>Ga0315555_1000087_pt1 | contig 54136 bp, 51 predicted proteins | sample SalMarSW160380MG_FD_202113 | JGI IMG/M metagenome (GOLD analysis project Ga0315555, IMG submission 202113) | Salt marsh sediment microbial communities from the Plum Island Ecosystem LTER, Massachusetts, United States - Salt Marsh Sediment SW1603-80 ... | reverse complement strand
ACTTTCATATTTTCATAGCTATGAGTGAAATCCAATTTTATTGTCAATCCCTTATACAATTTTTCAAACGTATCTTTTAACGATTTCAAATATTCCATTCTTTGTTTGTTTTCTTCTTCTTTAAAATCTCTTAGAATCATTTTCGCTTCTGCTTTTTCTGCTCCACCTTTCAAATCGTAAAGATGATAAAATCCTTCTCGTTTTTCTGTGTGCTCTGGTGTTTCAAATTCTGGGATTTGACTAAGAAATCTTGCAGCAACATCAATAGCATTGATCATTTTGTTTTTTGCGTAACCAGGATGCACACTTAACCCTAGAAACTCGATTTCTGCTTTCCAAGCGTCAAAACATTCTATTTCTAATTGTCCCATTTCTCCTCCATCTAATGTATATCCACATTTGAGTTGTTTCATTTTTTGCATGTCTATCATCAAAGTTCCTTCTCCTATTTCTTCATCTGGTGTGAAACAGATGGTTATTGGCCCGTGTTTTAGTTCGGGATATTTTTTCCAAGCTGTTAAGGCTGCCATTATTTCTGCTACTCCAGCTTTATCATCAGCTCCAAGAAGAGTATCCCCAGATGCTGTGATAATATCTAATCCTATCATGTCTTTTAATTCAGGTGAATCTTCAATTGAAATAGTAAGCTCTTTATCATTTGGAAAAGTAATAACTGATCCATCATAATTTTTGTGTATCTGATATTTGACATTCCTTCCACTAGCTGCAGAAGAGGTATCCATATGAGCTAGAAAGCCAATAGAGGGAGTATCTTCATGTCCTTGACTAGCAGGTAAATCTGCATAAACATAACCATACTCATCGTGAATGACATTCATTAAACCAAGTTCCAGAAGTTCCTCTTTCAACAATTTTCCTAGTTCTAGTTGTTCTGGAGTAGAGGGGTGAGTTCCTGTGTTTTCTGAAGAAGTCGTTTCTAGTTGTATATATTTGAGAAATCTTTCTACAGCATTTTCTTGTATGAAATTTTGTATTTCTGTTGATAAATCCATTTTATTCGTTTGAATTACGATAACTAGCATTAATAAGTTTTCTAATTTTAAAAAAATTTATTATGATTTGTGCACTAAGCTTATTGGTAAAGTTGTCAGACTCAGATATATCTAATGATGAGCAAAAGATTAGTAAAATTCTTCATGATGCTTTTGGATGGGCTTTGACTAAAGATAGAAATTTGTTTGAGAGTATTTTCTCTAATGATGATGATTTTTTCTCTTATTTTCCTGATTCTCAAAGTACAGCTATGGGTTGGAATCAATTTGTGAAATTTCTAGATGAATGGATGGATCCAAGGAATATAGCTAAAGGATATGACATTAGAAACCTTAGAATAGTAATATCAGAGAATAAAGATATAGCTTGGTTCTCTGCCATTGTAGATGATGAAGGAGAATTTGATGGTAAGCCATGGGGATCAAAAAACGTCAGATGGACAGGAGTTCTTGAGAAAAGAGATGGAAACTGGAAAATCTGTCAACAACATCTATCTGAAGCTAATGATACAATATAAAATAAGAAACAAGAATTATATTTAAAAACATCTTTTTATCTCTTAGATTATGTTGGATGAAAAATACAATCAAATCTTTACTTTGAAAGATGGTAGAAAACTAGGTTATGCTGAATTTGGTGATCCTAGTGGAAAACCTGTTATTTATTTCCATGGTTGGTTAGGAGGGAGGTTAGATCCGTACGTTTGTGTTCTTTTTGAGAAAGAGATTGGTTGTAGGATAATTTCGGTAGATAGACCTGGGATAGGATTATCAGATTTTAAGAAGAATAGAACTATACTCGACTGGTCTGATGATGTTGTAGAATTAGCAAATCACTTGGGTATAGAAAAATTCCATGTGTTAGGTATGTCAGGAGGAGGACCATATGTTGCAGCTTGTGCGTACAAAATCCCAGAAAGATTGCTTTCTGCTGGGATTATTGGAGGGATGGGTCCATATGAAGAAACTAAAAGAATGTTAAAAAATCCCAATAGATTTCTCTTTGTTTTATTTGATAAAATTCCATTTTCAATAAAATTAATTCTTTATCCCATGTGGAATCGTTTTCTTAAAATGAAATTCGATGAAAAAGCAAGAAGGATGTTAGCACGACAAGGAAGTAGATTACCCAAACCAGATAAGGTATTTTATGAAGATTCGATATTTCAAGAATTTCTCTTAAATCATCTAAAAGACATATTACAACAAAAAACTAAGAAAGGTGCATTTACTGATGGAAAATTATTTACAAAACCTTGGAATTTTTCATTGGAGGAAATTTCTGAGGATTTGAAATTTTACATCTGGCATGGAGAATTAGATAAAAATGTTCCAATAGAGATAGGCAAATATTACGCTTCAAAAGTGTCAAATTCTACCGCTTTCTTTTATCCGGATGAAGCTCATTTATCAGTGTTAGTAAATAAAATAGAAGAAATAGTCGAAGTACTAAATCAATAATATAATCTCAAATGCTTGAATCATAATCTTATGAATTGTCTACTTCCGCAATTCTTACAACCTTTTATAGAACAATTAGAACAAGTAAGGACTCCACATTTGGAGCATTTTGAAGTAGCTACATTATCACAGGTAGGACATTTTTTGGTTTGTATTCTTGTTTTTAATTTAGTATAACCAAAAACAGATAAAGCGATTAATCCAAGAACACCAACTACTTCCGCAATAGTTATCAGAATATTTGATATATCTGATCCTCCGGAATTAATGGGACCTGGTCCTTCTTCTAAGAGATATTCTATTGCACTAGTCATTGCAGGTTTTGTTTCTTCATTTGAAAAACCACTATCTGTCCACTGAATAGACCCATCCTGATCTATTATGTAGAATGTGGGAACACTTCCAGTACCATATGCACTATTTATTAGTCCTCCTTGATCTAAACTCACTATCCAATCCATGTTTTCTTCTTGGCGGAAAGTTGATACAACTTCTTGTGTCTCGCTTTGATCAGCATCAACAGAAATTATACGTAGTTGACTTTGAGAGTATTGAGAGTTAAGTTGTATGAGAAAGGGGATAGAAATCTGACATGGTGAGCACCAAGTTGCAAACAAATCTAGTATAACTACAGTTCCGCGAAAATCAGAAAGTGAGTAAGTAGAACCAGAATCAACATCTCTAACTGAAAAATCAGTAGCTGCTTGTTTAATATCAAAAGCATAGGTTCCTGAGATAGTATCTGTTTTAACAAACGAAATCATTGGAATAGCTAGTAATATAACAACTAGCAATGACTTTCTTAGTAACATTATACAAAAAATGTCAAAGTATGATATTTGAATTTTATCGAATTACAAAAACTGACAACTGTTTAAAATTTTTCGTTGGAAATAAGTAGTCTTTTTATGTTAAACTAAATATGAATATATATGGAAATTTTTCCAATTGCTTGTGAATCTTTAGGAACAAGATCCTTCGCTCATTTTGTTAAAACAGAAAATATTAACATCTTAATAGATCCTTCTGTTTCTCTTGCACCCGTAAGATTCAAACTACTTCCTCATCCTTTAGAAGTAGCAGTAGCATGGAAATCTCGACAAACTTTATTGAAGTTAATTAAACACTCAGATATCATAATTCAAACCCATTATCATGGAGATCATTTTACTTTAGGAGAAAGAAGAATTTACGAATTTAGCAATAGAAAGGTTTTCAATCAAACCTATACCTCAGAAGCTCATATACTTGCTAAAGATCCTGAAAACAATTTAAATTATAATCAACAAAAACGTGCAAAATGGTTATGGAATAAACAAGGTTTGCATATCGATATAGCAGATGGTATGGATTATAAATTTGAACAAACAAAGATTAAATTTTCTCAAGCTGTCCCTCATGGTTATGATACTCAAAGAGGATCAGTAGTCGAAACCTACATCGAAGATTCAGAAAGCAGTTACCTCTATACTTCAGATGTAAGTGGTCCAGCTTCCAAAAATGCCTTGTCTTTTATGTTGGAAAGTAATCCTGATGTTGTTGTTCTAGATGGTCCATCAAGTTACCATCCAAACGTATCTAGAGAAGAAATTAATCTAGCTTATGAAATTTTATCTACTTTAGCTGAACAATTTCCTAAATTATACATAGATCATCATTTTCTAAGAACTTTAGATTGGAAAGAAATTTTGAAAGAAAGAATAGGTAAGGTTTTACCAGCTTTTAGTGAGCTGAGACAACAAGAACCTATGTTACTCGAAGCAAGAAGAAAAGAACTTTATCAACAGATTAGTTTTCCTAAAGATTTTCATTCAAAATTTCAATATGAAGGATATAGTACAGAATATTTTGAGCAATTATTAAAACAACAAAACTTAGAATCTTATTGGAATAATATTCTTGATTTCGCAAATAATGAAAATTAATTGAGTTTAGATTTTCTCCTTTTTACTAAGATAATGCTAACAACTAATACAGAAGTTAAAGCATAAAGAAAATTCAAATTCATAGAATTAGTTCCGTTTTGAACCTTTCCAGCATCAAACATGATTTCGTTATTGATTGGTTCTATGGTCGGAAGTCCCATAAAATTTTCTAAGTTAGGAACATATGCAATAGTAGCATTATCATAATAAATTTGTATTCGAAAACCTATTTGCATTCCTACAGGGAAATCTACTGTATAGTTTCCTTCATATCTTACAGATGTAGGACATCTAATTAAAGTGGGAATTTCATGCATTGAAATATAGACATAATCACACAAACATATCATGTCTTCAGTTATTTTGAAAAGGTATAACTTAGCAACTGAAACATTTGAGTTACAATCAAACTGTACCTTAACTGACATATTTTGACCATAAACTATAGGATTTGGTGAAAGCTCTATACTAGCTATCGCATATGGATATGAGCTCACTTTATCTATCGTTTGAGTGTTTATGAATGTCATTGAAAGAAATAGAATTAATAAGATAATGTTTAAATTTTTATTCATTGTAAATGACATTTATCTTAATAAAATAAAAATCTTTTAGAAAAATTAAGAGAATTATTTCTTAAGACTTTTCTTTTTTTTAGCTACAACAGATATGGATCCTATTGCTAAGATAGTACCTACAATTCCACAACATATTGTTTCATCTGTTGCATCTTGAACAGTGCCTGCATCGAAATAATAGAAACCAGTTAAAGGCTCTATGATAGCCATATCTTGAAATTCAGGTGTTTCTGGTACTATTGTTGCTGGAGTATCGTTAATATAATTTATTTTAATATGAAAACCAACTGTTGTCCCTGCATCATAATTTATTAAGAATATTCCTTCATAAATTCCTTGACTTGTCTCTATCATATCGATAGGAGATTCACAGAGGAAATCAGGAGTAATAGTACAGATTAAAAGATCCACTGATGAAATATTGGTTGTATCATAAAAAATTGCAGTAACTGTCATATTTTTTCCACTAATAAGTGGAGAAGGATTATATTCAATTGATAAGATACCATAGTCACTATTTGCGTAAACTTGGGAATTTACTAAAAAAGCTGTTACACATAAAACAATAAGAGGAATAGGCAATGATAATTTTGTTTTCATTTTCATTTTAACCACCTAAGAAAAATTCCAATAATAAATATATCCCTACACCAACTAAAACTACTCCGCTGATTTTCTTTATAATATTTGTACCCGCTTTAAGTTTCTGCAATATTGCATCTCTAGATACACTTATCAAAAGAGTTGCTCCTACCATTAAGAGTATTATAGTTATTGCAAAAGCAAGATAAGCAAAAACCATTTTCAAAACTGTTTCTTGTGCTGAGACTTGAAGACTAAAAGCAATAAAGATTGGAGCATTACAACCTAAAGAAGCTAAACCGTATCCTAATCCATATAGAAAAGTACTAGAGAATTTCGATAGATTAGAATCTTTTTCTTTGTTTTCTGACGATATTTGCTTTTTACGTATCCAACTAAGAACTTTAGATAATGAAAACTCTAATCTTGTGAACATTATAATTCCAAAAATTATGAAGATTCCCCCAATAATTGGAAGAGCATATACTAAATATGGAAGTATAGAGTTTCCAACTGCACTTACTGCTACACCTATAACTAAATAACTAATGAGAATACCAATTCCACTGCTTAAACCGAGTAAAGGATACAACCACATTTTACGTCTATTTCTCGTTGATTCTTTTCCTTCTGTATCTTCCTCTTCTTTTTTCACATCCATTCCGAGGATATGTGCAACATAACTTGGTAATAACGGAAATGAACAAGGTGAGAAGAACGAAGTGATAGCAACAACAATCGCAAAGCCAATAACAACTCCTTCGTAACTAGTTATTCCAATACTAACATTTTCACATTCAATAGTCTCAAGTAAAGCTGTTTTTAAGTCATTTTTTGGTATAATCCCCATATCAGAATAGGTTATATTTCCTTCAGCATTTATGATAATAAAAGTAGGAGTTTGCGAAACGCCATATTCAATTTGCATCCCATCAGGTGCAATCACAGAGATCCAAGTCATATTTTCAACTAACGCATGATTCTCTAAATCTGTAAGATTATCATCAATAACTATATCAACCGAAATGAGCTCAAATTTTCCTACCAATTCAGCATCATAATAGAGTTCATTGAGAATAGGGTTCATCGCTTTACAAGGAACGCACGAGATACTCATGAAATCTAATAAAACTGTTTTTGGCTCTAAATCAGATAAAGAAAAGACTGTACCATTTGTGCTTTGTAATACATAGTCAGGAGCAACAGTTAACTCTGTTCCAAATGATTGAATGATGAAGTATACTCCAACAGCTCCACCAATAATCAATATAGATGCGATTAGTATAGCAAGTTGACTCTTCTTCACACGCATGTGCAAATATAGTCATTTAAAAATCATTGGTTTTGAAAAAAAAAGTAGAAAAAAAGAGAGTGTTATCTTCTCTTTCGAATAAGAATAATAGTAATCAAACCCACTAAAATTGAAAGAGGTAAGAAAAGAGTAAAATTACTTTCTCCTGGAGTTTCTGTCTCTGAAGGTGTTGTAGTTGGAGGTTCTGCTACAGCTAAATCTTCAGTTACTTCATTGCCTACTGCATCGCGAACAACTATATGCGCTGTGAGTTCCCAAGGCATTACTTGTGAGTACAGTAATTCTGCTGAAGCTACCATATGAGTAACGTTGTAATTTTCAAAAGTTGCAGCTTTCTTGATAGTTGATCCTACCATGAACCAGACATCTTTCTTCAAAAATAAGAGATCTTCCTCTAAAGTTGCAAATACGGTAACATTGTATCTAATGTCAGAAACTTCATGCCATTCGACAGCTGTGTTGCTAATTGTTGGTGGACCAGAATCGATGTATTGAGTAACTGGAAGATAGTTCACAGCTGTCAAATTAGAATGATTCCAATAATCTTTGACATAAATTTGCAGTTCTAGATTAGCTAGTGGATAAAGGAATGATGGATCAAGTGTTATCGCTTGGTTGAAGGCATAATAACTCCCCATATCTTCATAATTAAGATGAAAAATCACTGCCTCACCATTTACAATCCTTAAATCAAGTTGTTTGATGTTTCTATCTTCATAAACCCATCCTGAAACATAGAATCTAGGATTGAATATAGATAATTCTGTTGTATTATAGAAAGTAAGATCTGTAAAATATGGAGTTACTGTGTCGTCTGGGAGTAGAGAACCTAATAAAGTTCTTACAGTAGCTTCATCAAATCCTATTTCTGAATAGACTACATGTCCTGTTTGATTGAGGATATACATTGTTGGAATAAATCCAGATCCATAATTTAGATGATCCCAAATAAGAGAATTATTTTCATCATACATAGGATCAGAACCTACAATCCAATCCATACCATAATTATCTCGGAATCCTGAGATTAGAGCTTCAGATTCAGAAGGGTCTACATCTATTGATATTAGTTGAAACATATTTTCAGGATACAATAAATATAATTCCCGTATTGTAGGAAGGGCAGCAATACAAGGACCACACCAAGTAGCGAAGAAATCAAGCATCACGATTTTTCCTTGAAAATCAGACAATGAATACTCAATATGACTATCGACATCAGTTATGTTAAAATCAGGAGCTAAAGTGTAATCATCAACCATATTTATCTTGTTCTCTTTACCATTTGAAGGCACAGTGGCGTTAATAGTTCCTAAGTTGTTTATTATGAATACAGGTAAAACCATAATCACAATTAAAACGAATACTTTTTTGTTCTTCATAAATTTCAAAAAAAACAGTTATATTTCAATTTTACCTTTAACAAAAAAATAATGTAGAAAAAAAAAACAACCTATAAGACATTTGATTTGTTTTATTCAATATAGTAGTTCTTATATAGGTTGGTGAGAAAAGACTATTGGTTGTGAGTAATTTGTTTTATTTCTCACAACCCTCCCTCCCTCATTCCATGTTTTGAGAGCATTCTTGTATTAGCTGTTTTAGAATTGAATCATGATTAGACCTTTCTAATTTCCATATTCTACTAATTTTTAATTCGAATAATTTTTCTATTTGATCTACTATTTGATGTCTCACGACAAAAAGTACTACTTTGACATTCGTTTCTTTTATATTTTCGAGAAATTTTTTAATTCCTTCAAACATTCCCTTTTTATCTGATTCAAGCCAAGCTATTTCATCAATTATAAGCATATCAGCTGTTCTTATTTTTGCTATTGATTCTCTAGCGAAGGTTAATGCTCTTACTGATAATTTGTAATCGCCTATTTGCTCTTCTATGATATCTCCTTCTTTCCAAAAAGCTTCTTGCTCTTTAGTTTCCAGATTTATGAAAGTTTTATATTGTTGTCCTCTAGAAATTATCCCTTTTACTTTTAATCCCTCTTTACTCAGAATTTTAGCTAATTCCTCAACCAAAAATGTTTTTCCTTCTCCCTTTTTCCCTGTTAAAATAAAAACTTGCATTCCTTTCTTACTCACTTGCTACAATAATATCTCTCCATGATTCGAGTATATGTACAAAACCTTTCGCTCCTGCATCTACAACATTTGCTTCTTTTAATACAGCCAGCATTTCTTTCGTTTGTGCTAAGGTAGTAATACTCGCTTCAACTAGTTTATTGATATATTCGATCCAATCAATAGCAGGATTTTCTTTAATTAACTCAATTGCTTTATCAGTGATTGCTGTCATCACAGTCAATATTGTCCCTTCTGTTGGATTCAAAACTGATTCATATGCGAATTCTGTTCCTTCCTTCAATGCTTCTGTAAAGGTAATTGGCGTTATAGAACCTGCAGTATCTAAATATTCTACTACTCCAATGAGAAATTGTGAGTAAATGACTCCAGAGTTTCCTTTTGCTCCAACAAAACTCCCTTTACTAATAGCATGAAAAATCTTATCACATTCTTCATCGGTTAAATTGGATACTTCTTTTACAATTGCTTGCAATGTAAAATAAATATTTGAACCTGTATCGCCATCAGGTATAGGAAAAACGTTTATTGCGTTGATATTTTCTTTTTCAATTGCAATATGTCTTTCGCTCTTTATCATCATATCCTTGAAAAGTATAGGTCGTATAACATGAGTTTTGCTCATCATAATCCTCACTACTGCATAATACTAAAAGCACTTTTCTTTAAAAATTTTGTTTAATGAATAAACTGAGTTTTCTTACCTTTTTCTTTTTGACTCATATCGTCAATTTTATGAAGTACTCCGCATGTGCTGAATTAGTTAATGGTGAATTAATTTGGTTCAGGAAGGTTATTGGGGCATTTACAAAAACATTGAAAATATGCCTTTAGAAAGATTTGATCCATTCAGAACAATAGTGAATGAGTTCGACACAAAAGTTGGTCATATGACACAGTTTTCTCCAATTAGAGGGAAACGACCTTTTGAATATGATGAAAGTTTTGAAGAAGTTTTTTACGGGACACCAAAAACCGACTCCTTCTGTAAAGTTGTTAAAGGTGAGTTACCAGCAGTTGTTCTTGCAAAAGACAAAGAAATTGTTGAGTATTCGTTGAGTGTCCACCCTATTCAGGAAAACTTCGAACAATATACTTCTATTTCAATAGTTAATCTATTTACTCCGATGGCTAGAGTGTTATATGATAATGTTAAACAGATAGATTCTGTGAAAGATAAGAGTGTGGGGATAGGAATTGTGCATCTTCCAACCAAACATTATGATAAATTAGCTGAAATACCTATTGAAGAAGTAGCCAAGCTTTTTGAAACTGCTCAATTAGCTCAAAAGAATAGTATCAAAGATCTAAAAGAGAAATACCAGACAGATAAACTAACAATAATGTATTTCTTCAACATAGGAGAAGAAGCAGGAGCCAGTATCGGACATCTTCACTGTCAAACATACATTTATGCAAATGATATCGGTCATGGTTGGACATCTTTAGGTTTCCTAAGTGTTCCAGGCTTTCATAAGAAAGTTAAGAATGATGAGAATTATTGTCTAGCTTGTGAAGTCGCAAATGATGGGGATAATGTGGTTGATCCAATTGATCAGCAGCTTCTTGTTGATCAACGAAAAATCTTTGAAAATAAGGAATGGGTAGTTCTAACAGCTTTCTCTCCCGAAAGAGATGGACAGCTGAGATTGATACCTAAAAGACATGTTTCTCAATTTATTGAATTAGACTCTGACCAAATTGCTGGATTAGGAGAAGCACTTGTGGTTGCAAACAAAGCTTTAGATCACTTTGTCAGTATGAGTAGTCCTCACATGAACTTATTACAAGATAGAAATGTTCTCTTCAGACAAGATAATGTAGGTTATAATTCTGGTATGCATCTCATGATAGATATCATTCCAATTCAAAGAATCGGTGGTGCAGAAATCATGGAAACTTATAGAATTGCTACCATCTTTCCTGAACACGTAGCTGATATTATGAGAAAAAGCTTAAAAGATAGAGACATAAGCCAACAGTAGAGGTTTATTTATGGCAGAAGAAGAGAAGGTTCCTGTTTCCTTTATACTCCACGCATATCAACCAATAACACAAAGGATCGAGATTTTGGAGAGGATAGTTAACAACTGCTATATTCCTTTCTTTGAAAATCTATCAAAGAAACCAAATACTAAAATAACATTAAATATTGCTGGTTGTCTTCTTGAAACTTTAGCTACAAAATATCCATATGTTTTGCAGCTTCTAGAAAAATGTATTTCAGCAGGACAAATAGAGATTATGGGATCAGCTTTCTATCATCCACTACTTCCATTAATTTCAATAGAGAATCAGAAATACCAAATAGGTAAACAAAAGGAAATTATTCAAAATATTTTAGGACTGAAATCATCAGTTTTCTTCCCTCCAGAATTAGCTGTATCAGAAGAACTTTTACCGCAAATTGAAGAAAAAGGATATACGACTATAATTGTCCCAGAAAATATCAATTCTGTACCTTATGGTAGTAGTTTTATTTTAGAAAATGGGAAAACAGTTCAATTGATTAAGAGAGATAAAGATGCAAGTAACCATATATCCTTTAACCATTATAATCGCAATATTTCTAGTTGTGTTTTAGATTTACAAACTAAGTATAAGCAAACTCAAAAACCTATCATAATGGCAATGGATCTTGAAACTTTTGGAGAACATATGGCAGAGTATTATTATTTCTTCTTTAATCTCACAGATAGGATTGAAACAATGACACTATCTAACTGCCTAGATAGATATCCAATTGATACAGTGAGTGATGTTTTCATCCCTTCTTCGTGGTCAACCACAAAAGAGGATTTAGATAAATTTATTCCATATCCATTATGGGACCATCCATTTAATTCTATACATCAACTACAACACATACATCTCCGTCTTCTTCACCAGATTAAGAGGTATTTACTTGATGGAGATTGGACAGATGAATATCATGCAGCATACTACAGTTGTCAATTCTGGTGGGCTTCTAGAGATTGGTTTTCTGCAGATCTGATACATACAGGATTAAAATACCAAAGAAATGTTCTTGCAAAAATGATTGAAAGCCTTTCTAAAGACTCCAAACAAATAATTTTAAATCTCTCTAATGACATTATTCAAAAAATAGTAGACATAGTAGCACAATTAGGGGATAAAAATGAACATAGTGTTTATTTCAGCTGAAGTAGATCCTTTCTCCAAAACAGGAGGATTGGGAGATGTTTCTTCTGCTTTTCCAAAAGCAATGAAGGAGTTAGGACATGAGATAATAGTGTTTACACCATTATACAAGAAAATAGATTTAGAAGAACACAATATTAAGCTAGTTAAGAAAGATTTAACAGCTCCAATTGGTGACAAATTAGAAGTTTTCGAGTTATACGAATCAATCCTTCCAGAAAGTCAGGTACCGATTTATTTCATTAAAAACGAATATCTTTATAGAGAAGGAATTTATGTGGATGAAAAAACAGGTGAAGATTACGCTGATAGTCCTATCAGATTCTACAGTTTTTCACAATCAGTTTTCATTTCTCTTGAATTATTAGATTTTACACCAGATATAATTCATGCTAATGATTGGCATACTGGATTAATTCCATTTTTACTCAAGACTGAATATGTTAAAAAACCTCAATTTAGTAAGACCAAGACAGTTTTTACAATCCATAATATTGGTTATCAAGGAATTTATCCACTTGAAAAATTAGCAGAAGCTAAAATACCAGAAATTTACTATTCCGAAGATTGTTTGGGATTCTTCAACCAAATAAACTTCATGAAAGCAGCAATAGTATACACAGATATTCTAACAACTGTAAGCTCAAAATATGCTGAGGAAATTCAAACCAAAGAATATGGAGATGGACTAGAAAAATTCATTGAAGCACGTAAAGAAGATTTATATGGTATTGTTCATGGTATTGACCTCACTGTATGGAATCCAAAAATTGATCCTCTTATAGTTCACAATTATGATTCAAACAAATTTAAAGGAAAATCAGAAAATAAAAAGTATTTACAAGATAAGTTAAACATCAATGTTTCAGATAAGCCGCTAATTGGAGTAATTTCTAGAATCGCTACACAGAAAGGATTAGATCTTATATTAGAGAAATTTGATGACATTATGGACCTTAAAATTCAATTTGTGCTCCTTGGTACAGGTGATTCAAAATTAGAAAAGAAAATAAAATCAAAAGAAAAGAAGTATGAAGAAAATTGTTCAATTAATATTGAATTTGACAATAGATTAGCTCATCAGATAGAAGCAGGAGCAGATTTCTTCTTAATGCCAAGTATTTACGAACCATGTGGATTAAACCAGATGTACTCTATGGTTTATGGAACTATCCCAATTGTGCGAAATACTGGTGGATTATCAGATACTGTAGTAGATTTTGTAGATGATCCTGATAAAGGAAATGGATTTGTTTTCGAAAATGCAGATGCTGAAGAACTATTCGAAGAGATAAAATTAGCAGTTAGTTTATATTATAACGATAATGCAAGTTTTGTGAAATTACAAAAACGAGATATGAATCAAGATTTTTCATGGAATCATGCTGCTAAGAATTGGCAAAAAGTCTACGAAAAAGCACTAATGAAGAGATGGAAAAAGAAATAATTAGTTTTTATGTAAAATTGATGATATAAAGATTAGTTGTTTCTATAATTTTCTCAAACATCAGAAAAATATTTATTTTAGGTTGCAATTAATACTCTAGTATAAAAAACCTAAAGTGTGATTTTTAGTGAAAGAGAGAAAAACTATTTATGTCATTATAATTATTTTAAGCAGTTCATTATTTTTTCATATAAACTCCAGAGAATTGGTGGAAGTAAAAGCAGATACGATGGGAGTACAGTTAGAATGGGCATTCCCAACAGGTGGAGAAGTAAAAAGCTCTCCAGCAGTAGCAGATTTAGATTCAGATGGTATTATGGAAATAATAGTAGGTTCAAATGACAATAAAGTGTATTGCTTGAATTCAACAGGTGGTTTAAAATGGGCATTTCAAACATGGGAAGATAGATTGAAACATTCTTCACCATGTATAGCAGATATAGATGGAGATAATGAATTTGAGGTTCTAATAGGAACCTATAACGTCAGTACAGATTATGGAACTCTCTATTGTATTAACGCTAATGGGACATTGAATTGGATGAATGTAGGTTATAGGATATATTCTACTCCAGCTGTAGCGGATTTAGATAACGATGGGACACTGGAGATATTGGTAGGGAGAAGTAGAGCAACTAGTGGAGGATGTTTACAATGTATTGACCATTTTGGTGAAGAAAAATGGTATTACAATTTACCAGGGAATTCCTTTGGTTCTCCTTGTATTGCAGATTTTGATAATAACGGAATATATGAAATTATTATAAGCTCAGCAGTAGATGGTATTGATTGCTTAAATTGTTTAGATATTAATGGCTCGCTAATTAGGAACTTTTTCCCCATTCCTGCAGGTACTTATGTGTATTCAACTCCAACAATAGCAGATTTAGATGGAAATGGGGATACTGAAGTAATGGTTAATATTTTGTCTGAAGTGAATGGAGCTTCTGGATTGTGGATATTTTCTTCTTTAGGTGTACCAAAATATTATAGTGAGTATTTTTATTTGAATTTATCTTCACCTGTAGTTGCTGATATAGACGGGGATGATTCTTTAGAAATTGTTTCATGTAGTTTGAATCAGTATGATCACCATGGTGATATTCTGTTTTTTAATAACCAAGCTCAAAAAGAGCATCAATATGCTACTGGAGCTAATATAGAAGCTTCTCCTGCATTATCAGATCTAAATAATGACGGTAAATTAGAGATAATTGTAGGTTCAACTAACAATAATCTCTATTGTGTAAATCATACAGGTAATTTAGAATGGATGTTCAGCACCAATGGTAGTATTGAGTCTTCAGCATGTATTGTTGACGTAAATAATGATGGGAAAGTTGAAGTTCTTTTTGGTTCAGATGACACTAATCTATATTGTTTATCTATAGTAAGTTCAATTTACTCAGGAACTCAAAGATGGTGGGGATATTTAGGAAATGCCGCAAATACTGGCAATATTGATAGTGATGGAGATTATTTATGTGATTACATGGAGAATTTTTATGATTCAAACAGATATATTACAGATACAGATTCAGATGGACTGGAAGATGGATTAGAAGTCTATCTCTATATAACTTATCCAAATAGAATAGACTCAGATAATGATACGTTAGAAGATGGGGATGAAGTACTTATTTATGGTACGGAACCAAGGAAAAAAGATTCAGAAGATGATGGTTGTCCGGATGGATGGGAAATTCAATATTCTTTGAATCCGTTGGCAAATGATTCTAACTTAGATCCAGATGGGGATGATCTTACTAATCTAAACGAATTCATTCTTGGATGTAATCCTAGAGATGAGGATTCTGATGATGATAGTCTTTTGGATGGAGAAGAAGTGAATATATACTCTACAGATCCACTAGATGATGATTCGGACTCTGATGGTCTTTTAGATGGAGAAGAAGTAATTGTTTTTCACAGCAATCCAAATCAAAATGATACAGATTTAGACGGTATAGAGGATTGGGATGAAGTTTATCTTTACTATACTAATATAACTAACAGTGATACAGACAACGACGGTTTAATCGATGGAGACGAAGTCTTCAAATATTCTAGCTCCCCTTTAAATCACGATACTGACAATGATGGTTTATCAGATAGAGAGGAAGTTATTTTTTATAACACACTTCCCTATGACAACGATACAGATAAAGATGGATTACTGGATGGATGGGAAATAGTTTTCTATTTAACAGATCCCTTGGATGAAGATTCAGACAACGATGGATTTTCAGATGGTGTAGAAGTTCTTGCAGGTTCAGATCCTCTTGATTCTGAAGATATACCTACAGAACCTACAGAAACCGAAGAAACATTTTTCTCTAGTTACTTATTAGCTATATTATCACTTTGTGTTTACATAATGCTCTATCAAAAACGAAGAAAATTAAAAAACGATTTATGAGCTAGTATTAATGAAAAGATGGAAGAAAAAAAACTATCTTCTACTTTTCAAACCAAAGATAAACATCCTGTTCCCAAGCAATACTATCTTCTTTTTCCATCTTTTCTAGGTTTCGAATAGCTTGCTCATTAATTCTACCATCTTTATATTGTTTCAACAATGAATAAAGTTTCTTGAAATTGGTATAATGTAATTCAATCCTTTTTTCTGCATAATCTCGAGCAGCCCAAGTAGAAATTAAGAATTCCCAATCTGATGATGAAAGAAGTAATAATTCTCTCCCCATTTGATTGATAAGTCTTTTTGCTAAATTGAAATCTTGATAATAGGTTTCTTTGAATTCTTTCAAAGCCTTTAGATAAAGATCCTCACATTCATAGACATATTTCCAGCAATAAGCTGTATCATCGTTTAACCAAATCCAATGAAAATTACCTTTACCCCAAGATCCTTCAGGAAGAGGAACATAAACATCTTTATCGGATGGATATCGTTCTAGATAAGTTTTTGTGGTAGTTGTAGCTATTTCGTCATCTTTATTCACTTTCATAATTAGTCTTTCTAGGAATCCTATGGCTTCAAACCACCAATGACCAAAAAGCTCAAAATCATACGGACAAACAACTACTCCTGGTTTTTCCAGTTGTTGATAAGTTTGTAGAAGACTTTCTTTGACTACATTAAAGAAATGATCAGAATTTTCATCTAAACGTTCTACTACTTTCCTATGGTCATACACTTCTTTCTTACCTAAGTCTACATCTTTTCCAGTTACTCTCCAATATCTATTTCCAGATGGCCAATGCTTTTTATGGAACTCCAAGTAACAACCATCTCCTGGAAAACCGATATCACCTGACCATACTAAAATCCCAGTTTTATCATCTCTGGTAAAGAAATTAACTTTATTTTCATAATTCTCAGTTCCTCCAACAAGATATGGTCGATAAAGCGAATAATCTTTGTGAGTTAAATTAGGCTTTTGTTTTTCAAATTGTGTCCATAATTTCTTCAATGCATCAAATTTATCTAGATATGTTCCAATACCTTCACCACCTCTCAATAATGGTGTATCAACCAGAAAATAGTTGATATCATGTTTAGCAAGGTAATATTCAATCCCTTGTCTGTCGAACTCCTCTTCAGTCAAAGGATTTTTCCATCTATATGTAGGACGATATGCGAGTTCAGGTAACCATATTCCTGCAGAATCTCTTCCCCCATACCTATATTTATAGATACTTTGTCCTCCTTTAATTTGAGCATTTACTGTCTCCTCTTTTCCTAATAAAGGGAGATACCCATGAGTTAATCCACAGGTTATTATCTCTATTGCACCTTTATCCTGTAAAATTTTGTAACCTTCTACCAAGTCTTTATTAAACCTTTCAACGAATTGCTCCTTTACAGAAGAGTAATATCTGATCCACCTCTCTGCTAGTTGGGCAATTTCAGGTTCTCCCATCCAATTGAAATGATCTTTGTCTTTATAACTTTGATCAATCCTTTCATTCAGATAATTTTCAAATCCTCCTTTGAATCTTGGATGTGCTAATTGTTCAGTTAATACTGGTGTAATTCCCATGGTTAGCATATTTGAGAAACCATTTTTCTCATAAAGATTTGTCAACATTGTTAACGTTGGTGTATAGGTTTCAGCTGCAGCCTCTAATAACCACACTTCTCCATGAGGCCATGTACCTTGTTCTAAAACCCAAGGTAAGTGTCCGTGTAAAACAAAACTTAGATAACCTTTAGTCATTATTATCTGCTTATATTACCTATTCTTTAATGTTTTTAAAAATAGACAAAATATCAAAGAAGGTTATGTGGATAGTTTGAACGAATATTTATACTTAATCCACAACTTAAACAGAACTTCTCGTTTTTAGGAATTGTTCTTCCACATTTCAAGCATACATTGACATTTTCTTCGTTCTCTTTGCGTTCTTTCTTCTTCAAGATAGCTCACCGTCGAGAGTTTCAACCATTAACATTGTTTCATTCATAATTGATTCCCGTTCTTCTTTGTTCTCTGCACACACTCTAACTGTTAACTTTGAAGGTATAATTGTACTAAAGATATGACTCCATTTTCTTTTATCGTGCAGTATCTTTACGCCATTTAGAGTATTTATTATCATATTTTGATTATCACTCTCATAAATCTTTTTTAAGAATAAATCTGGATTCGAAACCAAAGAATAAGGTCTTTCTTCATAATTTTCCCTATCACAAATTTTCCGATCTTCAACAAATGTTGAAAAGTATTTGTGTTTCTCATTTCTTGCAAATGAGGTAAGTAATAACAAAGTTGATGCAAAAGGTTCTGACTCATTAGAAATTGTTGGATGGATATAATTTCCTTGTTCATTTGCAGCAAATATTGCTCTTTGGAATTGCATTGTTCTTGAAATTTCACCTGGATATTCATCAGCAAAATAGGGTTCAAGGTTATTTTCTCTTAACCAATTTTCCATATTCCAAAGAGAATTTGAGAGAACAACTTTTCCTTTTTGTCTTCCTATCATTTTATCTTGTAAGAGTATTGAAATAATATCACAGGGTTCTATAATTCTTCCGTGTTCATCTAGAAAAATTGCTCTTGAACCACTTGGATCAAAAGCTACTCCTAAATCTGCATTGGCAGCAACCATAGTTCTTGAAAGTATTGATAAAGAAGTAGGACTAGGGAGTGATGGAGGGATTTTTGATGGTTCAAATGCATTTAGAGTCAGAACATTACAACCATCATGAGCAAGGATATTAGGAAAAACCTCAGCTACAGGCCCAAAAGCGCAATCAACTACAACAGAAAAATTTTGTTTTCTTATCGTCTCTGTCACAAAAGCAGAATTCAGTGCCGCACTATACAAATCATTTGCTTGTGTCACTGACAATATATCTGCAATCTTATCATAGGAAACACGAACTATGGGTGTTGTTTGAATTCTTTCTTTAGAGTAAATGTCTTGAAAAGGAAGTTCAATCCCAGTCTGGTCAAAAATTCTGATGTTTATTTTATCAGTAGTTCTATGAGCAGCTGCTAAATGGATTCCTGCATGTGCGCTAAATCGTCTTAAAGCAAATTGTACTACAGGTAAAGCAGCAGCATGTAAATCAAAAACCGATGTGCCAACACTTATTAAACCAGCATTAAAAGCTCGACTTATCATCCTAGTGTCTTTTCTGTAATCACGAGCAGATACAACAACAGCTTCTTCTCCACCTAAATAAGTTCCAAGAATTTCTCCTAAAGTAGAAGCCTTATCAGGAGATAAATCAAAAGCTGTTCCTGCGAGTCTATTCTTTCTGTTCAAATTAGAAAAATCATAATTATTATCCTGCATCTAATATAGAGTAATAGTTACATTTTTTAAATGTGTTTGAACAAGATGTTATTTTCTTCGTTTGCGTTGTACCAAATTAACAATATAAGGAATTATAAGAAATACGCTAACTAAAGAAAATGATGATTCATCTGTATTGTTAGGAATGGTGGACGTCTCAACAGGATTTAATGGGAAGATATCAACAGAGTAAGCACTACCTGCTATCGTATAATGGTATCCATTAATATTAGACCACCAGTTACCTTCAAACGTTTCGATGTCGTACCACGTATTATTATACCCGTCATCGCTACATTGAGATAATCTGCCTGTTTCGTCTTCTATTTGATTTTTATTGAATATATTATGATGTATTAAATTATGATCCGAATTTAGATCCAAAGAAATTGCATATACCTCATTACCAGCAAAAGTATTATACAGAAAATGTCCATATGTTGATATTTGAGCTTTCACTCCATAGAAATTCAAGCTTATATTACACCATAAAACATACACTCTATAAGAATTCAGTATGAAAATTCCATCATAAGTTGCGTTCTTTATTATACAGTTTAGAACATTTACATTTTCCGATAATCTAAGATATATTCCGTAATCAGCATCAAATGCTTCTACATAAGAAATAGTACATCTATGAAGTTCGTAAAAATACATATTCAAATCTGTATTATTTGAGATAAATGAGTTATTTATTAAGACATCATCATTTCCTATAAAATATAAACCAAAACCATTAAAGCTTATCTCACAATTGTTTATTTCTATCTGGTCTGAATTCAAAGAATATAAACCAACCAATTGATTAGAATTCATTATACAGTTATCTATATGTATATTTTCAGAAGAACTAGAAATAATTGCTTCAGAATTTCCATTGAATGAGGATGAGATTATACTGATATTTTGGTTGTCAATCAAATTTAAACCAACTTCATTATTATTAACGATACTATAGGAAATTTCAATATTATGACAGAGTGCAACAGTTATTGCAGTTTGGGTGTATTGTATATTTTGATTTATTAATACTACATCAGAACAATTAAAGAAGATTAGTTGTCCATATTCAGGTTCAGAAAGTGTAATTGAATCTTTTTCAAAGAAGTATCCAAGTTTCTTACCATTTATCATGTTGTTTTCTATTATTAGGGTCGAAACTGCTTCTAGTTCAATTTCATCAACTGCAACACCAGTGTAGGTAAAATTGTTTTCAGTTATTGAAACATAAAAAGAATTCGTCAACACAAATCCACTGCCACCTACATAATTAGTGAAATTATTTTTAGTAATCTCAGTATAATTGGAATTTTGAATTAGTAAACCTGCTTGGAAATTGTTTTGAAATTCATTATTTTTGAATATACAATTATTTGAACCAAAACTATGAATTCCAATATAGTTAGATTCAATTTTTAAATTCTCTACTAATATAAAAGAACAATTCATCAGATAGAGAGCTCCAATATCATTAGAGTTAATCGTTAGAGAATATGAATTTGTATGATAAATGATAGATTTCTTGTTTATTCTATTACCTAACAATTCAAATTTTAAATAATCAAATAAGTCATCTTCGTAGATAGCAAATTTGTTGTTGGAGAGAGAATTATTATATAATTTAGATCCTTTAGCTCTCTGAGAAAGAAATCCAAATTCCTCATTATCACTTAGAAAATTATTTGTATAAGTACAGTTAGGTGAATCGAGTTCTACATTAATTCCATTATTGAAATTTCTAGAGCAATTATTATCGAAAATAGAGCAATTTTCAGTTAATTTCACATTGATACCATTAATATTATAGCTGCAAGTATTATTTTTCACAAGCAATCCTGAACATTCTTGTAAAGATATACCATTTCCTTGTTCACTGTTGCTTATTACATTATTTGTGATATTTCCATATGGTGAGAAAATTTTCCTTAAAACAATGCCACCATATGTACAAGAATCGATAAAACAATTTTGGATTACAAAATAATGATTCGGATTATTAATATAAATCCCATAATTTTCATTTTGAATTGATAAATTCTCTATTCTGAAAGGATCTTCCAAAGTTCCATTTCCCGGAAAGTTATATTCTAAAAGATCAATATCTGAGTAAATAATTATTGAATCAGAATTTACTAATGTTTTAATAGAAAAATTGTTTTTTTCAACGATTTCTTTGTCATATATGGTAAAAGATTGAAAATTAACTGAATATACCGATATTAAAGTCATTATTAATAAAATAGAAATTATTGAAATTGCTGATTTTCTCATTTCTTTCAACTACTAATTATACAGCCATATCTTCATACATTTATATAAATGACTGATTAAACTGATTAAACTGATTAGTTGTTTTTTCTCCTTTTATCATTGGAATAAAATATCAGTCTTAATGGTATTATTAGAATGAGAAACAATATCAGTGAAAAAGAAGTTTTTTCTGTTTGGTTATTACTAGGTGTTATGATGAAAGGATTAAGAGGGAAAACATCAATTGAACTTGAAGAACCAGCAATAATATAAGTAGAACCTCTAATGTTAGACCACCAGTTACCTTCATATGTTTCAGTATCGTAAAAAGTATTGTTATAACCATCATCCCAGGCTTGAGATAACAAACCAGTTTCATCATCTAATCTATTGTCTTTGAACACATTATGATAAATGAGATTATGGTTTGAATTAACATCAAAAGAGATTCCATACAATCTGTTTTGGAAAAAAGAATTGTATTTGTATATTCCATAGGAGGAATTTTTAACTTTAATTCCATATGAATTCAAACTTATGTTACTCCACATAACATTGACTCGATTAGATTCAAAGATATATATTCCATCAGAGTAAATATTTTTAATATCACAGTTTGAAATATAGCACAAATTTGTGGTTTTCATATAGATTCCATTATCACTGTTGTTTATATCTAAGTAAGTAAGATAACAATTACTAATATCACAGAGGTATAAACTGTAATCTCTGCAATCTGCCAGCACAGAATTAGAGATATAGATATTGGAATTTTGCTCAAGATATAAACCATACCCGCAAGAACCAATATTACAGAAAGAGATTTTTGTATCATTGGAGTTTCTAATATCTAGTGCAGAAACAAGTCCAAAAAAGGTAATATTATTTATATTGATTATTGAACAATCAGAAGCAAGAATACCGTAATAGTTGGATCTGAGTTTACAATCATGAATTGTTATATTTTGACTTCGATCCATGATCATTCCAAAATCTGAATAATCAATCGTACAGTTTTTGATTATAAAATTCATTGATTCTATAATAGAAATAACATTTTCTTTGTGTTGTATAATCTGGTCAGAAATTGTAACATTAGAACAATTATAGAATATCAATTGACCATATTCTGGTTCATTTAAAGAGAGATTGTGTTCTTTATAGAAGTAGCTAAGATTAGAGCCATCTATCTTATTATTTTCAACTGTGATTGTTTCTATAATAGTGCTATCTATCTCTTCAAAATATATTCCTTGCCAATTAAAATTATTCTCTTTTAGTAGGATGTAGTAGGAATTAGTCAGGCTAAAACTTCTGTAATTGCTTGAAAATGTATTTGAAAGGATAACAGTAAAATTTGAATTAATAAGTTTCAGACCGTTTAGAGTATTATAACTGAACAAATTGTTTTGATAAGTACAATTACTACTTTCATAACTAAAAATACCTATTGAATTATCTTTAATAACTAAATTCTCAATAAAAACTTGCGTACAATTAATCAGAAACAAATTTCGACATGAAGTGTCGTTAAATACGAAATTGTTCAAGTTTTTAAGATAAGTAATGTTTTTACTATTGAATGTATTCCCTAGAATTTCATATTTTAAATAACCTTCCAAAGTATTTTCATTAATAATAAGAGAATTATCCAACAAAATATTATTGTATACAAAAGAACCTCCAGATTGACTAAACAGTATTCCAAACTTAACATTTTTTTGAACCAAATTATTTTCGTAGAAACAATCAGAAGAATCAGCTTCTGCAAGGATTCCTGCATTTCTGTTGTTAAGGCATTTATTGTTAATTATTGAACAGTTTGATGAATTTTTTATTCTAATACCATTATAATTTTTGGAAAATGTATTACTTGTTACAGTTATACCTTGACAGTTTTGTAAGCAAATACCATCTGATGGTTCATCATAACCATAAACTCCATTATTTGATATATTACCGTAACCTGAAAAAGTGTTTTGGATACTAATTCCGACTAACCAAGGTGAACCAATTAAGCAGTTTTGTATAATAAAATAATGTTCAACTCCACTAATTAAAATCCCATATTGTCTGGGAATAATTGAAAAATTCTCAATTCTAAAAGGATCTTCAAAGGTTCCATTTCCAGGAAAGTTTCTAGCAACAAGTTCACCATCATTATAGATAAGAATAGGACCTGAACTTACCAACTTGTTAATAAAAGTCTCAGAAGTAAATGAATCAGAATTTTTTTCTATTAATTCTTGATCAGAAATTATTAAAATGTCAGATAATATAAGAGATAATATAATAGTAACAAGAAATGAAATTTTTAATCCTCTCATATCCATATCAAACTCTTGTACAAAAATTATCCTTTTACACAATTAAATATGTATCTACAAAAGTTAATTCTGATTACTTTCTTTAAACATATTCCAAAAATCTAGTTTTGAAAATAAAGTTGGAAAGTTCTTCTTTTTAGCAACTAATATTAAAATAAAGAACGCTAGAGAGCAAATTGCAGAAAGCACACAAAACTCGCAGAAAAACTTTATCACAAAAATCTCAATAATTGTCAAGTATATCGAGAATATAACTCCCACTAATCCTGCTACAGGAAGAAAGAAACTCAACCAATATTCATTTTTTGTATATAATGCTAAAAATAGAATTCCAATAACCACTATGAAAAATATACACCCTAATAAGCTAACAGGGATTCCATTTCCTGGTGGTAATTTTGAATAAATACTCTGGCCAACAGTTGCACATTGAAAAACACCAGCATTAATCAAGCAAGCAAAATAACCTGTAAACTCCATATAATAAAGGTACAACGCATCTAGAAAACCAATTAAAGATACAATCACAGATATCTGTAGAAGCAAGTTTTTAGGCTTTTTGTCGGTCATTTTTGTAAAATTAAATAATAAATTATATAAAGGATGTTAACAATTGTTAATATTGGTAATAACTTATCGAAGGGGTTCATATTGCCATTAAAAGAAATAGAATGCTTGAAATGTGGGACTATTCTAAAAAAGAAGGTTGGGGAAGCTATCAATTTAACTGAAAATCCCAAGATCATCAAAGACATAATTGAAGGGAAAATTAACTTTTCTTATTGCCCAAACTGTAAGACAAAAATTGAACATAAATCTCATGTCTTACTTACTTATCTTGATCCACCAAGATGGATTTGGCTAGTATCAAAAAGATTTCAAAATCCTGAGTATTGTGAAGAATTCTTTACTTCTGTACTTCCACCAGGATCAGCAGAATTTATTGATCAAGACATGGTATTTGTGGAATTTGGAAAACCTTGTGAAAGTTTAAGTTATGTCTTAGAAAATAAACTCCCTCAAACATCGAGAGGTTGGTTAGAATTAGGGAAAATTCACACAGGTTCAGAAGCTGTAGATTGCTACAAAAATGCTCTTAAAATCAATAGTACTTTAACAGAAGCTAAGAATTTGCTAAATGACGAATTGGACAAACTCAAGACATACCAAATGAAATAAATGTTAAAGTAAATATTCTAAAGTTTCTCCTTTTTTTTGTTTTTCTCTTAATTGAAACAATGTATCAACAGCTCTTCTCATCTCAGGTACTACTATAGAACCTCCAACAATCATTGCAATAGAAAGTGTTTCTGCTATTTCCTCATCTGTACAACCTACTTGAACTGCACGAATGATGTGATATTTTATACAATCCTCGCAACGTAAAACTAGAGAAGTAGATAATCCCATAAGTTCTTTAGTTTTTACTGTCAAAGCTCCTTCTAGATATGCACCTGTATCAAGAGCAAAGAATCTGTTAATCTGTTTGTTTTGAAGACTGAAGATTTTCTCATTCATTTCTCTGCGTTTAGTTTTAAATTCCTCAAATTCATCCATAATTAAAACCATGTTAAAAAATATAGATAGAGAATTTATTTTTTCCTATTATTCAAATTTACAAATAAACTTTTAATAAATCTTAATCTTATTCTGATTGTGATATAACTTGAAGATCTCAATAGTAGGGGATTATGCTAGCCAAAGTTGCGTAATTGGAAAAGAACTAGAAAATCGAGGATATAAAATTGAATATTTCCTGCAATCCAACAAATATTCAGATTTACCAGTTAAATATCACAAATTAGGTTCTGTTCAGGGTCCTCTGATATTGAATTACTTCCATACAGGATTCTGGATGATATTTGGGAGAATATTGAAAAGAGCAGACATACAAATTGTGAATGGTACTTATCCTAAATGTGTACAAACAAAGAATACTTGTTATTCATATCATGGATCAGATTTAAGACTTAAAACTGTCAAACCAAAACTCCCGTCCTTTGTTTCGTTAAAAGAACTTCAGGACTATAGCCCTGATTCTATTTTTCTACCAAGAGTAGTGGATGAAAATAAGTTCGTTCCATCTAAAGAAATTAAAGAGAAAAAAGAGAAATATAAGGATGAAAAAGGTGTTGATTACATAATTGGGCATTTTGCGCATTCTCCATTTATTAAAGGTTCTGAAGTCTTGCAAAAGACTATAGCTGAAATAAATCAAGATAAAAAGATCAACATTCATTATCTAAACAAACCTGTACCAAGAGAAGAAATGGTTGAAATGCTCAATTTCTGTGATTTTGTGCTTGATCATATTAATCCTAAAACAGGAAAAACCTACAATGTTATTTCTATTGAATCTTTATTATGTGAAACACCAGCAGCAAGTTATTACGAATCTAAGTATATTGATTTTGCAGAGATGAAAGAGATAATTCGTTATATAGACCCAGAACCAGAATTTATCAAAGATTCTCTTCTTAAAATCTTTTCTAGTTCGAAAAAAGTCAACCGTAATGATATCATACAATTTCATGGAGCTAGCTCAGTTGTTGATATTATTGAAAAATATTGGAATAAATGGGAATTCTTGTGAGTATTATTTTGGTTGAAAGATAGTATTAAGAAGACTGTTAGTTTAAGTAATTCTAAGATGGAAATCGAGTGGAAAGACGAAATTTTGTATAAGGATCTAGTAAAATGGGCATGTAGATTAAAAAGAGAAGCTCCTTTCTTTAAGGATTTAGTTAAAAGTTTTGATGTTAAAAACTCACAAGTTTTAGATGTATCATGTGGGACAGGTTTCCATTCGGTTATGCTAGCAAAATGGGGATATTGTAGTGTGGGAGTTGATATCTCTGAACAGAATATCAAAGAAGCTGATAATTTAGCTAAAAACGAGGAAGTAGAAAGTAAAGTAGAGTTTATTTTAGGAGATATTTTAGATATCCAGAACTTATTAGCGGATAGAAAATTTGATTTTATTTATTGTATAGGAAATACACTGGCAATTTTTGATTTACATGAGAGAAAGAAAATTATTCAACAACTAACAAATCTCCTAAAACCGGGAGGTAAATTACTAATCCAAGTAGTGAATTATCTTGCACACAGTAATGAGACAGAATGGTTTTACAAACCTAATTTGATGAGAACCTCAGATGGTCTATTAAACTTTCAAATTCGCATGATGGATTGGAAAGAACATTCTGAAAAAATAAATATGTATATTCATAGAATAATTCAAGATACTTCAAATTCAGATATGTTTGAATTGATTCAAAAGAAGACAGAATTTTATGTTTTGAAAAAAAAAGATTTTCAATTTATGTCTGAACAAAAAACTTTCGAATTAAAGTTTCTAGGAGACTATAATTTTAATCAATTTGATGAAGAAAAAAGTAATGATTTGGTTGTTATTATTAAGAAAAAAAACTAGAGATCATCATAAGGATCAATAGTTTCTTCTTTTAAAACAACATTTTTGCCAATTGCAGTAAAAACAGGAAATGCTATTACTCTTAATTTGTTCTTCATTATAGCTTGTTCCTGTTCAATCTTTTCATTATATTGTTCTTCATTTATTAATCCTTCCTGTAATATTACATTCCAATCATTCTCAATACAATTTTCTATTTCTTCAGATGTCCAAATTCTCGAATTTACAAATATAGTAGTTTCGAGCCCTGCTGAAGAGAATATTGATAATAATCTTTTTCCTATTGTTGGATATCCGCCTTCTTTCTCAATAGCTTTATAGAAATATTTACCTAACTCAAGCTCAGGATGTTCTATCCAACCTGAGTAATCAGGCTCTGCTAGAGCTACAATGTAACCACCTTTCTTGCAGACTCTTCTTAATTCCATTAAAGCTTTGAAAGGATGAGATTTCCATATAAAGAAATAATGACAAAATACAACATCAAAAGATTGATCATTCATAGAAAGCTTATCTGCTGCATCCCTATAAAATTCAACACCTTTTATTTTCTCAGCAGCATCTGCAACGTTAATATGATCTGGATCTATTGCTGTAATTTGAGCTTTGGTATTTTTTCTAATTTCTTCAGTTATCCATCCTTGTCTAAAACCTACTTCTAGAATCCTTCTGGCAGTTTTCAAACCAACTTTTTCATATATCTCTTCTCTAAATTTTGTAGTATGTTCTAATTCTCTTATAAATGCTTCATAATATTCTGGAGAATGATCTGGACAAAATCCTTCGCTCATCTTTTTTTGCACCTTCTACTACGAGAAGTAATATAGAGAAATAAATAAGCATTTTCGTCCAACTATCTATTAAAAATGATTAACGCAAGTTTTTTTATAGTGCAAAAATCTTCTATTATTAGTGATTTTATGAAATTAAAGCATTATTCAGATGTAAACACACAATCTGTCACAGATTATGGTTCTACAGGTACAACTATCCGTTGGTTAATTACAAAAGAAAATGAAGGAGCACCAAGATTCGCCCTGAGAAGATTTGAAATGCAACCTGGAGGACAGATAGGTATTCACAATCACCCTCAAGAACACGAGATTTACTGTTTGAGAGGGCAAGGTGAAGTTTTTACAAATGATGAAAAAGTGATAATGGGAAAAGATGATGTTTTGTATGTTCCACCTGAAGAACCTCATGGTTACAAGAATATAGGTGATGAACCATTTGTGTTCTTATGTACAATTCCTTATCTTTAAGAAAAATTAGTCAAGTAATTAGTTTCAACCAATCTCCTATGTCTTCAGTGCAATTTGGACAAATTGGTTTTTGTTTAAGCCAATCTATTATGTGATGTTTATGAGCATACACACCACAACAAGGTAAAACTACAACATTATCTTTTTCTGATGGACTTAAATCTAGATAACAAACAATACATCGAGGTCTAAAAGAACCGCATTTATCGCATGTCTCTTCTAATGGATCAAATTCATCACCACATGAATAACATCTAAGTTTTTCAACTTCAAAAACATCATAATCTTTATCCGGTTCTAATATTTCTCTACCAATCATTGAAGTGAGATCAAGTAACGAAAAGAAAATAGAACTATTGCGAATCGAAATTTCAACATCTTCTTCAGTCAAAAAAATATAATTTATTGCTTTACGGAATTTCTGCAAAACTGATCTTAAGATTTTGTCTTCAAAGAAATCTAACCATATTTCAGAAGAATCAGTATAAATCTGAAAAAAATCACTCAGGATTGGAACAAATATAGTGTTTTCAAATTCTTGGAAATCAATATTTTTAGAACGAATAAATAGTGAGTAGGGGATAGGTTTTTTCCACACAGCTCTAATTACAATATAGTTGTATGCTACTACAAAAAATCTAATTGTAGAAAAAGTTGAAAACTTATTTTTTTCAGAAGGAATAAAGTTGTAAGCTCTGTTTTCTATTGTTAAATTAGATTCTGTGTCAGCTTTAAGAGTTGTAAGAATTAAATCAAGGTCAAGATTTTTTTGTGAATATTCAGTTTCTTCTTCGTTATCTTTATCAGCTGACATTTTCGCTTTTATGATAATAACAATAGCAATAATTAAAGCAAATAGTCCAAGGAATATTGCAAGAATGACTATTGCTTCCAAACCTCAATCACCTTTTTTGTAAAGAATGTTTGTTCTTTGTTTTTCATCATAACATCAGTTTTTTAGCCCAATGACTTAAATCTGTATGACAATTTGGACATTTCTTATTTTTATTTAACCAAGCTAGAATATGTTCTTTATGAGAATAGATTTGACAGCAAGGGTGCCTAACAACTTCTTGTTTATCTGAAGGTTTAAGGTCAAGGTAACAGATCATACATCTGGGACGCGGAGCTCCACACTTATCACACTCTTCCTCTAATGGATCAAATGGATCATCACAATTATAACATCGCAATTCTTCAACTTGATAACTGGAAACATCACCAGCAACATTTCTCAGATTATTGTGCAATGCTATTGTCAAATCCAACATGGGTCGTACTGCATAATCCTTATCCACAATTGCTTCCATATGGTCTTCATTAATATATAGAAACTCTAAATTATCTTTTAAATTCTCAACGCGGTGAATAATTTCGTTATTATGAAGGATTTCAAACCAAAGGTCATGATGTTCTGATGTGACTGAATAGTAATTGTTTATTTGAGGAACATCAATTTCGTTTTGGGGATGATAAACCATCGAACTTCTTCTTCTAAACTCTATAGCAGAAGGAATTATTTTGCGTAAAGTTCCATAGATTTTCAAATAGCTATTTTGTTGTTCTATAACTTTTATTTCTGAAAACAATGAATATCGGTGATCAGTAGAAGTTTCAACCTGGAAACCATTAATAGCTCTTTGTATAACTGGAGCATCTGTGAGTCGTAAATCTTTCAGTAAATTTTCTATATCGAAAGTACTCCTTGGTGTAACAGTATAATTCACAGGATGTCGGTACGGTTGATATCCTGCCTGAGCTGCAGGAGCTGCCTGAGAATTATAAGTTGTATAGTACCTTTGTCTAGCTCTTTCTCGTTTTTTCTTTTGTCTTGACTTACTTATAGGTACGACTACGAGTACAATTAATAGAAGAAAGGCTAAATAACCAAAATATTCAGTGTTCATGAATATCTCCCGAGTCTATTATTGTTAACGATATTAATAAATATTTCAAAACCTTCCATTCAAAATCCTCCACTAATTCGTTTCTGATTCATCCATCTTGAAAGACTGCTGTGGCAATTAGGACAAATTGATTTTTTTTCTAACCATTTCATGATGTGGTCTTTATGAGCATAAATCCCACAACAAGGAAGCATAACTACATCATTTTCTTCTTGAGGTTTGAGATCTTGATAACAAATGATGCATCGCGGTCTAGCGCTTCCACATTTATTACAAGTTTCTTCAAGAGGATCAAAGGGATCTTGACAATTATAACATAGAAGAACCTCTGTTTCAGCTGAATCTATATTTTTAGATATTGATTCCATTGATGGATTTAATTCCATTATCCAATCAATTAACTTCACTACAGCTTGATCTGTATAAACTTGAGCTTCAATATATTCCCCTTTAAGTGAAAAATACTCGAAATAAGGTCTTAAAAGAAGAAGATTCTGTTGGAAAATAGGATCGGAAAAGAGAGTCTCCCATATCTCAGGAGTTTGTGAATTAAGAGTATATACACTACTAAGAGGTGAGATAGAAAACTCATTTCGTTTATCTGAAAAGATTGAATCGCGTTTTCTTATATCCAGAGAAAGGAGTGAATCACTCTTTAACTTCAAAACAAGATTTATTCCTTTGAACACTTCATCATATACAACCTTGATTCTTTCGAAATAGTCAGCATAAATATGTTCTTCAGGTACTTCAAAGATATAACCGTTGTCTAGCTCAGTATAAGAAACTTCAGAGCTAAAACCAAGTAATTCTGTAATTGAATCGAAATCTATTTTCTTTTTCTTCTCTTTAACTATTTTCGCAACTTGTTTTATTGTTTCTCTTGTTTGTAATTTATCTTTTCTTCTGAAAAATATCCATAGAGAAATATAAACAAGAAAAAATAGATTAGACATTATAGTGACTGCAGGAAAAAGAAAATCTGAATTAAATCCTTCTGGAAAGCCATAGAAAGCTAATATTAATCCAAAAATGAAAGCACCTTCAAGAACAATAATACCTAGAAGTTCAGGTACATTCATCTCTTTTGTGTTTAGAAATGCGTAAAACAATTTTTTCTTTCTTTTAAGAATAATTGCAAGTATAGTGATTATTGCTATTATGAGAGGAATTAGAAAAAGAAAGTAAAAAAGAGGATAGTTAACTACATAAATATAGTTGAAATCTCGTACTGCTAAAGCGATTAAAGAAATGCAATAAATCAAAATCAGAATTTTTGCGCTTTGGATTTTTTTGATATTCATTCAGATTCTTCTTCCTCAATTGTTTTCTCTACTGCTTGTATCTTTTTCTCACTAGATACAATATTTTCAGCATTACAATGAGGACAGATAATCACTAAAAACTCTCCATCAGTTCTTCTCTCCCCACCTTCTAGTTTTTCGCTACAGACATCACAGAAATCAGGTTCTGGAAAACTTGGGAGCTCAGCAATGAGCTCAGTTTCTTTCTTCCATTCCTTCCTATTAATAACAATATACATCGAAGCAAAGACAACAAATAGCCCAGAGATTACAGCTGCCACATAAATCATCCAACGATATTCAGGTTCTCCGACAAAACCGACAACAAATCCTGTAACAATCAAGATCAGAAAAGCTGAAGATAACAAGAGGAAGTCTTTTACCTCCATATCATCGAAGAATTGAATGATTGACATACATAATAATTTTAGGTTACTAATATTTAATCATTACCTTTCAAAAATATAGAATTTTGCACTAAAAACTTATTAAATTCCTAGTTGATTTTCAAACATGTTAACTTACGGAGTTCAAATAGAGCCACAGATGGGATATAATTGGGAGGATATAACAGAAATTGTTCAAACTGCTGAACAGCTGGATTTTACACACACTTGGTTCTCTGATCATCTTCTTTTAAGAGAAGATTCAATTGACACAAATTGCTTTGAATGTATCTCTGCAATGATGGGAGCTGTTGCTAGAACAGAAAAATTACGGATAGGACCTTTAGTTCTTTGTAATCTCTATCGTTATCCTGCAGTTCTTGCCAAACAGATTGCAACACTCGATCATTTTAGTAAAGGTAGAATTGAATTTGGTTTTGGTACAGGTTGGAAAGAAATAGAATTTAATCAATATGGGATAGAATTTCCATCTGGTGGGATTCGTCTGGCGATGTTTGAAGAAGCTTTACAAATAATAAAAAGCCTTTGGACAGAAGAAAGAACTAACTTTGACGGGAAATATTACAAAATTAAAAATGCTGTCTCAGCTCCAAAACCATATCAAAAACCTCATCCTACAATTTGGATAGGTGTTGGAAGTGGAAAAGATAAAATACTCAATCTTACAGCTAAATATGGGAAAGGAGTTAATTTTGCATGGGCGATACCAGTTGAAGAATTGTTTCAGAAATTCTTAAAACTTGATGAATTGATGATAAAATATGGAAGAGATCCCAGAGATATGAAGAAATCTTATGGAGCTTGGGCACAAATTTATAGAGATGAAGATGAAAAGAAAAAACATCTCAAAGAAACAGCTGAGCATCAAAAAATCAAAGTTGAAGAATTAGAACAAAGATTATCTCGGATTATTCATGGTACCCCAGATGAAATTGTTTCGAAGATTAAGGAATACAAGAAAATTGGTGTCGACCATATGATCTGGTTCTTTCCAGTAAAAGAAGAAGTAGAGCAAATGCAATTATTCAAAAAAGAAATAATGTCTAAGATATAACTATCTTTGACTTATTACTCCCAATACTCTGACAGTGCATTATAATCAGCAATCCATTCTGGATCAACTTGCTCTATTTCATGAAGTTTGAGTGGTTCTGCTTTTTTCTTTTTAAACTTAGTATTATAACCGGATGTATAGTGACTCCTTATAATATATCGAGCGCCATTAGGTGTAACATAAGGTAAATCCACTATATCGTAAAATCTATTTGATTTCAGTTCCTCATATTCTTTCGCTATTTCCATCTCATCATCAATAATGAATTTGAAAATTACTTTCAATATCCTCTGTTTTAGTTGTAATGTCATTGCAATAAAATTTTCCTCAGAGTAACCTCGATTTTTCAAAACGAAATCATACATAAGGAGTTTATTATCTACATGAAGATCATTTTCATACATCATATTGGATAGTTTTGGAGCTATTGTGTCTGCACCTTTCTCAGTACGTATCGTAAACTTAACTGGTGTAGTATAAGTATCCGAAAATGTCAGCATTCTAAAAGAAATATAAGATCCATAAAGACCGAGTGGTCCTGTTATAAATGGTAAAATAGTAAATGCAAATACTCCAGCATTATACCAGTTCAGTTACGATAAAACACTTTCATTATAGTTAACTATTTCTACTGGTTTCTTTAACCATTCAGTTAAAACGAGGAATTGAATCTCTTCATTTTTGAAGTCCAATTGGGAATAGCAATTTATCTTCATGTTTCCAATGCAAAAAGAATAGAACAGATGAAATTGATGGCAGAAGAAATTATTCCAATGATCTAGGTTCTCAGTATTTTTATAAGTGCTCAAACTTAAATAAGAGTGTCTCATTCAAAAGAGCTGATAAATTTGAAAGAAAAGAAAATTATCATCTCATTTCTTTTGTTACTTTTTGTATCCTTTACCTTTAAGCTCAGTGAAATTGAGATCAGATCTGACACTGATAGAATCCAAACTCCGATACTTACTAGTGATCCGATTGAAATAGGTTCAGATTCAGATTTTGATACTAATGGAATTCTAGGAGAAGGAACAGAAGAGTCTCCATATATTATTGAGAATCTCAAAATTAAAACATCTGGATATTTTTCAAGAGCTATTTATATTCATGATACTACTTCTCATTTCGTAATAAGAAATTGCATTATTGAACATGGATATTTCGGAATTTGGGTTAGCGATGTTACAGATTATACACCTCAGATTTTCAATAACACATGTGTTGGAACCACAAATGAAGGTATTGGAATAGTGGTTGCAGATTTCAATGGTGGAGTCATAACTGAAAATACATGTATGAATTCTGGACAAGGTATTAGGACAATATATGCAAATTTCATTTCAATTAGTGAAAATAAAATAAGTAATTGTGTTTTTCAGGGGATCAATATTCATCATAGCCACTTCAATAATATAACTTACAATGTGATTAAGAATTGTACAGATTTTAGTGTTGCATTGGTAGGAAGTATAACATTCAATAATTCAGTCCATCACAATAATTTTATCAATAATGCTAAGAAAGAGACATATAATATTGACGGAGAACTATCAGGACTTATGACAAGTCAAGCATATGATGATGGTTTTTTGAATACTTGGTACGAAGAAAAGACTAAGACTGGGAATCAGTGGTCTGATTATTCAGGTGAAGGACCATATACTATTGATGGAAGTGCTCTTTCTGTAGACAAATATCCTAATAAAGTAGAAACTGAAAGAAGTTCTCTCAATTTGGGAATTGAAGTTACTTCATTAATTTCACTGTTATCATTAAGTGCACTACTTAGAAGGAGATAGATGAATAGTAAATACTAAGAATTATCATGTCTTAGATTTATCTCTTACCAAGCTTCTGGTGTAGTCAATCCAGAACCTGTCCCAAAGACAACAATCTTTTCATCTTTTTCAATTGAATCATTTTCAAGCAACATTTCTAATGCAGCTAATGTCGCAGCTCCTTCTGCAGAAAGCATTATACCTTCTTCCTTAGCCAATTGGGACATTGCTATCTTGATAGTTAAATCATCTACATCGATAGCTGTTCCTTTAGATTTTCTCAATGTTTCTAGTATGAGATAATCTGCAATTGCAGCAGGTACTCTCAACCCTGCAGCTATTGTCTCAGCATTTTCCCAAAATTCAGCATGATCTTTTCCTTCTTCAAATGCTTTGACGATAGGAGCACAAGTACTAGATTGGACGGTAATCATTTTAGGCCTTTTCTCATCTATTAATCCTAGTTCTTCTAGTTCATTAAATGCTTTCCACATACCAACGATTCCAGTACCTCCTCCTGTTGGGTAGATTATCGCATCTGGTAAAGACCAGTCAAATTGTTCAGCAAGTTCCAAACCCATAGTTTTCTTTCCTTCAGCACGGTAAGGTTCTTTCAATGTCGAGACATCAAACCAATCATTTTCCAAACCTTTTTCTCTTGCTATTTTCCCAGCATCTGAAATCAAACCTTTGACCAAAGTCACATCTGCACCGAGAGATTTAGCTTCAGTAATAATAAAAGGAGGAGCATCTTCTGGCATGAAGATATGAGCATTAGTATTGGTTTTTGCAGCATAAGCTGATAAAGCAGCACCAGCATTACCAGCTGTTGGAATAACAAAATCCTTTATCCCCAATTCAACTGCTCTAGACACAGCAGCACATAAACCTCTACTCTTGAAAGAACCAGTAGGATTAAAACTTTCATCCTTGAGATACAAATTATTTAATTTAAGTCGACTGCCAATATTTTCTAGCTTTACAAGAGGTGTCCATCCTTCTCCTAGACTAAACCTGAACTTATCTTTAAAAACTGGCATAATTTCTGCCATTCTCCAGATATTAAATCTATTCCTAGATTTGAGAGACTGTTTATCTAATGTTTCTTTAGCTTTCTCTAAATCATATTCTACGAACAGCACTTTTCCACAAGAACAAGTTCTGTGTTTAGCATGGACATTATGAATATCACCACAATTAGTACAACGTAACTGAATAGCTGTAGAAGATGTGTTCTCGTAATCAAATAATGTCATAAGCAATTAGAAGTTGATAGGCCAAATATAAACGTTTTCTGAAAAAAGATTAATGAGGAGGTACGATTGTTTTTTCTGGTTTTTCAAAAATTATATCTATCATTAAGTCTGCTTCTTTTTGAATAATTGCTTTAGTCAAACTATCATTAATACTTCTTAAAGAATCTTCGAATTTTTGATTAAATCTTTGAACAAAATTATAGAGTTTTGTTCTTGCATTAAAACTATCTCTATCACAAGCCAAAATGCCGCAATATTTACCAAAACTCTCAACGATAAGTCTTTTTCCTTCGAAATCTATCCCACGAAGACCGCTTCCAAATACTTCAGAGGACATAGTTCGAATCGCAGAAACTAAACCAGATATCAAAACGTCGTTTATAGTAAAAATTCTATTAAAATAATATGAATAGACATAGTTTCCATCTAGTGTGAAAATATTTAGAAAATATAATTGAGGTAATCTTTTTGTTTTCTTGATATAAGAATTCTTAGCGAGATCATTTATGACATCTGTGATTTCATTTATAATATCCATTGGCTTCTTTATATCGTTAGTTTGAATATGCTCAACCGATTTTTCACATTTGTGTATAAGTTGATAATTTTTATGTTCTCCAGCTAACTCTTGAGCACGCAGGAAAAGATACTCTGCATCCACTAGTTCATTTAATGCTACTAATAGTTGTCCGCTAATATATAATACTTCAGCTAATATTGGTAAATCTTGTTCTTGACAGATTGAGATTACATTAGCTAAATATCTCTCAGATTTTGATAAATCATCCTCTGATTGTGAGATTTTATATCTATGCAAATACGCTTCAGCTAGATAAAGCTGAGAGAGAACAACATACTGAAATTCGCTGAGAATCGCTAATTCATAGCATTTTTCAAAAAATGAAATTGCTGAAGAAAGATCATAAGTGTCTAGATAAACTCTTCCTTGGTAATAAAAATAGGAAGTCAGCCATCGTTGATTTTTTGATTGCTCACTTAATGCTCCACCTTTTTGAATAAATTTTATCCCGTCATTGAAATTATTCTTTCCAGGGATTTTAGTTAATGCAAATCCATAAAGTAAGTTGATTATTGGTGATTTTTGGTCAGTATTCTGAAGAGCTTTATCTAAGTTTTCAATTGCTTCCTCATATCGTTCAAGTTTTATAAGAACTTCCGATAAAGTAATGTAAATCGATGGTTTAGATTTCGAGATGTCGGGATCTTGTAAAGCTTCAGTGCACAGGAAAAGAGCTTTCTCTAGATTACCTCGTGTGTGCTCAAGATCCGCCATGTTAGAAATTAATGAAGCAATTAACTCTTTATTTCCTATATTTTCTGCAATAACAATTGCTTTACTATAATATTCTGAAGCTTCTTCTAAATATCCTTTGAATCTGTATATTCCACCTAACATTGTATAACAATCTAATCTTTTTGTGTCCATGTTCAGAGCTTCTGCTAATTCTTTGTAAATTTCTAACCAGCCTGTGTAAGATGCATCACCTGTTCTGAATTCTCTATAAGCTAGATCACTTACAACTTGGAGAGTTAGAAGAGGATACTCCTTAATCAATATAGTATTTAGAAGCATTGATTTGAATTCCTTTGAGTAGCTTTGAACTGATTGAACATCAGAATTCATTGAAGCAATTTCAATTGACATTATCACAGAAAAATCTTTATGAAGCTGTGGTGATTGTTTTTTTAGATCTACCATTAGAGAAATTGTATTTGCTAAAAGCGTTGAGATAGCCTCTTTCTGCCCTAGATATTTAGCAGATTTGAAACGGAAAAACATAGCTTCAAGATTATCTTCAGGAACTGGAAAGGTTAATACTTTGTCATACTGAGAGAGAAGAAAATATCCTGTTAAAGAAATTAAAGTATAATTCATTCTAGCGTACTCATTTATACCGTTAGAATTTGCTAAATCATCTGAAGCATAAACTATGGACTGGAAAAAACTATTACTCATTTCTTGATATTTTGAGAAGACTGGATAAAAATTTGCGAAATCCTCATGAATAAATTTCTGATAAAGGGAGAATTCATTAGGAAGATCAAATTCATCAGACCTCAAAACACATCACAGATTCATAAACGTGAAAATGTTTCTTAAATATTTTTACAGTTACAGTTCGAACAAAATATTGCTTATTCAAATCTTTCTTTTATGATTCTTGATTAGGATTAAGGAAAATATTATTAACATCAAAGCTAAATTTTTATTGAGATAAATGAGTAATGAAGCAAAAGAAAATCCTGTTTTTGCAACTAAATTTATATCCAAATTTACTCACTATATGGATGCTGATGCCGATCTTGTAGAAAATATTGAGATGGAGACTGTTAAAGACATCTCATATGTTCTTTTGCCAATTGTAGATCAAGTACCAGAAAAAGGGAGAGGAATAGTTAGAATCTTAATAACTAATAATTCTGGACAGCCAATTAGTTTAGCACTTCATTACTCGCTAATAGGTTGGTATAGTGATCTCTCAAAAACAAACAAATCTACCAAAATAGAAACTATAACCATTTTACCAAAAGAAGTATGGTTCAGGGACATATCATTTATCAGCAATATTAAACAAGGTAAAAATTATTTTAAAATTATTTTTAAACAAAAACGAAAGGAATACGCTACCACTAATATAGAATACTCACAGATAAGAGAAATAGAAGACGAGAAACAAATAGAGAGAAGTAATTTCTTAGGAATGCAATCAAAGCCTTTTATAAATCCACATTCAATCAACTATTGGATTTACTACTCACTTTTTGGTCCATATAGGTATAGAAAAGAAAGAACAATTCTCCAAATAATAAAATTCTTTGGAGTAGTAGCAGGAGGGATTTTAGTTGGTTTATACTTTCCATATAGTACTGTTCCAGAACGACCTTTATATCCCGTACCAATAGGCATAGGTATCATCCTGATTTCCTTATTAAGCTTTTTATCAAATTTTGATGCGTCAAAAGTGAAATTAATTAAAAAACTTAAACTAACAGATCAAGAGAGAAAAGGTGCACTGGAATACACATCAAACACAATCGCTCACATTTTGAAAAAATTCACAATCAATGATATCAATTTCTCGTATGATGCAGATAAAAATACTGTTAACTGGAAAGAAGGAGCAAATAAACTCTTTCAAAGAATAATTCCTGATATCGGAAACATGTTAGGAATTACTACAGATATTGGAGATGTTACTCAACAAGTTAGACCAGATGTAGAAGTTATCAAGGACAGAGAAGAACTCAAGAAAAAAATATCTGAAGGAATTGAATTACAACATGAAGAAGGCATCAGATTAACAGGTGTTGTGGGGGCTGTAGGTGAAGGTTCTGAAGGAGTAACAATAGAAACTGATGACATCAGAACAGAATCATCTATTCAAGAAGACATTGAATCTATCAAAACCACACCAGAAATGAAGCAGGACATCAAACCAATTCAAACTACACCAGAATTAAAGCAAGATATCGAACCGATAAAGACCAAAACTGATATTGAACAAAAAATAGAACCTCTAGTTTCTGATACAAGTATAAAAACAAAAACCCAATCAGTTGTTGATGATGCAAGAGGATACATTGGAGAATTAACAGATGTAGAAACAATTCCGATACCAAAAGATATACCAGGTCATGAATTCAAGACTAAGAGTAAAAAATCGGTAAAAGAACTTAAGAAAGACGAAGATTAATATCTCACAGCTATTTGTAAGATTAATAATCACAACTTTAAAAACAACTTTATAAGTACTTTAATAGGAGTTCATCTCGGAAAAACATGAGTAACAATCAATCTACTAGTAATGTCAACAGACAAGCAGTTGATCAGATAAGTCAAGCTCAAGTCTCTTATGGTACTGACAAATTTAATTTTACTTGGTTGATAGTTGCATGTGGAGGAATGATGCTGTATTATGCGGTTGAAATGGTCAATAGAGTGCTTTTTGTTGCATTAGAACAATCAATAATAGATGATTGGACAAATCGTGGAATATGGAGATTTTGGAGGATTGCTGATTCAGTTTTTCTTGCATTTATGTTTATTCTCATTGGTATTCAAGCTTTAAGTTGGAGAAGAAAAAATCTTGGACTTGATAGTAAGAAAAAAGCGAGAAATATATTCTTCTCTGTAATTAGTGCTGGCATATTCTTGTCACTATATGAGATACTAACCGATCTTAGATCTGAATTAGATTACAGTCATCGAGGAGATTTAACAGTTCCATTTTTATTTATGATAATTTTTCATTTCTATGGTTTTCTCTTATTAAAGAATTTAATTTCAATGATTGGAAGATATAAAGGAGTAAGAACAGGAGAAAGTATCTTTTATACTCTATTTGCAGCTAATCCAGTTGTTCGCTATCTCTTACCTTTTCTCATACTTATCTTTGCCCAACTAGCAGGTGGTTGGGCTACAATATTCTTTGTTTATTCAGAATTAGCTATGACGTACATCTCAGCAGTTATAGCAGTCGGATTCTTTGTAATGGTTATAATTGATGCCAATAAAATTTCAGTTGGACATCTGATGATGATGCATGATGACCAACAGCAAGATAAAAGATTACCTGAGATGCAAGGAGTTAAAATAATAGAATTACAGAATAAAATCATAAAAGTTCCAATAAAACAAAATGTTTCAGTATTTTGCCCGAAATGTGGTCTAATTATCTATGATGATGCTAAACAATGCCCAAATTGCAAAACTAAAATCAGCTAGTTTTTTTGTTCTCTCCTCTTTTCTTAGGAAAGGATTTTATTAAGAAGTATATTACAACAGCTGAAACTATAACTCCTATAGCTATAAAAACTACGTCAGCATATCCACCTGAATCTTCTCTTCTATCTGTGAAATAATCATCAGTATTTTGTTCTAGAGCGTTGACAACACTATGTTCAAGAAATTTATAACTAGTTACTCCAAGAATATCTGCAGCTATTCTACCAACATCATCTAGTATAATTAAAGTCGGAGTATATTCTATCTGAAAATTCTCTTTTGTTTCTTCAGTTATATACCCATAGATCCAATAAGCTGGTAAACTATGGTCTTCAATGAAATTCAATATAGTTTGATTATTAGAATACTCAAAGTAATGTATCATAAAGAAAGTAACATTGTAATTTGCATCAATTTCTTTCAATATAGGAAGTTCTTCTATACAAGAGTGACAACTAACATAATAAAAAACAACTATCCTAACTCCAGCAAAATTATCAACATCGTTTGAATTATTTTCTAGATCTAAGAATGAAACACTTGTTCCTTCAGCTGAAGTTAAAGTTGTATTTAGATTTAAAAGAAAAACCGCAATAATTAGAAATCTAAGGGCATTCAAAATACTGATCTTCATCATCAATCAACTTAGTTAAATCACTCAATCGCAGAATAGTTTATTATTGTTCTGTTTTTTTCAATTTTAACATCATTACACACAACTGATTTTTCAATAGAAACAGATTCTTCGACAACAGAGTTTTCCCAAATAACACTCTGAACAATTTTCGAATGAGGACCAATGTCCACATTATCATGTAAGACAGTATAAGGACCTATAATTGCATTTTCATCTATTTTCACATTATTTCCAAGAACTACAGGTGAGTGAATTGTTGCTTCAGAGGAAATTGTACAATCATTTCCTTGATATATGCCTTTTGTGTTTTTTCCTGGTGGTTCAAAATTATCAACAAAACCTCTCATAATATCATAATTTGCCCACAAATAGCTTCTAATGTTTCCACAATCTATCCAGTAATAATCATCTACAAAACCATTTAGTTTAAACTTTTCTTGGAGGAGATATGGAAAGAAATCCATGCCAAAATCATTTATATCATTTAAGCTATCAAGAATCTCTAACGATTTATGATTTAAACAATAAATCCCAGTATTTACAAGATTGTGATGAAATTCTGAAACTGGTCTATAAGCAAAAGCCATGGTTGTAAACAACATTTCTTCAGGTCTAGGTTTTTCAAGAAAGATATCGATATTTTGGTTGTTATCAAGTAAGATAACTCCAAATTTCTTGGTCGGAAAATCTATATTCTTCAAGCTAATAGTAGTATAAGCTTGAGTATTGTAGAAGAACTTTTCCAACTTATTGATTGACAAATCACAAATAATATCAGCCATTGAAACAATATAATCTCCATCAATCATATCAGCAACCTGTCTAACAGCATCAGCAGTTCCTAAAGGATTAATGTTTGGAATAGAGATATCTAAATCTTGAAACTTAGGAGAAGTTTCCAGATAAGTTCTTATTTTATCTCCCAGATATTTTACAGCAACAATAATTTTTGTTATACCTGCATCTTGAAGCTGTTTCATAGCAAAATCTATCATTGGTGTAAGTGTAATAGGTACCATCGGTTTTGGAAGATTGTTAGTTAGTGGGTAAAGTCTCGTTCCTTTGCCACCAGCTAATACAATAGCGCAGTCTACTTTAGAAATATCATTCACCTTCTTCTTTTCGAAACTTATTTGTTAACCAACCAATCTTAGTATTTTCGATACCTTTGATATCAAATTCAGGAACAAAGGGTTTGATATCTATAAGAGGAGTTCCATTCAGAACATCTATACCTTTTACTAAGAGTTTGTTTTTTTCTACTTTTACTAATTGCACAATGGACAATCCAATTTTATTAGGTCTATTAGGATGACGAATAGCAAATATACCTTTTGGTTTATCATCTAAAAAGGGAGCAACTTTCAGATCGATAGAACTAGCTCTATCAAAATAATAGAGAAGTATTATGTGAGAAAAACCATCAAGTTCTGTTAATCCTTCCACATATTCTGGGTCAATTATAACTGTACCAAAAGCATCAGAGAAACTTGGTTGAATTGGTGATTCATCTTTATCTTCAAAAGGTGATTCAATAAATCCTATTGGACTGATTATAAATTCCATCAAGCATGATAAACAGATACTATTATATCTTTTTTGTGGAAAAAGAAAGCATAACAGAAAGTTTAACAATATCATGTTAAGCGTTCCCTATATCATATTGTTTAAATAACAAAAAACGAGAAAATATATAAGAAGAGTTGGTGTTAGAGTGAGCCAGAGAATTTTTAAAATTTCCTTACTTGGCGAAGGAGCTGTCGGAAAGACTTCCCTTCGACGTACTTACTTGGGGGAAAGTTTCAAAGAAGGATATATGATGACAATAGGTGCAGATTTCGCCGTCAAAAAAATGGTTTCTAAAAATACTGAATATACACTTCAGATTTGGGATCTTGCCGGTCAGCAAAGATTTTCTGCAGTTAGAGAGGTCTACTACAGAGGTACTGCAGGAGCTCTTCTAGTCTTTGATATTTCTCGTCCTGAAACTTATGCTATTTTACCTAATTGGTTACATGAATTAATTCGTAATAACAAGAACCGAATCGTCCCAATCGTTCTTATTGGAAATAAAGCAGATCTTCGTGACACAACTCCTCATGCAGTTCCTATGGAATATGCACAAGAGTATGCTGAACAACTTAGCGAATGGTCAGGTTTCTATGTTCCTTATATGGAAACTTCTGCAAAAACTGGATTAAATGTCGAACAAGTTTTCGAGGCTTTAGTACAAAATATTTCTGCTTATTTTGAACGTTTAACAATTGAGAATCAATAATCACTCACCCTCTTCTTATTTTTAAGCAAATTTATATAGTTCTTTTTTGATTCTCCACATGTTTAAGGTAGATATAATTGATTGATTCAAATAAACTTATTTCTTATCTTCATGAAAGAGGATTTACTCTAGCTACAGGTGTTCCATGCTCTTATTTTAAAGAACTCTTGATTGAGCTGGAAGACAATGATTCTATCAGATACATTCCTGCTACTCGAGAGGATGAAGCTTTAGGTATCTCTTGTGGTTACTTTTTAGGGGGAAAGAAAGCTTTTGTTATCATGCAAAATTCGGGTTTAGCAGCTATAGGTGATGCGATTACTTCTTTAGCTCAACTTTATCAAATCCCTTTACTCCTCTTTGTGAGCTATAGAGGATTGGAGCCTGATGCAGATTTTCCTGAGCATTTAGTTATGGGAGATGTTACAGAAGATGTATTAACTGCTTACCAGATTCCGTATGAGATTCTTTATGAAAACGATTGGCAAAACATTATAGCTAGAGCTGTTGAAGAAATGGATACGAATAACGAAGTTGTTTGTCTTCTTGTTGAAAAGGGGGTATTGAGTGAATGAGAGGAGAAGAGATAATTGCTGCTTTGAAAGATTTTCTTTCTGATGATTTTATAATAGTTAGTTCTAATGGTAATGTTAGTAGACAGGTTTTTCATCTTCTTCCTAAACCTCAAGTGTATCTTAGAGGAAGTATGGGATTACCAATGTCGGTAGGTTTAGGGCTAGCACTCTCCCAAGTAGATAAACAAATTCTTGTAATTACAGGTGACGGAAATTTTCTTATGGGGCTTAGTTCTATGACAACGATTGGGAACATTCTTCCTAAAAATCTCAAGATTTTGATAATTGATAACAAAACCTATGCTACAACAGGTGGTCAAGCGACTGTTTCTTCTTCTCTAAATTACTTGAAGTTATTAGAAGGATTAGGATTGAAGCATTTTAAGAGCCTTGATTCTACTAAAAACTTATCTAAGCTGAAGGATACTTTTACCACATTTTTTGAAACTGAAGACACTTTTGTTTTACACATTATAGCTGATGAAGATATCGAAAAACTAGATAATATTCCTTGGCATCCAATTGAGATTAAAAATAAATTTTTGGACAGATTTGTATAAGAGAAGCTCTTAAATGACCTTTAGAGAAGTGTGTTACATGAAAATTTCAATACAATGTTTCGGACAACTGCGAACAATCACAAAAAAAAGATATGTGGAGATTGAAGTTGAAGAAAAAACTTCTATCCTAAAAGCAATAGAACAATTCAAGAATGAATATGGAAAGTCAGTAGAAAGATTGTTGTATAATGATGGTAAAATCAGAGAGTTCTACTTTATTCAACTTGATAATAGTAATATCGAAAACAATGAATTAGATGAAATTTTCGTTAACAATGATCAAATAATTTCTATAATTCCTTTTGTTGCTGGAGGATAAACAGAGATAAAAGAAGCTAGCACATGAGAAATAGAAGGAAGGGGATAAGCAACTTGAGAGATGCTAGCCTCCGATAATATAATAACGACTTGAGCATTTAAACTCGAAGAAAATCTTTTCCAGATAGAGGAAACCTATTTCTCATCAAAATTTATAAAGTGAGAGTAATAGAATTATTCATGGGAAGTCGAAAAAATACTAACTTTGTTATGCGACACATGACTGCCAATTATCTTGCATTCTTTGTTGCTGGCTTAGTTCTTCTTGTCTCAGCAGTAGTTCTACTGCTTAACTTAAATGAATTTGAAGTAGCAGCTTCACAATATCTGAATCTTGTCTTAATTTTCATGATAGTTTTTGTTGTATTAGGATTCGTAATGTTGATGATAGGAGTTTTTATCGCAATAAAAGCTCTTGCTTCTGCAAAGAATATCGAAATAGAAGAAGAGTATATCACACATGCTCCTCAATCTTCAGGTCTAAGGATAATCCGTCCATCATCAGCTCAACAACCAGCTGATGTTGCTCCTAAGAAAGAAACAAAGGTGCAAAATACATCAGAAGTGGTAGAAAAAGCTCCAAAGAAGGTTGAAGTTGAAAAAAAACCTGTGAAAGTAGCAAAATCTCCAGCTAAAGCAGAGAAAGAGATACCAACTGATTTCACTTATGAGGATGGCCTTCAAAGTACAGTTGACAGATACAATACTGATAAAGTCAAGAAAGCTTTCAAAGGATGGTACAATACTATGATGATCACTTTTCCCGATATATCCAAATCAGCTTTGTTTAAGATTAACGGTGATGAAGGTCTAGAATTTTCCGAAGGAGTTGATGAAGAAGCAGCTGTTCAAGTTAAAATGGATTCGACTATCTTTGTAAAAATGATGACCAAACAAATTAATCCTATCAAAGCTTATTCTAGTGGAAGTTTAGAAGTTAAAGGTGAAATGAAAAACATGCTCAAACTAAGAAAACTGATGTTTTAAACAAACAGAGTGAAAGAAAATGAAAGCGTATATTACAGCTGAATTCTCTCCTGAAGCTCTTGAGAAATTAAAGGCAATTCTACAAGATGAGATAGTTTACGAGAGTTGGCGAACTACAAAGAACTTGTTTTTCAATGACGAAGATCTTATCAAGAGGTTAAACGGGATAGGTGCTGAGATACTCATCTGTGAAGGTGACAATGTCAAGCAACCTGTGATTGAACAAACCAATTTGAAAATCATAGGTTCTACTCGAGGAGATCCTAATAACATTGATATAGAAACAGCTACATCTAAAAAAATACCTGTTCTTTATGCTCCTAATAGAAATACTGTTTCGGTAGCTGAGCTTACTGTTGGTCTAATTTTGAGTCTTGCTAGAAAACTTCATTCCATTGAACGTGTTTTGCACTCTGAGGGTGAATTTGTAGTTAATGAATTTGGAGATTACATCAAATACTATAATAAATTCAAAGGATTCGAACTTAGAGGGAAAACTGTTGGGATAGTCGGGTTAGGAAGAATAGGATTCAGTGTTGCAAAGCTGTTACTACCTTTTGGTGTGAAGTTTCTCGTTTATGATCCTTATGTTTTTTCAGCAAGATTGAACGCTATCCAAGGAGAAGCTGTTGAACTAAACTATCTTATGACTAACTCAGATATTGTCACTATTCATTGCCAACCAACTGATGAAACAGATGAACTGATAGGAGAAGAACAATTCGCTTTAATGAAGAAAAATGCTCTTTTCATTAACACAGCCAGAGCTTCTGTTATAGATGAATTTGCTCTACTAGATGCCCTCAAGGAAAAGAAAATAGCTGGTGCTGCACTAGATGTTTTTTCTATTGAACCTGTGGATCAGGATAACGAGTTTCTAGAACTAGATAACGTGATTGTTACTCCTCATATCGGTGGAGATACTTTTGATACAAATCATCGTCATTCTATGATGATGGTGGATGGTATTGAGAAGATTATTAACCACAAAATGCCTGAGAATATCAAAAATCCTGAGGTTTTAGAAGGTATTCCACCACCCAAAACAACAGATCAAGTAAATGAGTTTGAGGATATTGTTCCTACCCTAGAGATGTATTCTAGAACAATCCAGCAAATAATAGATATTTGTAAAGAGATGATCAAGAAAGAGTATGTTATCGGTACAGCTGGTAACGTTTCAGCTAGAGTTACTCTTCCCAATTATGAAGAAGCTTACTTAGTCACACCAAGTTCAGTCAAATATGAAGAAATGGGGATTGAAGATGTTGTCTTGATAGATGCTAATGGTGAAGTGATAGCAGGACATAGAAATCCTACTTCAGAAAAGAGATTACATCTAGCAATCTACAGAGCACGAAAAGACATCAAAGCCATAGTTCATTCTCATGCTCCTTATTCTACCGCTCTTTCAATTGCTAGAATGCCTATTGGTCCAATTGTGGATGAGATCATCCCTTTCATAGGTGGGTGTGAAGTAGCAGAATTTGGGATGGCAGGAACTGATGATCTTGCTAATAATGCTGTAACAGCTTTAGGTGATAACTTAGCTGCCTTCATCGCTAATCATGGCAATGTAGCATGTGGAACAACTTTGGACCAAGCTTGGACAGTTTGCCAACAGGTAGAGATGGCTGCTAAAATCCAATATAGAGCATCATTATTGGGAACCATCTATGCTATTCCTGAGGATGTTGAAGAAGAAGAAAAAGAAATTTACAATATAATGAAAGATATGGGTATCTAATCAGATTTTAGTGATACTCATCCACTTCTTATATTTTTCTTGAAGTTTAGTGTTCATCGAAGATCTTGGTTGCAGTTCAAACATAGTTTCAGCTGTAAAGCTTTTTTGATAATCAGTTGTATCTTTTATTTTCCCACTTGCAACGTCACAGAGTATTAATAATCCCTGAATAGTAGCTTCATGCGTTCCCAAATACTGAACTGGTTGATTATAAAGATCAGCAAATCTTTGACAGAGCATCCTATATCTAGATAATCCTCCAAGGACAGTAAGTGAACACTTTTCCATCTGTGCAACTTCTTTAGCTTGATCTATATTTCTTGAAACTGCAAACATAATATTATCAAAAACCGCTCCTACCAGCTGATTTTGGTGCATGAAGAATTCCTCTACTCCTCCTGGACTAGGAAAATAAAATTCTCCAGCTGATCTATCAGAACTTGTCAAAGTTGACGGACCTAAATTTGCATAAACAGAATGAGAGATCACATGGTCCTCTGTTTCTTCTTGTTCCTTTTCATCGAAATTTTGGAGTTGTTCTTTTAATCTATTATACTGTTTATCTGTTGGTTCTAAGAACTTTGTACTCAATTTTGAATCAAAGAGATGAGCTGCCCACTTAACTATTTGACCAGTTATACCTGTGTTAGCTTCAACAATATACTTATCGCAAAGATTCTTTACAGAAATACCTATAGCCCAGACACGTTCTTGTTCATCTATGCACAACTCATCTGTTATCAGTTGAACTGGAGTTGTGCTTCCTAGAACAACACCCATATCTCCAGGATTAATAACGTTTGAAGCGAATAAAGCAGCTTGTGTGTCTGGAATTCCTGCAACTAGTTCTACATCTGAGTTGAGGTTTAGCTCTTCTTGAATTTGACGAGAGACATCGCCTATAATCTCTCCTGATTGAACTGGAGGTGGAAAGAAGTCTTCATCTATATCAAAGATTGAGAACCATTCTTCTAGCCAAGTTTTTTCTCTCAAACTAAAAAATCCTGATTCCATAGCACTAGTATAATTCGTATGGAATTCCCCTCCAAGTTGAACTAATATCCAACTATCTAAAGGAAGGTAATGAGCTATTTGTTGGTCTGAGATCTTTTCAGGATTGTTTCTTAAAAATTCCAATCTCGAAGGAATCATTAGAAAATTGGGAAAATGACCAGTGTGTTGATAAAGTTTTTTTCCAGTCAATTCTTCAAGTTTCTCATCAATTTCATCACCATAGTCTATTCCTTGAACATCAAAACTAGAACCAATATAAAGAGGATTTAGGTCCTCATCAGTAAAGACACAACTAGGGCGAATGATGGAGGAAGTGACATATTTAATCTTTTGAGAATTTATTTCAGATTTCTTAATCGTTCTTTTAGCTAAGTTTATCAAATTGCTCAAATATTTAGAATGTTCCCAATTCCTACCAAAACCATCAGCTGATTGGATAACCTCAGGTAAGATAAATTCAATAGCCAGAATCTTGTTCTTTTCATCTGCTATGGCACATTTCAATGCTTTAGATCCAGCATCGAAAACCATACGATAACTCATAACATTGCGAGACAGAGACACAATATAAATTTTTTAGTAGTTTCTTCTGAAAGTTTAAATTTATGACTTGTTTTCTTGATTATTATGGAACTCCCCAAAATCGGTTTAGGAACTTGGATGTTAAAACCCAATGAAGCTACTTATTCTGTTATAGAAGCTATTAAAATGGGTTACAGATATATTGATACAGCACAAGCTTATTTCAATGAAAAAGGTGTCGGAGAAGGTCTGAAAGAAGTTATAGACACAGGTGTAGTGAAAAGAGAAGAAATATTTGTCGCCACAAAGGTTTTTCCGATGAATTATAGACCAAGAGCAGCATATAAATCAACTCTCAGATCAATCAAAAGATTAAAACTCGAATATCTTGACCTCATGCAAATTCACTGGCCAGCTTTTGCTTTAGGTTATTCTCATAAAGGAACATTAGGAGCTCTGAGTAAGCTAGTAGATGAGGGGACAATCAAACATTTTGGAATTTCGAACTTTACTCCGCAACAAACTAACGATGCAGTAGAAGTATGTGAAAAGCCTATTTTCTCAAATCAGATAGAGCACCATCCATATTTACACCAGAATGAACTTCTTAAAGTTTTAAAGGAACTTGGAATACATTTTATCTCCTACTCCCCATTAGGGAGAGGTAATGCGCTGAATGATCCAGTAATCAAAGAGATTGCTAAAAAGAATAAAATTAGCTCAGCGCAAGTGTGTCTTTCATGGATTATAAGTAAAGGAGCACATCCTATTCCGAAAGCTACGAGTCTAGAACACCTAAAAGATAATTTCAATTCATTGAAAGTACAACTATCAGAAGAAGATCTGAAAAAAATAGATAATATTCAAAGAGTTGAACGATATGTTCATCCGCCTGTTGTAGCACCTAAGGAATGGAAAAAATAACTATATCGTCAGAAAGAACACATTTTATCTTTTCCGTGCTTCTACTTCTTCTTGTAATTCCTCTGTATAATTTGCTCGTGTTGAATCATATTTCTTCGATTCTTTTTCCTCAATTAGAGCATTCCAATAAACTTCATATTCTTTAGGTATATCACCTATTCTTTCGTGATTTTCGATATAGTTTGTTGGCATTGGATGAGTACCTACAACCACATCAACACCAACTATTTTCTCAATAAAATCTTTGAAAACTTGAATATAAGGACAAGGAGGATAACCTGCTAAAAAGCCAGTTGCAAAATGGATAACATCAGCACCATACTTCTTCATACCACTTGCAACATATTCTATATTTCCGCCAGGACATCCTCCGCAAGTAGAATAACCCACTACTTCTAATTCATCATTAGCATATCTTTTGAAAGCTCCTTCTCTTTCTCTGACTGAACGGAAGCACTTGCCACCATCACATGTTTTATACCTATCACAAATTATAATCCCGATTTGTTTCATCGATATCGAAAAAAGGTAGAGATTATTATAATTTAAATTTTCTTGAAAGAAGTTATAGTTATTATAAATGATCTATCTAGCTTGTTTTCGTTCCCAAAAGGTTTTGTTATTATATTCAACTGCTTCTATTAGTTTATTACTTATCATCTCATTTAACATAGAATCTATTTCTCCTTTGTCCATGGATGGGAATAAAGTGTAAATTTGTTCATTTCTTAATGGATGTCTTTTTAGGATGTTCAAAATTTGTTCAAAAGGAGCAGATTCTCTATCAACGCTTTCTATAAGCAATTCTTCGAAATGTGCGATACTTTCAGCTTTAAGTATTTCCTGAGCAATAATTAACCGATTAGAAGGAGGAATCTCCACCCAAGATTCAGCTGGTGGACGGATTGGAACATTAAGATAAACTCTATCTACATTGATTTCATCGATAATCTTCTTGATTTCATTAATAGAGTTGATATCGTCGTTCAAATCTTTAACCAACATCACCTCCAACCAGATCTGATTATGAAAAATCTTTCTGAACTCTTTCAATCCTTCTATTACTTCTACGAGCTTTATTTCTTTGTGAGGTCTGTTTATTTTCCTAAATTGCTCTTCTGAATATGCATCCAAAGTAGGGAGAATAACATCAGTTTGTAAAAGTTCTTTCCTTACTTCTTCTTGTGAAAGAAGAGCACCATTGGTAATTATTGCAATAGGAATAGAAGAAAGCTGTTTGAGTTGTGTGACTAATAAACCAATTCCTTTGTATAACAAAGGTTCACCTTCACCTACAATTGTAATAAAGTCAATATCCTTTTCCTGCTGTAGAGCCTCCTGTACCTCTTTTAAAACTTCTTCAACTGGATAAAACAATTGCCGTTCATTCGTAAAATGAGTTGTTCTCCCTAATTGGCAGTACACACAAGTATAGTTACAAGTTTTATCAGGAATAGGACTGATACCTAAAGATTTACCTAATCTCCTGGAAGGTACAGGACCATAAACATATTTCATTTAGTAAACATAGAAATTATCAAGTATAAAGTTAGTTGTCAAAAAATCTATGAAAAATGACTTTGTTGATTATATTTTCTTATGATTTTTTTCTTAATCTCAATGTCTTCTTCTTTGTGAAGGAGATCCCAAACTGGCAATTCATCTATTCCATCAGTCCCCAAAACAGATAATGTAGTCATTCTCATATTTTTCTCATGGTCGATTAATATTTTACCTTCTTTAATCAGATTGTCAACACCTTGTAAAATTCGCTGATAATCAGTTAGAAGGACATTATTATGACTGATGAGACTCATCAACTCATTCAAACTGATTATTCCTTTCTCTTTTAGAATCTTCTCTATACTTTCTTCAAAAGACTGTTTAGATGCATTTTGAGTATCTTCAGTATCTCCCCAAATAAATGCCATGCTCAATCATTAAATTAACAAGAAGTTAGTATAAAAACTTAGAAACACCTGTTAAAAAGAGTTAAATCAAAAATCAGGATTAATATCAACAAAATCTACTTTTTCATGACATTTAGGGCAAATTTCATTATTTTTGGTCCATTCTAATAATTCTTCTTTATGGAAAAGATGCCCACAAGGTTCAAGTTGGAGTACGTTTTCATTCTTTGAGATGAAATTGTTACATAAATCACAATACAATACCTTGTTTCCGCAAGTTATACAAACAACAGGATCCTCTCCAGATTTAAGTGTGATAAGAGTTCCACAGAAAAAGCAAGTAAAACGATCTTTCTTCTTCTCTATACTTTCAGATTTGTTATATGATTCTTCTTCTTTAATCTTGTTTCTTAATCTTGAAAATCGGGTACCAATAAAAATCAAAGAAAGAGCAAGTACAAAGAAAATAGGACCAAATATTGCAGCTATCTCAGGTGTATCCTTAGAAAACAAAAAAATTGTAATGAATGTAAAAGCTGCAATAGAGAGAAAACCAGCAAATAATATTCGTCCACCATTGTCTGCATTTTTGCATTCGGTAGAACAATATACTTTCTTTGATTGTTGATTCATATAGTTGAGTTCAGTTATCTCCTTTCCACAAACTGGACATTTGAGATCCATTTAAAGAATCATGGGAAAAAAGATTATTTAAATATATCAGAACAAAAAAAGATCTTTTTTGTAAGTCAAACTGTATACTTGAAGACTAGTTTTTAAGTAGAAAATACCCGTTTACGAATTAAAAAATTCTAGCCTTACATTACATGATTTTAGTAATATTGATACTAAATTTGTGTATTGAAGACCAGTTTTAAAACATGTTTTTACTTAAGAAATTAACTAGATTTCGACAAAAATTTTAATGTTCCCTCAAAATAGCTTTTGCTTTCTATAATTTTTTTTAATAACAAACTTGAAAATATTTAACTAGAAAAAAATTAGCTTTAATCGATATTTTTTTAGCTTCTAAAGAAAAAAAAACTAAGAAATATCATCCACGTATAGATCCACGTATTTTCACGTTTGTAAGGAAAATTAAAATTTGCCTTACATCTCAGTAATTTGCAGAATTAGGAAAAATTCCGACAAAAATCCGAAGAACAATTTTTGGTAGATCGCTAAACTAGTATGTAATGCGACTTCGTTCACCTAATGTTACGTTTTTTAATTTTTTTCATAAAAATAAAAAAGTGTAACAAAATTTAAATACGGAGTGTGTATAATGTAGTTTGAGCTCGAATAAGCTGGTGGAAAAAATATGAATAGAAAACAGAAAATATTTGGGGTATTTTGTGTTGTAACAAGTCTTGCATTGATTGCAGGTATGATCTTAGTAGCAAATTCTGACCCGGTTACCGATGAACCGATAGGATTTCTCCCTGGAGGAGCAGGTCCAGTCACTGACGAACCAATTGGGTATCTCCCTGGAGGAGCAGGTCCAGTCACTGACGAACCAATAGGATTTCTCCCTGGAGGAGCAGGTCCAGTCACTGACGAACCAATAGGATTTCTCCCTGG
>Ga0315555_1000085_pt1 | contig 55369 bp, 45 predicted proteins | sample SalMarSW160380MG_FD_202113 | JGI IMG/M metagenome (GOLD analysis project Ga0315555, IMG submission 202113) | Salt marsh sediment microbial communities from the Plum Island Ecosystem LTER, Massachusetts, United States - Salt Marsh Sediment SW1603-80 ... | reverse complement strand
AAACTCTTTCACTTCGATAAGGATAGACAAATTGGTCTTCTCACAGTAGGACTCAATATATTCAATGCGCGTTTCGTAACCGGGAGGAATCAAATCTATGATAAGTCCTTTTTGAAAGAAAGAAAGCAGGCGCTTATCCAGAAAAGTTAGCTGGGATGGTGGTTGATTTGCCGTGATGACGATCTGTTTATGCTGTCGTTCCAGCTCCGAAAAAAAATAGAATAAACCTTCCTGCGATTTTTTCTTGTTGGATAAAAACTGAATATCATCGATAAGCAAAACGTCTGTTTGTGAAAAATTTTTATTAAGAAGATCCATCTGCCTGTTTTGCAAGGCGCTAATGTATTGATTTATAAAATTTTCACTGCTGAGAAATGATACTTTTTTCCTCCTGCGGGTGGTTAGAATATGATTTCCGATAGCATGAAGCAAGTGAGATTTTCCACATCCTGATTCACCATATATGAACAAGGGGTTGAAATCGGTTTTTCCGGGATGTTTGGCCACGGTTTGAGCAGACCGCAGGGCCAGTTCATTGTCATTTTTTACAAAATAATTGTCGAATAAAAAACGGGAATCAATCTGGGATTCCAGGTATTTCTTTTCAACGTTTTCTACGTCCTCTTGAAGGGGATCATCTGTTTCGGAAAGATTTAATTCTTCCGGTTTTTTCTCAATCCCGGAGGCAACGAGGTATTCAATTTTTGTCTTTAGACCGTAGACTTTATGGACGGACTTCGAGAGTATTTCCTGGTAATGTGTTTCCAGCCACTCAAAAAAGAATTGAGACGGTACTCGCAGGATTAAAGTGTTTTCAACAAAACTGACTGGTATAATAGGACTCAACCAGGTACGGAAACCTTGAGGTGAAATTTCTTCGCGCATGAGATCCAGAGTTTGTTTCCACATTTCCTGGACGCTGTTCTCTGAGGGGGAATTCTGTGGCAGTGACCGTGCAACATTATTTGACATGAGTTACAGACGTCCTCCTCCTACGGATAAATTAACCTATCTATACTTAATTACAATTGATGGTGTTAATTGAAAAAATGCTTCTTTTAAAGAACAAAAAGAGGTATCAATAGTATAAGATTTTTTTTTTAAAAAACAAGCAATTTGAATAAAAAAATGGACGTGCAGTTTCACGTTAAACAAACAAATTTAACTTTCTGTAAATTAAAGAAATCTGAAAATTTGAGAATCCATAAATGGTTGTAAAAAAGAATATTTTTAAAAATTTGTTTTCAGGTTTAAAAATTATTATAATAAGCGCTGTTTAAAAATGACAACAAGGAAAATGTAAATATGGCCAAATCATGTTTTGTTTGTGGTAAAAAACCAGTGTATGGAAATAATGTCAGTCATGCCAACAATCGCTCCCGAAGACGGTTTGAACCCAACCTGCAAAGAGTCAAAGCCCTCATCGATGGTCAGCCTAAACGGGTTATGGTATGTACCAGCTGTATTCAGGCAGGAAAAATTACAAAAACGATTTAAATATTAAACTGTACATTATTTATTAAAGTCTCTCACTCGGGAGGCTTTTTTTGTTATCGGCCAATTTTATCCCTTCCGCGAATTATGATTATTCGTTTTTATTACAAATCAGCTTATTATTATACAACAAATATTGAATTGTTGCTGTTACCACCCATGGCAAAGAACTGACGCCATTCATTTTTTGCCTGAGAAAAATGGGATATTTTCATGATCTCCCGGTATTTTGAAACTGTTATTTCCTTTCCTGAATTTTTTCCAAAAAAAGAAAAATAGTTTTGCTTACATTTGATTCATTTACTATAATTGGCACGTTACCACCGTTTGATTCACCACGGGGTAATATTTGAATACCATCGAAAAATTAAGATAGAAGCTGGTTTTTTCCGAATTTTTTTGGAGGTTTACATGGAATCAAGCGGAAGAATAGGATCGAGAGTTGTGGGCCATGAAGATCCGATGTTCAGGGATATTTGTGAATTACTTGAGCTTGATATGGAAGGGGTGGAATATCTGGTCATCGAAGATTTTGAAGATGTCGATTACATGATGTTTGAAGAGTTTGATGATATGGAAGTTGAGGAGGCATGGAAACCCGAACAGCGTCTGATTGAAATTTTCTATTCAGACGGTACACGGGACGAAATCGAAATTGAACTGGATTCGGAAACTGATGAGATGTTGAAAAGATATCTTGGATAATATGCGAATCATGGTTTTGAGAATTAGTATCCATTACTGTAATTCATCAACAACAATTTATTGAAAAGATCACCCAGAAAAGAAGATTAAGATCATATCGATTTTTACAATTATCATTTTCTCTGCATGCCGGTGCTGATCATCTTACTGTAGGAGAAAAAATCTAAAATGTATTGATCCGGATAATAATCTTAGCGGGAAGTATGCTCAGGCTGCCGACACGTATTATATAATAACGGCGGACAGCAAGAACTGTTGTTGGACTCGGGAGGCATGGCACGCAAACAATCCTGCAGTCCGCCGATTTCAAATGATTTCAGAAGAGTTTTTGGTATCAGATCAGCGACCCGTTTTTTTATCTCAATACTCCTGCTTATTGATTCCCACAACTGAATTCTATATACTAAGTTTATTATTAATTTCTGTAGATAAATATCACATTCATGATTGTTAAAATTTCAATTCCAATTTTCATAAATTCATAAGAAATGGTCTCCGGCATCCTTTGTTTCGCAGGAGCAGTGTATTGCAGGTATTTAGTATTTTTGCACATAACTGGCTTTGATGACATTATAACCGCTTTTAAATAAGCTTAGTTCATGGAATAGACAGAAAATTGAATCTGACCATTAAGCAGGTTAGCAAATCTTAAATATTATTTTGCATACTTCAATCATTCCTGCCTACCTTACAACACAATTTTATCAGGGGCCCTCCCATTCCCGGGTTCATTAATCACTGGATAGACATTTTTTTGATATTTTTTATGTCTTCTGGCATATTTCATTCGCCTTCAAATCGGTTTCCGGATCATTTGGGTGGGAGCATTTCTTTTAAATTCTCTTATTGAAATATCGCAGTACTGGCGCCCGTATTTTCTGGAAATACTACGAGGTAATTTTCTTGAGTATTAGATAGAGGGGAAAACTCGGCCGGCTGGACTTTTTCTATTATGCATCGGGATGTTTCTGGGGCTGGGTGTGGATTAATGTTCTCAAGTGAACCGGAAAGGTACATCCCCTGTTTTAGATTAATAGCACTTCGGTCATCACGTCCCATCGAAAGGTTTCCGGATTAATTTTAGACTATATAATTACCGCCAGCCTCAAACCCACAACTGCCGGTCCAGGCTGCGATACTGGATAGCCTCGCTGATATGCTCCGGTCTGATATCCTCTATCCCTGACAGATCGGCAATGGTCCGGCTGACCTTCAGAATACGGTCATAAGCCCGGGCCGATAACCCCAGGCGGGTAATGGCGGTTTTCAAGATCTCCTGTCCGACTTCATTCAACCGGCAATATTTGCGAATATCCCTGGTCTGCATATCGGCATTACCATAAAGATGTTTTTTCCCGTTGAACCGTTTTAATTGAATTTCATGGGCCTGCTGCACGCGTTTGCGGATTATTTCGGACTTCTCGCCGCTTTGCGAACTGGCCAGCTCTCGGTACTGTACCGCCGGTACTTCGATCTGGATGTCAATGCGATCCAGAAGCGGTCCGCTGATGCGTGATAAATATTTTTGGATTTGCTGGGAGGTGCAACTGCAGGTTTTGGTGGGATCGGTATAGTACCCGCAGGGACAGGGATTCATGGCACTGGCCAGCATGAAACTGCAGGGATAGGTGATGGAGAATAATGCCCGACTGATGGTTACCTTACCATCTTCCATGGGTTGGCGCATTACTTCCAGTACATTCTTTTTGAATTCCGGCAGTTCATCCAGGAACAGCACTCCATGATGAGCCAGACTCACTTCACCGGGTCTGGGAACCCGTCCGCCCCCGATGAGTCCCGCATCGCTTATGGTATGATGGGGCGAACGGAATGGCCGGGTGGCTACCAGGGCCTTTCCGGGGGGCAATAGCCCAGTTACCGAATGAATTTTGGTGGTTTCCAGTGACTCTTCCAACGAAAGTGCCGGCAGAATGGTGGGCAGACGTTTGGCAAGCATGGTTTTTCCTGAACCGGGAGAACCAATCATCAGAATGTTATGGCCCCCTGCGGCGGCCACCTCCAGGGCCCGTTTCACATGTTCCTGTCCTTTAACATCTGAAAAATCAATGACGTAATGCTGATTTACTTCAAATACCTCATCGAGATCAATTTTAAATGGTTCTATTTCCTTCTGGTGATTCAGAAAATCTACGGTTTCGTTTAGAGAATTTACCGGGAATACATTCAGTCCTTCAGCCAGCGCGGCTTCCCGGGCATTTTCTTGCGGAATAATCAAACCGCTCATTCCGCTGCGTCTTACTTCCCAGGCTACCGACAATACCCCGTGTACTGGCCTCAGCGTTCCGTCCAATGCCAGTTCGCCCAGAATAACATGATCATCAAGCTTTGCTTCTGATATCTTCCCATTTGCCGCCAGAATACCTGCAGCAATGGGGAGGTCAAATCCGGAACCCTCCTTGCGGATATCAGCAGGGGCCAGATTAATGGTTATTTTTTTTACCGGAAATTCATATCCGCTGTTTCGGATGGCGGTCTGCACCCTTTCGCGACTTTCCTTTACTGCTGAATCCGGCAAGCCGACGGTAGCAAATCCCGGCAAGGTCTTTCCTTCAATATTGGCTTCCACTTCCACTAGGTAAGCGTCAATTCCAATTAAAGCTGCTGAATAGATACGTGAGATCATAACCTCCCTCCTCCCAATTTTTATAACAGATCAGTTAATTCCTGTCCTCGCTCTCCTGACATAGATAAATAATCATTTTATTCCGCACTTAGGGCGAAATAAAATGATTCAAATTGCAAAATTTCAACTGATGGTTTAATTTATAACAAATATTATCAAATTCAAAGAAAAAGTGATGAAGGTGAAATGTGAAACCTCCGGTTGGTATCGCTAATTCCGTATCCTTTAATGTGGATTATGATCCTCTGGATACCCTGTATTTTGCCCGTCAGTCAAAATTTGACCTTCTTCAGGTTTATATCAATGAAATGATGCTGACACAAACGGATACACTTAATGAATTGAAAAATAAATTGGCAAAACCTCCTTTTATTCAGGTTTATTTTCATGCAGCGGGAGAATTCAATCAGGAATATGTTGCCAGTGATTACCGGGAAAAATTTTTCACATATATCGATCAATTTAATGAACCTAAAATTATTTATCATTTTGATGAAAGAGAAGACCTGGATACGATCATTAAACTGATTGAAAAACTGGATGCTAAAAACCGGATTGTTTACCTGGAGAACTATTTTAAATTACAGGGCGCTGTGAATGCCGAAAAAAACCTTCGAAAGTACCTGGCTGTTTTTTCACTGGTCAATAATCTGGAAACAAAAATTTATCCGGTAATTGATATTCCGCGCTTTTTTCACAACCTAGTACAATTTACCGATGAAACAGCCCTGAACTGGTGTTTTCAGGTACTGAATTTTTTCGGAAACCGGCAAATCCCTGTTTTACTGCACCTGATTGATGCCCATAATTCAGGACAGGATCATAACGATTACTGCCCGGTCGGTGACGGATATATTCCTTACCGCAAGTTAATTGATTTTTTAAAAAAGAACCGGGTACAGATTGAAGGAATAATTTTGGAGTTTATGGAGAAAATCAATCCCTTAAAATCCCGCGAAAACCTGTATAAATTTTTTGGATCCGGCAAATAATTCGGTATGCTGAAAATGAAGCAGCTACTGACAACAGAATAATAGATTTCTTTTTAATTGCACTGAATATTAAAAAACCGGAGTAATTAGCAGATCATTTTATCGTTTGATCATGCGCAGAAACTGTTCCACTTCCGGTATGCCCCCCTGGTAAATCAAGTAACCGTTATAGGGTTCCCGCTCGGTTATTTCACCGGCAATAGGAGTGAGCATAATTTCCTTTACCTTTTCCGGGTCATCCGTCTGACCCAGCGCCCAACCTAATTTTACATAAGCTACTTCCGGCAGCATATTGGCACAGGGGACTACCCCAAGGCCCATAATTTCACGCCCTGTTTCATATACATACATCTGGACATATCCCCAGAGGGTCTGTACCGTCATATAAACAGCGATTCCGTTATCACACGCTTTTTTTAATGCAGGATAAAGTGGTTTGTTGACATGTCCCAGACCGGTCCCTGCGATTACTATACCCCGGTAACCATTATCTGCCAATGACTCAATGATATCCGGCTGCATGTTGGGGTAGTAATACACAATGGTCACCTTTTCATTAAAGCTGGTATTGATGACCACCTCCTGATCAAGTCGGCGATGTTTGTAGTCCGTACGAAGTGGTGTTATTTTCTCCCGGTTTACCATAGCTATAGGTATATCACCAATAGTTCGAAAAGTAGAGCGGTAGCTGGAGTGCATCTTCCTGACCCGGGTTCCACGATGAAGCAACCCGTATTGATCCGAAGTAGGACCAAACATGCATACCATAATCTCTGAAATATCGCTTTCTGCGGCGGTTTTGACTGCATGGATCAGATTAAGTGCTGCATCTGATGACGGGCGGTCCGATGAGCGCTGGGAACCCACCATAACAATGGGAATGGGTGAGTTTTGCACCATAAAGGATAATACAGCGGCCGTATGGTGCATGGTATCAGTGCCATGGCCGATCACTATTCCGTGTATGCCTTTCCGTATTTCTCTTCCGATGGCTTCTGCAGTGCCGATCCATTGTTCCGGCCCCATATTTTCACTGAATACGCCATAAAGTTTTTCGGTGTCCAGATTGCATAAATCTGCCAATTCAGGTACAGAGCCATACAGTTCCCCCGGAGAAAATGCGGGAATGACGGCACCGGTCCGGTAATCCAGGCGGCTGGCAATAGTGCCTCCGGTACCCAGCAGTTTGACATCCGGTTTTTTCGGATCTACCGGAAATTCCTTTTCTGGGATTTTATAGTGGGCTTCTTTCCGTCCCAGCTCCCGGATTTCCTGAATGGTACTGACGGCAATTCCAATATTATATCCGTTATGTAATTTCAGCATAATATGTTTATTATCTGCTGTTTCAGAGCGGGGCAGAATGAGTCCTTTGAAAACTCCCCGGCTGGTATTCATCTCCACTGAACTCCAAACCGAAACGCCATTCTCTTTTAACACCGCTCTTGCAGGATTCCTGTATCCTTTATATTGATCACTCATTATTTACTCCATTAATAGAATTCCAAAGAGTCTCCGATATGGTTTTCCCGGGTATTTTGCCCCTAAATGGCTTCATCAGGATTCCCATAAGGTATTTGTGTTTTTTGGTATTGTCGGAAAAATGCGGTAGTTCATCTTCTGTTAAATCTTTTATGCTCATATAGAGATTTTTTTCTTCGTTTTTGATTTCGGTTTCCGGGGGTAAATACGTTTTCAGAATAGAATACAGAGTACGGTCTCCGGAGAGGAAATTTTTAATGATGCTTGCACCATTTTCCAAAATGACCGGTTGTTGTTCGCTGGCCCGGAAAAAAAGATACCAGTCTTTTTCTGACATTTTGTCCAGCGGCAGGTTCTGCCGTTTCCAGGCGGTGTATTGTTCAAAAAGATAGTTGACAATGCGGTGAGGGGGAATATTAAATTTTTTTATCAATTCTTCAAACAAGAAAGCCCTTGGAGAGGAAGCAACCGTTACCAGCAGGTTTTCGGGAATCCCGAGTTTCCGGTATTTTTCGATTCGAACCCATACCGGTTCAGGCACATGTTTTCCCAGCCGGCGAAGTCTTTTTTCCTGAATTTCCAATGGCGGAAGATCGGTATCGGGATACATTCTGTCCGGTCCGGGAAGGATACGTTCAAAGCCATTGGTCCCATCTTCCAGGGCCTGCCGGGTTTCACTGGGAATTCCGATGGTTGCCTCCTTTGCCCGGGTCATTATTTCATTTATGCCCGTACGGACATCCTCAGGATTTCCCCAGACTAGCACCAGTGCATCCTCATTTCCTGAATTCAATGCTTTCCTGATTTTTTGCCAGGTATAACTGTCTATCGTCTCTTCCAAACTCTCGGAAGTGATGATGTTGGGCAGCCTTGTTAAACAGGCTATTACCCTGGCACGATCAGAGATTTCCTTGGAAAAGACTTTATCGGTCTGGGTTGTCTGGTTCAACACTCCTGAAAAGCCCTTCAGGTTAACACAATGAATTTCATCTCCCCTTTGAATGGCTTGCTGGAGAGGTTCCCAGGAGGTGCGGACCAGCAGGTTTGAAACATCGGCGGACCGGGCCCGGAAAGTTTCGCTGGTAATGCCTTTTTGCTTCAGACGATCCTTGATATAGAGCAGGGCGTGCTGCCTGCGGGCTTCATTATAGATAAGCCGGGGAAGCAGAGGAATTCGTGAAACGCCTTTGATTTCGATGCGCGTTCCGCCGGTGATGCTCACATTTACATCCTGCCTTGCAGCTCCTATGCCGGTTCTTACCTTTCCTGTACTGCGCACAGCACACCTCAAAATATTGGCCACATCAGCCACTTCCTCAGGAGTATGCATGTCGGGCTGAGTAACCATTTCAATGAGGGGCATACCCAGCCGGTCTGTGCGGAAAATTCGTAAATGTTCTACATCAGATACTTCCCGACAGGCGTCTTCTTCCAATCCCAGCTGGATCAGTCCGATTTTTTTATCTTGATATGGAATCCATCCATCCACTCCCACAATAGTGGTTCTCTGAAATCCGGCTGGAATACTGCCATCCAGGTATTGTTTGCGGGCAATATGTATTTCACTGACAACTTTATAATTAAGCAGCATTGCAACAATCAGTGTGTTATCGAGTGCTTCCTGATCTATTTCGAAAGGAGGTGTATCATCCATTTCATAGGTGCAAACGGTTTCGTGGTTAATCTGATAGATAATATTTTTCCTGGTTTTAAATTCCATCAATGCGGTACCGTCATACTCACCTAATTCTGACAGGGTCGGCCGCATGTGTCTCAATATTTCTGCATCATGCACCTCACTGTAAACTCCTGCCGGACATCGGCAAAAAAGTTTTTTCTTTGTTAAAAGCTGTTGATGAATTTCCAGACCGACCTTCAGACCCAGATTCTTGTAATCTTTATCCGTCATCGCTTCAAAAGCTTTAAAAGAAAATGTCATTTCTATCCTTACAGATTAATAAACAATCCTCACTTGATACATGATCGGAGAAATCACCGTCTTGATAATAGATGCACAAGATTTTTACTGGATTTCTTTGTTAAAAATATCACTTAAGATATACTTTTTTCAAAATCAAAATCAAGTAAAAAAGTTATTTGAGAGTTCCCGCCTGAAATGTTTGCTTGAAAAATAGGAAATTTCCGGAAGAATGCATAAAAAAATGGGATGTGACTATACAACTAGGTGAGGAGGCACTATGCGCGGGAGGACTTTCCCGCTTTGATTGTATGAATCACATCCCACTTTTATTTACCATAAAAGTATGCACAGGTTCCCTGATTTGAAAATTTATGGATTTATGCATAAGTTAGAAAACCAAAGCCGGCATTAAAATGTGAGGGATTCAAAATTTGTGAAGAAGGGAATGAACTAATCTCAGGAATTACGATCTTTTTCGTAACGGTCACAGGAATCGTTTAAAGTGACTTCTATGTTTCTTAGACGGCATTTGTAATAAAAATCTTCTACCTCGCTGTCCTTATCACCCATATGAATATATGATAACCGGTATCTGCAAAACTGGCAGGTTTTCGGGAAAGCGTCCCCTTCAAGTAATTTTACAGAGGATGTGCCTGCCCGGTAAAACAATTTTGATAAATTTTCGGTATACCGGGACACATTGTCCAAAAGTCTGCGAATGCGGACCAGCAGAATGAATTGGAAAATTACCAAAAAAATGAGCGACAATATAAAAATGCCACTTATTATTTGGTAATCCCAAACTGAATTCATTTTTCTCACCCCTCAATAATTAATATACCTGTGAATTATTTTCCAGTTTCATATTTTTATACTTTTATTATCGATCAGGATAAAAATAATTTTACTGCTGAATTAATTGATCCCGGCTTCTTTCAGTTATATGGTTCATATTGAAAGGCTTTATGATACTGCTGAATGATCATTTTTTTTACCCGATTAATTCATTGCGCAGCACAAGGCTGAACATAAACGTAAAAACTTTGTCAAAAAGACTTTTTGAAAGTAATAATTTAGATTTTACCACCAAGCACCTGGTTTAAAAAAATTCATACATTTTAAAGAAAAATAAATCTTAATTACATTTATTTACTATCAATTTTACATTTATTTTAATTTGTTATTATTCCTGGCTTTGTGTCAGCAGTCTTAGGTGACATGATTTATCCAGGTTAATTTTTCGACTTTTGTTTGCATAGAATGGCAAAATTCCAGAACATGCCAAGGTGAAGGCGTTAAAAACCACGCTTCAATCAAGAACATTAAAGAAGAATTGCAGCCCTATCCTAGCAAAAAATCCACTGTAATTATAATTTTCTTCGGTTATGAAATCGGTATAAATGCCTTCCAATTGGGCCGTAGGATCTTTCGGAAATATTTGGGATATCCTGTACTGTCCACTCATCTGTCCAAGATTTGCAAAATGATAACCCAGTTCCGGATTGAGCGAAAAGCGTGGGGTAAATCGTAGCGTGATTCCTGAACCGAGATAAGCGATTATAGATCCGGACGAAAAATCTCCGCTGTTATTAATGCTGTTGGTACCGTCATTGTAATCAAAATTATACTTCGACCAGCCCAGAGCATAACCAGTACCTCCGCTCACATAAAAATTAATTTTCCTCCAGGAATTATAATTGAAATAATATTTGAGACCGAAATTTATCTCGAGCAATTGAATTTCTCTCCTGGTATGAAAATAAAAGGGAGCTATATTTGGCAGACTGCCCTTAGTCAGTTCAGCAATTTCCCTGAAATACGTGGTACCCACATTGAGAAAGTAATTATTTTCCATATGATAGTTCACCTGAATACCCCAGAAATAATTGCCCTGAAGCGGATCAGGAATTGGAATATCATATCCGGTCCGTGCACTGAGTTTTAGTACTTTATTGCTGATGTCTGCATTTACAGCATCCATATCAAGCCGGGTATAGCCAAATACCGGTTCAATGGAAAAAGACTGACCATTAACGGCAGAACTGCTCAGCAGCATAACTGTGCTGATCATCCCGTAAAACCAGGAAATGAGGTGTACTTGTCTTTTTTCTGGTACAGTCATCCGGGTGTACAGTCCATATGTATTAATTCCGGGTTTTAATTTCGGAAACTCTAACCGGTCATTTAATTATATTCCTGGTCCAGATAACCGGGATCAAGATAATAATCACCAAATGCCGTACGATCTACGAAAAGAAAAATTTTCCGCAAGTCATAATAGCGCCAGATTTCATAAGGAGGTGAATCCAATTCAAACGGATGTCTTTCGATGTCATCCGGTTCACCGAATTTTATATAAATACGTCCCATGTCGGTTTCCCAGCCATTCAGACTGAGGGTCGAAAAATTTTGATTGGCGATATTCACGCGCTGATAATATTCATCCAGCAGTTCGTTCTTTTCGGTATCCGGATTGGGATCCATTCTTTTCCAGAACCGTTGGAAATATCCCTGTTTTTCTTCATAATTTTGTTTCAGTGCCCAATTTACCGAATCAGCTTCGATGATAAATCGCATCTGTTTTAAAGCATTGTTCAGATCCTGGGGTGAGTCGGGAGATTCCGTCCAATAGAAAGAGAAAAGTTTCTTGTTTTTGATTTCTGAGTTACGATAATATCCAATCACTTCCAGTTCATAGCGTGACTGGTCAAACTGCTGCCTGTTGATCCGGATATAATGTTCATTGACATTCTGTCCATTTGCCACAACATATTGATTATACTGGGTAACAACGCCTTCAGGATTCTTAATAATGTATTCAATCCGAAGTGTATCCTGGGGATTTTCCACGGCTGAGGAGAAGTAGAAATAAAAATACTTATCATTTCCGCCGAAATTACTTGTCAGGTTGGGGTTGAACCACTCAATCCGTCCGGTACTGTCAGTCTTATATTCCTGAAAGAAAACTATGTCACTTATCAGGAAACTTTTTTCCTGAATATTATCCAGATTAAACTCGATTTTCCGGTTTACCTGTTTATTGTTATTTTTATCCAGGGCTGTAATAATTAAATCATACTGACCCGGTTTTAATTCAATCTCCGTATTGAACGTATTGGTGAATTGACGTGAGTTGGTTTCGCTAAAATTGGGCATAATAATTTGTTTATTGATCGTTCTGTTAAAAGTAAAATCCTTATTTTTCCCGGTAATATAGATATCAAATTCCACATCTGCCACATAGTTTTGTTCCAGTTTAAGAAAGGTTAAATCATCATTAATTATCTGGAAATAGATTTTGATGAGACGTAAACTGTCTTCTGTGCCGGTATTAAAGGTCCGGAAGATACCTGCCTGAAAAAAAGGAACACCAACACCACTCAGTTTGGATGAGGCCATATACTGTGAATATCCGAGATTCCCCATAGAAAATATTAGAAGAATAAAAAGTAATATAGTTTTGTTTCTCATTTTTCCTCCAAAACCAGACCGAACAATTCATATTCGGCAGCTTTTGTAATTTTTGTGTGATAAAATTTTCCAACTTTAAGCTTTTCAACTGAATTTTCGATGATGACCTCATTATCGATTTCAGGTGAATCGGCATAGGTCCTCCCAAAGGCGATGCCAGATCGGGGATTAATTTCATCCACCAGCACCTGCAATGTTCTCCCCACCCAATCCTGGTTTTTTTCTTGAGAAATTATTTGCTGAGTTTGCATCAGTTCCGCATAGCGGTTTTCCGCAACTTCACCAGGTGGCGGTTTCAGTTTAAATGCGGCAGTATTTTCTTCGGGTGAATATACAAATGCTCCCATCCGATCGAAACGGAAATCTTTTATGAATTGTACAAGTTCGTTAAAATTTTCATCAGTTTCCCCCGGGTGTCCCACAATAAAGGTTGTGCGCAATGCAACATCCGGTATGCGTGTTCTCAATCTCTCTAAAATCTTTTTGATTCGCTTTGAGGTACCGCCTCTTTTCATGAGTTTAAGCATTTTATCAGCAATATGTTGCAATGGGAGGTCTACATAATGAACAATTTTTGAACTTGCCTGCATAATATCAATCAGTTCGTCCTGAAAAGTGGTGGGATAAGCATAATGAAGTCGTATCCACTTAATACCGTTTATTTTCTCCATTTGCATCAATAGATCTGACAGTCTCTGTTTTTTATAGAGATCTACTCCGTAAAAAGTCGTATCCTGTGCGATGAGTATTATTTCCTTAACACCCCTGTCCGCCAAAATTTGAGCCTCATGAGTAATCTGTTCGATGGGTCGGCTGCGATGCCTGCCCCGCATCAGGGGAATGGAACAAAATGCGCATTTATGATTACAACCTTCGGCAATTTTAAGATAGGCATAATGAGAACTGGTTGTCAGATAGCGGTTTTCATACAGGTGACCGGGAGAAGATACCGGAAAATCCAGATATTTTAAAATACGGGAGAATTCCTCCGTCCCGAAATATTCATCCACTTCGGGGATCAGTTCTTTTAAATTTTGTTTGTACCTGGCGGAGAGACAACCACTTACCAGGATCTTAACCACGTCTTTTTTCTTCTTTATTTTCACTGCTTCCAGCACGGCCTGTATCGATTCCTGTTTTGCCGAATGTATAAAACCGCAGGTATTGACGATGATGACATCAGCTTCATCGGGAGAATCAATTAGTACTGCCTCATTCGCTTTGAGCTGACCCAGCAGGATCTCAGAATCGTAGGTGTTTTTTGAGCAACCCAGGGTAGTAACATGGATTTTTTTTCTGCCATTGTTACCGGAATTTATAATTTTATGATCTATCATATGTTTAAATTCTGTTTTCCTTAAGATGGCCCTCCTTCCCTGAGAGACGTCCAAGTCCTCTAAAATTATATATGATCATCAATAAAAACAATTATTGATAGTGTAAAGTTTCATGTTTTGTGAATTACCTATCCGATTATGGCAGAATAAATCCGTTTCTCCCGGATTTAATAAATTTTCTTTATGAATTTCTGATAAAAAGGTGTTAACAGGGCCGGAAAACTTATGATCCGTAGCTTGGTTATTTCGCTGAGATTTCCCCAACCGGTAATGATTTTCTTCCTCAGATTTTTTACAGAATCGGTTCGGTATACAGGAATTCGTTGCAGACAAAAGGGATTCAAGACTCTGCCGCTGCCCCATAAATTTACACAACCGTAACGATAGCCGCATTCCACTGCGGCTTCCCGAATTTGTCGGTTCTGCAATCCAAAAGGATATGCAATTGTCTGTGGATATTTGCCGATTATTTCAAAAATTTTTTGTCTTGATTCGTTCATCTCAGAGAAGACCGTCTCCGCGGTTAAAAATGTTAAAGAGCGGTGACTCATGCCATGCGAACCAATTTCCATCCCACATATCCCCAGTTCTTTAATCTGATATTTATTTAGATGAGAAAAAGTAATTCCACCCAGATTGGCATCCCAGGTGTTTTCTTTACCGATATAATTGGTGATGATGAAGACAACCGCCCTGAATTCATGTTTCATGAGAGTGGGAAGTGCTTGATGATAAACGGAAGAATACCCGTCATCAAAGGTTATTATGATGGGCCGGGAGGGAAGATTATTGCCGGTAATATCACTGAAGGTGAGTGCTGTAAATCCTTCCTCCCAAAGATATTTTATATGTTCGGCAAAACGTCCCGGAGGTACTGTGTTGAGTCCAATCTCCCTTCTATCTGTAATCTTATGGTAAGTAAGAATCGGAATGTGAGACAAATTCTGGGTCATCACAATCAGGTGTTTAACTCCGCAATTTTTTCTTCCAGACTGGCATATGGCATGTTACTCAATTCTGCCAGACTTTGTTTAACTACAAAACCCTTATAAATCGAGATTCCCTTTTCCAGCCCGGGATTGCTGAGTACCGCCTTCTCCAGACCCATTTCGGCCACCTGGGTAAGATATGGTAATAATACCGCCGAGAACGCCCGTGAAGCAATCTTGGGAACCACGGCGGTAATATTCGAGACACAGTAATGAAGAACACCGTCAACAATGAAAGTGGGGTTATCATGATTGGTCATTTTGCTGGTTTCCACACTTCCTCCCAGGTCAATGTCGACATCGACAATCACCGAACCTGCCCGCATGGTTTTCACCATTTCGGGTGTTATCAGTTTGGGTGTGGGTTTTTCCGGAATCTTAATGCAGGCTATTAGAAGATCAGTAATGGGAAGAAGTTCCTTGATGTTTTCATCTGTACTGATGAGGGAAGAGATATTGGGATAGTCCAATGTGTCCAGGTCGAGCAGTTTTGTGTAATCGGTATCCAGTATTGTCACTCGTGCGCCCAGGTTTGCAGCGGTTATTGCGGCCTGTTTTCCTACATTTCCGGCACCCAGTATGGTCACCTGAGCGGGAGGAGAACCGGTTACTCGCCCGAGTACGATACCACGCCCGCCGGTATGTTTCTGGAGATAAAATGCCCCATTCAGTACTGACATCTGGCCGGTTATCCGGCTGATGGGTTGCAGTAACGGGCGCTGACCCTGAAAATTTTCAATAAATTCGTAAGAAAGGCAGGTACAGCCCTTTCCGGCTAGTGTTCTGAGAAGTTCGGGATTATTAACAAAATGGAAAAATGAAAAGAAAATCTGATCGGGCCTGATCAGTTCCAGTTCCACCGGTTGATGTTCCCGGATTTTCAGAATTATCTCCGCCAGGGATAAGAGCTTTTCCGACGAAGGGACAATTTTGGCGCCCACCCGTTCATATTGCGAATCAGGGGCTTCGCAAAATTCTCCAGCACCGGTTTCCACATAAACCTGGTGGCCCCATTTTACAATTTCTTTAACCAGAAAAGGTAGTGCTCCAACGCGCATTTCCTGAATGCGGAGCTCACGTGGTATTCCAAATATCATTTTTTCACCTGAAAATTGATTTCAATGATTTTTTATTTTCAATGCGCAGACTACCCACGAATTTCCTATTCTACTCCTCCTGAGTTTAATATACAAGAAATTTCCCTGGTATGCGCATTTTTTCTTTATTTCCGGCAGAGAGGTATATTAATCCAGAAATTATCTTTAACAATCTTGAATTTGATCAGTTGGGAAGGAAAATGACTTTTAATATCTGGTCTGCCCGAAAAATCTGGTTCACCAGTTCGAAAATACCATGGCTGCAGACATGATCGATGTCTCTTATAATCTGATCTATAGGGTGAAAGGTATGAAGATATATTTCCATTTTTGCGAGTCTGCTCATGCGCTTGGAAGTATTCTCCAGCCCCAGGACCAGATTTCCTTTCAGCTGCGATTTAATCCGTCCCAGTTCGGTTTTCGACAATGGTTTAGATTTCAAGCGATCCAGTTCCCTGTCGATCAGCTGCAAGGCAAGGTTTTTTTTGTTTCGTTCTGTTCCCAGATAGATAGCTAGAAGTCCGTTATCACTGTAAAAATCTACAAAGGAATAGACTGCATATGCCACGCCATACCGTTCCCTGATATTCTGAAACAGGCGTGATCCCATGCCAACACCCAATACGGTATTCAGAAGGAGAAGTTCGAATTTAAGATGATGATTATAAGGAAGGGCACTGGTCCCCAGGCAGATATGTGCCTGGCTGACATTTCGATTCATTACAAAATCACCCTGCCCCAGGCTGGCAGTATAATTGTTGCCGCTGGAAAATCTGGAATCCGGCAACTTGAATTTACTGGCACACAGATCCACCAGTTTTTCGTGGGCCAGGTTACCGGCACCGGCAATAACTATATTTGCGGTGTTATAATTGTTAAAATAAAAATTCAGAAGCTGGTTTCTGGAAATTGCTTCAACCGATTCTTTTGTTCCCAGAATAGGAAAACCCAGACTGTTATCCGGAAATAGTTTTTCTATGAAAATATCTTGTACCAGATCATCCGGTGTATCTTCAATGCTATCGATTTCATCCAGTATAACCTCACGCTCTTTTTCCATCTCCCTGGGAGAAAATCTGGAGTGACAGATCATATCCGACAGGACATCAATGGCTTTGGGCAGTTGAGTGTCCAGGACCTCTGCATAATAACAGGTCTGTTCCTTGGAGGTAAACGCATTAAGATAACCACCAACCGATTCAAGACTTCGTGCAATTTCACGGGCAGACCTGCGTTCGGTACCTTTGAAAATCATATGTTCAAGAAAGTGAGCAAGGCCGTTTATTTCCCTGTTTTCCTGTCGTGAACCGGATTTTATCCACACGCCCACCGTTACTGACCTGACATAAGGAATTTGTTCACTGACAATCGTTAATCCGTTTGGCAAAACAGTTTTTTTATATTGAGACGGAATCATTGCTTTCATATATTTAATTAAACTTAACCATTCTGATAAAACGGGAAGTGAATCCCCCCAAAAAAACGGACCGGTTGAAATTCCCGTTTTAGCATGGTCAACCGGTCCGTTAAACGCGCTGATGATACTATTGTTCGTTATTATGATCCTGCTTATTTCTGCGCAAATATTCTTTTCGACTGAGATTATAGCGGCCTTCGCGGTCGATTTCTTTCAATACCACATGCACCTTGTCTCCAATTTTCACTATGTCCGTAACCGAATTTACACGGCTGGTATCTAGTTCCGAAATATGAATGAGTCCCTCTTTCCCCGGCATAAATTCAGCGAATGCTCCAAAGTTCATGATCCGTTTGACGGTCGCTTCATATGCTTTACCGACTTCCGGATCCTGAATAATGTTTTCAATCCTGGATTTCGCCAGTTGTGCCATTTCCATATCAGGAGAAGCGATGACCGTACGGCCATCATCGTCGATGTCGATTTTGGCACCGGTTTCTTCAATAATGGCGCGAATAACTTTACCGGACGGGCCAATTACCTCGCCGATTCTATCGGTAGGTATCTTCAGAGTCAGAATTCGTGGCGCATATGGTGAAATATCCGCTTTAGGTTTATCAATTGATTTTTCCATAATATCCAGGATTTTCATGCGGGCATCATTGGCGCGTTTAAGGGCTCCGGCTATGATTTCAAAGCTCAGGCCGGATATTTTTATATCCATTTGAAAGGCGGTAATTCCCTGGCGCGTACCGGCAACCTTGAAATCCATGTCACCCAGATGGTCTTCATCCCCCAGGATATCTGTCAGGATGCGGACTTCATTTTCTTCTTTAATGAGGCCCATGGCAATACCGGCCACGTGACACTTTACCGGAACGCCGGCATCCATTAAACTGAGTGAACCGGAGCAAACAGTAGCCATGGATGAGGAGCCATTTGATTCAAGTATATCAGAAACGATGCGGATCGTATAGGGAAAAGATTCTTCTGCCGGCAGCACCGGTTTCAAAGAACGTTCAGCCAGGTTACCATGGCCGATTTCACGACGTCCCGGTCCGCGGAATGGCTTTACTTCTCCCACACTGAAAGGTGGGAAGTTGTAATGCAACATATAGCTTTTGCTACTTTCACCTTCAAGAGCATCTACCGTCTGTTCATCAATTTTTGTTCCCAGAGTGGTTACACCAAGGCTCTGGGTTTGTCCTCGGGTGAACAGGGCAGAACCATGTGCACGGGGAAGAATACCCACATCACAGCTGATATCCCGGACATCATTTAAACCCCGGCCATCCAGGCGTCGCTGTTCGCGGATAATCATAGAACGGACTTCTTCCTTTTCGATATCATGCAACAGGTTTTTAATGTGAGAGGTAAATTCTTCATATTCTTCAGGAAAATTTTCCTTTACCGCATCATGAATTTCATCCAGGCTGTTGTGCCTAGATTTCTTCTCTGGAATCTGGATGGCTTCCCTGATTCGGTCCCGGGAAAATTTATCCACTTTTTCCGATAAATCATTGGGAAATTCAGGGACCACAACAGTCATTTTTTCCAACGAAATTTCCTTGATTATTTCCTCTTCCAGTTCAATAATCTGCTGAATGAAAAGATGACCGAAAGACAATGCTTCGATCATGTCAGATTCCAATAATTCATGCGCTTCTCCCTCCACCATCAGAATGGAATCTTTGGAACCGGCAATGATCAATTCCAGGTCACTTTCCTCCAATTGTGAGAAGGTGGGATTAATAACGAACTGGCCCGCTATTCTGGCAACGCACACGGCGGCAATGGGTCCTTCAAATGGTATATCGGAGATTGACAGGGCCACTGAGGCGCCGATGGTACCCAAAACATCGCCATCATTTTCCTGGTCGCTGCTGATTACAAATGCGGCAATCTGGGTATCATTTTTGAATTCTTTGGGAAACAGAGGACGCAACGGCCGGTCGATCAGTCGTGCGCTGAGGATTTCCTTTTCACTGGGGCGGCCTTCTCTTTTAAAAAATCCACCCGGAATTTTGCCCGCAGCGTACGTTTTCTCCTGATATTCTACTGACAAGGGGAAAAAGTCGATATCCTCTCTGATATTCTTACTGGCCGTAGCCGTTACCAGGACCATAGTATCACCATATCGTACAACGGTGGATCCATTTGCCTGTTTGGCCATACGCCCGGTTTCGATGCTCAGGATTCTTCCGCCAATTTCCCTTTCTTTTTTTAAAATCATAATGACTCCCAACTCTTTTTATCTTCTCAAACCAAGTTCATTAATTAAACTTCTGTATCTTTCGATATCTTTCTTTAATAAATAGTTCAGTAATCTGCGCCGCTGGCCAACTAATTTTAACAAGCCTCGACGCGAATGATGGTCCTTGCTGTTGTTCTTAAGATGTTCGGTGAGATCAGCGATCCGCCGGGTAAGTAATGCAACCTGGACTTCCGTTTTACCAGAATTTTTGGTATCCCCTCCAAATTTCCTAATTATTTCATTTTTTTCTTCTGTCGTCAGGGACATTAGGTCCTCCGTATTTAAAGTTTTATACACTGTTCTTTATCTTTTTTCATCTGTTCCTGCAATGCTTGCGGGCTGGAGAATTTTATTTCCTCCCGTATAAACATCTTAAAAAGTATTTTCAAATTAATTCCATATATCAAACTGGAAAAATTAAAAATATGTACTTCTAAAGTCAAGGGATCAAAATTAAAGGTGGGGCGGGTACCAATATTCATCATTCCCGAATATTTTTTACCTTCAACCATAACATCCACAGCATACACTCCTTTTGCCGGAATCAGTTTGGTGGTATCAGGCAGCCGGATATTTGCCGTGGGGAAACCCAGTTGTTTTCCTCTCTTTTCACCTTTTACCACGCGTCCGGCCAGGGAGTATGGTCTGCCCAACAGGGTTTGTGCATTTTCCATTTTCCCTTCTTTAACATGCTGCCGGATATGACTGCTGCTGACCACCTCTTCCCCCACATAACAGGGCGGCATTACGCTTACCTCGAAATCAAGAAGTCTGGCTAATTCCTGCAGTTGTTGTGCGTGGCCTTCGCGGTTTCTGCCAAAGGTGTGATCGTAGCCGATGATGATCTTTTTCATCCGTATTTTTTTGAGGAGAATGTCCTTCACGAAATCCTGATAACTGATCCTGGAAAACTCCCGCGTGAAAGGAATGACAATAACCAGTGGTAGACCGAAATTTTCCAGAAGTTCCAGTTTCTCTTCCAGGGGTGTTAGCAGTTCAATAGGATTCTTGCTGGCATTACCCAGGACTTCCTTGGGATGCGGATGGAAGGTTATGAGTGTTTCCACACAATCACAATCCCGGGACTGCTTTTCCAGTTCTTTCAGGATATGCTGATGTCCCAGATGGATTCCATCAAATGAACCCACAGTAAGTACAGTCTGATTTTTAAGCCTGATGTTATTGAGCGAATAATAAACCTTCATCTCAGTTAGCATCCTGCCATCTTTTCTGAAACTCCTCGGGAGAAACCGAATCATTAATCTGAAAATCACCGATTCGTGTTCGGCACAGACTGGTCAGATAACCCGTGGTACCCAGCTTCTGAGCAATATCCAGTCCCAGAGAACGGATATATGTTCCCCTGCTGCATAGAATTCTGAGACGCAGCATGTCCGGCCGGAAAGCTCGCAGTTCGATCTCGTATACATTAACTGTTTTATACCGGTCCGGAATCTTTTTACCCTGCCTTGCCAGATGGTAGGAGCGGCGTCCACCGATTTTTGCAGCTGAGTAGGCGGGGATTTTCTGTCTGATGGAACCGGTAAATTGAGACAGAGCTTTATGTATCTGCTGTTCGGTAAAAAGAGGTACCGGTACATCCTCCGTAATTTGCCCGGTTCTATCCAGTGTATCGGTTGTCTGGCCCAGCTTTATTTCCGCTTCATATTCCTTGGGCAAGGCCATGAGAGCCGAGGATTTTTTAGTTGCTTTATCCAGACAGATGAGCAGTACTCCGGTAGCGAATGGATCTAGGGTTCCCGCATGTCCCACCTTTTTAATACCGGTAATTCTGCGGATCTTCCTCACCACATCGAACGAAGACCATCCTTCGGGTTTGTTAATATTGACAATATATCCGCCATCTGTCATCTGCATCTTAATAAACCAGTATTGAATTCTGCCCCGGTTCAGGAAGGGTTCATGAGGTAGTGTAAATGTTTGGGTTTTTGATAAAACGGGTAAGTCCCTCCAAACCCTTCATTCATTCTCGCTTTTGTCCTTATCACCGGAGTGTATCTGTTTTAACAATTCATTAACATGCTGGGCATAATCCAGCGTTTCATCATAGAAAAAGCGCAGTTCCGGCATAAAGCGAAGTTTCAGCTGAGGTGCCAGTTCATTCCGGAGAAATTTATTCGCACTTTCCAGTGCCGTCCGGGAATTTCGCTTCTGCTCCTCATCACCCAGGCTGGTAAAATAGATATTGGCAATTTTCAAATCACTGGTTACTTTGACCTCAGTAATGGTGATAAATCCTTTGCGCGGATCTTTCAATTTCCGGTCGATAATCTGACTGATACTTTTTTTTATCTGATCAGCAATTTTTCGTTGTCTAATACTTTCCGTTTTCATTTTATAAAAATTCAAATGAATGGTTAACGATTTCCACAGTAAAAACCGATTCAATCAGATTGAAAATGGCATTCATATTTTTTTCAATGAAAGAGTAGTCATTGCCCACCTGAACCACTGCCAGTTGAGCGCGCTGCCATTTATCCTGAAAATCCACCTCTGCGATTGATACATTAAATTTGTGATGAACTTTGTCTTTGATACTTTTAATGACCAGTCTTTTTTCCTTCAGGGAAGCACTGGTCGGAATAAACAGATCAATTGTTAACAGACCAACAATTAGTTGCATAACTGAATTCCAGCAATATCCTTCTTATGTCTGCAGTGTCCTTTTCTGTTTCACCAGCTCAAAGGACTCAATATGATCTCCTACCTTAATATCATTGTAATTTTCTATCATTACACCGCATTCATAACCCGCGGTCACTTCGCGTACATCGTCCTTAAATCTTTTCAGAGAGCTAAGTCTCCCTTCATATATTTCCACATCATTGCGGACAAGCCGTACCCGCGAATTTCTGGTAATTTTGCCATCCAGTACGTAGCATCCGGCAATGCTTCCCAGCCGGGAGACTTTAAATAACTCCCGCACTTCCAGCATTCCCAGTGTATTCTCCTTTTCTTCCGGTTCAAGTAAGCCTTCAAGGGCCTTATTGACATCGTCGATGGCGTCATATATTACTTTGTAGAGACGTATATCCACTTTTTCTTCATCTGCCAGTTCTTTTGCTTTCATCGTCGGTCTTATATGAAATCCGATGATAATGGCATGGGAAGCAGAAGCCAGCATCACATCAGATTCAGTTATGGGTCCCACCGCGCGTCTTACAACTTTTACCGCAACATCCTTATGGGTTATTTTTTGAAGAGAATCAGAGAGGGCCTGGGCGGAACCGTCTACATCCGCTTTGACAATGATATTGAGTTCCTTAACTGATCCTTCCTGAATCTGACGGGAGATTTCATCCAGGGTCAGCAGATGGATTTGTCTGAAATCCTGTTCCCTTTTCAGTTGCTGGCGCCTTTGTGCAATCTCGCGTCCCTGTTTTTCATCCGGCATTACAATAAATTTATCGCCAGCTTCCGGAACTCCATCAATTCCCAGAATCTGAATAGGAAAACCTGGTCCTGCCTCGTCCACCACCTGATTGCGTTCGTTAAGCAAGGCCCTGATTCGTCCATAATACTGGCCCACAATAAAATCCTGTCCCACTTTGAGAATGCCTTGTTCAACCAGAACAGTGGCAACCGGTCCCTTACCTTTATCAAGACGGGATTCCACCACTACGCCGCTGGCTCTTTTACTGGCATTTGCTTTTAGCTCCAGAATTTCGGCTTCCAGCTGAATTTTTTCCAGCAAGTCCTGAATTCCCTGGCCTGTTTTTGCCGAGACGTCTACTACTTGGAATTTGCCACCCCAATCTTCCACTAGGATATCGCGATCCGCCAGCTGTTTCCTGATGGCCTGGGGGTCGGCACCGGATTTGTCAATTTTATTTATGGCAATGATAATCGGAACACCGGCTGCACGAGCGTGATCGATGGCTTCTTCGGTCTGGGGCATGACACGGTCATCTGCAGCGACCACCAGCACCACAATATCCGTTACCTGTGCACCGCGGGAACGCATGGCCGTGAAGGCCTCGTGACCGGGAGTATCCAGGAAGGTAATTTTTCTGCCGTCTTCCATTTCCACCACGTAAGCACCAATATGCTGGGTAATTCCGCCAGATTCACCCGCTACCACATTGCTGTGCCGGATGTAGTCCAGCAGCGAGGTTTTTCCGTGGTCTACATGACCCATGACCGTGACAACCGGGTGGCGCGGTTCATAATCTTCGGGATTATCCTTTTCTTGAATAGTATCTTCCAGGAAGGATGAAGCGAATTCCTCTTCTTCTTTAATTTTAAATTTATAGTCTTCTGCCAGCAGTTTGATCATATCCATTTCGAGTCGCTGATTTACTGTTACCATCTGGCCCAGATCCAGACACTTTTTAATGATATCACTGGCGGTTACTTCCATGGTGTTGGCTAAATCCTGGACGGTCATGAATTCTGTAACGGTAATTACGTTTCTCTCTTCTTCCTCTTCTTCTTCGGCACTTTTTATTCTTTTCTTACGTTTTTTTCCAACCCCGGTATCCTGCATACTGGCCAGTGTCTTCTTCAAGGTATCATCTACCTCCTGCTGATCCACTTCTTTCCTCTTACGGGTCCGCTTTTTACGATCATCCTTTTCCTGGCCTTCTTCACCTTCTTCGATGTCAATATCCATCCGGCTGATTTTGGTCTTCCGTCCTTCTTTGCGGATCATTTCAAATGCTTTACGGCGTCTTCTTTCTTTATCGGTCAGATCTTCTTCCAGTTCTTTTCTTTTTTTATCCTTTTTCTTTCTAGCTTTTAATTCTTCCAGTTCTTTCTGGGTTAATGTGCTTTCATCTTCCTGTTCTTCCTTCTCAACGGCCCGTATACGTTTTGGAATTGCTTCTTTATCCGTCAGGGGTCTGGCTTCATCTCCCTGTTTTCCTTTTTTCTTCCGATCCGCTTTGGCATCGTCTTTAATTTTCTGCAAAACTTTTTTCTTCTTTTCCGTTTTCTTTTTCTTGACTGCTTCTTCGCGCTGCAAATATTGTTTTGCCTGCGGATGGTCAATGATATCACCGATTTGTGGTTTAATATCTACGATCTCCAGGTCTCCGTCTTCATCAGCCGAAACAGGTTTTGTTGTTTCCATACCCACCGCATCTTCTACTTCTGTTTCTTCGGGAATTTCTTCTTCAGTCTCTGCCTCTGCAACCGGAGCTTTTTCAGTAGCAATTTCATCCGTTCCTGCCGGTATTTCCGGTGATTCTTCCTGGCTGACCCCTTCCACCTCTTCAGCGTCTATTTTTTCTTTAACTTCCGGTTGTTGCTCCTCAATGGTTTTTGCGGTCTCTTCCAATGTTTTGATCTTTTCTTCTTCAGCCTGCTCTTCCTTAACCAATTCTTTTCTGCGGCGGGCTATTTTTTCCGCCTTCTGTTTTTCCTGAGCAAAGCGTTTAAGAATCTCATCATATATTTCGTCGGTTATAGACGTATTTAAACCAGATACGGCAAATCCCTTCTTTTCCATAAATTCGATAATCGTCTGATGTGAAAGATTCAATTCTTTTGCCACTTTAAATAATTTTCTTCTGGTCTTTTCTGCAGCCATCTAAACTCCTGCATTAAAATTTTTAATAATATTTCTTCCTAAGTCTCCCTTTAAAATCCCCATAATTTTATGAGTTTCAATTCCCCATAACGATTTCCAGTTAACTCCCGGACCGGTCTTAAATACAGGGATTTTTGCATACTTCAAAGAATTCGTCAGTTTCTGAACCGTATTTCCGGATATTCCGTTTTCGATCAGAATCATTAGCAGTGAATTTCTTTCGGTGGACTGAATTACGCCCTCATATCCGCGAATTATCCGGCCTGCTTTTAATGCAAATCCTATCATCGTTATCGTATGTTTGTCCGGATTAATAGATTTTATCCTTTTTTTCATTTCTTATATATTCAGCAATTGCAATATTTTCTGAGCGGTTTTTTGTCCGACTCCGGGAATTTCAAGGAGACCCTGCAAGCCCAGGGATTTTAATTCCTCTACTGAATTAATATTTGCAGCTTTAAGTTTTTTAACCACCGAATCGGATATACTGGGAATCTCCGAAATATCAATTTCATCTTCCATGGATTTCTGATAGTATTCGGATTCTTTGATTAATTCGATATTCCAGTTGGTAATTTGCTGAGCCAGTTCTTTATTGGTCTCTCCCCGTCCCAATGCCAGACCCATGTCTTTATCGGGTATAATACCCACCGCCAATTTTTCCTCTTCATTCAGAATAATCCTAATCGGTTTGGCGGGTGTAAGTGCTCGCAGAATAAAAATTTCCGGTTCACTAGTAAAGGCTATAACGTCAATTCTTTCCCCATTCAGTTCCCGGACTACTGATTGTATTCTGACTCCGCGCATACCGACGCAGGCACCCACCGGGTCTATTCGTTTATCCATGGATTCCACCGCAATTTTTGCACGTTCACCGGGTTTGCGGGCAATTTTCTTTATTTCCACAATGCCGTCGAAAATTTCCGGCACTTCAATTTCAAAAAGGCGCACCAGGAACTGATTATCCGCCCGGGATACAATAATATCCGGTGTGCTCCGATTCTTACGTTTCTGCATGGAATCTTCGTCTGTTTCCACCAGTGAAGTATCCGGCTCAATCACCTTTTTTATCAGGGCCCGGACACTGTCTCCGCGTCGTAGTTCCTCCTTGGGAATCGCTTCGGAGCGGGGCATAAACATTTCGGTACGGTCAACCAGCAGGAAATACCCGCCCTTGGTAACCTGATGTACATCACCAATGATGATTTCACCGACCCGGCTGCTGTACTCATCATAAATTTTTCGCTTTTCATGTTCTCTGATTCGCTGCAACAGGGTTTGTTTGGCTATGTTGATTAAACGGCGGCCGAACTGATCCGGCTGAATTACTTCCACAAAATCCTCCCCCTCCTCTATTTCCGGATCCGTTTTGTGGGCATCTTTCAAGGAAATCTGCAACATGGGATCTTCCACATTTTCCACAACCACTTTCTCTACAAAAATTTCCACGTCCCCGCGATCCATATTTACAATAACATCAAAACGGTCTGACTCCCCGTATTTCTTTTTAATAAGAGTGAGAAATATATCTTCCAATATATCACGAAGTTCATCTTTATCGATTCGCTTCTCTCTGGCAATCAGGTTGACGGCTTCTACAATTTCGCTACGCATTTTATTATTGTATCCTCCAAATGTTATTTACAATTTAATCGTTACGATTGCTTTCAGAATCCGGGAAAACGGAATGGAAAATTCCCCGTTACGGGAATCCAGAATCAAACCATCAGTCTCTACTCTTTGTAATGTCCCTGATTTTTCAAGCTTTTTGTCGTTTTCTGTATACCATACATTTAAATCACGTCCCACATTTTTTTCGAACTGCCATTTATCGGTTATGGGCCGATCGACGCCAGGAGAGGAAACGTCCAGCCGGTATCTTCCGGGAATAATATTCTCCAGATCCAGAATGCCTTCAATTTCTCTGGATATATCCGCGATCTGTTCCAGGGTGATTCCGGTGTCGGTGTCCACATAAACAGACAGTACCTGGCTGTTTGGTTGTCCCCGCAATTGCAGATCCACCAGATGTACATTTGAACGATTAAAAATCGGTTGTATCAGTCCCTTTATTTCAGTTACTGTCTTTGGCATTTTTATTCAAAAGTTTTTAAAATAAAAAAGTGGGTTTTGTCAACCCACTCTAACGGCACAAAATATACGAAAAGTAATTGGATTATGCAAGTTCTTTAAGGAATATATAATTAGACAAATATCCCATATTTTTGGACCACACCATACTTTACAGGCGCGTTGAACTCCTTTTTCTGCAACAGTAATAATTTCATTTGTACAAAAAGGTTCCGCGATAAAAAATTGTCTCTGATGATGCTTTTTAGAACCATGCCATGAAAGTATAAAAAGATCTAAATTTCCGAACTGTTTCTTCACCCCACTAAATAGGTTTTGTTACACAGAGATCCGGGAAAGTTCACGCAGGGTACAGAGATAAATTGCTTTTCCGATACCGGCATGATATACAGAGGCAATTCAGGGAACGCTTTCGTAAATGGAAACTCATAAAATCATCTGGTTTTATTACAATAGTATGAACTAACGGCATAATCCTAATAATGGTTTAAAAAAAATCGATTGTATTTGGAGCTCTTCCACTTTAACATATTTTTCAATTTTAACGCGAATTTTGTCCTGAGAGCCGCCATCATGTCAGATAAATTGAAGTTTCATGAAATAATCGGATGTATTCATATCCATTCAGTATATTCTGATGGCACCGGAACCATACCCGAAATCAGCAGAGATGCCGAAGATACGGGTCTGAAATTTATAATGATCACAGATCATAATAATTTGCGGGCGTTAGCCAGCGGAGAGGAGAAATGGTATGGCAGGGTTCTCACTCTCATTGGATACGAAATTAACGATAATGATGATGCCAATCATTACCTGGCATTTGGTCTGAGGGAAGAGATTAACAAAAACCTTTCTGCACCGGAATATGTAAAACGCGTTACACAGCATGGAGGGTTTGGAATTATTGCTCATCCAGATGAGAGCAGGCATCTGATGCTGGAACATCCTCCTTATCCCTGGACAGCCTGGGAGAGCTGTGAATATCAGGGAATTGAGATATGGAACCAGATGTCCGAATGGATGGAGGGACTGACTTCCTGGAATAAAGTGTGGCGTTTTATCAATCCCCGCCGGTCCATTGAGGGCCCGGCACAACAGACTCTGGAGCGCTGGGACCAAGTTAATCAGAATAGAAAGGTGGTGGGAATCGGGGGGGTGGATGCCCATGCTCACAAACATAAAATGCTGGGAGGTCTTATAAAACTGACCATATTCCGTTATAAGGTTCAGTTTCAAACCGTACGAACTCATCTCCTGCTGAGCAAACCGTTTGAAGCCGGGATGGATTTAGAAAAAGCAAAGCAATTGATCTTCGAAGCGATTCTGGAGTGCCGGGTATTTGTCTCCAATTATTTTAACGGTGACGCAAATGGCTTTCGTTTTTTTGCCGAAAATAAGCAGGGAATGGCCCATATCGGCGGCAGGTTGGTTTTTGAGCCGAACACCAGACTGAAAGTTGAATTACCCCGGGGGGCTGATGTTCAGCTGGTCCGTGATGGCCGGGTTCTGCACGAGGGATCCGGCAAAGATCTGGATTTTGAGTGCGAAGAACCCGGATTATACCGAGTTGAAGTTTTCAGAAACAGGCGTGCCTGGATTTATTCAAATCATATCAGGATTTACAGTGCCAAATAATCCCCGCATACATAAACTTGATTATCTGTTTATTACCCGACCCATGTTGTTTTTCCCGGGATGGAACACCCTGCTGGCCGGTTACCTGGCGGAGACCCATCAATTACAACTGGTTAGTGATGTGCTGGAGAAAACCTATATTATTGAATTCTGGAATGGAAAGATTGTACTGGCCATGCTTATTTTCATGCTGGCTATGGGTGGAAGTTTTATTCTGAATCAGATGGAAGATGTTGAATCGGACCGGAGAAACAGAAAATTATTTCTGGTGGGAGAAGGATTTATCAGTAAGCGTAAGGCAGGACGGGAGAGCATAATACTCCTGGTGTTGGCCATCCTGGCTGGATTTTTCATTAATATCTCCACTGTAGTGCTGGTGGTAATTTTTATTTTTATTACCGGCTATTTATATAATTTTCAACCATTTCAATATAAAAACCGTCCGCTGGGAGGTCTCATCCTGAATATGCTGATGGGCTGGATTGCATTTGGTCTTGGCTGGGTGATAAACCAGCCGCTCAACGATACTTTTTTTCTTCATTCACTGCCATATCTGTTTTTAAATACCTCTCTTTATTTACTGACCACGCTTCCTGACATGAAAGGTGATAACGCCGCCAGCAAGAAGACCTTTGCGGTTGCTTACGGATTTTCAATAACTCTGATCGCCGCATCCGTATTATATGTTTTGTCACTGGTTGTATCTTTCTGGTTGAGTGATCAGTTTCTTCTTATAATCAATCTTTTCCTCATTGTCAATTTTATCGATTTGGTGTATCGTCCCAGCGTGGCGGGAGCAGTGCGGTTTATTAAAATGGCCATTTTTTTCTTTTCCATGATGGTCTGTCTGAAGTTCCCGCTCTATTTTTTGACAATGGTCACCGTATTTTTTTTAAGCAGGTATTACTATCGTTTTCGTTTTCAATTTGATTATCCAAATTTTCGCGGGGAATAATTATGTATCTGTCCAACCAAATAGATAAGTCATATGATATAATTGTTGCCGGGGCTGGTCCTGCCGGTTCCATGGCGGCATGGCAAGCAGCCCGACACCAGCTCAAAGTTCTGTTACTGGAAAAAGACCGAGAAGTGGGCACCCCGGTACGTTGTGCGGAGGGGGTAGCTAAAAAAGATCTAGAAAATCTGCTTGAACAGGATATTACTCCCGGCTGCATTGCCGCTGAAATATCAAAATTCCGGCTGGTGGCACCCGATGGTACTTCTGTATATATAAACATTGATGAGACTGGTTATGTTCTGCATCGCCGTCTGTTCGATTATGAACTGGCATTGAAGGCAGCCAGGGCGGGAGTTCAACTGGTAACGTCTGCAGAGGTCCTTGGTATATTACGCAACGGTCGGAATATTGAGGGAGTTGAGGTACTACTGGAAGGGAAGAGAATGTTTGTCAGAAGCAGGATTGTGATAGCCGCCGATGGAGTCGAATCCCGGGTGGCGCGCTGGGCAGGTATTGATTCGACCGTTAAGGTGAAAGACATGGAAACCTGTGTGCAGTACACCCTGGCGGGGATTCCTCTAGATTCTGATACCTGTGATTTTTATTTTTCACAGGAATTTGCTCCGGGAGGGTATGCCTGGATTTTTCCTAAAGGGGATAATACCGCCAATGTGGGGCTGGGTATTTCGGGAAATATTGCCCGGAAAAAGAGCCCGGAAGCTTACCTGGAAATTTTTCTGAACAGATATTTTCCGCAATCATCAGTTGTCTCCTGCACCGTTGGTGGTGTTCCGGTGGATAAGACTCTGAAGAAGATTGTGGCCAATGGTTTTATGGTGGTGGGTGATGCCGCCCATCAGACCAATCCCATTTCGGGAGGCGGAATTGTTTCCGGGATGATTGCCGGTAAAACAGCCGGGGAAGTGGCTGCCACGGCTCTAAAAGAAAATAAATGCGGAGAAAAGGATCTTATGGATTATCCCCGGCAATGGCACAAGAGAGTGGGAAAAAGTCATCAGCGGTTCTATCGCCTTAAAGAGGCACTTATGAAATTTGAGGATCATCATTTTAATACCATTGCTAAGGAATACCTGCGGTTGAATCCCGACAAACAGAATCTGCTGAATCTTTTTAAGATTGCATTCAAAAGTCATCCGGCTTTTATTATTGATGTGATTAAACTTTTTTCACCGGTATAAAATATTTTTTTTAAAAAGATAGACACAATCTGACTGTCGGACATGTCACCGGCAAGACGTGCAGGAATTTGTAAAAATTCAGGGATCTTCAGATGGATTTTTTTGACAAGTTAAAGAGCGGACTCAGCAAAACGAGGGAACAGGTTTTTAATCAAATTCAGGATGTGATCTTTTTTGCGAGAAAAATTGATGACGATTTGCTGGAAGAAATTGAGGATCTGCTGATTTCCGGTGACGTGGGTGTTTCAACGACAACGGATATCATTGAACGGGTAAAACATCAGGTAAAGCGGAAGAATTATGAAAATGCCGATCAGCTTTTTCAAATCCTGAAGGAAGAGATAGCGGGGATGTTTGAATCGCCCCGCAGCGAACAAGATCAGTCTCTGCCTGTTCCGTTTGTTATTTTCGTTGTAGGGGTGAACGGTACGGGGAAAACCACTTCCATTGCAAAACTGGCCTGGAGGTATAAACAGGAGGGGAAAGATGTGCTGCTGGTGGCTGCGGATACATTCAGGGCAGCCGCTATTGAGCAGCTGCAGATCTGGGCAGATCGTGCCGGTGTGGATATGATAAAACACCAGGAAGGTGCGGACCCGAGTGCTGTGGTCTATGATGCGCTGCAGTCTGCCAGAAGTCGCGGTAAGCAGGTGGTTATAATTGATACCGCAGGCAGGTTGCACACCCGGGTTAATCTGATGGAAGAATTGAAAAAAATGCAGAGGGTGATCCGCAAGATCATCCCCGAAGCTCCCCACCAGACCTTGCTGGTACTGGATGCCACCACCGGCCAGAATTCAATTTCACAAGCCAAACAGTTTATCGGATCAATTGGCGCGGATGGTATTATTCTTACTAAACTGGATGGAACAGCCAAGGGAGGGGTGGTGATTGCCATCTCACACGAATTAAAACTGCCGGTAGAATATATTGGGCTGGGAGAACAGATCGATGATCTGGAACCGTTCGATCCCCGGCTGTTTGCAGAAGGATTATTCCAGCCGTACAATGAACAGGCCGGTTAAAAGCGGGAGCTTAAATTAAACCCGTCTCAAAAAGCAGATCATAATTATTGCATTTTGGATTTTCAGTTAGCAGGATATTATATTATGTTGTTGTAATCATATATCGTCAGAATTATTAAAACACTTGTGTGGTTTTTTCGTTCTGACTGAAAATTATTCCCATATGTGGTTGTCAATTTAATTGTTCTTTAAATTGTTGATACCGTGCGGAAGCAGATGGAAAGATGTCCCGGGGGCGGAATCTTTCATTAAATTAACGGATTTTATTATTTTTAAAAGATATTACGGAAATGATGGATTAGAAATAAGGTATCAGGGTCGGATACCATCCACGAAATAAAAAACATCAGGAAGTTCTTATGCGGATTCAAAAGCCGAAACGCAAGTTGGTCTATTCTCTGCGGGAAGTATGTCGTCTTACCGGTCTCAGTGATGCGGTTATTAAGCGCTGGGAAGTGCAATATCCGCAGATTAAGCCGGTACGGAACCGGGCTTCCAACCGTAGCTATCTGGAAAAAGATTTAAAGCTTATTTTTTACATCCGGGATCTGATCTATGTCCACAAACTTGATGATGAGGCGGTGCATGAAAAATTGAAAGCATATAATCCTACCCGGGATACCGACAGCCCCTCCTATCTGAAAAGCGTGTTATCTGAAATCAGAATGGAAGTAGATGAAATAAGAAATCTGTTGAATGATTAATATATGTAAAGCTCATTGACAAATCTGATAAAATATATTAAATTTTCAGCGTTCGGAGCGTGGCGCAGCCTGGATAGCGCACTACCTTGGGGTGGTAGGGGTCGCTGGTTCAAATCCAGTCGCTCCGACCAGAAAAGAGGGGAATCTGTCAAGATTCCCCTCTTTATTTTATTACCAATGGCATAATTATTCGCATATTTTCTGTTTTACTGAATTAATCAATAGAGAGAAGTCGCAATATTGGGAAATTAAATAAAATATGAGGTTAAAATGAAATCGTATTCTATCAGTCCGGAAGGAGAAAAAGTAGCCATTCCATCCGAATCCGAGTACAAAGTTGAATTTGAACAAATTTCGAAGCTGGTTAGCCAACAACGAGAGCTTGGACGGGAAATTGTAGTGGTGATGGGTCTGGGATTTGTGGGAGCTGTAATGGCCGCGATTGTTGCTGATACTGTTAATAAAAAAACCGGGAAACCATCCAAATTTGTAATTGGTGTTCAAAGACCCAGCGTTAGAAGTTTCTGGAAAATCCCATTATTGAACCGGGGAATTTCTCCGGTCAAAGCGGAGGATCCCGAAGTAGAACCCATGATTAAGCGATGTGTGATTGATAAAAAAACTTTCATTGCAACGTACACTTATGATGTACTAACTCTGGCAGATGTAGTGGTGGTAGATGTCCAGTGTGATTATCTCAAAAATGAACTGGGTAATGTCAGGAGTGGAGATGTGGAGATGCAGGCACTGGAACAATCGTTCGGAATTATTGCTGAGCATATTAATGATAATACACTTGTGATTATTGAAACGACTGTCGCTCCCGGTACAACGGAACAGGTGGCCTATCCGATCATGCGAAAAATATTCCGGAAACGGGGTATAAAAAAAGATCCCTTGTTAGCCCACAGTTACGAAAGAGTAATGCCTGGCCGAAATTATATTGCCAGTATACGCGATTTCTGGCGGGTATGCAGTGGTATTAATGATGAGGCCAGAGAAAGGGTGGTAAAATTTCTGAATGAGGTGTTAAATACGGAAAAGTTTCCTCTGACGGTTCTGGATCGACCCATTGAAAGTGAGACTGCCAAGATTGTAGAGAACAGTTATCGGGCTACAATATTAGCCTTTATGGACGAATGGAGTTTATTTGCCGAACGGAACGGGGTTGATATTATGAAGGTCATTGAAGCTATTAAAGTGAGACCTACCCATTCAAATATTCTTTTCCCTGGTCCCGGTATTGGTGGGTATTGTCTGCCCAAAGATGGCGGATTAGGTATGTGGGCTTATAAACATATAATGGGTTTTGAAGATGATATTTTTAAAATAACCCCTCTGGCGATCGATATCAATGATACCAGGGCAACCCATGCCGCCCAGTTGGTCCGCGATGCTCTTCGTCTGATGCATCGCCCGATTGCAGCTGCTGAAGTATTAATTTTGGGTGCTTCATACCGCGAGGATGTGGGGGATACACGTTATAGTGGTTCTGAAATTCTGGTTCGGAAATTATCGGAAATGGGAGCAGAAATCAGAATTCATGATCCATATGTGGATCATTGGTGGGAATTGGAGGCACAGGATACTTATCCGGGAAAAGGACATAGCCGGAAAACCTTTTTTCGGAACCAGGAGAAATTGAAAGAAATTCGTATCCTGAAAGACTTAAAAAAAGCCCTGCAGGGAGCGGATGCGGTGGTTTTTGCAGTAAGACATAAATCATATCTACATTTAAAAGCGGATGAGGTCATTAAATTCATCGGTAAACCGGCTGTTATAATCGATGCTTTCGGTATGTTGAGTGATCAGGAAATTAAACGGTATCTGGAACTGGATTGCGCCGTAAAAGCGATGGGGCGTGGTCATATTCCACGATTAAGAGAACAACTGAAGTTTTGAAAATAATAATGTATAATCCGGTTATATAAAAACAGAAGATAATATGATTTTTTGCATCTCTGACAGTTTTTATAACATAAGACCGATATATTAGTTAAATGCCCCAAAATCATATGGTAATCAATGCATATTCAATGTTTTATGAATAGATCGGTTTCTTTAAATATCTCACTTTATAATTAATCATACCTTGCGTGAAACCGTCAGTTAGTTCAATTGGAATAGTTGTTCCTGCTTTTCAACCACCACCGGAACAACTGGAAACCCTGATTCTGAGAATAGTTCACTCCTGCAGAAATTCCAGCTGTCGGGTGGTGTTTGTTGATGATGGATCCGAACCCCGGTTAGTTCTGCCCACCGGAGTTCCGCCGTTTTTTCAGTTAATCCGGCATAACCGCAATCTGGGAAAGGGTATGGCACTGAAGACCGGTTTTACATACCTCATGGAAAATTATTCACCTCAAGTAATCATTACCATGGATGCAGATCTCCAGCATCCGCCGGAATATATTCCTGAGTTTGTAAAAGCATACCAGCTGGGAAAGGGAGAGGTGGTTATAGGTTACCGCAGGAGAAATCCGCTCTATATGCCCTTGCCCAGAATTCTGTCCAATACCTTAACCTCTTTAATAATTTCATGTCTCACGGGTCAACTGGTGAGGGACAGCCAGTGTGGTTTTCGGCTGATTGCCTCAGATGTTCTGTCAAATTTAATCCTGGAGGAAAAACGGTTTCATCTGGAAAGCGAAATGCTTATTAAAGCCGGCTGGAACAGATTTACCATCGCATCGATTCCTATACCCACCATCTACAGCACCGAAAAAAGTTCTATTAATCACTGGCGGGATAGCTTAAATTTTGTCAATTTAATTTTCAAAATTTTAAAAGACCGGATCAAAAATTCATGTATGAGCGCCAGCGAAACCTGATGGTAAAGAAGTATGTGAACGGTGTGGGAATTAATAATCCTGCGGTGATCACTGCCATGCGCAGAGTCCCGAGGCATTCATTTGTTGAACCGGCTCTGGAACATCAGGCATATGAGGGGGGGAGCCTGCCAATCGGTTTCGGGCAGACCATCTCCCACCCCAGCACCGTGGCTCTTATGAGCCATCTGCTGGATATAAACGGTGGTGAAAAAGTACTGGAGATTGGTACCGGCAGCGGATATCAGGCAGCGGTACTGGCAGAAATGGGTGCAAAAATCTTTACTATAGAAAGAATCGCGGAACTGGCTAACCGCACCCGAAGATTGCTGGAAAAACTGGGCTATTTCAGTATTGCCGTGCGCTGCGGGGACGGAACCCTGGGATGGAATGAATTTTCACCTTATGACCGTATCATTGTTACCGCGGGAGCTCCGGCAATCCCGGAAAATCTCGTAAAACAGCTTGTAGAAAAGGGAAGACTGATTATCCCTGTCGGACAGTCAGATCAGCAGAAGTTGTACTTAATTGAGAAAAATGGGGAAGAGTACACTGTACGAACAGAAAACTGGAGAAGTTTTGTCCCACTGATTGGAGAGAAAGGATGGATTTTATGAAGGAAGCGGTGACCCTGCTGATGAAAGGCGGGGTTATTGGTATTGCGAATATAATTCCCGGCGTATCCGGAGGTACCATGGCGGTAGTAATGGGCATCTATGAGCGCCTGATTGAAGCCATCGGAAATATTCTTCTGGTGAAGGAAAAAAGACGGGAATATTTTGTCTTTCTTCTGCTGGTTTTTGTGGGCGCAGGCATTTCCATCGCCATCTTTTCCTGGGTGATGGATTATCTGTTAACCTACTTTGAAGCGTTTACATATATGTTCTTCATCGGATTGATTGCCGGTTCAATCCCCTCTATTTACCATACCCATCATGATATGAAACTGACTACCGTATCGGTTATCACTTTTCTTGCCGGTGCGTGCCTCATACTGGGGATGTTTTTTTCCTTTCCGGAGAATGTTCATCTTAAAAATTCGGCTCCGGTGACATTTGACATGTCTAAAGCTGTAATATTATTCGTCTCGGGAATTTTATCCGGAGGATCCATGATTATGCCGGGCGTATCCGGTTCTTTTATCCTAGTCTTACTCGGGCAATATCATCTGGTTATCCGGGCGGTGAAAAATCTGGACATCCCGCCACTTATTTTTCTGGGGCTGGGTATTGTGCTGGGTATCTGGATATTTGCCAAGATTATTGACATATTTCTGAAAAAATTTCCCAAAGAGACCATGTATTTCATCCTTGGCCTGCTGGTAGCTTCGCTGTTTCCCATATTTCCTGGCCTTTCCGGCGGATTTTCCCAGTGGCTTATTGCCCTGCTGATTCTGCTGGCCGGTGCCTGGATTTCCTTGAGGCTGGGATCCCGCAATAAGGGAAATGGTCTGAAACTGAAACAAAATCTTCAATGAAACAGAACCGCATACGGCAACTTAAGGGAGTGCCGGCGACATTCTTCCCGGTCATTTAGAAATTTAGTATCATGAATCATGGATGTCGGGTTAATATAAAGAGGCTTATGATTATTTTACTCACTCGCCCCCAAACACCTTTTTTACAAAAATAGAGGGGGAATTAAGGTGAATTCCAAAAACGGGTCTCACAAAGCTAAATGGTTTTCGTCGTAATGGTATATTACTCAAATGTTTCATCATGATTGTGAGTTAACCTGGTACCCCTGATCATGAATAATTCATGTTTTAAACAGATTACACATTGATGCGAGGAGATAAGTGAAAACTATTCTGATTTTTATCTTCACCTTTGTGATTCCTCTGCAAATTTACAGTCAGGAGCTGGTCATTTCAGGTTTGCAGGATTCCCGGATTTCCTGTGTGCTTGAACAGAAAATCAGCATACCGGACGGGATGAAACGGATCACGGTAAGTTTTGTTGAACCGGCAGATTTTGACTCACGCACATATACACAGGCTATCAAAGACCTGCGTTTTGCCTTCAGCCTAAAACCGGATAGTGAAAAGCGAGAGAAGGATCGGTATGATAACCGGATTCGCCGCTTTTCCTGGGATTCTCCCCAAGGAGATATTTCCGTTTCTGTCTCGCTGAATGCCCGTATCAGGGTGAAATTAGACAGTGTCCGCAGTGAAACCGGTTATCCTCTTTCAAGTCTTCCGCAGGAATATTCAGTATTTTTAGAACCCACCTCCCAGGTCCAGTCGGATAACCCCGAACTGGCCGCCATATCCGGTGAGCTGACCCGTGAATGTAAAACCCAGATAGAAGCCGTCCGGTCCATTTTACATTACACAGTGGATCACCTGTGTTATACGCTCGTTCCTGAAAAGTTTGACGCCCTGTATGCCTATCGTGCCGGAAGCGGAAACTGTCAGAATTATTCTCACCTGGCTGCTGCCCTGTTGAGGGCCTCCGGAATTCCGGCCCGGATTGTCAACGGACTAACCTTCAGGAAAAATTTCAGCATTCCGGTGGGTCAGGCTGAATACAGTTTTGAAATGGCGGACGGACGGCATTCCTGGATCGAGGTATATTTTCCCGATATGGGATGGCTACCATTTGATGCCCAGCAGAGCGAATATTTTGTCAGTAATCGTTATCTGCGGATTGAAGTCGGACGGGATAATAATGAAACCATTCAGGACGGTCTGGTAAAATGGATCACAATGGAGCAGGGAAAGTTGGCACCCCCGGCTCTGGAGGAACAGATTTCCAGTGATTTTCTGAATGATGATGTTACACTCGCGGCCGGGAGGAAAATTGCAGGCCTGAAAAAACTTCTTTTGACTCCCCCGGTGTATGCCGGGATTTCGCCGCCGATTCTGGTACAGGCCGTAACGCCCTCCCTGACAAAGCCAACCCCTGATGATTCAGGGCAGGGGGGAGATTCGGCCAGAGGAGGGGGCATGACTGAGCCGGACTTTACCCGCATGACCTATCAGACTCCATTTGTATATGGGAATTTGGATTTCCCGAGACGATTTGACTTTCTCTCGGCTCGTCTGCCAGAGAGAGCAGCGGATGGCAGCAGTGGGGAATTAAAACGCTCCTTTGTAGTAGAGACGGCAGAATATGTTACGGGTAAGAAACAATATAGCCAGATTTTTGTCCTGATGGAACCTGTCTCCCTTGAGAAAATTTCGCTGGCTCTCCATTCATTCGGAGGGAATGGATTTCTCTGGCTGGAATTGAGTGAGGATGATGATGGTGAACCGGGAGAAAGGGCTGCATCAAGTAACGGAATAGCACCAAACCGGATATCACACTTAAATGGATATGATTGGGTGGATTTTGATTTTTCCGGGGAAGGACTGATTCTCTCACCCGGCAAATACTGGTTTACCCTTAATTATTCGGGAAGTCCAATCGTGAATTGGTTTTACACCTATGGAAAGTCGGTAGGACCGGTGGAAGGAACACGATCCAGGAATATAGGGCAATCATCCTGGAACACGGTACAATCCTATGAATTTAATTATCGCATCAAGGGTGCCGGAACAGAAGGCTATCAATCCAAACCGTGATTATACCCTGACTGATTGTACCTGCAGCCGCAGAATTTAACTGACGATGCGCGAAAGGTGTTCTGTTCGTTTCCCGGGGAGTATCATTCTCACAGTTTGTTTTGCCGGGGACCGGTTTTCGGTTGATTGTTCCGGATTCATTTTTGCCAGAAGGAGGGGGCGAAAAGAATAAGAACGGTATATATTTCCAGCCGCCCGGCCAGCATAAAAAAAGTGAGAAACCATTTTCCCAGCAGGGGAATGTGTGCATAATTATCGGTGGGTCCCACATCGCCCAGACCTGGTCCGATATTACCCAGGGTGGCAGCCACTGCCCCCAGGGATGTCTCCAGATCCAGCCCCAGCATGGACATTAATATTACCCCGAAAATAAATAGGCCGATCATCAGAGCCAGAAAGCCGATAACATTGGTGACAATCTCGCGGGGGATCACGGTTTCACCAATTCGTACCGGAATAACTGCGCTGGGATGCAGCAGGCGTTTAATTTCAGAGCGAACAAACTGGATCAGAATATAGAGACGGACGACTTTCATCCCCCCGCCGGTGCTCCCCGCGCAGCCTCCGACGAACATGAACAGAAAAAGTATGAATTGGGAACTGAATGCCCACTGTTCATAATCAGCTGTTCCGTAACCGGTCGTGGTGAGGATGGATACGACCTGGAAGAGGGTTTTGCGGAAGGCCACTTCAATGTAGGGATAATGATGCAGCAGCGTATCATAGCCAATTATAATGGTGCCGACAGCAATTAACAGAATAAACAGGCGGAATTCATTATTCCTAAAATACCCTTTCCAGTCTTTCTTCATAAAGCGGTAATGGAGGGAAAAATTGGTACCTGCGGTTATCATGAAAAAAATGATTACATATTGAATAAAGGGACTGTCATAGTATCCGATACTGGCGTTTTTAGTTGAAAAACCACCGGTGGCCATGGTGCCGAAGGTGTGGCAAAGAGCATCAAAAAAGGTCATGCCACCGGCCATCAGTAAAATTGTTTCTGCGGCAGAGATGATGACATATACACCCCACAGAATTTTTGCGGTTTCCGTAACCCTAGGAGTAAGTTTATCGGGAACCGGCCCGGGTACTTCGGCTTTGAAAAGCTGCATTCCTCCTACGCCCAGAAATGGCAGAATTGCCAGGGAGAGTACAATAATGCCCATTCCACCCAGCCAGTGGGTAAAGCTTCTCCAGAAAAGCAGGCCGTGAGGTAGTTTCTCAATGTCTACCAGAATGGTGGCTCCGGTGGTGGTGAATCCTGACATGGTTTCAAAATAGGCATCGGTGAAGGAAGAGATATGTCCGGAAAGAACGAAGGGCAGGCAACCTAGCAGGGAGAACAGAATCCATCCTAGGGTCACGATAGCAAATCCTTCACGTGACCTTACTTCCCGATCCAGTTTGGTAAATCGATAAGATATGATACCAATTATAAAAGTGAGGACCGCGGTCACAATAAAAGAAGGATAATCTCCGCCCCCGTAATAGATGGCAAATGGAATGGGAAGCAACATGGCAACTGCCAGAAAGAGGAGTAAAAAGCCGAGAATGTGGATAACCAGATGAAATCGCATAAATTCAGTACATTTAATCGGTTGATTTGGGAATCAGTTTATGTGTCAGCTAAACAACTTTTCAACTTCGAAAACGGCTGCCCGTAAGGAAAAAATGACCACCCTGTCTCCGGAATTTATCTGGGTAAGACCGGTGGGAATTATAACCGTGTCATTTCTTTGAACCGCACCGACAATGGCCTGGCGGGGAAAATGGATGTCTTTTAGGGGTTTCCGGGTAATTTTTGATCCTGATTTAGGAATAATTTCCAGAATTTCAGCATCAACACCGGGAATGGTGGCAATGGTTTCCAGTAAACTCTTTTGAATAAAGCGCAGAATGGCATTTACTGTCAGGAGCTTTTTACTAACCACTGCATCCATCCCGATGGTCGGTGTTATGGGGAGATATTCCGTTTTATTTACCAGGGCTATAGTTCTGGGTACCTGCAGATGTTTGGCCATCAGAGTTGATATAATATTCGTTTCGTCATCACCGGTTACCGCAATGAAGGAATCCATATCGATAATACCTTCTACTGCCAGCAGATCCATGTCGGTACCGTCTCCATGGATCACCAGGGTTTTTCGAAGAATATCTGCGATTTCCTCCGATTTTTCAGAGCGGCTTTCAATAATTTTTATTTTCATGTGGTCTTCCAGTTCTCGGGCTACGTAACGTCCGATCAACCCTCCTCCCAGAATCATAATATTCTGAATGGATACATTGGATTTTCCTGTGATCCTGGCAATTTGAGGGATGAGGTCCTTATCGCATATTACAAATATCTGGTCTCCCGGTACCATGATATCATTACCCCCGGGTATCAGGGTGCGTTCCTTGCGGTTAATGGCCACAATGCGGGCCGCTAGGTTCCCGTATTCTTTCCAGACGTCACGCAATGACCGGTTCAGAATGGGTGAATTTTTTTCAAGCCGCACACCCACCAGTTGTATCTTTCCCTCGGCAAATTCAATTATATCAGTTGCACTGCTTTGACGGATAAGGCGAATGATAGCATCAGCTGTTTCCTTTTCAGGATGAATGAGCATGTCAATTCCCATCTCTTCCCGAGAAAGTATAAAATTATCTTCGATGAATTCAGGATTTCTGACCCGGGCAATTTTATGGGGAATATTTAATTTCCGGGCATAGCGACAGGCCAGGAGATTAACCTCATCCACATTGCTGATGGCTGCAAGAATATCCGCCTGCTCAATTTTTGCCTTCCTGAGGTCCTGGAAGCTGGATCCGGAACCGGTAATAACCAGGGCGTCCAGCTGTTCTTCTGCCCGGTGTGCTTTAAGGGGGTCCTTTTCCAGGATGGTAATATTGTGTTTTTCAGGAGCCAGTTGCTTGGTCAGCTGAAAGCCTACTTCACCGGCGCCCAGGATCAATATATTCATATAAAGTGTGAATTTTTTGATATCAAGTTCACAGACAATACCTGTTATCACAGAAAGAATTATTTATCGACCAAAAGAAAAACAGCTTTTCCATTCAATGCTACTTATTATTAAGACGTCCATTTTTTATAGGCCTTGATCGACCGGTATGTTTCATCTCCGCCCACTCCGGAAAATACCGGTTTCACCGATCCTTTACTGTTTTATAAATTAGTTCAAATGAAAACCACAGAGTTTGAATAATTTATGAATAAGAGAATATATCTTTCAAGGCTTTTATAGTAAAATCGATGTCCCGGTCTGAAATATGCATATGGGTAACGGCGCGGATTTTGGTGCCGGCAAAGGTCAGCATTTTAATGCTTTTCTGTTGCAGGCGGTCTATGACCTGTTGCCCGCTGAATCCGGTATCTTTTACATTAAATATAATAATATTTGTCTGACCGGACGCTTTGTCAAATACAATATCCGGGATTGTGGAAATAAAGTCTCCCAGCCGGCGTGCTCTGGCATGATCTTCAGCCAGGCGCGGGATGTTATTTTCCAGAGCATAGAGGGCAGCTGCCGCCAAAATTCCGGCCTGCCTCATTCCGCCTCCGTATACCTTGCGGTAGTAACGGGCTTTTTCAATAAATTCTTTTGATCCGGCGATGATGGATCCCACCGGTGCTCCCAATCCTTTTGAAAAACACATGGAAATTGAATCAAAAAGATCACAGTATCTACTTATGGTTATGCCGGTGGCAACTGAAGCATTCCACAGCCGGGCACCATCCAGGTGCAGTTTCATATCATTATTTCTGGCAAATTGTGAAATCTTCGTCATCTCCTCAAAGGGGAAAATGGTCCCGCCTGCCCGGTTATGGGTGTTTTCTATACAGATGAGCGCGGTCCTGGGATGATGAACGTTGCGGGGACGTATGACCTCCTCCACCTGCTGCAGGGTAAAACTCCCTTTGTTTCCGGGGACCGGCATAACCTGCACTCCGGAAAGCAGGGCAGGGGCTCCACTTTCATAGTTGAATATATGGGAATTCCGTTCCAGGATTATCTCGTTACCGGGCTGCGTATGGACGTTAATACATATCTGATTCCCCATGGTTCCGCTGGCTACAAATAAGGCGGCCTCTTTCCCGGTCAGCTCACTTATTTTCTCCTGTAGTAGGTTTACAGTGGGATCTTCCCCAAAAACATCATCTCCCACCTCGGCCCGATGCATGGCCTCTCTCATTTCTTCTGTCGGCTGGGTAACCGTATCGCTTCGTAAATCAATCATTGTGATCCTCGAATTTGCCGGCCTTCAAATTAGCATCCGGGTGAAATAAATGCAAGTGTTTCAGGAATTGGAAAATTATCTGTTCAGCAGGTAAAAAAGAAGAAGAGCCGGGTGACTCTCCTTCTTTCGAAATTACGTCGAAATCTGGTTGCTCAGAATGTGACCATAGTCGTGAAGAATGAATGGAAAAGGGGTGCCTGCGCCACATACATGTTATAATTGCTCATACCGCGTCGCTGCGATTAAAATCCTGCTCCCAGGATGCTTCGGTGAAGTTTTTACGACTGGACAGGTTGTTCAGGTTCAGCCTCATGTCCACCTCTGTTCCACCAATTGAAAATATATAAGAAACAATGGAATTCAAGGAGAAAAATGCGGGTAGGGAGGCGGTGTTATCGTAATTACCGGCTTACTGATTTCTACTAATACTATTGAAGGAGAAAAAATAAATTTAAAACTGCTGCGGAATGCCTGGAAACTTCCTGAATCCGGAAAAAGATTTTTAAAGAAGGATTCAAATATTTTTAGGAATTATCATTTTTTATATACGGTTATGATAATTTCCATTCCCTCAGGAGCAGCGTGAAACTGGACATCATCAATCAGATGTATTACCAGAAAAATTCCCCGGCCGTTTTCCTTCCAGATGTTCTGAGGATCCCGGGGATCTTTGAGCCGCGATGCATCAAAACCGTATCCTTCATCTTTCACGGAGATCTGAACGCGGTCATTATAATAGAGAACCCTGATGGTTACTTTTTTTTTTGGATTTTTTTTGTTACCGTGTAGAATAGCATTATTAACTAACTCGGTAAGAACTATGGCCAGATTTTCCGATTTATCTGTGCTTAGGCGTGCTTTTTCGGAAATTCGTTTTGAAAATTTTTCAATTTTGGGTAATTGATTTGAATCGCTGGGTATGATCATTTCTTCCTGATCGAGAATGTTCTGGTCTGTTTTCATAAATTTCAAACAATGGATGACTGACAAAAATTTAGACAAGTTGATTAAAATTGTCAAACATAAAATTTTTCAGAACAATTTCTATTAAATCGGAATGGGCTTTATTAATCCGTATTTTATCTTTTCTGCGTGATAACCATTTTCATAACCTGCAGATTAATAATGGGTTATTAATCTCTATAATTTTTTTTCTTTAATTGTTGATAAAATAAAGTGAAAATAGTATCTTCTTATCACGTTTTAAATGGAATGAGTCGGACTAAGTGAATCCTCTTGGGGCTTTAAACCAGATTTTAATCTACCGATTTTCTACAGAAAAGTATTATGAAAACCACAAATATTTTGGTTAACAAGAAACGTATTTCTGCTAATTCTGTTGTGTGGCGGGTTTTGACCTTGATCTGTTTTTTTCTTATGTTTACACCGTTGCGGACTGAGGCACAGGATGCCCAGCTACCACCATTATCGAAAATTATGGTTGATGATGAATCCAAATTTACCACTACCGGAAATATTGGTATAACCGTCAGCAATTATGGCACCTTCGGAGACGGTTTTGTTGAACAGTCACCTGTCGATCAACCGTCCTGTGAATTTCCCAAAGGATCGGGGATTGAACACCTTTTTGTAGGCGGATTATGGGTTGGCGGGAAAACACCATCCGGTACACGGGTCACTACCGGTGCCTTCAATGTGCCCCGTCTGGGAGGGGTAAATGCAAATTTTGAATTTACCAACACGGCTTCACTTACAGACCGTGTGGCGGAAGCTTCCTCTCTTGAGGATGATAAGTTTTATTCTCCCGATGCCATCAGTCACCAGGATTTTATCTGTAATTTCAGTGACACTAATCTCACGGTTCCCGGCACCAGTATTAGCATTCCTTACCATCAGCCACTCGGAATTGCCGTACATCTGGAAACATATGCCTGGAATTATCCTTTTGCCGATGCCTTCGTAATTTTTAACTATACCCTCAAAAACGTTGGTTATAATGCTCAAAAAGACACCCTGAAGGATGTTTATGTGGGCATGTGGGCAGATCTGGTGGTGAGAAACACCAACATTACACCCCCACGGGTAGGTTCACCCTTTTATCTCTATGCCGGAGCAGGATATACTACCAACGATTCACTTCAGCTGGTCTATTGTTACGATCATAGTGGGGACCGTGGATTCAGCAACAGTTATGTTGCTATGGCTTTTCTGGGAGCGGATCCGGTTGCAACAGATCAGATCTATGACCGGAAAACCACTCATCAGTGGTGGCTTTTTTCCGGCGGGGATACCGATGAAGACCGGGCTCCATTGGATGAAGCCAGTCGTTATGCCCGTATGGAATCATCTATTCCCAATAACTACTTTCTGGCAAGCATTTTTCAAAAACCGGGAAATCGCATGAGTTTAATATCTACCGGTCCTTTTAAAACTATCCCACCCGATTCCTCCATAAATGTGGTTTTTGCAATTGCTTGTGCCAAAGAATTTGGAAACGACAATGATGATCCCAACCGCCGTGACAGTGAAAGGGTCAAAAAGAATTTATTTGATAATACCTCCTGGGCCTATCGTGCCTATTACGGGGAAGATGCCAACAGAAATGGAATTCTGGATTACGTGGGAACAGACTCCACCGAAGATATAATTCCTAATGGTATTCTGGATCGATATATTCTTCCAACTCCCCCCGCTCCACCCCGGCTAAAGGTAATACCCGAAGATGGAAAAGTGACCCTATACTGGGATATTCGTTCGCAGGAATCGGTGGATCTGATATCCAGAGTAATAGATTTTGAAGGATTCCGGATATACCGGTCATTTCTGGGAGATGACCGCTCACCTGACGGAATTTTAAGTAACATGCAGTTGATCCGGGAATATGATTTAAAAGACAAATTGTTTTATGATACCGGTCTGGACAGTATCACTATGGACGAACCAATTTTGGAAATATCTGTTGATCCGGAAACGAGATTGAGAGATACTGTTTATTACTCGTATAAATTAGTATTGGATAACCTGCACAATGGCTGGCAATATGCTTTTGCCGTCTCGGCATTTGACAGCGGGGACGTACGCATCAATCTTCCCAGCCTGGAAAGCAGCAAACTGGAAAATGTGGTGATTGTTACACCGGGTACCCCGCCACTAGTAGCAGGGGAACAGAGGAAAGTTGGTGTCTATCCCAATCCTTACCGTGCCGGTGCTATCTGGGATGGCGGTTTTGAACGGGAACGCAAGATCGTATTTTTTAATCTTCCGGCTCATTGTGAAGTACGAATATATACCCTTGCCGGAGACCTGGTGGATCAGTTTACCCACCGGGCTGAGGCTTATGATGGACGGGAAATCAAATGGTACCGGGAATATTCCCCGACCGATAAGCCAACAGTATTTTCCGGCGGCGAACATGCCTGGGATCTGATTTCCAGGAATGATCAGGCACTGGCTTCCGGGTTATATCTTTTCACAGTGAAAGACCAGGATAGCGGAGAGGTCTACCGGGGCAAATTTGTGGTTATAAAGTAATCAGAATACGTCCCAAAACAAATAAAAGCGGGTAGTTTCTGTTTCTTAATTCATACTTTTTATTTAAGGAGGATTTTATGATGAAATTAGCGATTGTATTATCAGTGATTTTAACGTTCGGTGCGTTTTATTCCACCGGCGTGACGCAAACAGCAAGTTATGACACTGTTTCCATTCACGACCTGCAGTATGTACCTAATCCCGATTCTTCCGATGAATCTTTATATCGCGGAGATACGGTGGTTGTGCATTGTTACGTCATGCATAGTCCGAGAGAATTGTATGTGGGCAGCCGCTGGGCCTGTTATCTATCGGATGGAACACAGGATCCATGGTCCGGTTTTTTTGTCATTCAAAATGATTCTGCCGAAAGTAATACTTTGTTTGGTTACGTGCAGGAAGGTGATGAATGTTACTTTACCGGCTGGGTGGATGAGTACCTGAATCACTTTACTCAGCTGGTAGTATTGACTGATCCGGTTGTTCCGGTTAGTATTATTTCGAGTGGAAACACTCTTCCTGAACCCAAAGTATTAACCTTTGCCGATCTGGAATCCTATGATGTGGCCGAACAATGGGAAAACATGCTGGTTAAGGTGGAGAATGCTACTATAACCAATAGAGAATACTCCAGTAACCAGGCAGTAATGGATGATGGGACGGGTACGGGTTATATGGATGATTATTTCCTGTATTTCAGGGCACAATTTGATAACCATCTGAATCCCTGGCCAGCCAATGGCACACGCATTAATTTGACCGGTTTTACCCGTGATGTTAATCAACCCTACCTTTCGATTAATCCCCGCAATGATGCCAGTATTGAAATTTTAACCAATCCACCAGAAATTTCAGGCGTGAGACGCTCACCGGGTGTTCCCAGCTCAACTGATCAGGTCAATGTCTCAGCGGCCATTGTTGATAACGGATCGGTGGCCTCTGCTACCTTAAATTACAGTGTGGATTGGGTTGCATTTCAGCAAGTAGCCATGACGGTAACTAACGGAGATACTTTCCAGGCCACCATCCCGGTACAGGCCAATAATTCCTATGTCCGTTATTTCATCCAGGCCGAAGATGATGAAGGTGATAGGTCCCAGATTCCGGGTGACACAGCTACTTATGTCTACAGTTACATCATACGCGACAGTGGTTTAAGCATTAAGGATGTACAGTATACCTGGGGTTATTCAGTTGATAATTCACCTTTCATGGGATATGTAGCGACACTGGAAGGAGTAGTAATGACCGATACGTCGGATTGGGTCAATAATTATTATATCCAATCCAAGGACAGTGCCTGGTACGGAATGTGGGTATACGATCCCGCCCATAAAGCCATTAAAGGTGACTGGATCTCTATTACGGGTACGGTGCAGGAAAACTATAACGTGACTCGTATGGCCAATATCACCAGTTTCGCAGTGTTGACCAATGGTTATGGTGCATTCGATCCGATTCAGGTCACTACTGGTGAAATCACTACGGGTGGCGCCAATGCCGAAGCCTATGAAAGTGTACTAATTAAGGTCGTTAATTTGACCGTCACCAATCCGTTTCCGGATGCTCCCGGTAATTACGGAGAATTTACGGTGGATGACGGATCCGGCGGGGTAAGAGTGGATGATGCATTCAGCGCATTTGACGGAAACCTGGACACAACCTTTCACATGGGTGATACCATTGAAGAACTGATAGGTGAGCATTACTTCAGCTATAGTAATTATAAAATTCTACCCCGCAATAACAGTGATATTGTGAACCACGTGGTGGATATTAAAGGTTCCGGTAATGAAATGAATATACCGGATAAATTTACCCTGAGTCAGAATTATCCCAATCCGTTCAATCCCACCACCACCATTAAATTCTCCGTTCCCCAGACTTCTACTTTGAGACTGGCGGTTTATAATCTGCTTGGTCAGCAGGTAAAAGTACTGCTGGATGGCGTGGTGCAGGCAGGAAGCCAGCAGGTTATGTGGGATGGCCGCAACCAAGCAGGTAACTTCATGGGATCGGGTATTTATTTCTACCGCCTGGAGGGTAGTAGTGTGAATGTCACCAAAAAGATGATTCTCATGAAATAGTTTGATTAAATAGCATAATTTGTTACTCAGGCAGAAGACGATAACTTGCCGTTCTTCTGCCTGAATGTAATCCGGAAATGACCAGTGAATCGAGAAAATATTTGCAGGAATAAATGACCGGATAGCTGTTTCGCGAAGTAAACCGTGTAATTTTTATGAAAAATACCAAGTTTATTTATATTAAAAGTGTAAAAATGCTGGGGATTCTGGCCCTTTCTCTCACTCTGTTCATTCATTGTGAGGAAAAGAAAATCAGTAATCCACTTTCCAACCTCCCTCCTGATACAGATATCTTTGTATCATATGCAGACACCCTGAATTATACCGAGAGCATCCAGAAAATTTATTGGGATGGTCGTGATCCGGACGGTTTCGTGACCGGTTTTTATTATACCTGGCGGGAAAATCCGCTGCCATCGGACTGGATGTTTACCGAAAGCCGTTCCATGGTATTTCCCTTGAAAATAACCGGTGTGGATACGATTTACTTTTTCCAGGTGAAAGCGGTGGATGATGCAGGATTGGAGGATCCAACCCCTGCCCGGCAGCGATTTCCGATTAAAAATTCAGCACCGGTGATGAAATGGCCCCGGCGCAGCCGGATACCCGATACCACCTTTACGGTTGCCAGCTTTGCCTGGGATGTTACCGATCTGGACGGTGATTCCACCATCGACTATTTTGAATATGCCATGGATGATGATACCCTCAACTGGAAACGGATTGCCGGTTTCCAGCGCTCTATTACCCTGAATGCCGATAGCGGTCTGGTTGAAGGGCTGCATTCCTTCACCATCCGGGCAATAGATATTGCCGGTGCCAGGAGTAATCCGCTGAGAATGCCGGAAGATCCGGCTGATTTCTGGTATGTTAAGCAACCAAGGGGCCGTTATTTACTGATTGATGATTTCAGCGATGAGAGTTCTGTAACGGGCTATGCAGACCTTTATTATAAATCCATGATGCAAAATATCGTTGTCTCTAAGGGTGAAGATTACAGTTACTGGAATATCAAGAAACTTTTTCCGGATTTGAATGCCCAGTTTACCCAGACCATTTTGTTGTTCGATTATATCATCTGGTATGCCGATATCATGGATGAAGCCAATGAACATTTCATTACGGCTCAAATTTCTCTACCCCAATTCCTGAACAGACAACCCCGGGGAGGCAAACTGATCTATAGCACCATGTTTAATAAAACCTTCGGAAGTCTGGGTAATCCCCTGGTGTTTACACCGGTTGACTCCATCATTAATAAAGATTACCGCTGTTTCCCGAATAATACCTATGTGCCCGATACATTATTTCAGTTGACTTTTCGTGATACTGTACGAACACTTCCGGTACTGAAAGTTTCGGAAACCATTGTGGGAATCAAGCCGCTTCATCCCAAGGTGACCTCTATCCCGGTATACCGTTTCGCAAATCCTTCCGATCCTGCTGACAGACCCCTTTTTGTTCTGCTGGGGAAAAATGACAATAGCGGAGAATTTGACTTTGTTTTTTCGGCCACTCCGTTACATCAGTTAAAAGCTAATAATAATCTGGATGATTTTTTTGATATCATTTTATATGATATTTTTAAATGAGCGGATTTTATTCTATGAAACTTTTTAAACTTGTTTTAACATTTGTTTTATTGACCTCTATCTGCCCGGTTTCGGGACAGGAGACCGGCAAAGGTACCCTCAGGGGCATTATTCGTGACAGTGAAACGGGTGACCCTCTGATTGGTGTAAACATCGTGGTGCTGGGCACCTATCTGGGATCTTCCTCTGATGCGGATGGATTTTTTGTGATACCCAAGGTTAATCCCGGTGAATATGCACTGGAAATAAGCTATATCGGTTATAAAGTAGTGCATAAGACCGGCGTTCGGGTGAAGGCCGGTGAAAGTGTTACTGTTAACATCGATCTCGAGTCCACCTCGCTGGCTTTAGGACAGGAAATTGTGGTAATCGGTGAGAAACCGCTGATTGAATTTGATGAAACCAGTACAACACGTTCGGTTTCCAGCCAGGATATCTCCAATCAGATATTTGAGGATGTCCAAACGGTGGTATCCAGCCAGGTGGGAGTAGTTAAACAGGATGACGAGATCCACATCAGGGGCGGTCGTACCTATGAAGCCCAGTATCTTTTGGACGGAATTTCGGTACAGGATCCGCTGTCCGGTACAGGTTTCGGATTGAACGTCAGTGCCAATGCCATCGAAGAGGTGGAAGTTATCACCGGAGGATTCCAGGCTGAATATGGACAGGCGACTTCCGGGATTATTAAAGTAAAAACCAAATCGGGATCGGACCGGTTTCAGGGATATGTGTCATACAAAAGTGATCACCTGGGACTTTTTCGCAGCCAGCCCTGGAGCTTTAATACCGATACTTATGAGTTTAACCTGGGTGGACCGGAAGTAATATCCAATTTTCTGCTTCCGGTATTCGGTTTAAGGCTACCGGGGAAAATGTATTTTTTTGCCAATGCGTATATCCAGGTGGCGGATGATTATACAGGCAGTACGGCCAATCAGCTCTATTCTTCCATTGCCCCCACCCTGGATTTATTCGGTAGACGAGTTCTTACACCCACTACCCTGGCACCCCGCGAGGATAATAACTGGTCCGGGTTGGTTAAACTGAACTGGAAATTAAATCCGACAGAAGAATTAGTGTTCTCTTACAACCGGTCCATTGCTATCAATCAGAACAAACAGTCTTTACAGACAAACCTGGAATATGTGGAGCCGGGTCCGGGTTTTCCCTATGAATATTCCAAGAACCTGGATATTTTTAATACCTATACTCATGATAATGAGAAAATTTCATTACAATGGAAACAGACCCTCAATAATACTACTTTTTATGACCTGCAGTTAAGTCAGTACTGGGCCCATTTGCGCTCGGACTGGGATGGCCAACCCTGGTATAACTATAACAAACCCCTAGATGTACCCCGACTTCCGGTGGATTATTACACACCAAGTAATGATCCCACCAAGATCAGAATTATTCCGGGCGATGGATTTTATGATTATGGAAATGCAACATTCTGGCACGATCATTTTATCGAATGGTATACCTTTCAGGGAAGCATCACCAGCCATATTGGCAGGATCCATACCGTAAAGGGCGGCTTTGAGGCATCCGTGAAAGAGATGCAGATGATCGACATCGTGGATCCCTGGCTGGAGGGCGGTTACGGCTCTACTCAGGATATTTACCGGGTGTATCCGGCGGACGGTGCATTCTATGTCCAGGACAATATCAAATTTGAAGGTTTTTACCTGAATACCGGACTCCGGCTGGATTACTGGATGCCGGGGGACTTTGTTGACCGGGCCATTGAAGATACCACCAATATTCTGACACCATCCATGCGTCAGGATTACAAAAATCAGACATATAGATTTTTCGGCCACAGTTTTAAATTCCGGCTTATGCCGCGGGTGGCCGTGTCTCATCCGGTTTCCGATAATCTGATGCTTTTCTTCAATTATGGCCATTTTTCCAAACAACCCAAACCGCAGTTTGTATATGCCAAACTAAGCGGTATAAGCTCTAAATCCGCTTACCAGAAGTTCGGAAATCCAAACCTGAATCCCGAAACATCTGTGAAATATGAGCTGGGTATCCGCAATAAAATTAATGATAATAATGTAATTAATATAACTGCTTATTATACCGATATCTTTGATTACGTCCAGACAACCACCATTCGGGGAGTACCCCGCATCGGATCTGCTATTTTTTATATAAATCTGGATTATGCCAGGTCGCGCGGCATTGAAGGCGAATTCAGAACGCGTATCGGACCCTACTTCTCCGGAGTCCTGAACGGTTCGTATTCCATTACAACCACCAAAGCGTCTTCACCGGATGTGGGATTACTGGTGGCCAAGGGCAGTATCGATGAAGAACCCATCAAAGAATCTTATGCCCAGTGGGACAGGCCCTGGCAGATATCACTGACGACCAATTTAAGAATCCCAAAGGGAAAGCACCTGAGGCCATTGGGAATCAAGCTGTTTGATGACTGGAATGTGAATTTCCGTTGGTTCGCTATGGCAGGGCGACGCTATACTCCGGCAGAATTCAATTACTTCAGGCCGGAAGATGGCCGGCCGGTGTATACACTGGCGGAAGACCAGAGCCTGCGATACAGCAAACTGGGAGAATTTTGGCACTGGGCAGATTTAAATTTCCGCAAATTTTTTGAGTGGGGGGGGATGCGGTACATTTTCACCGTTGAGATTACCAATTTATTTAACAGCCAGAATGTCGATATTATTGATAATGTAACCGGCCGAGGTTACGAATACGGGGATCCGACTCCTATCAGTTGGAATGATCCACTATATCCTGATCGTTTTTATCCCATATCGGGGCCATTCCCCTTTAATCCGTCCCGTTACCGGGAACCCAGAAATATTCAGTTTGGCATATCATTAGAGTTTTAATCTTATCTTGGAGATGAAATGAAGGCAGTATGGAATCTTGTCTTTTCAATTTTAATCGCAAATGCTGCTTATTCACAGTTGATACCTAACCTGGGTGGACAGCGTGTAGGTACATCTGCCGCCCAGTTTTTAAAGATCGGTATTGGGCCCAGAGCCGTGGGTATGGGACAAGCTTATGTGGCCATAGCCAACGATGCGGAAGCTCTGTATTATAATCCGGCAGGAATCAGCCAGTTTTCCCAGAACCAGGTGTTTGTTTCCAGCACCCGTTGGGTAGTAGATATTCAGCTGGAATTTCTCGGACTGGTATATCACCTGGATGATGTAAACAGCCTGGGCCTGGCGGTAACTTATCTGCATACCCAGGATATGGAGGAGACCACCGAACTGTTTCCATCCGGGACCGGTAATTATTTCAGTTATTCTGATGCGTTATTCAGTCTTACCTATTCCCGTAAAATGACTGATAAATTCAGTTTTGGCCTCTCCGTGAAATATTTACATGAAACACTGGCTGAATTGAATATGAGCGCCCTGCTGTTTGACCTTGGGACTTACTACCGGACCGGATGGGAATCGATCCGGTTTGCAGTGGCCGTATCAAACTTTGGACGTGATATATCTCCTTCGGGCAGTTTCCAGTATAAAAATCTGGATAACCAGGTGATCACAAAAGACAGCTTCCAGAAATTTCCACCGCCAATTCTCTTTCGTATTGGAATAGCTGCGGATTTTATAAAATCTGAAGATCATATGTTATCCGGTTCTATCCAGCTGAATCATCCCAATGATAATGTGGAGAATTTTAATATCGGGATGGAATACTGGTGGCGGGACATTTTTGCCTTACGCGGAGGGCTGGCCACCGCACGGGCCGAGGAAGATTTCTCTGCTGGTTTTGGAGTCAGACTGCCTGTGAGCAAAATGAACGTAGGTGTCGATTATGCATTCACCAACTTTGGACGTCTCGGATATGTCAATCGTTTCAGCTTTAATATTATGTTTTAAAAAGGAAAGTTATTCATGTCAAAACGTCTTCTTTTTATATGCCTGGGTTTTCTGATTTCGTGGATAAACTGTTCTCATGATAAATATCCTGTTCCTTCCATTCCATCAGAAAGTGACCGGTACGCCAATATCAATAATGAAGTTTATAATATGATCAATCCGATTCTGGACAATGCCCATGGATATGACTTCAGAAACCCCTCCGACATCTATTACGGTGTTGACAATTTCATATATGTCTGCAATACCGATAAAAATGAGATTATCATGATGGATGCAGGAGGAACGATCCAGGGAATTTCGGATAAAGTGCCTCATCCGGTGGCGATTTCTCAGAATGACAGCCTGCAATTACTGGTGGTTAATAAGACCAATACAATTTATAGAATAGACCTTTATGCCCATCAGCATGATATTGCCAGTGCTCCTGCAGACATCGTCTTCCAGCAGGCCAGTCAACCTACCCGGCAGTACACCGGCATCTCAGTTTATAACGGATTTGAGTATTATGTGACTGCGATAGAGCCGCGAGACACCAGTAGTAATTATTTGGAGTTCAGTTTTATCTATGATTTTTATCCGAATCATACCCTCAAAGGAAAGTTACCGCTTGCGGTTAATGGAACGGCCCTTTTTTCCACCATACTGCCTACATCTATCCTGTCTCTGCGCGAAGAGTACCTTGATGTATCCAGCCGCGAGAATACAATTGAATTCAT
>Ga0315555_1000084_pt1 | contig 55392 bp, 42 predicted proteins | sample SalMarSW160380MG_FD_202113 | JGI IMG/M metagenome (GOLD analysis project Ga0315555, IMG submission 202113) | Salt marsh sediment microbial communities from the Plum Island Ecosystem LTER, Massachusetts, United States - Salt Marsh Sediment SW1603-80 ... | reverse complement strand
GTGCTAGAAAAGCAACGAGATTCGGGAGCACTGTGGGGTTGGAGAGAGATCGCCCGTTTTATTAGAACTCTGCTGGCAAGTCGATTGGGCAGGCGGGGCCCTTTTTTTATCTCACATCTGGTCACAGGACGGTGCAATTGCAATTGCCCGACGTGTCTCTGGCGTGATAATGAAGCAGACGAGCTTGAAACTAGCGTGATCGAACAGCTCTATCGGGGCGCCAAGGATGCGGGATTCGTAGCGAATACGATATGGGGTGGGGAACCTCTCCTGCGCCAGGACCTTGGCCAGCTCTGTCGCTATTCCCGCCAAAATGGAATGATTACTATCGTGATCACCAATGGACTTCTTCTACCGGACAGAGCACACGAAATCGGCAAAGAAGTCCACAGTATCATAGTCTCACTGGACTATCCGGAGAGCAAGGGGCACGATTCATTCAGGGGCATGCCGGGGCTTTTCGCCAGGGCTGTCGAGGGCATAGAGGTCTTGAAGAGGATGGGCTCGCCTAAGAAAATTATAATCAATTGTCTCCTCCATCGAGGAAATGAGAACATGATGGGGCAAATGGCAGACCTTGCCCGCTCGCTCGGCGTATCGCTCTGGGTCTGTCCGGCAAAAGAAGGGGTTTTGAGAGAAACCGGGGAGACAAACAAGGAGGTTCTGGCATCGCGAGAGTCAGAGCAGCAAGTAGCCAGGGAGTTGCTTGGCCTGAAAAAGAAAGGCTATCCGATAAATAATTCCCGATCTTATCTGCAGAGATACCTGCTGAATATGAAGCCTTATGTTTGCCGTGCCCCTTTTGCTTTTGTAACCGTGACTCCAGAAGGCAACGTAACGAACTGCTTCAACTATGACAGACCTTATGGAAATGTGAGAACATCCCCATTCGATGAGATAATGAAAAACTGGAACCGTCGTGAGGTGGCAAACATCACAAAGGGATGCTGGAAATGCAATAATCCCGACGTGGTCGATACATCATATGTCTGGGAACTGAGATTAGAGCCTTCATGGAATTTACTCAAAGCCTTCCTGCCTAAATGAGTGTGTTATTATTTGTAAAGGGGGGGTGAAGAAATGAACGCAGTACAAACTCTTAAGCTCACCAAGGAATTCGATGGCCTGGTAGCGGTAAACGGCGTCGATTTGGAGATACAGAAGGGCGAGCTTTTCTCCCTCCTCGGCCCTAACGGGGCGGGAAAGACTACCACTATCAGGATGCTGTGTTGCCTCTTAAAGCCAACCAGGGGTACTGCTTCAATATTGGGCTACGATATTGCCGAGGAGCCGTTTGAGATCAAAAAGCTCATCGGGGTATCGCCTCAAGATACCATTCTCTCCGAGCGCCTTAACTGCTGGGAGAACCTGGCTCTGATTGGCAAGGTCCACGGCCTGAGTTCTGAAGAAGTAAAAGGGCGTTCGCAGGAACTACTGGAGACTATGGGGCTTATTGAAAGGGCTAAAGACCAGGTGCGGAAGTTTTCCGGAGGGATGAAAAGGAGGCTCAGCATAGCCATGGCTCTTGTTTCCGACCCCCAGGTATTATTTCTGGACGAACCTACTTTAGGCCTCGACCCCCAGGCAAGAAGAGCCATCTGGGAATATATAGCTGAGCTTAAGGGAAAGAAGACTATCCTTCTCACCACCCATTATATGGAGGAGGCAGATTTCCTCTCCGAGCGAATAGGGATTATCGACGAAGGAAAGGTTGTAGCTCTGGGCACACCTCAAGAGCTAAAGACAAATCTCCTTGAGATGCGCAGCATGGTCGTCTCGACAGAGAACCTCACCGCTGAGGTCATAGAGGGGTTGCGAAGCAAATATTCCAGGCTGGAGATGGCCAAGGGGAGGCTCAGAATCTCCCACAAGGACCTGGACTTCAAAGAGATCGTGGACTATCTCCACTCTCGAGGAGTTACCGTTTATTCTGCTGCCTTAGATCAACCAACCCTGGAGGACGCCTTTATCCAGATAACGGGAAAGGAGCTTAGAGACTAGAAGGGGGCGAAGGAAATGAAGTTCTGGGAAATTGGCAAAAGGAATCTGAAGGAGATTTATAGAAATCCTGTGCTTTTAGGCTTTCTCCTGGGGATGCCCCTTGCCTTTATGCTGGTATTTTGCGCCGCCGCTGGCGGGGGACAGGCCAGCCCTATTGCGATAAGCATAGTGGACGAAGACCTATCCCAAACCTCCTCTGACTTTATACAATATCTTGGAACTATAGAGGCTATCAAGTTGAATGAGCCGATAAATAGTGAAAAAACCGAGGCGCAAGAGGACCTGGAGAGCGGCAAAATAGCATTTTATTTACTCATACCCCCGGGATTCGAGGAGGCAAAGCAGACCCAGCAAACTGTCAACCTGGAGTTATACTACAAGGAAGCAGACCCTATGACAGGCCTACAATTAAAACCTATAATAGAGGCTGTTGGCTTTGAATTCCTGGGAGTGTCTCCCCCTTTAAATGTTGAGCTAAAAGGAACGCAAAGCACAATAAAGAATCCGGCTGTAAACTTCTATGCCCCCGGGATAGCTGTCTTCGGGCTCATGATTTTAGTCTCCACGGCGGCGGAGATAATTGCCAGCGACAGAGAGAAGGGCTTTCTGGCTCGAATGTTCACTACCCCGGCAAGGCCCTGGGATTTCATTCTGGGTTATTCCTTGCCCTTTATCCCGGTGCTCATCATCTCCACGCTGATTTATCTTGGCGTGGGAATGGCGCTGGGCTTGACCGTTGTCGGCAATCTGGGGCATGCCTTTCTTATTTTCTTTCTTATCGGGCTTTGCGCTATCGGGATAGGCATGATAGTAGGCAGCTTAGTCAAAAGCGAATCTCAAGCGGGTGTTTCCTGGCTTTTCATCGTTCCCATAGCCATGATCTCCGGAACTATGTTCACAGTGGAGTACATGCCTTCGGCTGTTAAAAGCGTTGCCGGAGCCCTTCCTTTCATCCATGCCGTAGACGCCTCTCGGGCTGTTCTCAGCGGCTCCTCCTTCTCAGCTATCACGCTCGATATTTTCTGGCTTATCGGCTGGGCAGCAGTTCTGTTTGCTGTCGGGATTGTATTATTCAGAAGGACGATGGTGAGCTAGAACTTAGTATTGTAGAGCTTATATCATATCTCTAACTGCACCAGGTCGAACTTCATGCCGTCCCTGGCGGCGATTACCTGGATTCCGGTCTCCTCGGTCAGTTTGGCGGCCAGCTCCCAGGGTTTAGCCCGCCACATGGTCATGCCAAAATGAGTAAGTATGGCTATCCTGGGCCTCAGTTTTCCAATTATGTTCCTGGCTTCGGGAAGAGCTAAATGGGCGACGGGAGCTCCGGGTTTTAATCGGACAACATTGATAACCAGTAAATCGCCTTCGTAATGGCTGGCTAAATCTTCGAAATATCTGGTATCAGTAATCCAGGAGAAAGTATGCCGAGGCGTCTGGAAGATAAAGCCGTATGTTTCCACGGCGTGTTCGTGCCTGACGGGAGTCGTAAAAGAAACATCGTTAATCACATAAGAGCCGCCTTCGGTCAAGACCTGGATACTCTGGGGATAAGACCGCAAATAAGACAGGATAACGGGGTCTTGATTAAGGGCATCGTCGGGAGCAAAGACCGTGCCGCGCTTCTTTGTACCACCGTCGGTCATAGCTTCAATCATAATGTTGATATCCCCGCTGTGGTCTAAATGTTTGTGAGATAAAATAATAGCGTCCAGTTTCGTGGGGTCAAGTTTTCTCCTGGCAGCCTGGACCAGGGAACCGGGACCGGGGTCAAGGAGTATTTGAGTGCCGCCCAGGCTGAGCCATGCGCCTCCTGAAGCGAGAAACTGGCGGGCAACTACGAACCTGGCACCGGCAGTGCCCAAAAAAGTAATTGTGTCGCTTAACTCAGCCACTGCTGAATTATAGCAAGGAAAGCTGCTAAAATGATAAAGTAGAGTTATAGAGAGACCTATGAGCTACAAGACAAACGGCAATCGCTTCGCTATTCAAACATTTAGCCTTTCCAGGAAATTCAGAGATCTGGTAGCAGTAGATGACATAGATTTGTCTGTTAAGGAAGGCGAGCTATTTTCACTGCTAGGACCGAATGGCGCTGGCAAAACAACTGCTATCAAGATGCTATGCTGTCTGCTCAAACCGAGCAGCGGCACAGCCACGGTCATGGGTCGTGATATACGTGAGGACCCCATGGCAGTGAAACAAATAATAGACGTCTCGCCACAAGAGACAGCGATAGCGGAGCACCTTAATGCCTGGGAAAACCTGCGCTTGATTGGGGGGATACGTGGATTGGCGAAAAAAGAGGTGAAAAAGAGGTCAGCGGAACTGCTGGAGATGGTAGGCCTGTCTAAGAGAGCAAAAGAGCAAGTAAGGAAATTCTCAGGGGGGATGAAAAGGAGGCTCAGCATCGCTATGGCTCTTGTTTCTGACCCCCAGGTATTATTTCTGGATGAACCCACCCTTGGCCTGGACCCTCAGTCGAGGAGAGGTATATGGGAACATATAGCAGAGCTTAAGGGGAAAAAGACGATAGTGCTTACGACCCATTACCTGGAAGAGGCTGATGCACTAGCGGACAGAATAGCGATAATAGACGAAGGCAAGATAGCAGCACTGGGAACCCCACAGGAGTTAAAAGACAGCATCTCCGATATGCAAGTAATGGTCGTTAAAGCAAAGAACATCCACCCCGACGCCATTGAGGGTCTAAAGGAAATATACCCAGAAGTAAAAACAACAGAGGGCGGAATTGAAATCAGAGCTAAAGAATTGAGTTTCTACGAGATAGTAGATTATTTGCGCCCCAGGGGAGTTGCTATCCAGTCCACGTCTCTAAAACAACCCACTTTAGACGATGTATTTCTATATCTCACCGGAAAAGAGCTAAGAGAATGAGATTCACAGAGTTAGCTACGAGAAACTTCAAGGAGATGCTACGGGACCCTATGTACATGGGCCTCGAGATAGGGATTCCCGCAGGTTTTCTGGCCATATTCTGGTCTCTGGGTCGGAATATGGGAGACGAAAGCTTTCTCACTACTACCATGTTAGTACCTGGAGTAGCAGTCTTTGGTTTTGCTTTCTTATTAATGTTTTCAGCCATGACGCTCGCCCGAGATAGGGAAGGTGCACTTTTGTCAAGGCTACTCACCGCCCCACTCAAGCCACGTGATTTCATCTTGTCTTACTCCCTGCCCTACATCCCCATGGTGATTCTTCAAATAGCGGTGTGCTTTGGCGTAGGGGCTTTGCTGGGACTTGAGATGCCCGTGAATGCAGGCCTTGTTTTTCTCGTTTTCCTCGTTCTTCTCGTCATAGGTACATGCTGTGTGGAACTGGGAATGATTCTGGGACTGCTTTTTAACGTGAATCAAGCATCGGCCGTTGGCTCAACAATAATAACCCTCGTAGCGTTACTCGGAGGAATCTGGATAGACTTAAAAGCGCTGGGAGGCGTGTTCTATGACGTAGGGAACGCTCTTCCCTTTGCCCATGCTACTAGTGCAGCAAGAGATATTATGATGGGGGCTAGCTTCAGTAGCATTGCCCCAGATTTCTACTGGGTTATTGGCTATACCTTAGTGTTCTCTGCTTTAGGTACTTTCCTGTTCAGGTGGAGGATGGTGGAATGAATAAAATTGAAACGCACTTAGCAAATTAAGAGAGAATAATGGCGGGACTGGAAGCAGAAATTGCCCGGCTAATAAGGGAATACCAGGCCAAAACCGGCAAGTCCTTGACCATCGGCACTGTCGAGTCGGCTACCGGCGGCAGGATAGCTGACAGGATAACCAATGTCCCCGGCAGTTCGGATTACTTCAAGGCCTCAGTGGTAGCTTACAGCAACAAAATAAAGATTGCCTTGCTCGGGGTAAAAAAGGCGACCATTGAAAATTATGGAGCCGTCAGTGAGCAAACGGCTCGGGAGATGGCTCAAGGCGGCAAAAAGCTTCTGGATGTGGACATATGCGTCTCCGATACCGGGATTGCCGGTCCTTCGGGTGATACTCCCGAAAAACCGGTGGGCTTGTTTTACCTCGGCCTGGCAGCCGAGAGTGAGAGCCTGAGTCAGAAGTATACTTTCCCGGGAAATCGAGAGAAAAACAAGCGAGATGCTGCTGAAGCTGCGCTGGACATGCTGAAGCAATACTTGCTGCGGTGCATCAAATCTAGAGGCTGAATACAGGGGTGTAAAGATAGAGAGTGAAAGGAGGTTAAGAACAATGACAACCGAGAAGTTCACTGTAGATGGAAGCCAGGTAGTTGAGAAAATCAAGGAGCTAATACATCAAGGAAATATCAGAAGAGTCCGTTTAATACATAAGGGACGTCCCCTGATAGACATCCCTCTGACAGCAGGCGTTGGTGTGGCTGCAGTAACGGTCCTGGCAGCTCCGGTACTGGCTGCGCTGGGAGCAATTGCCGCACTGGTCACGGAATGCACCCTCGAGGTGGAGAGAGTAGGAGATACCCCAGAAGAGAAGGGCGAAAAACAATAGAAAGCCAGCTAGTTCCTGTGTAATGGTTCGGGCACTGAAAGCGTAGCTGAGCGTAGAATAGAATAGCCTATTTGAGGTATACTTTACAGAGTATGGCAGCCTTCGATACAGGTGAAATAAAGTCCAGGGCAAAAAACAATTTTACCGATGCCTGGACAGCTACGGCGAAGCTTATCCCCACCGGCACCGAAATCTCCCTGGCGAGGAAAGGTAAACCCCATCTTGTACGGGAATTAATTCAAAAATCCCGCCAGATTCTACTAAACCTGGGCTTCGACGAGGTCGAGAATCTCACAATGCTGCCCGACAGCGACGTGGTCAAGCAGTATGGGCCGGAAGCCCGGGCTATCCTTGACAGGGCTTTTTATTTAGCTGAATTGCCCCGCCCTGATATAGGACTGAGCGCTAGAAGGATAGCTCAATTAAAGAAAATATCAGAGGACATTGACATAGAAAAATTGCAGACTATTTTGAGAAATTATAAAAAGGGGGAAATCGAGGCGGATAATCTTATCGAAGAGCTAATTGCCGGACTGGGTATCAATGATTACCAGGCTACGGAACTCTTGGACAAGGTTCTCCCCGAGATGAAAGAACTACAGCCGGTGCCCTCCAGCAAGACCTTGAGGAGTCACATGACAGCTACCTGGTTTCACACCCTAGCAGCATTACAGGACAAAGCCGGTTTTCCAGTCGCCTTATTCTCCGTGGGTCCCAGATATCGCAACGAACAGAGAGAGGATGCCCAGCATTTGCGAGTCCACCATTCGGCATCCATCGTGGTCATGGACCCCGAAATGTCCCTGGATGCGGGGAGGGCAATAACCAGAGATATCATGAAGCAATATGGCTTTTCAGACGTCAAATTTGAGACCAAGATAGCAACATCCAAGTACTATGCCCCCGGGCAGGAGCAAGAGGTCTTCATCAAGCATAAGACTCGTTCAAGCTGCCTCGTCCCCGGGCAGGAGCAAGAGGCCTTCGTCAAGCATAAAGGCACCTGGCTCGAGATAGCGGACATCGGAATGTATTCGCCGGTGGCCCTGGCTAATTTCGACATTAAATACCCTGTGTTCAACGCTGGATTTGGAATTGAGCGACTGGGGATGCTTCTTTATAAAATAGACGATGTAAGAAAGCTGGCATATCCCCAGTTTTCTGTAATTGAGTATTCCGACGAGGAAATAGCTAAATCTATTACCTATATAGCCAGCCCCGAGACAGCCAGGGGACAGAAAATAGCCAGGGCAATTGAGGAAACCTCCCGAAAGCACAAAGACGAGATTGCCCCATGTGAATTTTTGGCCTGGCAAGACAAGTCTATTGAGGTGAAAGTCGTCGAAAAAGAGGCAGGCAAGAGATTAATCGGTCCTGCCGGCTTCAACGAGATCTGCGTTGCCAATGGCAGTATTTATAGTGATGTTGTACCTTCAGGCATACACACCGGGATAAACTATATGCATGCTATAGCCATGGGTGCCGCAGCAGCAATAGAAAGCAGCAACGATAATTTAACTTATCAGGTAAAGGGAATAAGGCATCTCTCCGACCTTAATCTACAGATTCCCGAAGCTGTCCGAGAACATATTGAAGGACAAAATAAGAAGATAGGGGTCGGTGGCGCTGTATTTGTGACTATAGAGTCACGACCTGTGAGAAGTAAAAACAGTGAATCAAGCAGAAAATAAATCATTACAAAAGCTCGCTAACCTGAAAAGGCAACATAAGGGGCTTATTAACCTCATGCCTCTACAGACAGGTGGCATGCTTACCGATGCTGCCAAAGAGGCCTTAATGGAATTTGGGGATGGATATTCTGTATGTGACTTTTGCGAGGGCGTTTTGTGTAATGTAACCAATCCTCCCATCCGGGACTTTGTCCAAGAGCTCCTACCTCAATTCTTAGGCTGTGAAGTTGCCACCATAACCCACGGAGCCAGAGAAGCTAAATTCATGGTCATGCATTCTCTAGCCCAGCCGAGCGACTCGATTCTTGTTGATGCTAACAGGCATTACACAACGGTCGTCGCTGCTGAACGTGTGGGGCTAAATGTAATCGAGGTGCCTCATTCCGGACATCCAGAATTTAGAGTCGACGTTAACGAATACGCACCACTCATAAAAAAACATGCCCCTAAGCTAATTCTATTAACTTATCCGGACGGTAATTATGGAAATCTTCCTGATGCCGGAAGGCTGGGAAAAATCGCCCAGGAATATAACATTCCTTATATCCTGAACGGGGCATACGCTGTGGGCAGAATGCCTGTAAGCCTGGACGAAATAGGGGCTGATTTCATCGTTGGCAGTGGGCACAAAAGCATGGCCTCGGCCGGACCTGCCGGGGTATTAGGAATGAAGAAGAAATGGGAAGGGATAGTGTTGAGAAAATCCGGCAAATACAGCAAGAAAGATATTGAACTCCTCGGCTGTAGTGTAAGGGGGGTCCCTCTAATAACACTCATGGCCTCCTTTCCCTACGTGAAAGAAAGAGTTCAGCATTGGGATGAGCAGGTATCTAAAGCACAGTGGTTTTCCGCTGAACTTGAGAAATTGGGTTTTACACAATTAGGCGAAAAGCCGCACAGGCATGATTTGCTGCATTTTGACACCCCTGCGCTCTACGAAATCTCCAAGCGCGTCCGAGAAAGGGGATATTTCCTCCATAAAGAATTAAAGGAAAGAGGTATTTGGGGACCACAGCCAGGCATGGCAAAGTCCTTCAAACTCTCCACCTTTGCTGCTGATAGGCAGCAGCTAGCGTTTGTTATAGATTCCTTTAAGGCTATCCTGAATAAATATAGCTAGCGGACCTGGGCAAAAATCTCACGGTGCCTTTGAGTATGGGCTTTTTTCAACTGCTGCAAAGATGCTTGAAAGGGCTTAGAGATAATATTATCCGTGCTCATGATTATAGCATCCTCCCCGTCGCTTGAATAATACCTCGGGCGCCTCCCCACCACTCGGAAGCCATACTTTTTATAAAGTTCCTGAGCTACTTCATTAGAGGCACGCACTTCCAAAGTGACTACATGAGCGTTCAATATCTGTGCCAGTTCAATGGTCGCAATTAGCAAACCTTCACCTATGCCAAGTCGCCGATAACTATCCCTTACACCAATGGCAATGATATGTGCCTCTCCCATCATCATCCAGAACCCCGAAAAGCCGACTATGTCTTCCGATTCGTCAAGCCGACGCTCTTGATTGAAGAGTCGTTTGAACCAAGGTAGTTTCTGGATAGCTTGTCCCGCTTCCGACGTACCTTGCTTATTACAAGCCACTATATAGCGGATGGATGGATTATCCAGATCCTTTTTATATGCTGATTGGGAGCGAAACACCCACTCACCAGGAAAAGCCTCTCTATCAATTTGGGCTACCTGAGGGATATCCTCATACTCCATAGGGCGGATAACATAATACGTGCCTGACATCAGTTGAAATTTTAGCATAATATCGGGGTTTTTAGCTCTGATCCCTTCTTTCATTACAGCAAGCAATTAAGCGTCTCCCTATCCCATGCGCTTTCTCGCCCTCAAACTTGCACTATAGTGCACAAGTCCCACAAATTGCTTTCATGAAAGCTGTCATCCCGAAACTTTCCCTAAGTCAGTGAGGAATATTAAACAGACTCAGAGGGGGAAGAAGAAAGTTTTTATGCCAGGAAAGCATTGCCCGGGGCGTGGAGGTATTACAGCAGTACAATGTGCAATTTCATCCCTGGGTACATTCTGAACCTCTACCCCGCCGCCTTGTTGCCCATACAGCCAGTGTCACTGAAGCTAGCACCAGCAAGCCTACTATGACAGCCTTTTCAATCGGAGTAATATTAACGGCTATGGCACTCATGGCCACAGCGGGCAATAGTCCAGCCCTCACTACTGGTTTCAGGCCGGGATGCTCAGTTATGAACTCAGCTATTGGTGGGCTGAACTTGTAATAGAGGTCTACCAGGGCTTGTCCTGCAGGGTTAGTCAGCAGATATTCATCTCTGAACTCACGCAAAATTTCTATTTCCTCAGCCATGGGAGTGCCGTAGGCTGCGGTAGCAATGAAGCATTGCGCGCCGATGCCACCAGACTCCCCTTCCGTAACCGCGTAGAGGCTATCACCAAAGGAGCCAACATAGATTGTGCCATCAGCGCTTATGGTAGGGGAGGACCAGACAGGCCCACTTGTGGTGAAGCTCCACTGCAGGGTGCCGTCAGGGTTTATGGCATAGAGCTTCTTATCAGAATAGCCAGAGCCCACATAGATGGTGCCATCAGCCCCTATTGCGGGGGAGGATGAGACAAACCCACCAGTTTTGAAGCTCCACCTCTGGGTGCCATCTGGTTTTACAGCGTAGAGCCTCTTATCATTAGAGCCCACATAGATAGTGCCATCAGTTCCTATGGCGGGGGAGGAGCGAACTGCGCCATTTGTGGCGTATCTCCACAGCAGGGTGCCGCCGGGTTTTATGGCATAGAGCTTATTATCATCGGAGCCCACATAGATGGTGCCATCAGCACCTATTGCGGGGGAAGACTCAACAGCGCCACTTATGGTGTAGCTCCATTCCAGAGTGCCATCGGGGTTTATAGCATAGAGATTATTATCACTAGAGCCCACATAGATGGTGCCATCAGCCCCTATTGCGGGGGAGGAACTGACCTCCCCAGTTGTGTTGAAACTCCACTTCAGGGTACCATCAACCTTTATGGCATAGAGCTTATTATCATTAGAGCCCACATAGATACTATCAGCACCTATTGTGGGGGAAGATTCTATAGCGTCACCTGTGGTGAAGCTCCACTTCAGGGTGCCGCCGGGTTTTATGGCATAGAGCTTATTATCATTAGAGCCCACATAAATGGTGCCATCAGCCCCTACGGCGGGAGAAGACTTGACAGCACCACCTGTGGTGTAGCTCCATTCCAGGGTGCCATCGGGGTTTATGGCATAGAGCTTATTATCATTAGAGCCCACGTAGATGATGCTATCACCCCCTAGAGCGGGGGAAGACTCGACAGGCCCACCTGCCGTCAAGCTCCATTGTAGTTGTGGTATCGGAGGACCGGTGTAAGTGCTCCTGCCCGTATTTTGCAGGTTCTGGCGGAACTTGAACCAGCGACCTTCAGTAATGGCATAGAGCTTATTATCATCAGAGCCTACATAGATGGTGCCATCAGTACCTATTGCGGGGGAGAAGCTGACGCAACCTTCAGTGGGCAAGCTCCACTTCAGGGCGCCACTAGGGTTTATGGCATAGAGATCATTATCGTCGGAGCCCACATAGATGGTGCCATCGGCCCCTATTGCGGGGGAGGATTCGACAGGCCCACCTGTGGTGTATCTCCACTTCTCAGTGCCGTCGGGGTTTATGGCATAGAGGTTATTATCATTAGAGCCCACATAGATAGTGCCATCAGCCCCTATTGCGGGGGAGGATTCGACAAGCCCACCTGTGGTGTATCTCCACTTCTCAGTGCCGTCGGGGTTTATGGCATAGAGCTTATTATCATCAGAGCCCACATAGATGGTGCCACTAGGCCCCAATGCAGGGGAGGAACTGACATCACCAGTTGTGTTGAAGCTCCACTTCAGGGCGCCGTTGGACTTTATGGCATAGAGATTATTATCATTGGAGCCTACATAGATGGTGCCATCAGTCCCTATAGCAGGGGAAGACTTGACAGGCCCACCTGTGGTGTAACTCCACTTCAGGATGCGGTCGGAGGTTATGGCGTAGAGCTTATTATCATCAGAGCCCACATAGATGGTGCCATCAGCCCCTATTGCGGGGGAGGACTTGATAGGCCCACCTGTGGTGAATACCCACTTCGCAGTTTTGTCGGGGTTTATGGCGTAGAGATCATTGTCATCAGAGCCCACATAGATGGTGCCATCAGCCCCTATTGCGGGGGAGGACTCGACAGGTCCGCCTGTGGTGAATACCCACTTTGTGCTACCGTCTGGAGTCATGGCGTAGAGTTTATTATCATTAGAAGAGCCGATATAGATAGTACCATCATTCCATATGGCGAGGGAGGAGCCAACCTTGCCACGTGTAGCACTCCACTTCAGCACAGGTATCTCGGGACCGTTATAAGGGCTTCTGCTGGTGTGCTGTGGGTTCTGACCGAATATAGGCCAGGGAGCATCGGCAGGCTGGGCCTGGGCGGTGTTCGCTGGTATAAGCGTGATTAAAGACGGTAGTATCAGGCACAGGATAACACCCAAGGCTATCAAAAATCTTGACCTATTCATAGACTACCTCCAACATATTAACTATTACCTTTGTAATATTACCTTTGTAATATATCTAGTCGCTAAAAAAAGAAAAATCCCTCGCTTTTTCCGGAGCATGTCAACCAACCATATTTATGGGAATCACCCCTTAGTACTAACCCATTAGCACTGTTTCGCAGCAGAAATTAGTACTATAGCTGTTACATTGGCCTCAGAATTTGCGGGTTCATCGATTTCTTGAGATGAAAAGCTTATCCAGCGAAAGCGACAATAAGCCTAGCTAATTTACAATTGACCGCTTACCTAGGCTCATTAACAGTCTAATTTTCCCAAAAATTGTAGCGTCTAGTCCGTAGTATATCACCTGCCCCACACTACCAAGCATCCCTCGGCTCTTTGCCAAATTGTGTGGAAGTAGTTCGCTATGGTACAAACCTCAGGAGCGTTCTTCCTCCGTAAACATCAATATCCCTCAAACCATAAGATACGCGCTTTAGTATCTTGATCTTAGTAGGGCAGCCTTCAGTAAAGCCGTTAGTTGTTCGCTTATGAAAGTAGTTCAGTATTGGCTCCCGCCTTCCGGTGGATATCTTGTTCCATCCATCTGGCTTCATCCATCTTCCTATTTGAGTCAGAAATTACATGGAAGGTGTCTGCCACTACTTTAGCTTCAGAGTATAGTGCCTCAACTATTTTCTTGTCTCTAGCCGTGGTGGTAAAACCCTTCGTTTAACTTTTCCGCTAAGCGGTGCTTACCGCCACAAACTTTTTGAAAACGTTTTACTCACAGAATCTATGTATAGTACGGAGCTTCGCTGATATTGACAATATAGTTAGCCAATGCTATAGTAAACGAGAGGCTAACATACTAATGAGGTGCAAGGATGAACTATGGGCGTGAGTTATTAAAGGGAAACACTGATTCTCTACTGCTTTGCTTAATTAGTCGTCAGCCTACTTATGGCTACCAAATAGTAAAGGAACTAGAGAAAAGGAGTAATGGGTATTTTCAGTTTAAAGAAGGCACTCTTTATCCCGCTCTCCATCGCTTAGAGCGAGACAATCTTATCACGGCTAAATGGCAGATACTACCTAATGGACAACAAAGACGCTACTACTACATAACCGAAAAGGGACAACAGGTCCTAGCTAAAAGGTTAGCTACATGGCAGGATTTTTCTACGGCAGTTAAAGCAGTTACGCAAGCGGAAACAATCTAGAGCTAAAATGGCAAGTAACATAAGCCATTATTTAAACAGGTTTAAAGCTTCTCTTAAGATTGACCAGACTATCAGAGATGGGGTGGCTGAGGAGCTTTATACGCATCTCGAAGATAAAAGTCGGGAACTAGAAGAAAATGGGCTAAGCAGAGAGGAAGCAAGCAAAATCGCGGTACAATCTCTGGGCTCCCCTGAATTAATTGCCCAGCAAATCTATGAAACACATGCTCAAGGTAGCTGGAAAGAGGCACTTTTCAGTGCCTTGCCCCACTTTCTAGTTGCTTTGCTCTTCACCTCATATTACTGGCAAAACATCGTCTACATATCAATTATATTAGCGCTAACCGTTGGCATAGCAATTTATGGCTGGCATCGAGGCAAGCCAATATGGCTTTTCCCCTGGCTAGGATACTATCTTATGCCAGTAGTAGTTACCGGTATATTGCTGCTTTCCCTTCCCCAAGGTTGGGGCTGGATAGCAGCACTCATCTATATCCCATTAGCTCTTTTTGTGTTTATCCATATAGTGAGACAAACTGCAAGGCGGGATTGGCTGTACGCATCACTGATGCTAGCCCCTATGCTTGTGACATTCAGTTGGTTTTCATCCCTGGGCACAGGAAACGAGCTTCTGACAAATGGCATTTGGCTGGCAACCTTGCAAACAAATGCACTTTGGATAGGTATTAGTTTTATTGCTTTGGCAGCAGCCACTATCGCCTTTATCCGCCTCAGGCCGCGCAGGTATAAAATCATGAGTTTACTAATTCCACCGCTTGTGATCTTATTTTCGGTAACCATGGCAAGCCGAGGGAATATTGATTATTGGGGTTGGCTAATATTACTCTTTGCCTTATCCGCCTTTGCCATCCCAGTATGGATGCAAGCCAGAGCATACCAATAGACATCCCCGAAAAGCTTCGTTCTTCAGTGTCCCCAAAATTTACCCAGTGGCATTTTAGGGCTTCCTTGAAATCCACCCACAGAATACAAGGCCCTGCAGGAGCAAGTTAGGGAAGTGGATTTTCCGTGGGGTATTAAAGGGCCGAAGATTAACTCTGTTTCTGACTCCACAAGCTGGGTTGGGGTTGGATATCCCGCTTGTATGGCAATCCCAGGTGTTCATAAGCAAGCCTAGCAGCTACTCTGCCACGAGGTGTTCGTTCCAGAAAACCTAACTGAAGAAGGTACGGCTCATAAACATCCATAATAGTATCAGCATCCTCGTTAATAGAAGCAGCAATGGTATCTAGGCCTACAGGACCACCGTCAAATTTGTCAATTATTGTATGCAACACTCTATGGTCTATGTCATCCAAACCCACAGAATCTATCTCCAGCTTTGAAAGTCCTTCCAGAGCTACTTCCTTGGTGACCACCCCATCTGCCATGACCTGAGCATAATCTCTTATTCTCTTTAATAGACGATTGGCCACTCGAGGAGTACCTCTGGCACGCTGGGCAATCGGGACAAGCCCCTCTCTCTCTGCTTCTACCTTAAGTATAGTCGCTGACCTCTCTAAAATCTTCTGTATTGCTGCCTCGTCGTAGAAATCAAGATGGTATGTCACCCCAAATCTATCACGAAGGGGAGGACTCAATAGGGCAAAGCGCGTAGTAGCCCCAATTAAGGTGAAGCGGGGCAGATTCAAACGTAAATTTCTAGCGGCTGGACCTTTCCCTAAAAAAATGTCAAAAACAAAATCCTCCATTGCCGGATAGAGTTTTTCTTCTATTGTATGGCTAAGCCTGTGTATCTCGTCAATAAAAAGGATATCCCCCTCATGCAGATTAGTAAGAATAGCTGCTAAATCTCCAGTGCGTTCTATCGCTGGCCCGGAACTAACTTTAATATTGACTCCCATTTCAGCAGCAATGATATAGGCAAGGGTAGTCTTTCCCAAACCAGGAGAACCATAAAGCATAATATGATCTAACGGCTCACCTCTTTTTTGAGCAGCGACAATAGCTATTTTCAGATTATCTTTAATCTTTTCTTGACCTATGAAGTCGCCAAGGCATCTGGGACGAAGGTCAAAGTCAATGGAGCTATCTTCAGTTGCTGTTCTACCTGAAATAAGACGCATCGCTAACTTTTGGAATTTAAAATTATACTAGCTCTTTAATTCTAAATTCTCATTCTCCTCTTCATAAAGACCTACCCCCTTAAACTTTTCCCCTTCATCAGAACTCAGAGAGAGAACCCGCGATGGGATGAGCTTACCAAGAATAACATTCTCCTTGAGACCACGAAGCCTATCTAACTTGCCTTTAATCGCGGCATCAACAAGAACACGGCCGGTTTCTTGGAAAGAAGCAGCTGCTAGCCAACTGTCCTTGCTTAAGCTAGCTCTGGTTATCCCGAGAAGCGTAGCTTGAGCTGTTGCTGGCTCACCCCCCTCAGCCAGCACCTTAGCATTTATGTCTTCATAGTCAAATCGATCAACTAACTCGCCAGGCAAAAGCTTTGTATCTCCTGAGGAGATAATTCTCACGTTATTTAACATCCGCCGAGTAATGACAGCAATATGTTTATCATGTATAGTCACGCCTTGCGCGCGATATACCTTTTGTATTTCATCAATCAGATATTGCTGAACTGCATCTTTTCCCATAATACGCAAGATATCATGAGGGGCAACAGGCCCTCTAGTAAGCCGATCGCCTGCTTTGACCTTATCCCCTGATTGAACAAGCAAATATGCACCATGGGGGACGCTATATTCTCTCTCTTCCATCTCTTCATATCTAACATAAACATGGTCACCCTCAATAGTGACCTGACCAGCTACTCTGGCTACTGTAGATTGAGATTGCCCTGCTTCACCATGGCTAACAGCTGGTAACCTCTTTTTGGTCTTCCTTGGGGTCTTTTCCGGCAGAGAAAGTAGGATGCTGCCAACATCAACCGATTGCCCGTCAGTTACAGCTAACTCCGCTCCTGGCAGAATTGGGTACTCATCCAAATAGAATTCGGAGCTAATGACCTTGACTACGCTTGCTCCATCAGTATGGGCTACTTCAACGGTACCATCAATCTCAGAAATGATCGCACTGCCACCCGGCGTTCTAGCCTCGAAAAGCTCTTCTACGCGAGGCAGACCAGTTGTAATATCGACACCTACTATACCCCCAGTATGAAAAGTGCGCAGAGTGAGCTGAGTGCCAGGCTCACCTATACTCTGGGCAGCGATAACTCCTACAGCGGTGCCCAGCTCTACTAATTGCTTCTTTCCCAAGTCCCTTCCGTAGCACTTTTGACAAACGCCAAATCGAGAACGACAGCTAAGAGGCGACCTTACGTATACCTGGGTAATACCGGCCTTTATAATTTGTTGTGCTTTATCTTCGTCAATTTCTTCATCACGATCAACAATTACTGCATTGGTGTCAGGATCAACACCCTTGCTTGCCGCTAAGTAGCCAGTAATCCGGTTTTCAAACGGGGGAAGGGACCCCTCTTCAGTTTCCCGGGATATCCAAACTCCTTCGGTGGTACCACAATCTGCTTCAGTAACAATGACATCCTGGGCTACATCGACAAGGCGCCTGGTAAGATACCCACTATCCGATGTCCTCAAGGCGGTATCAGCTAATCCTTTGCGAGCACCATGGGTAGAAATGAAATACTCCATGGGTGTCAGTCCATCACGTAGACTCGACTTAATGGGAAAATCTATTATCCTTCCCGAAGGGTCGGTCATCAACCCGCGCATACCTGCCATCTGCCTAATTTGAGAAATATTCCCCTTGGCACCCGATGTAGCCATCATGTAGACGCTACCATGAGGGTCTAGCGCCCGGGATATATCCTCAGTAATCTTATCTGAAGCCTCCATCCATACTTGAACTGTACTTTCATACTTTTCATCCTCAGTAATCAAGCCATGGTTAAGTTGATCTTCAATAAGGCTAACTTTCTCATCGGCTTCTTTAAGAAGCTTGGACCTCTCTGGAGATTCTTCAATATCATCCATAGCGATGGAAACGCCCGACTTTGTAGCATAGTTAAACCCTAATTGCTTAAGTCTATCAAGAACTCCGGCAGCACCTTCATTGCCCAACAAATGGATACAATCAGAGACTAATGTCCTTAAAGAAGCCCTATCTACGCTTTTGTTGTAAAAGCGGAGTTGTGGAGGCAAGGCATCATTAAATAAAATTCTGCCCACGGTAGTATTTATCCTCCCACCATCTGAACGAAGCGAAGGGTCTCGCACAACAATTTCGGCACCGAGTTCGATAATGCCAAGTTCGTAAGCTAACTTAGCCTCGTCAAAACTGCCGAAAAATTTCCCTTCTCCTCTGGCTCCAGGCTCCGAAATGGTAAGATAATAGCAGCCCAGAACCATATCTAGGGTAGGCGTTGTCACAGGCTCACCAGAACTTGGTAGCAACATATTATAAGGGCTAAGCACATGTTCCCTGGCTTCCTTCACTGCGGCCTTGGATAACGGCACATGAACCGCCATCTGGTCGCCATCGAAATCGGCATTAAAGGCAGTACAAACTAAGGGGTGGAGTTGAAAGGCATCACCGTCGATTAACACAGGTTCAAAAGCTTGAATGCTGAGCCGATGTAATGTTGGGGCACGATTAAGCAATACAGGGCGCTCCTTCACTACTTCATACAGCGCATCCCAAACCTCAGGGCTACCTCTTTCCACCAGACGCCGGGCGCTCTTCAGGTTATTGGCATATCCATTCTTTATGAGTTTGTGCATAACCGAAGGCTTAAATAGCTCTAAAGCAACATGGCGTGGCAAACCACATTGATGAAGTTTGAGTTTAGGCCCAACAACAATGACCGAGCGACCGCTATAGTCTACTCGCTTACCGAGGAGATTTTGCCGAAACCGTCCTTGCTTGCCCTTCAGGATGTCAGAAAGCGATTTCAGGGCATGCTTATTACCAGTGGTAACTGCTCGCCCTCTTCGGCCGTTGTCAATAAGAGCATCAACAGCCTCCTGCAACATGCGTTTCTCATTTCGGATAATTATTTCCGGTGCACCTAACTTCATAAGGCGGCGGAGACGGTTGTTACGATTAATAACTCTCCGATAGAGGTCGTTAAGGTCGCTAATAACAAATCGGCCGCCATCCAACTGAACTATGGGACGAAGCGCCGGAGGTAGTACAGGAAGCAGGGTTAAAACCATCCATTCAGGCTTATTCCCACTGAGCTTAAAAGATTCAACTAATTGTAGCCGTTGGCTGACCCTCTTGCGATATCCTCCCGAGATGCTATGAATTTGCTCACGAAGCTCTTGGTGCAAAACATCCATATTAATTTGCTTCAATATCTGGAGAATAGCCTCAGCACCCATGCCAGCTTCAAAAATAGCGCCATAATTATCCTTAAGTTTCCTGTATTCTTCTTCGTTAAGCAATTTTAACGGCCGAAGACTGTCTATCTCTGCAATGCCCGCCTTCAGCTCTTCTGCTAATCTTTCCTTCTTTTCTATGGATTTAGCGCGAAGCTCGTTTACCTCTTTTATCTTAAGCTCTTCCTCAAACCCCTTGGCCTCCAATTCTTCGATTTTTTTGTTCAGGCGTTCTTCCAGCTCGGTAATTTTCCGAACCACCTCTCCTTCAAGTTGGCGAAGCTTTTTCTGTTTGGCCTCTTCATCAACAGAGATGATGATATATCGAGCAAAATAGATGACTCCTTCTAAGTCCCGCGGAGACAGATCGAGGAGGAGCCCAAGCCGACTAGGTACTAACTTAACAAACCATATATGAGTAACTGGCGCAGCTAGTTCTATGTGCCCTGTGCGTTCCCGACGCACGCTAGAGTGAGCTACCTCAACACCACATTTATCACAAATAACTCCTTTATACCTCGCCTTTTTATATTTGCCACAATGGCACTCGAAATCTTTAACAGGGCCGAAAATCTTTTCACAAAATAGACCATCTCTTTCCGGCTTCAAAGTTCGGTAATTTATCGTCTCCGCCTTAGTTACCTCACCGTGAGACCAGCTCTTGATTTGTTCCGGTGAAGCAAGACTTATTCGAATACCATTAATGCCATCAAATTGAGACATTTTCCCCCTCGCTAAGTAGTTCAACAGCAAAACCTAAACTACGTAGCTCCATGAATAAAACCTTGGTAGATTCTGGAATACCGAGTTGTTGAATATCCTCGCCCTTAACGAGAGATTCATAAGCTTTAGCCCGCCCCATCACATCATCTGACTTTATTGTAAGCATCTCTTGAAGTGTATGAGCTGCGCCATGCGCTTCCAATGCCCACACTTCCATCTCACCAAATCTTTGACCACCAAACTGAGCCTTCCCTCCCAATGGTTGCTGGGTAATTAGCGAGTACGGACCGGTGGAACGAGCATGCACCTTATCACCAACAAGGTGAATCAGTTTCATCATATATATATTGCCCACAGTTATCGGCTTGTCGAACAGCTCGCCCGTTCTCCCATCTCGAAGTTCTATTTTGCCAAAAATAGGAGGATAGAGCCTTCGTTCTTTATAAACTTTTTGTGCCATCTGTTCCAAATCTTTATCGCTGAGAGAACTAAGCTGAGAACTATCAGCTATGCCAAGTTCCTCAAGCCATATACAGAGGGAAGCTTTTCTAGCCGCACCTACATGCCCTTCATCCATTATTTCCCTGACATCGAAACCACGACGAGAAAGCCATTCTCCTACCTTTTCTAGGTCAGTCCCAGCATTCACTGGATTCTCGGGAATAAAGTTAACAGCATTAGCTTTCCAAGCTATCCAAGTCTTGGCCAAGGCATCCTCAATATTCAGGGCATCAGCCCCATCAAAGATAGGATTAATAGCCTTAAAACCTAGTGTCTGCGCTGCCCAGCCCAAATGGGCTTCCAAAACCTGCCCTATATTCATACGGGACGGCACACCAAGAGGATTAAGTACAATATCTACAGGCGTGCCATCGGGCAAAAATGGCATGTCCTCCTCAGGTAATATGATAGAAACAACCCCTTTATTGCCATGTCTACCTGACATTTTATCTCCCACCGAGATTTTGCGCTTTTGAGCGACCCACACTTGTATAAGTGTGTTCACACCGGCAGGCAATTCATCATGGCTGTCACGAGAAAAGACTTTAGTCCTGATAACCCTTCCCCACTCTCCTGACGGCATTCGGAGAGAGCTATCTTTTACCTCCCGCGTTTTTTCACCAAAAATCGCTCGTAATAATTTTTCTTCCGCGGAAGGTTCAGTTTCACCCTTGGGAGTAATCTTTCCAACCAGAATGTCGTTGGGCCTTACTTCAGCCCCGATACATACAATACCCATCTCATCAAGGTTAGACAGGCTCTCTTCGCTTACATTAGGTATATCTCTGGTTATTTCTTCAGGACCAAGCTTGGTATCACGCTCCTCTATCTCATATTTTTCAATATGAACGGAAGTATAGACATCATCCTTAACCAGCCTTCTACTGATAATAATGGCATCTTCAAAGTTATATCCTTCCCAGCTCATAAAAGCACAAACGATATTTTGTCCCAAGGCGAGGTTTCCACCATCTATAGAAAAGCTATCTACTAACACCTGCCCTTTCCTAACTTTGTCACCTTTGTTAACAACAGGATGCTGATTGATGCAGGTCCCCTGATTAGTTCTGGAAAACTTAATTAAATCGAACGATTGCTCTTCACCCCCTCCATTTTTTATTACTATTTCTGAGCTTGTCGCCGAAGTAACTACGGCATCGTCAGGAGCATATATCACTTGCCCACTATATTTAGCCACCTCTCTTTCCATACCAGTAGCCACCAAAGGACACTCAGGACGTAATAATGGCACCGCTTGTCGCTGCATATTGCAGCCCATTAGGGCCCGATTAGCATCATCGTGCTCAAGAAAAGGGGTAAGACAAGCAGCTATACTAAACAGCTGCTTTGGTGAAACATCAATAAAGTTTACTTTGTCTATTGATTCCTTGAAATATCTGTCCCCCCTCTTAACCTCAACTCTGTCATAAACAAATTCATTTCTTTTATTGAGGGGAGCATTAGCTGGGGCAATAGCATATTGACCTTCTTCGTCGGCTGTCAGATAAACGATTTGGCTGGAAACAAAAGGAACTACCTTGATATCCTGAGCCGGAAGAGAAGATAATTTTTGTGCACGTTGCTTTGTAATTAATGTGCCAACCTTGGCCACAAGTTTGCCCTTACTATCTACTATATCCTCCCCGATTGCTCTGCCGGTCAACTCTTCCACAGTATTGGGAACCTCGTGGATAACTCTGCGATATGGCGTCTCTATAAAACCATATTCATTAACCGAAGCGTAAGTAGCTAGAGAGCCAATAAGACCAATGTTTGGCCCCTCGGGTGTTTCTATAGGACAAATCCTACCGTAATGAGAATGATGGACATCGCGAACCTCAAATCCAGCCTGTTTTCTTGAAAGGCCTCCAGGACCCATGGCAGAAAGACGACGCTTGTGAGTTAGCTCAGCTAGCGGATTAGTCTGATCCATGAACTGAGATAGCTGTGACCGGCCAAAGAACTCCCTTATAGCGACCGCTACAGGGCGAATGTTGATCAAAGCCACAGGAGTTGCCGCCTCGGGGCCAAGAATACTCATTCGCTCTTTAATAGCTCTCTCCAACCTTAATAAGCCGATACGAAATTGCTTTTGTATTAGAAAACCTACCGCCTGGGCCCTTCGATTGCCTAAATGGTCAATGTCATCAGGAGCTTCATTGCCAATGTTAACTGAAATAATACGGCGGACTATTTGCACCAAATCTTCAGGGGTTAAGCCAGTACAATTCCCAGCGATATCAAGGCCTAGCTTTTTATTAAGCTTGTAACGACCAACTTTGCCCAGGCTATAGCGGCGAGGATTAAATAGGAAATTATTCAGCAAGGCCTGGGCACTACTAAGACTGGCGGCTTCACCGGAAGATAGTTTTCTATAAATATCGAACAGGGCATCAGCCTTGTTTTTAATCAAAGGGTCTCGATCTATTGTAGACTGGATAAAAGTATGCTCAGGCGAGTTATCTACATCCTGGAAAAGGGAAACCAAGGCCTCATTGCTCTCAAAGCCTATGGCACGCAACAAAGTAGTAACTGGTATCTTTCGTTTGCCACTCACCTTGACCGAAATCACATCTCGATTAGAAGTGTCAAAATCAAGCCATGCCCCATGCTCAGCAACAAGCTTAGCACAGCCCAATTCCCGCCCACTTGAAGGATCTCTGTCCAAAGTGAAATAGACACCGGGAAAACGGGTCAATTGATTAACTACTACCCGCTCTACTCCAGAAATAATAAAGGTGCCGGTATCCGTCATCAAAGGGAAATCACTAAAGAATAACTCCTGTTGCTTGATCTCCCCCGTCTCCTTGACTACCAGTTGCGCAGTGACATGAATGGGAGAGGAATAAGTCAGGCCTCGTTCAAGACACTCAGAGATAGAATGCGGAGGCTCTCGAAACTCATAATCAACGAAATGTAATTCTAGCCTGGTGTTAGTATAATCTTGAATTGGAGAGATTCCTTCGAACAGCTCCTTCAAACCTTCCTCTTGAAACCAGCGAAAGGAATCAAGCTGAACGCGGATAAGGTCGGGTATTTCTAAAGTCTCGGGCAATTTGGCAAAAGACTTCAGCAACTCGTGTTTAAGCATAGAAGAAATGATCCTGATTTTTCTTCAAAACAATATCTTGAAGACACTAACTAGAACTAGGAAAATTTAGATTAACAAAGCTAAAGAGAATGAGAGCATATGCAAACTACCAAGTATAACACCATTATTTAATTTTGTCAAGAGGCAATTTAATAAATTTTAACATTATCGGTATCTTTCCATCAAATTAGAGCCGTTGTTGTTCTCTGAGGCCCAAACCCTATCACCCTTTGGGACTCCTTCCCTTCAATGCTATAATAGTTCCTGAGTCTCCATGGATATCTTGGCCACGCTTAATCCCGCCCAGAGAGAAGCTGTAGAAGCCATAGAAGGACCTGTACTTATCCTGGCCGGGCCCGGCAGCGGCAAGACCAGAGTTATTACTCATCGCATTGCCTATTTGATTAAATCCTGTGGCGTTAGCCCCCACAACATTATGGCGGTTACCTTCACCAACAAAGCCGCCCGAGAAATGAAAGAGAGATTGGAACAACTCCTGGGTCAGGCAGTAGAAGCCTTGACTTTAGGTACCTTTCACGCTATCTGTGCCCGAATCCTCCGCCGTGAGGGCAAAGCCATCGGGCTTGACTCAAGCTTTGTTATCTACGATGAAGAAGACCAGCTAAGCCTGACAAAACAAGCTCTGGAAGAACTGAATCTTGACCCTAAGCAATATGCTCCTCGTGCTCTTCACTCAGCCATCGGCGCAGCTAAGAGCCGTCTTATCGGCCCTGAGGACTACGCCCAGCGGGTTAGCAGCTATTTCGAGGAGATAGTTCACAGGGTCTATCAACGCTACCAGCAACTGCTCAGCCAGGGTCGGGCGGTGGATTTCGACGACTTGCTGATGAAGACGGTACAGATGTTCCAGGACCAGCCTCAAATCCTCAACAGATACCAATCAAAGTATGTTCATATTCTGGTTGACGAATTTCAGGACACCAACATCGTCCAGTATATGTTGATGAAGCATCTGGCGGGAAAATACAGGAATCTGTGCGTGGTCGGCGACCCCGACCAATCTATTTACTCCTGGAGATTTGCTGATCTTCGTAATATCCTGAGCTTCGAAAAGGATTACCCCGAAGCCAAAGTAGTGTTTTTGGAGCAAAACTACCGTTCCACCAAAACTATTTTAGAGGTAGCCTCAGACGTCATCGCAGCAAATGTCCAGCGCAAACCCAAAAAGCTATGGACAGAAAACGAAGACGGGGCTTCGGTAACTGTTATTGAAAGTTATAATGCTGAGGAAGAAGCTCAATCTGTGGTCAACGAGATAGATAAGCTCGTTAGCCAGGAGCAAATATCCCTCAAAGACTGCGCCGTCATGTATCGGGTTAATGCTCAATCACGGGCATTGGAGGAAACTTTTCTTAGGTATGGTGTGCCTTATAGGCTTGTTGGTGGCACGCGATTTTACCAACGGAGAGAGGTTAAGGATATCATTGCTTACCTCAGACTAATTCACAACCCCCAGGACAATGTTAGCCTTGTCCGGATAATAAATGTTCCTGTAAGAGGCATCGGGCAGCGCACCCTCAGCCAGCTTCAAGCTTGGGCAAAAGCCCATGATAGCTCCCTTTTCAAAGCTTTGAAACAGGTGGCAAATGAAAAAATCCTTCCTCAGCGCATTGCTCAAGCTCTGTCCGGATTTGATGCTGTTATGACTGAGCTCATTGCCCAAAGCCGTGAGCTAAGTCTTTCTGGTCTACTGGATGAGATACTGGAACACACCAGATATAGAGAATATATTTTGAGCAAGGAGGATGGGGAGGATAGATGGGAGAACATAATGGAGTTGAAAAGCGTCGCTGGCGAATATGATGAACTCGCCCCTGAAGATGCTTTAGCCACATTTCTGGAAAAAGTAAGCCTGGTATCGGACATAGATGAACTGGATGAGAAAGCTAATGCTGTGACGCTGATCACCTTGCACCAAGCTAAAGGATTGGAATTTCCTGCGGTTTTTATTGTCGGCCTGGAGGAAGGGATTCTTCCACACAGGAAGTCTTTTGACGACCCCGCAGAGATGGAAGAGGAGCGCCGCCTTTGCTATGTGGGAATAACCAGAGCCAAGAAGCGACTCTATCTTTTACGCAGCTATCGGCGAAGTTTATTCGGAGGCAGCACTGCAAACCCGCCTTCCCGCTTTCTCCAGGACATCTCACCCAACCTGGTAAGCCCGAGAGGACTGTGGGAGGAGAGCTCGGCCCCTGTAGCTAGTCCCGATTTAAATTGGGACTCCCAGCCTTCGCCTCGGCCTTCCAGCAACCTAGAACTAAAGGTCGGTGACCATGTCCGCCACAGCAAATTCGGCCCCGGCATAGTGATGAATTGCCTCTCCACGAGGGATGACCAGGAGCTAACGGTAGCCTTTGAAGAAGCGGGGGTTAAGAAGCTCCTGGCCAGCCTGGCACCTCTGGAAAAAATCGAGACGGATTTTGACTTTTCCTCATGAATTATTGACAAAATACACGAAAACGTGTAAAATAGAATGTAGATGCCTATTAAGGTTTTAGAGCCGGATGTCGTTTCTAAGATCGCTGCCGGGGAGGTAGTTGAGAGGCCGGCCTCAGTGGTCAAGGAGCTTGTTGAGAATTCCCTTGATGCTGGAGCTACCCAGATTGCTGTAGAAGCCCAGGGCGGTGGAGTAGAGCTAATCAAGGTAAGTGATAATGGCACTGGCATTCCAGCCTCGGAGCTGGAGCTTGCCTTTCACAGGTACGCCACGAGCAAGATCGGCAACTTAGACGACTTAGAAAAAATCTCCAGCCTCGGCTTTCGGGGCGAAGCCTTGCCCAGCATAGCCGCTGTCACCGAAGTGGAAATCCTCACCCAAACATCTTCGGAGACCGTAGGCAGCTACATGTATTCGAGAAAGGGCGAGGTACTCCGCACGGAAAGCCGAGCTAGGCCCCAAGGCACTACCATAACCGTGCGCCGCTTGTTTCGCTATTTCCCGGCACGACTCAAGTTTCTCAAATCAGCAAATACCGAAAATAGCCACATAGCCAATTTGGTAAGCCAGTATGCCCTGGCTTACCCCGAGGTTAAGTTCAGTCTGGTTCTTGACAAACGCTCTAGCCTGCACACTACGGGCAATGGCGACCTGCGCGAGGTGATAAGCGAGATATATGGTTCCGAGCTAGCACAAAGTATGCTACAGGTGGACCAAAATGACGGCCTGCCCAAAGTCAGCGGCCTAACAAGCCCTCCCTCCTTAGCTCGTTCCAATCGCAACTATCTCAGCTTCTTCGTCAATCGAAGGTGGGTGCGCAGTCCCCTGCTAACCCGGGCGACTGAGGAAGCCTATCGTGGCTTAATTATGGATGGCCAGCATCCCATTGCGGCAATCAATATCTCACTGCCGGCTCAAGAGCTTGATGTCAACATCCACCCGGCCAAAGCCCAGATAAAGTTTTGCCATGAGCAGGCAGTCTTTAGCAGCGTACATAAAGCTGTAGAGGAGGCATTAGCCAAGACGCCTATAGCCAGCTCAAAGTCTGTGCCCTTCCCAGTCAGCTCAGGGCAGTGGCAGAGTCCCCGCATGATAATGGATAACGAACCGGCTTTTGTTATTGCCCAGTTACCTGCTATGGAATTACCAGTTTTGAGGGTACTTGGGCAGCTAGCCAACACCTATATTATCGCCGAGGGACCTGCCGGACTTTACCTCATCGACCAGCACGCTGCTCATGAGCGCATACTCTATGACCGAATTTCGGCACAGTGGGCACAAAAGGAAGTTGAAGTCCAGGGATTACTCCAGCCGATAACCATAGAACTTAGCCCCAGAGAGGAAGAGACCCTGAGAGCCAGTAAAGAGTTTCTGGCCGAGTTTGGCTTCACCATTGAGCCTTTCGGAAATAGAAGCTATGTAATACGCACCATACCGGCATTAATGGTCAGGGCGAATATTATTGAGATAATAAGTGCGCTGCTTGATAGCCTCGACATCAAGGAAAGCCCCAATCCCTGGGAGGAAAAGATAACCCAATCTTTAGCCTGCCACGGCGCTATCAGGGCAGGACAGCAGCTAAGCAATGAAGAGATGCGGGAGTTAATAAAGCAGCTAGAGCAAACCAAGCAACCACGCAGTTGTCCACACGGCCGGCCAACCATGATTCATTTAAGTTCTCATCAACTAGAGAAGGAATTTGGCAGGATAAGCTAGTCCCATCAGGGGTGGTAAATTTGGGCTTTGCCTCGGTTTGAAGGCTACGGTGTTTCAGAGCTTGGCCCTGAGCCAGTTCGGTATCATTTCCGTTCACTTAATGTTATGCCAAGAACCCCCGTCCAACGAATTAAATGGCGGCGGTCATCTTTCCTGCTCCGCAAGGTCAGTCGGCAACACACCCTCAGGCAGAGAGGCCCAGACTTGAGCTACTGCTTCAGCCCCCATGTCTACAGCGGCATATAAAGCCCCTTGGGCAACATAAGCCACAGCTTCCTCCTCACTTAAATGAGCTTGTTCAGCCACTTCCCTGGCTGCCTCTACTGCACCAATTGCGGCATTACCTAGGTCAGCTCCAGTCTCTCCCGCCCCTTGTACTACCCCATAGCCAGCCTTGCTGAGGATATCCCGAGGGTCCATCCGGGCTCGCCCAAAAGTGCTTGCGATGCCCAGCACAGCCGAACGAGCTAACTGGGCTACGTCTAAATCCGTACTTCCCTTTGCATGCATGGTTCCCCGTGCTGTCTGTCGGACTACCTCGCTACCATGAGTTTGCATATCCTTTGCCGTTCCCCAAACACCGGTCAAGGTCCTCCCCAGAGCCTCAGCTATTCTCTTTACTCTCTTTTGGCCCCGCATTACTGCTACTGTGGTGGTTTTGGCCATATCGGCAATCTGATATGCTGTCACGCCCAAAGCTACATCCAACCCGGGGACGGGTACACGCCTGAGAATGCTGTAAGGAAACTGGCTCAAAAAATTCAGACCTGGGACTGAGCTCATAGGCCGCACTGCATTCCGCATCGGGGCAAACAGCGTGTCCAGAATTACCTCACGACCTACTTCACCTTCTTCCCGAAAGGCGACCAGGGCGCTCAGGGTGAAAAGGCCCATGATGAAAGTAATGCAGAACAGGAAATCAAAGCCGACAAGGCTAAAAGCCGGAAGCTGGATAGACCGAATCGGGCTGGTCCACGTAAATATGAGGCTGAGATGGCGCACACTGAAGAAGTCAGCGAGGTAACCACCAAGCAGAGGCCCCAGCCCAGCGCCCAGGCTGGTAGCCAGACCAGCCGCTGCCAGGTACGCCGTAGCCTGTCCCTTAGGAGCCAGTTTCAATCCGATGGTGCCGGTAGCAAGGGTTACCCCTGCCGATGCGATGCCTGCGAGAATGTGGAGGGCCACCAGCAAAGGAATGGTCAGAAGGTAGCGTTCTGGCATGGTGGTGAAGGTCCACCCCAAAACTACTAACAGATACAAGGAAGCGGATACAGATAAGATCGCCTTGAAGCCAAGCTTGTCAGCTAAGGGGCCCCAGACGCGAAGGAACAGGATGTTGGATGCCTGACTTAAGATACTGAAACCGATTACTGCCGAAAGAGGCAAGCCCAGACGCAGCAGCATGTAAATGGCGAAGAAAGGAATAGAAATGTTCAGAGCTAATCCCCACAGGAACAAAAATGACAAGAGGTGCCGGTAATTACCATCGCGAAAAGGAGTAGATATTGTGGAAAAAAGCGATGGTTTAGGTTCGGGGGATGGCTGCATTAATGGCTCCGGTATCAGGCTCATAAATACAGGGCTTGCTAGTCCCAGAAAAACAGCGCCAAAGAGCAAAGGAAAGGTATATCCCAGAGCCTCTTTCCCAGCAGAGGCACTGCCTTCCCAGTAGGTCACGAAAAAGGAAGCGGCCAGGCCAAATGTCATGGCTGCCAGGTTGGCCCACATTTGACGACGAGCGAAGACACTCCCCAGAACTTGTTGGGGGACCAGGTCTCTAAGCCAACTGTTCCAGGAACAACTGGTGACAGAGGCAAACACGCCACGAATACCAATTGTCCCCAGCAACAGAGCTACAGCGCTGCTGCTGGGGACATCCAGGAACAGGGGAATCAATGCTATAAGCACCCATGATAACTGTGCCGGAATCCAGGCGGCTAATGTGATGACTTTGCGCCGCCGGAATCTTTCAACCAGGGGGATGACGAGTATCTGGAGCGGCTGGGTTATAAAAGGAAGGGCTGCAAGAATACCAATCTGGAAGTTGTTGCAACCCAGTACCAGGGCATAGGCCGCTAGAAAGCCACTGGTGGTGATGCTGAAGAAACCCATGGAGGCGGTTCCTTCCCAGGTCAACCAGCGTAGTCCACCGGCTATATCCTGGTCGGATATGGTGGGCTTGGGGCTAAATCTTTCTCTGAGTCCCATCTTCGGCTAATATAATTTTCAAGGATTAACTATGCCTCGATTTGAACCCTGGTGTCAGTTCCATGATGTCGCACTTAGTTGCTGGTTCATTCCTAATAACTTAGAATAATACCAAGTTAAGTGCCATTTGGCACGATTTCTGAGAACAAAAAGGGGGGAATAAGGGCTCATGTCATTGGAGCTCTTCGTCGTGCTCTCGCCGGTCTGCTTCTTCGTATCGGGACTTACTTAGGTCTGAGCTTATTTCAATGTAGTATCTAAACACTTTTTCAATATTATTTTCTGGCAAGGTTACTAATCCAAAATTCGCTTCACAGATTTTCTATTTGCATAAACCAGAAGCCTGTCTCCTACCATGATTTCCTCCTCCCCGTCCGGCCTAGTTAGGTAAGTATCAGCCCTCTCTATACCAAGGATTTCTAGGTCCCCCTCAGCGGTGATATCAGCCACAGACTGGCCAATGCTCTTCGAGCTTCTTTTTATCGTGACAAGATTAATAGCCCAGCCCCTATCCGCATGGAATATTTCCTCAACCGGCGGGGCCTCCTTAAGAATTTGGTTCATAACTGGCCTTTGCAGCCAGGCAGGAATCCGACGGCCAAAATTGCTTCTTATAATTAGTTGATAGAGGCCGACTATGCCTCCGATTATTATAGCCAGGCGAATGAAAAACCACGTGTAACCACTCACCTGGGTGAAAGATGCCACTAAAGTTGCAATTACAGTGACCGTGCCGGCATTTCCCAGTATAATGAGAATGGTCACGATTCTACGCCTGGTTTTGTTTCCCACCACCCGTTCAGCTTCTCTTGTCGTGAAGCCTGTCCCTGAGAAAGCGGATAACGCCTGAAATCTAGCCACATCAGGTTCTATCCCAGTTAACTGGAGGGCAAAGCCTCCAATTCGGACGATGATGAAAGAAACTAGAATAGCTATCAACAAAATGCCTACATAAGCCATATAAACACCTCCAACTTAAGTTCTGCTGAACCACGAATGGCATTGCCAGTGTAGAAGGTTATAAGTGCCTAATCGTTTCGCCTTCCAGTTCAGATGCTAGATGCTCTTCATTCAGTGACTTTAGAGCCACCTCCTTTTCCTGAAATAGACTACCAGAGAAATACCTATTACTGCCATTACAATCAAGATGGTAAAGTACCCGTACCTCCACTCTAGCTCCGGCATATTTGCGAAGTTCATACCGTAAATGCCGGTAATAAAGGTCAGCGGAATGAAGATAGTGGCTATGATTGTTAGCACCTTCATCACCCCATTCATACGGTTGGACACTGAAGAAAGATAAGTGCTCAGTACACTTTCCGCCATATCTCTGAGACCAAGAGTGAGCATCTCAATCCGTACCAAATGGTCGTAAATATTGCGGTAATATATTTGAGCCCGCTCGCTTATGAAAGGATAATCACCGCGGCTAAGCCCGTTCACTATTTCACGCTGAGGCAATATGACCCGCGTCAACGCCAGTATGCTACGTTTGAGCTGCATAATAGACATCAATGTTTCTCTCTGCGGCTCGTGCAGTGCCTCAGCCTCGAGTTGATCATTCTTCTCATCCATACCATTGATAGTGGGCATGATATTGTCCACCAGGGCATCAAACAGGTCGTGAGCCAAGAAATCGGCTCCCCTGCGCATAAGGCGTCCGTCTTTTCGAACGCGATCCAACATAGATGAAACAGACCTCATGGGTACATCATGGCTGGTGACGACGTAGTTTTTTCCCAGAAAGAGAGCGAGTTCTGTGGTCTCCACTACCTCAGACTCAATGTGGTAATTGATGCCATGAACGATAATAAACAAGTAGTCATCAAAGTCATCTATCTTGGGTGGATGGATATTCTTACTAATACAGTCTGCCACTGCGAGGGGATGGAAATGGAATACACTGGATAGTAACTCGGCATCCTCATCCGTCACATCTTCCATATCAACCCAGAGCAGCCCCTCTCCAGTTGCCAGAAAGTTCCTGATTTGTTCCGTGCCTAGCTGGTCCAGGAGGTTCCCATCCGGTGACAGATAGAAAGCACTCTGTATCATCGTCGCCTCCTTAAAATTTGCAAAAGTCGCTCAATGTTAAATACTGCCAGACAGAAATCTTGAGAGGCCCAGTCATAGCCTACTCAAACTTCTCTTCCATTTCAGCCTGCAAAAGATGCAGTTATTCATATTATAGTACAAACCGTATCCTGCTATAATACTTGTCTAGCTCTGCCAGGGTATTACCTATCAATAACTCCGATACCAGCCCTCAGCCACCGTAGCGAATTTGCCGTTTTCAGCCCCCAGCCTGGAATGCCAGGGTTTACCGTAGCTATCAGCTATCTCAGCTAGTTCCTTTAACCTCGGGGCAGCCGTATTCTGGAAAAATGTCATCCTCTCATCCCGAGAACGAATTTGGGCGCCCTCCTGCCACAGGGCACGCCCTGCCAGAAAACCGGAGGCCCCTGCCTTACAAGCTATCTGCACCTGTTTCCTGAACGACTCAAAATCAACACCGGCACTGAGCAGCACCCATGGTAGCCGGGATGCCTGGTTTAACTCCTGGCACAACCCCAGCAGCTTTCCCTCATCCTGTTCAAACTTAATATCTGCCGGGAATTCTGCTTTTAACACATCAATGGGCAAGGCAGTAATCTGCCTGGCAGTTTCGACTACCAGACCGGGCTTTATCTCAGCAAACTTCCTCGAGGATGCCCCGCCTTCCTCAATAGGATAGCTTACCGGCTCAACCAGAAAGGCTATATCTTCTTCAAGGCATTGGTTGGCCAGCCTTGCCACCAGATCGAGCTGTTTTGAGGCGACATCCTGTAGGTCGGGCCTGAAGTAGATTAAAAGCTTGACCGCTGAAGCTCCCATTTTCTTCACCTTTTTTACGCTCCAGCCGGGCAGAAGCTCTGTAATTCTGGCTGTACTGTCTCCGGTATAGCCGGTCTTTTCCAGGCTGATAAGAAGCCCCTTATGTCCGGGCAAGATACCCGCAGCTATAGCCTGACCAGCTCCGTATTCCGGGTCAAGCAATATGGCACTGGCAAAAGGCGCTACCGCTTGACAGAGGTCAAGCTTAAAATCAACCATATCCTGGTAACTCACCGCATCAGGGTTTTTCTCATTCAGGGCCCGCTTAAGCGCCTCCCTGTGGTCAATTGCACACATTGTCATCATGCCCCTGGAGTCAACCAGTTGCTGGAGTCCCCTCAGCTTGCCGATAGATATGTTCATTACATCACCTCATTGTAGACCATGTATTGTATTTTACTCACAAATGAGCCTCTTCATCTCCTCGAGTGCAAAGGCAGCAGCGCCAAGCACACCGGAATTCCGTCCCAGCCCGGCAGAAGCAAAACGCACCGCCTGGAAAGCTTCTTTATATGCTCTTTCCCCAGCTACCTTGAAGGCTGGCTTGAGCAGCATGTCACCGATGTTTGATAAACCACCACCAATAACTATCAACTCAGGGTTGAATATGTTTATCAGGTTGGCCAGCCCTACACCTACATAGTAGCCAGTCCGAGCAATAAGCTCTTTAGCCAGGCTATCGCCCTGTTCGGCAGCGCTATGAACGGCCTGCGCCGTCACTTTCTCTACATCACCCTCGGCATATTCCAGGATGGAGGTCCTGACTCCTTCTCTAATCCTATGCCTCGCCTCCCTGGCCAGGGCTGTCCCCGAGGCCAGCGTCTCCCAACAACCTCTGTTTCCACAGTTGCAGATTGGGCCATCGTCATCAATGGTCATATGCCCCACCTCACCGGCGGCACCAATAGCTCCACTGTAAATCTTGCCATCGATGACAATCCCCCCACCGATGCCCGTACTGAGAGTAATATATATGAAGTTACGAACACCCCGGGCAGCGCCGAAATAAAATTCCCCCAGGGCAGCGGCATTGGCATCATTAATGAGAAAGGTCTTCTTGCCCAGCCTTTCTTGCATTATGTCTCTCAGGGGAACATCTCGCCATCCCGGCAGATTCGGTGAGGTAAAAAGGATGCCCGTCTCGGGATTTGAGAGACCGGGCGCCCCGATTCCTACAGCAGTAAGCTCCAGGATGGCAACATCTGCCTGCTCTAAAGCACGATGTGTAGACTCCAAAATAGACTGGATAACTGCTTCATAGCCTTTTTGGGCTGGCGTTATACTGTGGTCGCGCGACAGCATTTTCCCCTGAGAGTCGGTCACCGCCGTCAGTATTTTGGTGCCCCCAAGGTCAATGCCCAGAATCAAATCATCAGCATTCTCACACAATTTAGACTCTTGCTTTTAAAAAGTAATGCTTGCTCCTGATTTTACTCATAGATTGTCCTGTACAGTCTATATTATATTGTATACTGGGGCAGATAATAAAAAAAGACAGTAAGTCCCTAGTGAACAATCAAAGACAGGTTAAAGTGATTAACAGCACTATACGGACGATAATTACAGCTAAGAAAGTAAGCCAGCTTGACCATAATATTCAGTGATAATGTACCTTTGGTAAAGCCAGCATTATGTCAAATCGAATCATTGATTATTACAGTTGTTGATAGTATACTGTCATTATACACAGAGGGGGAGGTATTCCATGAAATTATCTTGTCTTCAAGAAAACTTAAATAGGGGGCTGAGCATCGTAGGAAGGGCTGTAGCCACCAGGTCCACTTTACCTATCACCCAAAATATCCTTTTATCCGCTGAGCAATCACGCCTCAAATTGGCAGCCACCAACCTGGAAATGGCTACCACGTGCTGGATTGGTGCCAAGGTGAAACAGCAAGGAAACATAACCGTACCTGCTCGCTTGCTCATCGATTTTGTTAATTCCCTGCCCAACGACTTAATTGAAATCAACCTTCCCGCTAACAGTCGCATCCTGGAGCTTAAGAGCGGCCATTTTCAAGCCCATATTCACGGCATTGATGCTGCGGATTTCCCACCCATCCCCCAGATAAACGATGGCATAACTACCACCATTGAGGCAGCTAGCCTCAGGGAAGGAATTGCGCAGGTCGCTTTCGCTGCCGCCACTGAAGAATCCCGCCCGGTATTAACCGGGATCAATACTGAGTTCGATGGCGAACAGCTCAACCTGGTAGCTGCCGATGGCTTCAGGCTAGCTGTTCATAAGACAACCCTCGGCTCGCCGATCAGCATGAAGACCACAGTTATCGTCCCGGCCAGAACCTTCAACGAACTGAATCGCCTTCTCAGTGAGCAGGAGGAACCCATAGAAATCACCGTAAACGAAAAAAAGAGCCAGGTCCTCTTCCGCCTCAAGGATGCTGAGCTGGTTTCTCAGCTTATTCAAGGCTCCTTCCCCAATTATTCCCAGGTTATTCCTCAAAGCTACACCACGCGAGCTGTAATAGACATCAATGAATTTCTACGGGTTACCAAAATGTCCTCCATATTTGCTCGCGATGCCAGTGGCATAGTTCGCCTAGTCATTACCCCGGGTAGTGAACTTGCTCCGGGAAAGGTAACCGTTTCCGCTCAGGCTGAAGAAGTTGGAGACAATGTTGGGGAAATCGACGCACTCACTGACGGAGAAGAGGCGAAAATCGCCTTCAATGTAAAATATCTTTCCGATGTCCTGTCTGTCCTTCCCCAGGCCCAGGTCGCGCTAGAACTCACCACCCCCTCGAGCCCGGGAACCATCCGCCCTATAGGCGTGGACAACTATGTTCACGTAGTCATGCCTATGTTCGTCCAGTGGTAATAGTCTAACAACACTACAATTCAAACCTATAAATTGGACGAGATTTAGAATCCCGATATAGCGTTAAAAATAGGACATTGAGGTGATAGCGGATGAAAGAATATGGTTATTCAATAGACCTTCCACATTCAGCAGATAGAATATGGACACTTATGCAGGACTATGATAAGTGGCCTGAATTTGCCAAGCCAATGGTTACTGGCATTGAGATAGTCAATAAGGGAGATGAAAATGGCAACGGCCTGGTACGTCGTGTTAATTATAAATTGCCTTTGGGTTTTAAAGGAACCAGTATTGAGACTTTAAGTGATCTTGAACCTAGAGTTGGGTATACGTATACTTCCCTTAAAGGAACCGGTGGGAAAATCAAACTAGAGCCGATAGGGGAAAACAATACAAGGTTACATTTCGAGGAAAAGTTGAAGCTTAAACCACCATTTAGTTGGTTTGAAGGGCGCCTTCAGAAATTCATGGAGAAATATAATAGAAAGACTATGCTAAATATGGGCGAATGGTTAACTAAACATCCTGAATACGGACTTGATTGAGATTAAGAAGGCTACACCTGTCTTTATTATGGTTGAACATACATACCTATGTTCGTACAGTGGTGACTCCTTAACTCTATAGCACGTCTTGGACACCACACAAAAACTATTAAATTTTTCCTTAATGAAATTTTAACATTGTTATCATATAATGTATCTTGAGTATAATAAGGCGAATATAGGTTATGAAGATATTGCCTGGTCCGAGGAGATACTCTTACGCGGCAAGAGTCGGCATCTTTTTGGTTGCGGCGGCCTTAATTGTCGGGATGGGAGGCTGTGATGGTGGTGGTGACGGTTATAATCCCCCTCCTCTTCCTCCTCCTTCCCAAAACCTGGAAATACGGACCTGGTATGATTTGGATGCCGTCAGAGACAACCTAGCCGGCAACCATACTCTGATGAACGACCTCGATTCTACTACTGCCGGTTATGATGAGCTGGCGAGCCCTACAGCCAATCAAGGAAAGGGCTGGCAGCCGATTGGACCTATTATCATCAATCAGGGAGGCAATGATTATTATTATGGCATCGAGGGCACTTTCGACGGGCAGGGATACAAGATATGCGACCTGTTTATCAACCGCCCTGGCGAGGGTTATGTCGGGCTTTTCGGTTCTGTTGATGAAGGGGGTATCATCAAGAATGTCGGCGTGGTGAACGTCACTGTGACTGGCAAGGATCTTGCTAACGGTCTGGTGGGAGAGAATAATGGCACTGTGAGCAACTCTTATTCCAGCGGCAACGTGACTGGCGAGGTTGCTGTTGGCGGTCTGGTGGGATATAATAATGAGGGCACCGTAAGCAACTCTTATTCCACATGCAACGTGACTGGCGAGGATCTTGTTGGCGGTCTCGTGGGATGGAATTTTTATGGCACTGTAGGCAACTCTTATTCCAGCGGCAATGTGACTGGCGAGGATGGTGTTGGCGGTTTGGTGGGATATAATTACCTTGGCACTGTGAGCAACTCCTATTCCACAGGCAACGTGACTGGCGGTGATTTGGTTGGCGGTCTGGTGGGAGAAAATTATGACACTGTGAGCAACTCCTTCTGGGACACCGAAACCAGCGGACAGGCTACTTCGGCTGGCGGGACAGGCAAGACTACGGCACAAATGAAAAACATCACCATTTTCTTAGTTGCGGGCTGGAACATAATCTCAGTCGCTCCCGGCTCAACTAACACCACCTACATCTGGAATATCGTCAATGGAGTGACCTATCCCTTCCTGAGCTGGCAGCCGTAACTCCTTACACGGTTATACGGCCATTTTCGGGGCAATAACCCTAAAGGAAAACGGAACCGAATATTTATACGCATCGCTGGACAAACATCCCTATGTTCGTCCAGTAGTGACCTGTTTGGTATTCGACCAGGAATTTAAGTTGCAAGAGCGATTAAGCTAGGGCAAGCCCACGAACACTATCACCAGGCCTAACACTATCATTGCCACGCCCAAAGCTAATAAACCAATCAATAGCTTCTTATTCATATGTAGAACCACTTCCAAGCAGATGTCTCGTATAATACTAGAACGCCAAACAAAAGGAAAGGCTTGGTGACATACTCAATAGATAAGCATCAGGCATATAGCATGGTGAATGCTATTCCGCGATAGGGAGAGTGAATGAAAAACGACTTCCTTTTCCCAGTTCGCTCTGGGCTTTGATTTCTCCGCCATGGGCTTCCACCAGGCGCTTGGCAATAGTAAGCCCCAGACCACTGCCCCCGGTAGCTCTGGCGCGGGACCTGTCCACTCTATAGAAGCGCTCGAAGATATTAGGCAAATCTTCGGCAGGAATGCCTTCGCCGGTATCCGATACGCTAATCTCCACCCAGTCACCTTGTTTTGCAGCAGCTACAGTGATGGTGCCTCCCTTAGGGGTATGAGCCACTGCATTTTCCATAAGGTTATGCAGCACCTGATTGACCCGTTGCCGGTCAATTTTAACCAGTGGCAGATTATCGGGCAGGTCAAGAGACAGCGATATCTCCTTTGTTGCTACTTGTGGCCGCCAGGAAGTTACTGCCTGCTTAACTAATTTGGCGACGTCTTCCGCCCGATAAACCAGCTTCAGTTTGCCGGCTTCGGCGAGGCTTAGTTCCTGAAGCTCATCAACCAATCGTGAAAGCAGAGTTGTCTCCTCACTGAGGGAGCGAATAGTAGCGGCATCTGGTTTCACCACCCGATCACGAATCGCCTCCAGATAGCCGTGAATATTGGAAAGAGGAGTTCTCAGTTCGTGAGCAACATCGGCAACCAGATTCCGCCGTAATTGCTCGGCATGTTCCAGGTCTGCAGCCATAGAGTTAAAGGCTTGAGCCAGCATCCCGACTTCGCCTTTGCCTCGGAATTGAACCCTCTGGGACAAGTCCCCCCGTCCCAATTGCCTGGCAGCCTTGGCAAGGACACCGATGGGTGACGACAGTCTCCGCGACAGGACAAAAATCAGTAACAAAGCGATGACAATCGCCAGCGAGCCCCCCAGTAGAAGAGAGCGATCTATTGACGCGGACAGTCTTCGCAATGGAGCAACATAATACGATTCTGCCTCCGGGTCGGGGCTGATGTAAACTTTTCCCAGGAAATCTTCGCCATGGTACAGCTCGACAGGACTGTCTGATGAGTCAGTATAGTTCGTACCTACCGGAAGTTTTCTCTGTGAATCAGCTATTACTGTCCCATTGACGCCGGTCAATATAATATGTGTCCCGGAGATACTCGCTGTGTCTTCAATTACGGATTGGACGCCCTCCCATCTTCGTCCCTGATTCCACCAATAGAGATATAACCTCAATGGTATTTCTTTGACACGATATTGCTCACTGATTTGCTCATAATATTCCAATTCGACATTGATGCGTTGACCGACAAATAGATATATTGTTCCGACGGTCACCACTATTATCACTGCAAAAGTCACCGAGAGACGAAACCACAAACTATGTGTCAATGTTCGCCTCCGGCAAACTTATAGCCGATTCCGTATACCGTCTTTATATATCTGGGGTGGCTTGGGTCTGACTCCAGCTTTCGGCGCAGGTTGAGGATGTGAACATCAATGGTGCGGTCAAAACCTTCAAAATCATAACCCAAAGCCTCTTCAATAAGGTTTGCCCGGCTAAATACTCTACCCGGCTCCTTGGCGATAACTCCCAATAATTTAAATTCGACAATGGTCAAATCCAGTGGTCTGCCGGCTAACAACGCCTCGTGTTTCGTAAAATTAATACTAAGCTCACCACGCTTAATCTCTTCAGGGCCACGCTCTCCGGGCAAACGTCTTAACACTGCCCATACTCGAGCCACTAGCACCTTAGGGCTAAAAGGCTTGGTCACATAGTCATCGGCCCCTAAACCCAGGCCCGCCAGCTTGTCCTGGTCGGTAGACTTGGCAGTAAGCATAATGATCGGCACATCGGATTCATGCCTGAGGACACGACAGACCTCAAGTCCATCAATATCTGGCAGCATAAGGTCAAGGATAATGAGGTCGGGGAAGCTTTCTCGAGCCAGGCGCAGAGCTTCAATACCATCATAAGCAGCCAGAACCTGGTAGCCGTCCCGTTCTAAGTAGAGCTTGACCAACTCCACGGTCTTTACATCGTCATCAACTACTAGAACCTTTTTGCCTGCCATCCCCGGTCTCCTGACGATGTTTCACGTCTCACTAATTTTATAACACAAATGTTAAGAAATTAATATGAAGGACCTCTTTCACACAGACTTTTCTTAACAAATTGTACAAAATGTAGCCTGGAGTGAGCTGTTACAATCCTCATAGAACATTATATATTGTTGCCACCCCAGAGCCCCTAGATTGACATGATTGTATGCGCGGACTATAATCCTTTCTGGAACGAGATATAAGGTATGGAAACGAAACCATCCCCAGACCCAGACCATAAACGACGACAGACTGCAATTTTCGTTCGATGGTGGTGGGGCTTGCTTTAGTGCAGGTCTGTAACTGAGGCGTATGTGCCCCACGTCCCACCGGACGTGGGGCTTTTGTTTGTCGTGATATGGCCGAAGATTTTCCTGGGAGGCTGCCATTGGAAGTTTTGAATGAAGACACATTCAAGGAGTTGCTGGAAAGCAAGCAATACAGGGCGTTGCGGGAGAGGCTAGCGGACTCAGAACCCACACATATTGCCGACCTCCTGGCCAGCATACCGGCAGACGAAGCAGTGATAGCGTTTCGCCTCCTCCCGAAGAATCTTGCTATTTCTGTTTTTGACGATATGGATGGAGCATCTCAGAACCAGCTGCTTGAGGCGTTCAGTGACCAGACGGCGAGGGATTTCCTTGAAGCAATGCCACCTGATGACCGGACGGAGTTGCTGGATGAGGTACCCGCCAAGGTAGCCCGCAGGCTGTTACAGATACTCTCGCCCGACCAGCGCCGTGTCACCCTTCAGTTGCTGGGCTATGAGGAAGAAACGGCCGGACGTGAGATGACCCCCCTATTCGTAGACCTGCACAGCGATATGACTGTGGCACAGGCTCTGGAAAGGGTTCGACAGCTAGCCATCAACCGGGAGACAGTTTACCAGTGCTATGTCATGGACCGCCGCCGCTATCTTATAGGCACTGTTTCGCTCAAGGACTTGGTCATCGCTGACCCGGATGCCAAGGTAAGCGATATCATGAAACCAAACCCACCCTTTGTCTCTACCCACACCGACCGCGAGGAAGTAGCCAGCGAACTTCGGGAGCATAACCTGCTGGCAATTCCCGTGGTAGATGCAGAACAGCGCCTCGTCGGCACCATCACCCATGATGACGTGGCGGACATCATAGAGCGAGAGGCCACCGAAGATATCTATCGCTTTGGCGCGGTATCCGGTACAGAGCGGGGTTACTTTGCCAGCCGTATCCTTGATGTTGTCCGGCGCCGGGGGGTGTGGCTACTCCTGCTTATTGTGGTGAACACAGTTACCGGCACTATTATTGCTCGAAATGAAGAGTTGCTTACCGGCGAACTACTGATACTGGCTGCCTTTATCCCGCTGTTGATTGGCACCGGCGGGAATGTGGGAGCGCAATCAGCCACCGTCGTTATTCGTGGGCTGGCTACCGGGGAGGTGAAACCAAGACGGGCTCTGGCCGTGGTCTTGCGGGAGGTCGGGATAGGTGCTCTCCTGGGCATCGTCCTTGGTGCGGTTGCCCTGGGCTGGGCTTATGCGCTCGGCCGGAACTTGGAAGTGGCTGCTATTGTGAGCACAACCCTGGTGGCCATCTCAGTAATGGCAACCCTGGCAGGCGGAGCTTTACCATTCATCTTCCGTCTATTCAAGATTGACCCGGCTTTGGTGTCTGCCCCTTTTATAACTACGATTCTGGATATATTCGGCGTGGCGGTTTACTTTGGGATTGCGTACATGATACTGCAATTGTAATCATCCTGCCGGGACAAGGTAGAAGTTCATGAGTAAAGGGAAACTCGAAATGACGAATAGACTCATCGAAGGCACGAAAAGAAAGTCAGGAATAAAGCGTTTGCAAAAGCTGCGAACATCGATCGCCGACAAGGTACTGGACGCCCTCTTGCTTTATCAGCCAGAGAACCTCCGCTATATTTCTGGATTTACCGGCTCCTCCGGATGGCTACTAATTTCAGGACAGAATGCCATTTTAGCTACTGACTTTCGCTATGTTGAGCAAGCCAAGGAAGAGTCCCCAGATTTTGAAATTATCCAGACTAAGCAAGATTTACGTGACTGGCTTCCTGGTTTGGTCTCTGATTGGAGGTGGCACAAATTAGGCTTCGAGGCAAATTTTATTTCTTACGATAGTCATCATAAGCTCAACGAGGCAATAAAGACCAAGCAAATTAACCTTGAGCTTGTTCCCACCACTGGCATAGTAGAGCAGCTTCGCTCAATAAAAGAACCCGAAGAACTAGGGTTTATCACAAAAGCAGTAGGACTAGCCGACGCCGCCTTTGAACAGGCAAAGGCAATAATTCGTCCTAGCATAACGGAAAAGGAGGCAGCCTGGGAGATAGAAAAATTCCTTCACCAGGAAGGGAGCGAAGGCATGCCCTTTGAAATCATTGTGGCCTCAGGCCCAAATTCAGCCTTGCCCCATGCTAAACCCACAGAGAAAATAATCAACCCCAGTGAACCGGTGTTGATTGACATGGGGGCCAGAATCAGCGGTTATTGCAGCGACTTCAGTCGCACTTTATTTTTGGGCAAAGCAGACAAAACCCTACAGAAAATTTATGATATAGTTCTCAAAGCACAGACCACTGCCATAGAGAGAGTTAAATCGGGTATGAATGCTTCGCAGGCAGACCAATTAGCTCGAAGCGTTGTCGAAAAAGCTGGCTATGGAGATGCCTTCGGGCACGGTCTGGGGCATGGTGTCGGATTAGCAGTGCACGAATTTCCAACGCTTGGTCCTAGCTCTTCTGATTCACTTGCAGATGGCATGGTTTTTACCATAGAACCGGGAATTTACCTTGCTGGACAAGGTGGCGTTAGGATTGAGGACATGGTAGTTTTGGAAAATGGCAAGGCCAGAGTGCTCACCAAGGCAAAGAGGGATTTGTTATTTTGATAAGAGCGAAGGGAACAGAGTGACAATTCACCTTCGATAAACACGGAGGTTACTAAATGATTGATGCCGGAGAATTGAGAAAGGGAGCTGCCATAGAGCTAGATGGCGAAATATACCAAATCATGGAATACCAACACGTTAAGATGCAGCAAAGGCAACCTGTAGTCAAGTTGAAACTTCGTGATGTTCGTAGCGGTAACGTCACTGAGCGGAATTTCCAATCGGGGGATAAAGTTACAACAGTATTTTTGGAACATCGCCCGGTCCAGTACCTTTATAGCGATGGCGACCTCTATTACTTCATGGATAATGAAAGTTATGAGCAGATTATGTTAACTTATGCTCAGCTAGGAGAGAGTACAAATTATCTAAAAGAGGGCCTGATACTAGAAATTTTGACCTGCAAGGGGGATACAATAGCCATAGAGCTACCTAACGCAGTAGAGCTTCAGGTTACGGAGACAGAGCCGGGCTTCAAGGGGGATAGGGCTACCGCAGGCACCAAAGCAGCCAAGCTAGAAACAGGAGCAACCACCCAGGTCCCTCTTTTCATTAATACAGGCGACATTATCAAAGTCAATACACGCACCGGGGAATATATAGAAAAGGCCGGCTAATATCACTTGATTCGACTTTATCTTATCAACCACGCTGGTTCCTTTCCTAAAAAGTTTTAACACGATTGGGCTGAACAAATTTAGCTGCAAACTTCAATGAATCTGCTATAATCAGGTAATAGTCGAAAGGCAAATTCTTCGGTCGCATAGTTTATACCGAGCTAAGCCAAAGGGCTCCCTAAGAATGACAAGAGGGACAGAGCCCCAAATGATCAACAGGCAATAACAAAATTAGGTAGGCTAATTGATAAAGGCTGACTTACATATCCATACCTGCTATTCTGTAGATTGTCTCACACCTTTAGAGAAAATAGTCGAGCGCTGCCTAAAGCTAGGCATAAATTGTATAGCTGTAGCTGACCACAACACCATTGCTGGTGCCTTAAAGCTCAGGGAAATTGCCCCGTTTAAAGTAATTATTGCTGAGGAGATCTTAACGCCTGTGGGTGAAATAATGGGACTCTTTCTTAGTGAAGCAGTTTCCCGGGGACTATCTCCCCAGGAAACAATATCTCGAATCCGAAGCCAAGGCGGTCTAGTGGCTATTCCCCATCCATTTGGCCGGTCGCTGCCCTGGAATGCTAACCCTCTAACCTCGGCAGAAGTTTTATCACAGGTTGATATTATTGAAACTTTTAATTCTCGCACGCCATTTTCCAGTGGCATCGCCAGAGCATGGAAACTAGCCAAAGAGCAGGGAAAGGCCGCCAGCGCTGGCAGCGATGCTCATACTTTAGGCGAAATTGGCCGAGCATACGTGGAAATGCCCGAATTCAATGGGCCTGACGACTTCCTAAATTCTTTAGCTCAGGGCAAAATATTCGGGAAAAAATCCAGCTATTTCGCCCATTTTGCTAGCACGTGGGCTAGGATAAAGAAAAATATATTGGGAGGTTCTTCGCTGCGCTCAGAATAACTGAGGGCGAGGATATTAAGTCAAGCTCTTGCTAAACATCGGTTGGTTTTCCACAGGAAGAGATGAAGCTGCCCGACAGCTTTTACAAGCTGTGCAGGGTAAGAGCTACAGGGGCGACATTAATGGAAAAATTAGCTTCGTGTTTAGTAACCGAGAACCTGGCGAGGCGAAGGAAAGCGACCTGTTCTTTGAGCTTGTTCGGAGCTATAACATTCCTCTTGTCAGTTTATCTCACAAAAAGTTCAAGACTGATGGAGAAGAAAAAGATTGGCGTATCAAATACGATAAAGAGGTAAACAAAAAGATTGAACTATTTGCTCCCGACCTCTGTGTTCTCGCTGGCTATATGCTCATCGTGAGTGAAGAGCTATGTCAGAAATACAATATGATTAATCTTCATCCTGCGCCTCCCGGTGGTCCTACAGGTAGCTGGCAGGAGGTAATTTGGACGTTGATACATAATAAAGCCGACACAGCCGGGGCAATGATGCACCTGGTTACTCCCGAACTGGATAAAGGTCCAGCAATTAGCTATTGTCTCTTCTCCATCAAAGACGAGCCTTTTGCTGAATATTGGCAGAAAGACGACAAAAACATGCTGTTTCGGCTTATTCGCCAGCACGAACTTGCTAGAGAATTTCCTCTTATCATCTTGACATTACAATCTCTGAGCCGGGGCGAGGTCGGCATAAAGGACAGGAGAGTAATCGATGCTCAAGGAAAGCCAATCAAGGGGTACGATCTAAGTGCTAAAATAGACCGCGAAGTGGAGGGGAGGCTGAAATGAATCTAATTTGCTTTGACCTCGAGGGCCCTTTAGCTCCCCAAGATAATGCCTATGAACTGATGAAGCTATTCCCCCGTGGCGGCAAGATTTTCGAAGTCATCAGCCGTTATGATGATTTACTGACTTTGGAAGGTCGGCCTGACTACGAGCCCGGAGACACCCTTGCTCTCATCACTCCTTTCCTTGCTTATCACGGAATAGAAGAGGAACAAATCGCTGCGATGGGGCAGCAAGCTGGGTTAACCCCGGGAGCAACTGAATTAATCTCCAAACTTAAATCTAGAGGGTGGGACATATTTTGTATTAGTACCAGTTACGAACAATATGCCTATCCCGTCACACAGAGATTGGGCATACCCAGTGAGAATGTAGCCTGCACTTCCTTCCCCCTAGCGCAGATTCGCCAATTATTAAACCAAGATGAATTTGCCTTACTGGAGCAAACAGAACGCGAAATTGTAAATCTTAATCCTTTTACTGACGATACTAGAATAAAGGAATATCTGGACTATTTTTATCGGCAGGCATTGCCCCAAACAAGTTCGGGGAGAATTATAGGCGAGGTGAAACCAGTAGGGGGGAGGCGCAAGGTAGAGGCACTGGAGAACTTTAGCACCAGAACGGGGAAACCGCTTTCTCGCTGGACGGCGGTAGGGGATAGCATCACAGATTTCAAAATGCTTCGGGCTGTGAACAAGGCAGGCGGCTTAGCCGTTGCTTTTAATGCTAATGAATACGTCTTGCCCTATTCCACCCTGGGTCTGGCATCGGTAAGTTTACATGATTTGTGGGTGGTTCTGGCAGCCTGGAAGAAAGGTGGCCGCCACGCTGTTGAAAGAGTGGTCAAGGAAAAAGAGGTGGCTGGAGGAACAGAGAATAGAGAATGGTTCCACTGGATAGTTGGAACCCAAGACTTAACTCAAGCATTGGAAATCCATAAAAGGATCCGAAAACTGGTTAGAGAGGAAGCCGCCAAACTGGGCTAATTTAGATTACTTACCCTCGCCTTCCGGTCTCACGGAAGATCCACACAATGGCAAAAATAGCGATTATGGAAACGACGATGATGGTAATTAAGCCCGTTTTGCCCAGCCCACCGAATGCCTCACCTGCGGCATAACCCGTAGCGCTTGCCTCCATCCAGTCTGGCATTCTAGCTATCATCCTACCACCTAAACTACAATACGCCTCGGCCCTCACAGACAGTACAATTCGGGCGGTTAATCTGACCAGTTACTGGCTGTTATTAACTGTGGTGCATCCACTTTATTTCTTGGGTGGCTTGTGAAGTATTTCGTCTATAAGGCCGTATTCCACTGCTTGTTCAGCGCTAAGATAAAAGTCTCTGTCGGTGTCGTGGGCAATCTTCTCTACTGGCTGACCGGTGTGCTTAGCTATGATGTTACGTATCGTTTCCTGCATCCTCATGATTTCCCTGGCGGCAATTTCAATATCCGCCGCCTGTCCCTGAGCACCACCAACGGCCTGGTGCAGGTGTATAGTCGAATTCGGCAAAGCGTACCTTTTGCCTTTAGTTCCAGCGCAAAGAAGCAGGGTGCCCATGCTAGCTGCTAAACCAACACAAATTGTGGATACAGGGCAGCGAAGAATCTGCATAGTATCGTAAATGGCTAAGCCAGCGCTGATAATGCCACCAGGGCAATGAACATAAAGGTTTATATCCTTTTCCGGGTCTTCCCTCTCTAAGTAGAGAAGCTGAGCGATAATAAGATTGGCTATCTGGTCATTGATCGGCGTGCCCAAAAAAACGATTCTCTCTCTGAGCAAGAGAGAATATATGTCGAAAATACGTTCACCCCGAGCGCTAGTTTCGGTCACTGTAGGAATTATAACTTGAGATATTGTTTCCATCATTCCCCCTTTGTCTTACTTTCAGTATTGCCAATGGCTATCTGTGATAATCGGTCCATAGTCTTCTGAGTATGCAGAGATTGTTCAATTGACTGCCTGATTTGGGGCAGTGAGAGGAACTGCCTTGCATTTTCCTTATCCTCAGCATCATTTATAATCTCATCCACCTTATTATCTACCTCTGAGGAACTAATTTCAATCTTTTCTTCTTCAGCTAATTTCCCTAAGACAAGACCCTGAGTAAGCCGCTTTTGCGCTATAGGACGTAGTTCTTGCTTAAGTTCTTCTTCCGTTTTATTAGTCTTCTTCAGGTAATCCTCTAGCTCTTTAAAGCCCAAGCGCTGTGCCTCATCTCTAAGAAGTCCGACAATTTCCTCGTCCTCCAAAATAGGAGGATAGCTTACCTCACTGATTTCCACCAGAGCGTCAAGCGCCTTTTGTCTCAACTCCAGGCGATTCCTAGCCTCAGCTTCGGCTCTTAAATCTGCAGCCACTTTCTTTCTCATATCCGCCAGGTTATCGTAGCCGGCACTCCGAGCCAATTCATCATTAAGCTCTGGCAACTGTTTCTCTTTTATTTCTGTAACAGTGACTTTGAAGGTGCTTTCTTTGCCACACATTTCCTTAACGGGGTAGTCTTCAGGAACAGTCAAGCTGAAGTTAATTTCTTTATTTTTCTCAGCGCCCTGCAAATGAGAGGCAAATTCAGGCACAGGTGAACTCGAATCCTTATCCACTTCATATAATATGCCTTTGTGATTTAACCAGGGTTTCCCGTCCACATTAGCTTCGATGTCCATGGTGACTAAATCATCCAGTTGAACAGAGCGGTCTACAGGCACCCACGCCCCTTGTCTTTCCCGAAACTCTTCCATGGCAGCAGCGATTTCTTTCTTGGCGATTTTTATTGGGGGGCCGGGCTCCAGCTTTATGCTATTGTAATCGCCCAGCTTAACTTCAGGCTTGAGAGACACTATTGCTTTGAAAACCACAGGCTCGGTTTGAATAATTTCTACTTCTGGTCTGGCAATGGGTTCGATTTCCTGAGACTCGATTGCCTGCTTATAAAGCTGTGGTATAAGATGCTCCAGCGCCTCATCCAACAAACCCTGCTTTCCTATGTGCTGCACCAGAACGGCTCGCGGTGCTTTTCCTTTGCGGAAACCAGGTATGGATACCTCGTTAACCAGGTGACGGTAAGCCTCGTCCAGTGATTTGTCTAATTCACTCTCTTCAGCCTCAATAGTAAGGGCTGCCTGGCAATTCCCCAAACTTTCTGTGCTTACCTTCACGTCTTATTCCTTGTCATTGCTGGTGAAGAACCTCGTGCTTTAGCTTAAGGTTTAGCTCGTCAAGCTGATGCTTACTAACATATGAGGGGCTGTCAAGCATCATATCAACGGCGTTCTGATTCTTGGGAAAAGCAATAACCTCCCTTATGCTCAACTCCCCTGCAAATAACATCACCAAACGGTCTAGTCCTATGGCAATACCGCCATGTGGCGGTGCTCCGTATTCCAGCGCCTCTAATATACCTTCAAAGCGGCTCTCCGTTTCTTCCTTACTGTAACCAAGGAGACTAAATATTCTTTCCTGAAGCTGGCGATTGTGAATCCTGATACTGCCGCTGCCAAGTTCGCAACCATTACACACTACATCATAATGTTGGCCAAAAACCTTGGCTGGTTCTGTATCAAGAAGCGACACATCCTCCCATCGAGGAGCAGTAAACGGATGATGCATGGGTTCCCAACGATTCTCAGACTCATTCCTTTCCAAAAAAGGAAAATCAACTACGAAGGCAAAAGCCAGCAGGTCGGCATCAGCCAGATTAAGTCGTTGTGCCATCTCGCGGCGTAGCTCGTCCAGTGTCTTGTTAACTATCTCCAGCTTATCAGCCACGATAAGTAAAAGGTCACCAGGCTTTACTCCGAATCTAGCAGCTATTTCTTCCAATTGGTGAGAGGTTAAATATTTAGCAGCCGCCGATTTTACCTCGTCCAAAGTTATTGCCCCTCCTGTAAAAGCCATAGTCATCAAACCCTGGGCACCATAGCTCTTGGCTAAATCTATCAGTTCATCAAGCTGATGGCGAGTATAATTACCACAGCCAGGGACACATATTCCCTTCACCTTGCCATTATTATTGAGGGCTGAGCGGAAAACCTGAAAGTCGGTACTGGCGGCGATATCAGACATATCCTTGAGTTCCAGGTCAAACCTGATATCAGGTTTATCCGTGCCATACTTTTCCATCGCTTCTTTATAGGAGAGATACGGAAAGGGCTCCAATAATCGCATATCAGGTTTAACGGTCTTCACAAGCGAGGTGAAAAGTTCCTCCATAAGTTGCAATATATCCTTTACTTCGATGAAACTCATTTCCATGTCAAGCTGGGTAAACTCAGGCTGGCGGTCTGCCCGGAGGTCCTCATCTCTGAAGCAACGAGCTATCTGGAAATACTTGTCGAACCCGGCTACCATGAGGATTTGTTTGAGCTGTTGTGGAGATTGAGGAAGAGCATAAAACTTGCCGGGATTGATACGACTGGGCACAAGGTAGTCACGGGCTCCCTCCGGCGTGCTCTTAATCAAAATAGGTGTTTCAATTTCAACAAATCCTCTGCCGTCAAGGAAATCACGGATAAACTTTATCATCTTGTGGCGTAAGATAAGATTGTCCTTCATCCTCGGTCTTCTCAGGTATAGGTAGCGGTTTTTGAGGCAAAGCGATTCTTCAACATCTTCATCTTCACTTATATAAAATGGTGGCGTTTTCGACGGATTAAGGATTACAGCCTCTTTCGCTATGACTTCAATATCCCCGGTAGCCAGTTTGCGATTCTCTGTCCCTTTAGGGCGGGGAGCAACTTCTCCGGTAACTTGAATTACATACTCGCCACGGAGCGAGCCAGCTACTTTGTATGCCTCTTGTGATACCTGGGGATTGAACACTACTTGGACTATACCTTCCCGGTCACGCAGGTCAATGAATACCTTCCCGCCATGGTCACGACGCCGGTGCACCCAGCCAGCTAAAGTTACCTTCTGTCCGGCATGGGTTTTCCTCAGTTCACCACAGTTATGGCTTTTGAGCAAGGATAGTCCCCTTTTCTGGATTGTCCATTATAGCGTATAAAAGGGCTTGCCTTCAATTGAGCTAAGAGTCACGATTCCGCTAGTTCCTGAAGAATGGCTAACACATCTCGCTGAGACACATCACTAAGCATTGTCACCCTGCCGATATCTTGTAACAGCACCCAGCGAATTGCTTTTCCCTTGGTCTTCTTGTCTAACTCCATAGCCCTTGTTATCTCAGTCAAACCCAAGCCAGAAAAGACCGTGGGTAGGCCGAATTTCTGCAATAGGGCTTGCTGGCGCTCCACTGCCGCTGAAGACAAAAGACCTAATCGCTGACTGAGCTTAGCCGCTCCTACCATGCCAATGGCTACTGCTTCGCCATGAAGAAATCGCTTATATTGTGTAGCAGCCTCTAATCCGTGAGCGATGGTATGTCCATAATTTAAAACGGTGCGCTTCCCTTCCTTTTCTTTTTCATCCTGGCTGACGACCTGAGCCTTTATGGCAGCGCTACTGGCAATAGCTCGGGTAAGCAGCTCCGGCTCCAGCTTTGTCAGCCTATTAACATTGCTCTCCAGGAATTGAACAAATTCCTCATCAAGAATCATGCCATGCTTAATAACTTCAGCCCAGCCTGAGATCAGCTCACGCTGAGGCAGAGTGGTAAGAGTCTGAGGGTCAGCCAAAACCAGGTTAGGCTGATAGAAGTCACCAATAAGGTTTTTTCCCTCAGGATGATTAACCCCGACCTTACCCCCTATGCTGGCATCAACCATGGCTACCAGACTGGTTGGCACTTGTATCCAGGGCATGCCTCGTAAGAAGGTGGCAGCAACAAAACCCGCTAAGTCACCTACCATGCCCCCCCCCAGGGCGATGATAATATCGTCTCGCTCCGTTCGATGCTCGACAAGGAAATCATAAATCTTGATGGCGTATTCCATGCTTTTCGTTTCTTCACCCGGCGGCACTACAAAGGAATTCACAGCGAAGCCAGCGTGTTTTAGGATTCCCTCGACTTTGCTGCCGTAAAGTGAGAAGACATTCTCGTCGCTAATTATGGTGGCTGTACCGGACAAGGCAGCTTGTTTCATCTTCTCGCCCAGCTTCTCCAATAAACCATAGCCAACAAAGATAGGATAACTTTGAGTCGCAGTCTTTACCAAGCAAACGATGTCTTTGTCAATGCCACTCCGAGCCTTTTCCTTGTCATTGCGAGGAGCGCAGCGACGAAGCAATCTCGAAGCCCTTATTACCTCCTCTGCCACTTCACTGACGCTTAAGCCGTCAGTATGGATAGTCCAATCCGCTTTGGCATAGTGAGGCTGCCGGGAGGCCTTAAGCTGCCTGATGCGCTCCAAGGGGTTATCATCGTTAGCTAGAAGGGGGCGGACTTCGGTCTCAGGACCACGAGCAGCCTCACGGAACAAGCGCTCATAGATTGTCTCGGGTTTAGCCTCCAGGCAAACAATTAACCCGGTTTTAGCAAGCAACTCATAGTTTTGCGGGTCAACTATGGCACCACCGCCAATAGCTATGACCGTCTGCCATTGCTGGCAAGCCTTTCTAATCATCTCGCGTTCCAGTTCCCTGAAACTATCCTCCCCATCCTGACTAAAAATCTCGGCGATGGGCTTGCCAGTTTGTTTAACTATCTCATCATCGGTATCCAGGAAATCCCAATTTAATCTCAGAGCTACCTCCATAGCCACCAGAGATTTACCGGTGCCTGAGAAACCTGTAATAATGAGATTGGTTATCCGCCTGTCCGATTTCATCTAGTTATCTTCGCCAGTATATTGAAAAATCCAGATTAGAGCAAGAACTTGCTGTGTCACTAGATAATCAATAATCCAACTAATGTGAAGGCAGCGATGGGCGGTAGAGCCGGCATCGGTTTCCCCTTTAAAAATATCGCTTGAATCGCATAGACGCTAACCAATCCAAGTAATCCGAATACTGCGATAATAACCGCTGGGACTAGACCCCGGGCAAAATAAACGGAGGCTGTAAGCAGACAAGGGAAGGCAATGTCGCCACCGCCCAGTATGGAGTATTCCCTAGCGGCGGGATTCACCTCTACTATCTTCTCCCGTTTTTTCAAGTTGAAGTTCCACTCAGAATAGTTTTTGGGAATGATTAGTGCCGGCAAGGCATTTATTTGCGATAGCCTGTCTGCCATCCAGACCATAAATCTAAAACGAACCGCCAGGAAGTCATAGACGGCGAGTGCCAAAATAATAGCCATAGCAGTCCACGGCGTAATAAAGCGACCGAAAACTGCTCCTAAACTACTAACCGCCAGAATCAATGCCAGGTTGTGTAACCAGATAAGTGGTATCAAGAACCAGAATGCTCCAAACACGACAGCGATGGTGACAGCTGCCGGAAGAGGTACGTAGAAGACAGTTGCAATTAATGCGCCCCAACTAAACAGAAGGGCAAACAAGATTCTAAGAAAAACCTTTAAAGCGGTAAGCGGGATCTTGTAGAGCGTAATTCCAAGCACGGCCGCTGCCGCAAAAATGTAGATTAAAATTGGTCCTAACGCCGAATTGACCGGAACGTCAACAACCTCCCCTGAGGGTAATTTCACTTCTCCAGGCCACCAGGATATCGGTGCAGATGGCTGGGTCGGTATATCTATATTATTTTCTTCCAGAAATGGGTCTATACGGGGAACAACAAGAAGGATGAGGATTTGAGCGACGACAAAAAGAAGAAGACCCAAATAGACCGTATTCAGCTTTAGCGGCCGCTTTGTGCTCATATGTGGGGTATTTTACCTCGAAGAAGGCCTGATGTCGAAGTATCACCGCAAAGCAGCCAGCCATCAACACAATCCCGAGCATTGTGGGAGTCCCCTTTGGAGGATCAAGACTTCAAACAGAGATTGCACCCCCCTTCTCAGTAATAGTATCGTGTTGTGCAGCTCTCTTCTTGCGCAAAATCACCCTGGCTGCTATCAAAGCTGATAAGCCCGAAATTAGAAGAGCCTTTCTGCCGTCGGGCATGGGAATCCAAAAGGCCCGCCAGAAGGAATCCATTACCTCGCTCAGACCAATGTCAGGAAACTGGAAACGCCTCTCACCCGTTTCAGGGTCCTGTTGGTAAAACTTTACTTGATCATTCTCAATTGAGGTCACTTGCTTACCCTCGTAATCCACCCACACATGTATGGGAGATAAATTAACTTGATAGGGAATATTTTTCGCTTCCAAAATGGAAGCTAAGACCATAGCTCGGGACTTGCAATCCCCCACTCCTCGCTCCAGCACCTCCTCAACTGTAGGACAATACCAGGGCACGTTATAAACCTCCCAATCGTGGCGATAGGGTATTCCAGCCAGGACCGCTTTCTCTATATCTACGGGGTCAGAAGGAAAGTCATTCAGCATAAATTCAACAGCACCAGGGTCAGCACCGAAGTTAAAAACCCTTTGGAGACTAATGACAAAGTTTAGAGGATTGGGATATAACACGAAAATAATCCACAGTATAAATATCAGGGGAAAATATCTGCGGAAAGCTCTTCTAAAAGCATTCTCGGACACTTCAAGGCTGCCCGGCGTAGCTGTAGTTTCAGTCGAACTACTGGTAATATTTTTCTTTGACATAGCACAAAAAACTCTTAATCAGGTTCGGGAGAATCAAGGCAAATACGATATTGAACCGCCGAAATACCCACCCTTACTTCCGCCCACTCTTCTCGCCCTCTATCTTCCGCAAAGTCTTATCGTCGAGGCCAAAGTGGTGGGCTATTTCATGGCGCACCACTTCCTCTATTTTTGCTTCGATTTCGTCACCAAAGCGGCATTGTGCCTCTATGGGCTTTTGAAAGATGCTTATCTTATCAGGCAAAACCAATCCGTACCCCCGACCTCGCCTAGTTTGGGGCACACCCTGGTAAAGACCAAGCAATTGGGTGGGATGACTGTGCTTAACCCCTCTCAGCTGCCCTGGTGTAGGCCAATCTTCTACCACGACATCAACATTTTCCAGTTTGCTCTGAAACTCCGGTGGCAAACTATCGATTGCTTTCGCCACAAGAGCCTCGAATTTCTCCCTCTGCATATCTAAAAATCACAGATATTGCCAACACTTGCAAGAACACTTATCGTCATCTTACCACCTGAGGTTGTTACCGGACAAGCAAACAGCAAGTAATGGTATCATTAAAACTTGACCTTTACATTGATTGCTCTAGGTGTAAAACAACAGCCACTTTATCAAGGCGAACTTTCTTGACGAAGGATAAGAATTAAGGTAGGCTATTAGCTTAAATCCGAAAAAGGGAGAGGCTAAATTGCAGTGCCGTGGCATCAGAGGTGCTATCACAGTTTCAGCAAATAATAAAGAGAGTATCTTAGCTGCAACTGGGGAGTTGCTTAAGGAAATGGCGCAGGCCAATAGCGTTAAAGTTGACGACATAGCTGCTATTCTCTTCACCACCACACCAGACCTAAATGCCGAGTTTCCCGCTTCGGCAACACGGGAACTAGGATGGCCACAGCATCTAGCTTTGCTTTGTGGGCATGAAATGAACGTCCCCAGTGATCTACCCCGCTGTCTGAGAATCCTGATGCTGGTAAACACTGAAAAGGGACCTGAAGAAATCGCACATATTTACTTAGGAAAGGCGAAAAGGTTAAAGAACAAATAGTAATGCCAATTGGAGATAGTACATGATAGTAGTTATGAAGGTTGGCTCCAGCCAGGATGAAATCAGCGGGGTTAAGAAAAGAATCGAAGTCGCTGGCCTAAAGGCACACATATCTGAGGGTACCGAACATACCGTTATCGGCGTACTGGGGCAAGTTTTCCCTGAACTTCGCGACACATTGGAAATGCTCCCCGGCGTGGACCAGGTCATACCTGTGAGCAAACCTTACAAACTTGCCAGTCGAGAGTTCCATCCCCGAGACACTATAGTCAAAATAAATGGAGTGGCTATCGGCGGCAATGAAATAGTTGTCATGGCCGGACCCTGCGCTATAGAAAGCGAGGAACAACTTCTGGCCACTGCTCACGCGGTCAAAGCAGCCGGGGCCACTGTACTGCGCGGTGGCGCCTTCAAACCACGCACTTCACCTTATCAATTTCGCGGACTGGGCGAAAGCGGGCTCAAAATACTGGCAAAAGCAGGCAAGGAAACTCAAATGCCCATAATCACCGAGGTTATGTCGCCAAACGACGTTGATTTAGTAGCCAAATACGCTGATATACTCCAAATAGGAGCTAGAAACATGCAGAACTTTGTTTTGCTCGACGAGGCGGGGAAAACAAGGAAGCCAGTGTTGCTCAAACG
>Ga0315555_1000082_pt1 | contig 55590 bp, 52 predicted proteins | sample SalMarSW160380MG_FD_202113 | JGI IMG/M metagenome (GOLD analysis project Ga0315555, IMG submission 202113) | Salt marsh sediment microbial communities from the Plum Island Ecosystem LTER, Massachusetts, United States - Salt Marsh Sediment SW1603-80 ... | reverse complement strand
GATTCCTTACAACTCTACAACTATGGTAATTGAGAAAAGCTCTTCTGAAGATTTTTTGACTCTATTCAATCTTTATACAGGTGTAGAAGAAGTATTACCTATACCCGGTAATGCTTTAGATATTGTATATAATCCAGAATTTGATACATTTCTGACCTTAAATACAGTAATTTCAACCGAAACATGGGATGGTTTACAAATAGCGTATCAGTATATTTATGAGTATAATATAACAGGACATTTGCTCTGGGAGTGGAACGCTACTGAATATCTGCCTTTCGATTCAATTAAACACACTTCATTAGGATTTAATGCAACTTATGATGGTTATGCGGATTGGATGCATGCAAATTCTATGGTATGGGATATCGATAATAATCAAATTCTATTACTCGTAAGAAATCACGATACAATTTATGATATAAGTGAGAATAATGGTAGTATACTTTGGTCAGCAGGACGATTAGGCGATTTTACTATTAAAGATGCATCAGGTCAAGTTGTAGATTCGATTTGGTGGCATCCTAACAGTCTTAAAGCAATTGGTGATAATAATTATGTGATTTTTGATAATGATGCTTACAATATAACAAATCCAGATTCCCTTCAACTTTTAGATGGATATTCAAGATATCTGGAATTCAATATTAATGTTGATGCTTCAACAATTCAAGAAGAATGGTCCTTTACAGCTCCAAATTCCTCCTATTACTCGCCAACTTCAGGTTATGGTGAAAGATTACCAGATGGAAATACTCTAGGTATTTTTGGAAATAGAGGTGATTTAGCAGTACTACTTAACGATACTTATCCAATTTTCTTTACAGAGGTGAATACAGAAGGTGAGATTGTTTGGGAAATTAAGATGCAAAATTCCACAGAATTTGCCTATCAAAGTTCGATGATTCAACGATTTTATGAGACTCCACTCCTTTTCCTTGAAAATGATACCTACTTACTTGATATGGGAGAAAGTCCAGAATTTAATATAGTTACTTGGGATTGTATGGGGTATCCTATAGATACATCAGCTTCTCTGAAAATACTAGAAGGTGATGAAGTTTTCTATGAATCTACTTTTACTTACCTAGCATATCATAATCCTACTGGAATCTCTCTCAAATTATCAGGTTTAGCAGTTGGAGAATATAATTTTACAATTTTAATAGAAAACGCTGATGGATTAACCAGTTCTGCTCAAATCTATATTACAATGGAACTTAATTTACCAGTGGTTCTAGGTATAGTAATAATTTCAGGTATAATAATAATAGCAATAAGTGTTTTATTTCTAAGAAAGTTCTTACAAATCAAAGAATCCAAACCTGAAGATAAAGGTGAAACACCTACAGTAGAAACAGAAGAAACTGTATAGTTTCTTTCCCTTTATTCTACATCGATCAAGTAAGTATTGTCCTTTATAGCAACTATTCTTACCCTTTCATCTCTTTCAAAACGGTCATAATAATTGTAACTTTTAGCAGGTAATTTTTGAACTCCTTGACCTTCCCCTAAATCAACGTGAATTACTCCTCCTTTAGCATCTACTGGGATATATACAATGCCTTCCATACCAATCAATTCATTTCCTCTCTTTATTGGTTCCACTTTTGTTGATGAAATTCTTTTCCAGAGAGCAGTTATCCCCCATGCTATAATGAAAGGTGATACTATAACAATTAGAATTCTGAAAATCCTTAATCCTATACTATCAGATATTACTCTTAATGTAGATAAACCTAAAATTCCAAAAATTAAGAAATAGGTTGAAAGAAGTAAGAATATTGGAGCAGAGGACTGAGTTACATCTTTTAAGCTCTCTAACTCAACATGAGTGATATTTCCTTTAGCAGTAACATCATGATCGTGATCAGCTGAAATATCATGGTCTGTTGAAACATCATGGTCTACAGAGAAATCGTGATCTACTGAAACATCATGGTCTACAGAGAAATCGTGATCTACTGAAACATCGTGGTCTACAGAGAAATCGTGATCTACTGAAACATCGTGGTCTACAGAGAAATCGTGATCTACTGAAACATCGTGGTCTACAGAGAAATCGTGACTGAGAGAAAGATCATGGAATTCAGGTTCTGAAAGAACATCGTGATCAATTGATATATCATGAGAAGTTCCAAATGAATGAGTTAAACTTTCTATATTGAAAATAAAGGATAAAAGAACTAATATTCCTCCTGAAATTAGAAGACCTAAAGAAATGTACCAAAGTACATTTTCAAATCCAGTAAGAAATGTGGTAAAACTCATTATGTACACTATTTATTCCTTTATCTGTGAGTAAAGAGTACATTCATTCTTAAAAACCTATAGAAATTAAATGTGAAAAGTCTTTTAATGTCAAGCTTAACTAGTAATATGATGGATAACTCAAAAGATGATTCAGAATTTAAATTGTGTTTAGAAGAATTCGGAAAATCAGGAGTCAAACCTAAAATCTATTCTATAAATCAAGGAAGAATTGCAAAGATTAAGTTCAAAGTACTAGAAAAAATAAACCAAATAAAATTGATAGCAAGAAAACAAGATTGTGCTATTGGTATTGTTGGAGGTTTTGTAAGAGATTTATTATTAGATAAACCTTCTGAAGATGTTGATTTTGTGGTTTTTAAAGGAGATATAAACAAACTTACAGAATCAATAGCTAAGAAATTAAACGGTAAAATTGGTAAAATGAGTAATAAGACTTTTACGACACAAATAAGATTTCCTGACCATTTAGTATTCGAATTTAACTCAACTAGAAAAGAACGATACGAGTATCCATCTAGAATTCCCATTGTTGAAGCAGCAACTATTGTTGAGGATCTTCAACGTAGAGACTTTACAATAAATGCTTTTCTCATGTTCAATGACAAATATCTTGATATTTTTGAAGGTACAAAAGATCTTCATAAACGTTTAATCAGAACTACTCGTAATCCTGATGAGGTGTTTAGAGAAGACTATCTTAGAATGTTTAGGGCTATTCGATTTGCATGTAGATTGAACTTTGAAATTAGTAATGAAACAAAAAAAGGCATTAAATTACATGTTAGAAATATTCTTGATGTTCCATCTGAAAGAATACTAATTGAACTCAAACAATCTTTTGAATATAATCCTTTGATGGCTTTTAACTTAATGGTGAACCTCAATATCTTTGAAACAATGTTCCCTCAGATAATAAACTCGAAATTAGACTTAAATCAATATCAGGTAAAAACTACTTTTAACAAAATAAGAGAAGAAATGAAGTTTCTTGAAAGTAAAAATGTAACAGATATTTATCCATATCTTGCATTGTTTCTGAAGGAAATTAAAATAGAATCAAAATCTAGAGATACTGAAAATTCTCTTTTAATAGAGAATAAGAAAACAGAAGCTATAAGACAGATTCTTATAAATTATAAATTTTCAAATAAAGAAAAAGAGACCATACTCAATTACATTCATTTTACAGAAATTTTGGCTAAAACTTCAGAACAAAATATGAGTGATTTTGAAATTCGTAAATTTATCCGTTCTACATATCCGAAAACAGAAATTATATTCTTAATTATAGAAGCACTTCAAAGTATAAAGAAATCTAAAATAAATTATGAGAAATTAGAAAAGTGTTTTGTAAATATTGGCGCTAATAAAGATTTGATTTTCTTTGAACCAGCTTTAAACGGCTTGGAGATAGCTGATTTTTTAAAAATAGAAGGTAAGGAAATTGGAGAAGCTAAAAAATTATTATATGATGCAATAATGAGTGAAGAAATAAACAATAACAAACAAGATTGTTTGCTTTATCTTCAGAAGAAATATAATCGTTAGGGAGAAAAAGATATTAAGATTTTTACTAAAGAATATCCAATGGTCGCTCTTCAAAATAAAAAAACTGTAAAAGCTCTTTCAATTTTGTCAGTTTTTCTGCTTTTGCTTATATTTAATTCTATATCTTTTAAAGGAGAAGAGTATCAAGAGATCATTACTAAGACTTCAGAATTAGAAACTTTACCGAAATTATATACAAATATTGAGGAAATATTCATTGATTCTGATGAGGATTTCATAACTTTAGGCTGTCCCGGGAATGGCACTGAGAGTAGTCCTTTTCTAATTGATTCCTATATCGTAAGTCCTGGATTAAATGAGACTAGCATTTTTTATATAAGCAATGTAACTAAGCACTTTATAATACAAAATTGTCAAACTGAGAATGTTGGTGGTATTATTCTAGAAGGTCTTAATTCAGCTACAGCTATATTAAGATATAATCAAATTATGCGTATAAATTTGTATTATCCTGCAATAATTAGGACTTGTATTAGTATTATTGATTGTTCTAATGTTATTGTTTCGAACAACACATGTGATAGTAATGTAAATGGAATTATTATCTCAGATTCAAGAAATGTAACTGTAGTGAATAATACAATACTAAATGGAATAAATCAACCATCAAGTGATAGAAGGTATTGTGGCTTGACTGTCTCTGATTCTCATAATTGTAGCATTTATAATAATCACTTTGAAGAGGGGGGAATTTTCTTAGATGTTTCTAAAGAAGAAATTTCTTCCTTAACAATCCAAGATAATTCTATTTTACGTTGGGATGGTGGAAAACATATCTCTACTAAAACTTCAATTTTAGCTCTCAAGAACGCATCTGATCAGATAATTGATGCATCAATATTTGGTCAAATTATTATTATAAAATGTGAAAATATTCTTTTAAGAAATATGAGATTTAATAACTCTTTTGTGGGATTTTCAGCATTCTTCAGTAATAATTGCAGAATAGAAAATGGTTTTTCTACCTTCTGTCAAATCGGATTTTTAGATTATCACTCCAAGAATACCGAGTTCTATAATATAACTAGTTTAAGTAATGTTCGTGGAGTGCAATTATCTTCATCTGAATATTGTTCAATAGACGAATTAACAGCTACCAAATGTAGTTCGTACGAAGGTCTCTATATTGATGAAAATACAAAACATGCAATTGTCAAGAATAGCAATTGTTCCTATAATAGTTTGAGTACAGGAATTCAAGACTCAGGTCTGAATACTTCATTGGTTAATAATCATATGGAACACAATTATATTGGTATTTCACTCTGGAGTTCAGAAAATACTACTATAATTAAGAATGAAATTAATCATAATAGAAATCAAGGTATTTACATTTCAGGTTCAGCAAATTCACTTGTTTATGAGAATACGATAGCATTTAACAGAAATTATGGTATATATGTTACTAATAGCATTCAAGGTACAATATCTACTAATTTAGTCTACGAAACCGAAGGTTATGCTATTTTCTTAAGTTCAAGCACCCAATATTTCTTGATCTATCGAAATACATTCATCAATAATGAACCAGTAATAGGCTTAAGTCAAGCTTTTGATAGCGGATTTCATAATTACTGGTATCAAGCTGACGTAAAAATCGGAAATTATTGGTCGGGATCGTCAAAGAAAATCTATGAAATTGATGGTGATGCCAACAATCAAGATTTGTATCCAATAAAAGACCCTGTGATTTATCCACCCGATTCATTTTCCTGGAAAACATCGTTTCCTAATTTACTTGTTTTTCTTATCATTTCTATTCTAGGTTTTCAAACATTGAGAAGAAAGAAAAAAGAACAGAATTTCCTGTAAATACTAAAGAATTGTTTTCTTGTAGTATTCCAGAAACGTTAATATAGACCCCTCTACTTTTTTATTCGATTGGTTTGTTTCAAACACTAATAGTTACTAAAAAAAAATCTAAAACCATTTTTTTAGATGTTATTTTTTTGCTATTAGTGACCTCTAGTCTTTTGATTAATGTCAAGATTATAAGTATATCAAATGCATTTGCTGAAAATTCAATTACAGATAAATCAAATCAGAAAAATTGTTCTAGATCTGTTAATGATAATTTAATAGTAGCTGGTTCACTTTCCTCATCTGAGTTTAATATAACTACATCCAATCACTATTATGATGGGTATAATTTGTTCGTTTTAGATAGACAAAATGCGGATACTCACTTACACGAAATATATTTAGTAGTTATAGATATGTTAGGAAAAATAATCTCTTCAAGATATTTAGGCTCTACTCTAGCTTCAGTCTATTCTGTTGCAAAATTTATTAATTCTACTACTGTTGTAGTTGGAGGAATACTAAAGCCTTTTCTCTGGAATTTCTTCAAAAACACTATAAGTGAACTAGATTTCGATGAACACCATGATATTGAGTATATAAGCGCAACAGACACTTTTCTTACTTTTGAAAGAGAAGAAATAAGTATAGAAAGCATTGCTTACACTTTTGATAAAATTGTTGAATATACTCATACGGGAGAAGTTGTGTGGTCGGTATCAACTAATTCTTTTGTCTCTTATACTGACTGGTGCCCTTATCAAGATATGCTAGGTGAAACACGTTCTATAACTCACTGTAATTCGTTGTTTTACAATCCTGATGATGATACGATTTTACTCAATTGCCGAAATTTAAATACTATCTATAAACTAAATCACACTTCAAAGGAATTAATATGGTCGTTAGGAGAGCATGGCGAGTTTGATTTATATGATATAAAAGGAAACAAGAAAGATTCCTTATGGTATCACTGTCACGCTGTTGAGTATTTTGATGATAACAAGATAATTTTATTTGATAATGATTATCATAATCAGACAAATGTAGCCAGTAGATTCTCTAGATTAGTTGAAATTGAGATAGATGAAGAAACGAAAACTGCCAATGAAACGTGGACTTATGTTGCTCCAGAAGAGTATTCAACTACTATCTGGGGGGATGCTGACAAATTGCCAAATGGTGATAGGTTAGGTACATTCGGAACTCCAATTCATACCTTTGAATCTCGTAATGCTAAAATCCTAGAAATCAATGAACAAAAAGAAATAGTATGGAAACTTGATTTTGTAGAAAATGAGCTTTACGATTATAGTATATATAGGTTTGAACGTTTTAGACCATCTCCTGGATTAGAAGAACTAGAAACAGTTTATAGTAATTCTATTGAAAATACAACAATCCAGCTAGAAACATGGTCAGGTTACAGAACTAGAACAAATTTAGAAGGTTATTATAAATTATATTTAGATGATTCGTTGATTATTGAAGATATACATATTTTTAGGTCATATTGGAGAAAATCTATCTTAAATCTGAATCTTGGAAAATTAGTAGTAGGTTATCACAATCTCACAATTGTTTTAGAAGATGATTCTGGGCATATAACACTACGTACAATTGATGTTGAAATAAAATCATTTTATGTTATTAGAACAGGTTTTACCGAAATAGAACTAGGACAACCTGATACATTTTTGCGATGGGAAGGGAAAGCTGAATCTCCTCTTCTTTTAAATTTAACAATCAATGAAATATTATACAATTCATCATCATGGTTTGATAGTAATATCAGTATTGATCTATCTAGCTTAGGAGTTGGAGAACATAAAATCGAATTCCATCTGTTTAATAGTAGTGTATTAGTGTATAATGAAACCTTTTATGCATATGTTTATCCAGCAGAAGCTCCAATAGTGATTACAGCTTCTAATGAAATTTCGGTCACATGGGGAGAAGTAGAATACATCACATGGAATCTTTCTGATAATACACCAGTTAAATGGGAGATTTGCGTAAATGAAATATCGTATTTGATGCAAGATTGGAAAATGAAATTCTATGAGTTAAATTGGAAAATACCTAATTTCAAAGAGGGGAATTATAATATCACTATTTCACTCTTTGATCAGGCTGGATATACAAGTAGCTCAACAGTTAATCTTACAATAATCTCTCCATCTCCACCAGTACTGATCAGTTTACCTGGTGAAGAAGAATATCAATTTGGTGTTGGAAATATTTCTCTCTCTTGGATTGTTCATGGGGGAAATTTCTGGAATATTTTCATTGATGGTTCCATCTACTCTCACGGGACTTTAGACTGCAATTTATTGATATTCCAAACAGATGATTGGGATATATCTACTTGGAGTATTGGAAAACATTCAGTAACTCTTGAAGTTATTGACGAAAATGAAGAAGAATCTATTTCTACAGTCGAAATTATAATTTGGCTAAATAAGGCAGATGCATATGCAGATAGCATAGTAATTCTGCTTTCAGATTTATATGATAATGGAGAGAATGCTTTGGGTAAACCTGATGGTGAAACTTGTGGGCTTTTTGAAGGCTATACTCTAGGCTATATTACACTAGATATGGGTGAGCAAGAAGAGATTCTTAATCGCAATGGGGATGATTTTAAAGTGTATGCAAGTGGAGGTGAGTATCAGATCTGGATTGGGAATGATATCAATGTTCCATTTACATATTTAGGTACAGCAATTGGAAATTCTAGTTTTAATATTGGTTCAGTTTCACTTAATGAAGTAAGATATGTTAAGATACAATATACTCAAGGAGAATTCATTGAATTAGATGCAATTGAAGCAATCTATTATAACATACCAGAATGGGATAGTTCTCCACCTGAAATACATCAGTTAATGGATGTTGAAGTTAACATAGGTGATCAAGTACATATACTCACTTGGACTGCTTTTGACAGTAATCCATATAATTACTCAATATTGATGAATTCAGAAAAATTCCAAGAAGGATATTGGCATGGTGAAGCAATAAATTGTACAATTCCTCTTACAAAAGCCGGTGAAATTCTTGTTACACTTGTACTCTTTGATAGTTTTGGAAATAGTGCAAATACATCAGTAAAAATTACGGTTTTTGGAACAACACAAACAGCCTTAATTTTGAGTATTATCTTACCCAGTATAATCGTTGTGGTTGGGATAGCTCAATTATTGATTCGCATAAGAAAAAAAATCTAAAGTTAGTCCAGAAGACGTATTTTTAATTGATTTTTTTCTAACGAAAAATCATAAGATTAGGCTTTTAGTTTTTCAAGAAGCTTTTCTTTATCCTTCAAATCGCTCTCTTCTACTATCTGTATAATTGTCTTGTTTTGTTCAAAAGCTTTTTTCGCTAGATCAGCAGCTGTATCATATCCTACTTCTGGCGCAATTCGAGTTACTATCATCACATCATTCTGTAGTTGTTTTTGTATTGTTTCTATGTTCGCTTCCAAATCTACTAAACAGTGTTTGTTGAAAGAATCTAAACCACTTGCAAGTAATCTTATGGAATCAAGAGTATTTACAATCATCAAAGGTTTCATGGTGTTAAGATCAAGAATGCTTCCTATACTTTCAGCAAAAGTGATAGCAGTATCATTTCCTATAACATGAATGCAAACTTGTAGTAACATCTCTGATTGTGTCGGATTGATCTTACCTGGCATTATCGAAGAACCTGGTTCGTTTTGTGGAAGTATGAGTTCACCTAATCCGGCTCGTGGACCGCTACCCATCCACCTTATATCATTTGCTAATTTAATGAGAGACAAAGCTAGAGATTTGAGTTCATTACTCACTCTCACTAAGCTACTGTGTGAAGCTATAGCTTCTGCTTTAATCTTACTTGGATGAAAGTCTATCCCTGTTGTTTCAGAAAGATATTTTATTGCTTTTGGACTGAATTCTTTGTGTGTATTTAGTCCTGTACCGACAGCTGTTCCACCTAAAGGTATGAAACTAAGATCTTTACAAGAATTAACTAATTTCTTTAAACTGGTTTCTAACTGTTGTTTATAGACTGAAAATTCCATGGATAAAGGGATTGGTACTGCATCTTGAAGATGTGTTCTTGCTACTTTTATAATGCCTTGAAATTCTGTAATTTTGTGTTCGAGAGTTTTAATGATCTTTTCCAGTTCTGGCAGAAGTCTTTCTTGTATTGTTACAATTGTAACTAAATGCATTGTAGTAGGAATAACATCATTAGAAGATTGTCCTTGGTTTACATGATCATTTGGGTGAATAGGACGTTTCTGACCGAGAGGTGCTCCTAATATTTCGTTAGACCGATTAGCTATAACTTCGTTCATATTCATGTTTATCTGTGTTCCAGATCCTGTTTGATAGATATCTACAGGGAATTGATCTAAGAACTTAGATTCTTGAATTAACTCATTTAGCGCTTGCAAAATAGCTTTTGCATCTGTATCACTAATTTGTTTGAGATCTCGATTTGCTAGCAGTGCTGCTTTTTTCACCTGGGCTAATGCGATGATAAAGGATTTAGGGAATTGCTTCCCGCTAATATGAAAGTTCTCTAATGCTCTTTGAGTGTTAATACCCCAATAGACCTCTGCTGGAACCTCAAGCTCTCCTAATACATCTTTTTCTATTCTTACTCTCTTATTCATTTTTAGTCCACTTTGTACGTATATCATTAATTGCTGTACCAGGCTTGACTCCTTTTGGACACACGCGATTACAAACAAAGAATTTCTCACAAGCAGGAACACCATTCTCTCCCGATACTTTTTCTAAAATCTCATTACGATGTTCTTCAGAAAGTCTATTGTCTGCAATAAATCTGTCAGCTTTAGCAATAGCCATCGGTCCATAATAGTTCTTGTTTTTTGCGTTTACTGGACATGCCCAACACAGTCCACAAGCGATACAATTAATCAAATGTTCTATTGATCTAGCTGCCTCAAAACTTTGATGTGATTCAGGAGCAGTATCTTTCCATTCTCGAGTAAAATATGGTTGAACTTCTCTGTAGAATTCCCAGAACGGCTCCATATCTACAATAAGATCTCGGATGATTTCCATATTTGGTAATGGTTCAATCAAAATTTCGTTCTTTTCATCCCAATCAGGATGGTCACCGAATTTGAATTCAGGTAGTTTTACAGGTTTCTTCATAGTCTTAACAGTAGCAACTTGTGTTCTACAAGCAAGTTCAGGAACTTTGTCAATAGTAATACTACATGAACCACAAATTGCACCTCTACACGAATATCTGAATGCTAAAGAAGAATCAAGATGATCTTGAATATAGAATAAAGCTTCAAGAACAGTCATTCCTTTTCTTTTAGGAACTTCATATCGTACATATCTTGCTTTGGTTTCATTAGGTTTTTTTCTATATACTAAAAATGTCTGTGTTTCAATCATCAATATACACGCTCCTTTACTTCAAAATGTCCAAGTTTCACAGGTTTTCCATAAAGACTCAACTTCCCTTCTTTATCTCTAGTTACCATAGAATGAACCATAAATTTCTCGTCATTTCGATTAGGATAGTCAATCCTCGAGTGAGCTCCTCTGCTTTCTTTTCTCCACAAAGCAGCAAAAGCTGTAACTTCTGCAATATCTAACATATTTCTTAATTCTAAAGTTCTGACCAGACCATAATTAAATTGTCTTTCTGATGTAGATATAGTCACATCTTTGAATTTTACTTGAAGTTTGCAAATTTCTTCATAAGCCTCTTGAAGTTCTTTTTCAGTTCGAAAAACTCCCACCTTAGAATCTAAAATCTCTCCCATGGCATTCTTTATGTCAATAGGTTTTTTTCCTTTATTTTTGTTCCACTTGGCAAAGAGATCTTCTGTGTTTTTATGCTGTTGTTCTTCAGCTTGCACTATTTCTTCCTCCTTTGGTAGTTTAGGTAAGCCTTTCTCAAATAGAGTTTTACCTATATGCCTGCCAAATACAGCTGTTTCAAGTAAAGAATTACCACCTAAACGATTAGCTCCATGAACAGAGAGACAAGAGCATTCTCCTATTGTGTATAGACCATTGAGCTCTGTTTCACCAAAATCTCCATCAAATTTAGTCCCAATTCCACCCATAGAATAATGCTGACCTGGTTGAACTGGAATAGGTTCTTCTATCGGATCAACACCAGCAAAATAAATGGAAATCTCTCTAATACCTGGTAATCTTTCATTGATCCTCTCAGCTCCAAGATGTGTTAAATCAAGATGAACATAAGCATTTTCAAAACCTCTCCCTTCTTTAACTTCAGTATCTATTGCTCGAGCAACTATATCTCTGGGAGCAAGCTCTTTAGCCTTAGGAGCAACTTCCATCATAAACCTTTCACCAAGATTATTATAAAGAAGTCCTCCTTCGCCACGAGCCCCCTCTGTTATAAGTATATTTGTACCATATAACGTAGTAGGATGAAATTGAACAAATTCACAATCTTGTAATGGAACTCCAGCTCGAAATGCTGCTCCAACACCATCGCCTGTATTTATAATTGCGTTAGTTGAACGTTTATACATCCTGCCAAATCCACCTGTAGCAAGAATAACATAACCTGCTCGAAATGTTATCAAATCACCAGTATTAAGATCTAAAGCAAGAATTCCCGTAACTTGATTCTCTACTCTGTTAATGTCAATCAAATAATGTTCATTAAAGAATTGTACATCCTTATGAGTACATTGTTCATAAAGAGTATGAAGGAGAACATGACCAGTTCGATCAGCTGCGTAGCAAGTTCGGGGAAAACCAGCTCCACCAAATGGTCTTTGAGCTATAAGACCAGAATCTAATCGAGAGAAAGGTGCTCCCATACTCTCAAATTCAACAACAATTTTGGGTGCTTCATTGCACATAAATGAAACAGCATCTTGGTCAGCAAGGTAATCTGATCCATACACAGTATCATATGCGTGTTTTTCAGGAGTATCCTCTTTTCCTGCATCAGTATTTCCAAGTGCTGCATTAATCCCTCCTTGAGCAGCTCCAGAATGGCTACGAACTGGATATACTTTGCTTACAACTGCTACTCTCCAATGTTCAGTGAGTTCAAGAGCAGCACGTAATCCGCTTAATCCTGCACCAACTACAACCACATCAAATTCTTTGACATTCATGAAATAAACAATTAGAGGTAATTTATAAAGAACACTACTTTTGTTATTATTTTACTTTTTCCTTAAAAAAATAGGAAACTTATAAATAATTTCGTTAACTATCGTTTCTTTGACATGTTTGAAAATAAGACTAGAGTGGTTAGAAACAGTTTAGCTATTTTCTTAGCTGGAACACTTTCATTTGTTGGTATTTATCTTTCATCTCAATTTTTAGAGTGGGAATTGAAAGGGAAAATTGATAGGGGCGAAACACTTTTTATCCCTTCTATAGTTGCTTTTTCATTGGTTGGAGCAGTAATTGGTTGGTTAGCTTATTTTGAGGATGTAAAAAAAATTATGTGGAATTTCATAATTATTGTTTTGATATTTGGAGTAGTTTTTCCAATAATAGTTTGTATATTCGTTTTTAGAGGACAGCTAGATAATACTGCATTAGCCAACCTAATAGAATTTCCAGGTTCGTGGTTTGCAGCATATGTTATATATAAGAGTGCTAATTCTATTGCAGAAGAACATGGACACAGAGCTGATGAATTTAGGGAGGAAAGAGCAAAACATGATGCAGCCATTGATAAATTACATGATCAGTTATATCATGAAAACAAAGATTCTAATGTGGATTACTAGAGAATGTTCTTAAATAATTAAAAAGGATTAAATTTTCATAATCAGAGTCAGAAAAATCTCTATATAATTTGTTCTAGACCAGCTTTTACCTTTCCTAAATGGTAAATTTATTGACCACTACAACAACATTGAATTCTTTTACATCCATGAAATAAGCTTCGAATTGTAATTAATAAAAAAACATCTACAATTATATAATTTTAACCTTGTGTAAAAAAAAAGAGGGAGTCTTACTTCCTTCGTTTTGTAAAATAAATCATGCAAGACAAAACTAAAACAGATATCAGAAGGAAGCTCAGATAAGAGTAGCCCACTCTATATTCTCTTGCAGAGTATTCTTCAGAATAGATTTCATATGATAAAAGATTTGAATTTGTATCATTCAATTTATCTGTATATTTGTAATAGCAACTATAAAATCCTAATACTCCTACTTTGGTATTTATTGAGAGTCGATTTTCAGATACTTTTTCTGAATTATCATAGATTTGTTCTCTTTTATTCACGATTTCGATGTATTTACCATTTTCTTTTTTTGTTACTTCAGCGCTCTCTACTTCATCTGCTGCTTGACTTAATACTTCATAGAATTTATCAAAATATGAAATTGTTTCAGAACCATTGATAAATTCAAGGGGAAAGATAAAGGTAGGTTCATAAACATTTAACTCAAGGGAATTTACTAGCTGAAAAACATATTTATAGAAATAAGGACTATATGTAGATTCACCCATTATTAATAGATACTGTTGAAAATCATCCAATTCTTGATTGTTCAGAAGAATGTTATAATAAGGATATTCATCTGGAAGGTATAGTATCTCTTCAAAGTCATAAGTAACAGAACCATTCAGAAGGTTAACAATCTCAATTGTTAAAGAATCACCATCATGAAGTTTATCGTTATCCCAATATCCAGAAGTCTGAACATTTCGTATTTGCCACTCGAAAGTTGCACCTTTATAGACAATGTTACTAAAACTAAAGAAATCTTTTATAGGGCCTTCTGCTAAATCTGCTAAAGCGTAGTCAAAATTATCCTGAAAACTGAAAAAAATAAGTAAAATTAGCATAAATACAGGAATTTTTTTAGAGTACATTTTACTCAAAGAATAGTTTACTTAAACAACTATTTAATAGTTTGCTGAAAACAAAGATATGATTGCAAATTTTGATGTATAAAATCTGTATTTTGTGATTAATTTTCTTCTAGACTTCAATAGAAGCAATAAGATCGCAAATATCACAAATTAAGAAATCAGAAAATAAAAAACATTTATAGTATTATATTATTGTCTAGAAAATTTTTATTCGAAAACATTAATATTATCGAATTTTCATCTATTATTTTGAAAACAAAGTTGGGGAACAACTTTATATTTAATCTAATGGGGACAAGGAATGTCAGAGTCTAATAACAATAAAATGAAAGAATATCTTGAGAATATGCAACAGTATGTTCAACAAGCAACTCTAAACAGAATTAAGAAAGTTTTAGAGAGTTACGTAAAAGAATGGGGAGTTGAAGCAGATATCCTGATACCAAAAAGAATAGCTTATCCCAAACCAATTTTCTTATATTTAGAAAACATGGAAGAAATTCCAATGGAAGTCTTTGACAGCTTAAGTGATTTTTGTAATTACTACGACCTAAAATATATTAATCAGAGAGGAAAGCTGTTCGCTTTCTATATTTACAAAGACTATAATAAAAGAGATACATATAATGATGATAAAACATCACTCTATGAAATATATCAAAAAGAGAGAAAATCAATTGTTGAGAAAGAAGAAATAAAAGATGAAAGTCTTTACGATTATAATATACAAAAAGGTGTCTTACCTTTAGTAAGTGGAGAACGAGAAAGTAAGACTAAATATCAAACTTATGATCAAGAAATTTAGTAAAGAATCAAATCACAACAATTCAAATCCTTTAAATCAACCTTGTTTACCGATTTTAACAACTACAGTTTTGTAAAGTATAATGCTATAATTTTCTAAATAAGAGTTGATATTAACGATCAAGAACAGAATAAAATAGAGATAAATGAAAACACAAAACATCACTCTTCATAAAAATTGGAAAATAGTAAGAGAAATTAAAATAAATAAAGAGCTGGAAAGAGAATTAGAAGCAATACTAGGAAAACATGTTCAGCTTGGTGGAGAAAAAAATAATGGTCATTATGCAACTGAAAGAAGGTCAATAATAAAGAAAAACAGAAACAAAAAAAAATTGACAGAATTATGAGAGTAAGATTAAAATAGTACTTTTCTTGAAAAAAATCGCATCATCTCTTTTTGTTGAAGAAATTCCCTTTTTGGTTGAGGAAATTATTTCCCAAAATCTAGTGAAATGTTTCTTAAGTAACAGAAAGATTTATATGTGAAAAAACACGAAAGTTTATTGCGAAAAGTATATAAAGAGAAAGATTTAAAAGTCGAAAACTCAGCATCCGAAGGGTAAAATTGGTTGGTCTCTCTGCATTTTAGTAAGGTTAAGGAAATAGTTTATTGTGGAGATTCTCACCGAAAAATCAACAAATTTGATTTAACATAATCCACCAAAGCTGTATCCTAGCATATGTAATGCAGATACTTCATTTTCGCTAAGAAAATAACAAAATAATTGTAGGTAGAAGAAAGAATGAGTGAAACACCAGATACATCCTATAGAGAAGAGGAGGAAATCATTCAATGCCCTGAATGCGGCAGTGAAGATGTTATTCTGGATGAGACAAGAGGAGAGCATATTTGCCGAAATTGCGGTACCGTTGTAGAAGAAAAGCTGATAGACGATGGTCCTGAATGGAGAGCTTTTACTGCTGAAGAGCGCTCTAAAAGGAGCCGTGTTGGATCACCCACTACCATCACCATCCATGATAAAGGACTTTCAACTCAAATTGGTTGGGAGGATCGAGATGTGTATGGAAAGAAGCTCTCTCCCAAGAGAAGAGCACAGATCTATCGTCTCAGAAAATGGCAGATTAGAACTAGAGTCCACAGTTCTATAGATCGAAATCTGGCTTATGCTATGTCAGAATTAGATCGTCTATCTTCACAACTCGGAATCCCACGAAGTGTGAATGAAACCGCTGCAAATATCTATCGTAAAGCAATAGAAAAACGATTGATCCGAGGTCGTTCTATCGAAGCTATGATTGGTGCTACAGCTTATGCTGGAGCTCGAATCAGACGTGTTCCCAGAACACTTGATGAAATAGCTCGACATTCAAGAATTTCCAAGAAAGAACTCGGAAGATGTTACAGACTTATAGTCAGAGAACTTGATATCAAAATTCCTTTAGCCAATCCGACTGATTATATAGTCCGTTTTGCTGCAGAACTCCGTTTAAGTGGAAGAACATCTAGAAAGGCTGTTGAACTACTTAACAGAGCTAAAGAACATAATCTTACAGCTGGAAAAGATCCAACTGGATTAGCAGCAGCATCAATATATATTGCTGGTATCACTGAAGGAGAGAGGCGAACTCAGCGAGAAATTGCTGAAACAGCCACTGTAACTGAAGTGACTGTTCGCAACCGTTACAAGGAATTAGTACGAAAACTCAAAATAGAAGTAACAATCTAATTTCCTCTTCATCTTCTTTTTTTCTTTCTTTCGAATTTTTATTGGTAAAATTAAGAATACTAAACCCATCAAAGCTAGAAAAATCATGGAAAGATAACTTAAATCTAAGTTCATTTCTAACCACATGAATGAAAAATTCCACAGAATTACTTCACAAAAGGGGTATAAACTTACAACAACAATCACAGTATAAAATATTCGTATCTTGTTAAAATTTAACTTAGACCAAATATATGATAGTAAAATTATTCCAACAAGTAATATGACTGAATTGGGAGCAGTTATACTACGTACAATTGCCATTCCATTTGAATTAAAATCTATCACACCAGGACCAATAATAGCATCAGCAATAATCAAGCTTGCAGCAAATAATGACAAAAATAAAGCTATTGAAAAAATTAGAATGTTTATTTTTTTTAGTGATTCTAGCGTTTTATTTTTTATTTTTGTAGTATCTATAAATATAGACATACAAAGAAGAATAAGAGATATTACTGCTTTTTCAACTCCTATTTCGTAAATGATTATTATGTTTAAATATCCCTCATTTCTCATAAACGAAAGATATAATATTATTCCCCCTCAAGCTAAAATCAACAGAAATCCAGCGAGAATTCTGAAAAGAATATTTCCCAACTTGGAATTCATACGTAAAAAATTATTTTTACACTTATACATTTTTTGTAAAAACGCTATTTTTTTAGCTAGAGAATCAAATTTTGTTTTTACATTCTTGTATATGTTTACATGTTACTTTTCGAAAGGTATATTGAGGACATATACAACTCCAACCTCTTCCGGGTGAATAGGTGACTATATACTTCTTCCTAGGATTACTTTTGCTTGCAATATCCCATTCTTTTGCTTTAGAAGGAGTCTTGGTTTTAGTTGTTTTAACTTTAGATAAAAATTCTTTCTCATCAGTGATATTATGTACTTCAGGTATAATCTTCAAGGCAAAACTATCATACCTTGTTGGTTTGTAATTTACTTGTGCTGCTCCATTCTTGAAAAATTTAGCTACACTACAGAAATTTGGAAAAGTTTTATTCTTTTTGATGTATTTTACTAATCTGTCTTCTAGAAGATTTTTCATTTGAGCATTTGTGATTATATTCGTTCCTTCCTTGACAATTTTGTGGTAGACTATAGTTGGGAAATTGTCCCCTTCTAGAATCTGTTTGTGGATTAAAATATCATCTAATTTCACTTCATGCTCACTAAGATTTGTGATTGTTTCTTGGAAACTGAAATCAGCTATACTAATGTGATTCCACCAATTTCCTTCTAAGTCATCTTCTATGTTTTTTACATTGATTTTCATGATATAGCCCACTCTATTTTTTTCATAAAAAAATGTCTTTTTTGGTATTTAAATATTATATAAATGAAAAACCATTCTATCACATTTTTCCTTTCGAAGATTGTTTTCCAATCTCACGAATAAATCTACAATATTTTATATCAATATCAAATTGTTAATTTATGGAGAAGGAAATTGAGGAGTTTACTAAACACATTTTAGATACATTACAAGAGCATGCTAACGCTAAACTTAAAGAAATTGATTTTTGTTCTTAGATGGAGCTTTTGATATTGCTAATGATTTATTTCAAGATTCAGAAATATATGTATTGAAAGGTTATGGCTGGATATTAAAAGAAGCATCAAATACATATCAACAAGAGGTTTTCGATTGGGTGATGAAAAGAAAAGATTCAATGCCAAGACTTTCACTAAGATATGCAATAGAAAAAATGCCTGAGGAAATGAGAAAAAAAGCTATGAAATAGTGATTTTTCCGCTAAATTTTTGAGCGCCTTTTTAAAGTTGATGAGATTTTCAGCTTTTGAGAATAATGAATTAAGTTATTCTTTTTTTGACTTTTTTCAAAGCTTTTATTAATCACATCTCTTTTGTGGCATTGTATTAAAATGTCTGAAGAAAGATTTATGGATAAAATCATCGAAGTGTGCCTTCGTCGAGGTTTTGTAAATCCAACAGCTGAAATTTATGGTGGAGCAGGAGGTTTCTACGATTATGGCCCTCTTGGAACTTTGATGAGACAAAAGATTATTGATTTGTGGAGACAGAGTTTTGTTTTAGATGAAGATAACATCTTCGAAGTTGCAGGTTCTGTTCTACTTCCTGAAGCAGTTTTTAAAGCATCAGGGCATTTAGACTCATTTGAAGATCCCTTGGTTCAGTGTGAGCAATGTAACTCAATGTTCAAAGCTGATACCATTATTAAAGATGCAACTAGTCAGATAGCTGAAGGTCTTTCTTTAGATGAATTGGACAAAATAATTAGTAAAAATAATATCAGTTGTCCAAACTGTAAAGGAACTTTATCAAAAACAAGAGAATTCAACTTGATGTTTAAAACTGAAATTGGTCCAACTGGAGGAATTAATGGATATCTTAGACCAGAAACAGCTCAAAACATTTTCATTAATTTCAAACGATTAGTGAATTTTATGCGTAACAAGCTTCCCTTTGGAATCGCTCAGATGGGATCTTCGTTCAGAAATGAGATTTCTCCCCGCAATTTCTTAATTAGAGGAAGAGAATTCGAGCAAATGGAAATAGAGATGTTCTATGATCATGATAAGGAGAATGAACATCCACGATTTCATGAGGTAGCGGATATAGAAATAAATGTGGTTACTCGTGAAATGCAAGAAAAAGGATGGGATGAACCACTAAAGGTTACAACAGAAGCAGCAGTTGAAGAAAAACTCATCCCAAATCAATATCTGGCGTATTATTTAGCTATGGAAACTGAAATGCTTCAAGCAATGGGTGTTCCCGAAGATTCTTTCTGGTTCCGTCATATGCAAGATAATGAAGCTCCTCATTACTCAGCTGGTAATTTTGATTTGGAAGCTGATCTGTCTATAGGACATATGGAAATTATTGGGAATGCTTTACGGACAGATTATGATCTTCAAAAACATGCAAAAGCCACAAATTCTAACTTTGAAATTGCAATGCCAGATGGTAAAAAAGTTGTTCCTCACGTCTGTGAACCTTCATTAGGTGTTGGAAGGATTTTTTATACAGTCTTAGAAAAATGTTTCAGAGAAGATAATAGGGGTTGGACTTGGTTCCAATTTCCACCTGTTGTTGCACCTTTAGAAGTTGCAGTCTTTCCTTTGATGAAAAAGGATGGTTTAGCAGAATTAGCTCAAGAAATTCACCAAGAACTAAAAGATGCAGGATACTTATCTTTCTACGATGAGAGTGGAAAAATAGGAAAAAGATATGCAAGAGCAGATGAAATAGGTATTCCTTACTGTGTTACAGTGGATTATGATTCTCTCAAAGAATATTCTGTGACAATTAGAGATAGAGATACTATGAAACAAATTAAACTCCCTCTTGAAGATTTGGAAATCGCTCTTGGTGAGTTAATGGATGGAGAAGCAGATTTTGATGAATTTAAAGAATTTGAGCAAATAGAGAAGTAAAAGCTTTCTCTCACAATTTTTTTGTAGAAACTTACTCTTAAATAGTCTATTTCCTCTAGTTAAAATGCTTAAAATGGTTACCAAAGATTTTTCTCATCTAGTTACTCAAAATAAATTCCAGAAAGGTTATCTTGAACATGTATTTAAAACAAGAAATGAATATAAAGAGGAAGCAATGAAAATTCCTTTAAAAGAAGTGTGGAAGGATTCTGAAGTTGAAGAAAGACTCTTAGATATGATTCACCATGCACTCTCTCCTCTCAGATCAACAAACAATATGATGAAAGATAATTCTTTGAAATTTTCCATTGAAAAACTTGATGAGATAGATGAAAATAATGTTATTGAATCAAGTCTAAAGCTTTACGAACAAATTATAAATGAAACCGAAGAAATTCTTAGGGGAGTTGAACTGGGTAAGTTAGGTGGAAATCTAAGCGATTTGAAAGATAATCAAGATGCTTTTATTCAAAGATATGGTATACTTACAATGCATGCAATTCATCATTGGGGTCAAATTGTAAAATTACATGGTATCATTTGCCAATTACTAGAAAACAAGAAAAAGAGTTCTGGATAATTATAGAACAGCAACAGAAAAGATTAAGAATATAAGAAGAATGTGAAATTCGATGACAAAATACGTATGCCAACGATGTAAAAATGAAATAACTCCAGGAGAACTCAGAATTTTACCTGGTGTTAAATGTCCTAAATGTTCTAATAGAATTCTTATCAAACAACGTTCATTAATCGCTAAACCTGTCAAAGCAAGGTAAGAACTTTTTTCAAAGCAAATCATTTAACTATCTAAAACAGATTTTTGAGAAAAATTAATAGTTGAGAATGGTTTTGTTAATCTATGATAGAGAAAAATTATCAAGAGTTAAGAGATTTTCTTGTTCCTTTTCTTCAAGATAGATATCGAAGCCCAACTGTAAATGATGAGCTTAGAAGAGTAATAGAAGATATTGCAAAATCCTTTCTCTGGTGTATTCTAAGCGTATCAGGAAGACTTCACCTTCAAGCAATAACAACTATTTCTATAGCAGAGGCAACATATGAACGTGGTTTGTATAATAGCTTAAGACCTCTGACTATAGGATCAAAAGATATCGGACTTGCAGAATTAATTCCTCTCTTACCTGGTGAAATACATAATTGGTTATTATTTCTTCAAAATAATGGAAAACTTCAAGGAACATATGATAGGTTTACAGGAGTTTATTCTCCTTAGATAATGAAATAATCCACTTTCCAACTAATATTAAATAAAAAGAAATAAGACATTTAGAAACATAAATAATTAGCTGACATTTAGTTAAATTTAATAAATACTTGTGTTCTATTTTACATGGTGTAAAATTGGATAAAGAAATTAATGTTGAAACTTTTTTTCAAAGAAGAGTAAGGATTTACAACACTTTTAGATGGGTATCTTTGGCTTTAATTATGCTTGGTTTTGTAATATTCTTAATAGGATTTTTATTAGAATGGAATATCTGGATATATCCGTGGTTTGGAGGTGTAGTTGTTTTTATCGCTTTCATACTACCTTTTGCAATTAGAAGAGTTTTGAGGATAAAAGATCCAAATTTAGTCAAATATTTGGCTTTAGGAATAGATTATAAAAGTGGAATGTAAAAATTTCTACTCTTTAATAATCTTAGCTTCTACTAATCTGTCAGTGATTGCTCTAGTAATTTCTGCAAGAACAGTTTTACCTAGAATATTGTTTTCAGAATAGATTGTTACAGCTGGTCCACTGTATATTGGATATGAAAAGTAGTAATTCTTATGCTGAAGATCCTTCTCAGCCACAATTAGATATAATTTATCACCTATTAATTCTTCTTTCTTTTTCTTATTAAAATCAATTATATCTTGTATGAGTCTTTTACGTATTTCTGATAACAATTTTCTATCAGCAGGAGCAGATGATCCTGTTACAGTAAAAGGTGAATTTGGTAGAGGAAGATATTTATACACTGTTATTTTTTCAGCAAAATCCTTCAGTTTTCCGTTCACGACTTTTCTTGTAGTTCTCAAGGTTTCTGTAGTTTCTCCTGGTAACGAATGAATAAGATAAATCTGTGGGGCAATTCCTACCTCCTTGAACATTCTTGCTGCTTCTAAAGCTTGATTTGAGGAAGAAGGTCTTCCTATTGCAGTACTGTGATTTACATCAAATGTTTCACATCCAATACTTATGGCTGTTTCTGGGAGAGTTTTTCCTATGATTCTTGCACCTGATTCACTTACTAGTGATGGTTTAACATTCTCAATTGATATGCTACATAATTCAGATTGCTCATCCCTAATATGCGCAAGCTCAGTTAGCAACTCTGAAATCTTCTTTAAATTTGGTAAAGGTTTGGTTGGAGAATAAAGAGTTTTGCTGTTTTCTCCTCTAAAGTAATCAAAGAAACCTGGAGAAGAAAGAATTATCCTTCTTACTCCCTTTCGAAAAAGTTCCTTTATTTCTTTAACAACCAATGCTTGTGATTTGCTTCTAGGAGGTCCAAAAGTAGCTGGAACTGAGCAAAATCCGCATCCTGGTGGGATATCTTCAGGACAATCAGCTCTAAAAACGTCATCAGGATCATTACAATTTCCACAATCGCTGCATCCCCCTTGTTTTTTTACTATGTCTCCTCTAAAATGATTAGAGCAACCACGTGTTATCTCAACATACACTTTGGAAAACCAATAATCTGGATAATCTGTTATTTTATTTGTAGAAGGAGGAAATTCCTCAAAGATAGATTCTGTACTTAATTTGCGATTTTGAATTATCAATGAATTTTTAATTTTATCGATATTGATTCTTTCATCTAGAACAGTACCAAGGTTCTCAAAAGAAAAATCGTTCCTAAGAAGACCATCTAAAATGTACTCACCTTCTCCCACAATTCCTGCTGATATATCAATTTCTCGTAAAATTGTCTGTTCAGCTACAATTGGTCCTCCGAGAATTATTATTGGTTTTGAAATGTTCTTTTTAATCCGTATAATAACTCTTTGTACAGCTATTTTATCCACTGACATTGCGCTTATGAGAAAAATTTTAGAGTTTATTCTATCTAAAAAATGTTCTTTATCAAGTAAATCTTCGACTCTTACTATTTTAGCAACTCTGTTATTTTTTTCACAAATCCCTGCTAATAATCGTGGACCTACTCCTATAGCATCTCTAGAGAATTTTCTACGTCCTTCGTTTGCTGCTAAAGCATCCACGATTAAGATAGTCATTAACTCTACTAAATTCTACTATTATTAAATGATTTTTGTGTGTTTTTAAAAAAGGGGAAATGACAAAATATAAATATGCTTATCACTTCTTAATAGATGTGTTAGAAGACGATTTATGCAGTGTATGTGGTCTTCCTCAAGATTTATGTGTCTGTGAGGAAATAGCTAAAGAAGAACAGATTATAAGAGTTTTTTTGGAAAAGAGAAGGTATGGTAAAAACTATACTCTTGTCACAGGAATTGACCCTAATGAAGTAGATTTAAGCGCATTAGCTAAGAAACTAAAATCTAAGCTAGCTTGTGGTGGTACTCAAAAAGAGGGTAGAATTGAGCTTCAAGGTGATCATCGATATAAAATTAAGCAAATTCTTGAAGATTTTGGTTTTCCAGCAAACAACATTGAAGTACAATTCTAAAATAGGTGACATAAATTAAAGAAGACGAATCTGAGAATTTTCCTAAACCTTCATTTAAAAAACGTAGTATAAAGGATACAGTGACGGTTTGTCCAGTCTGTTTTCATGCTACAAAGTATATTCCTGCTGTGTTTGGTATGCCTCAACACGTTTGCAGGAATGAGGAATGTGGATGGTCAGGTACGATAGCAGTAGAAGTATCAGTGGAAGACTACGAGGAATTTATTAAAAAACAGCAACAAGAAGAATCTGGTAACAAAAACAACGAATAGGAAAGATTTATCTAAAACATATGATGAATATAGACTGTTACCATGAAGCAAGCAATAGTTATAGATAGTTCAAGAGAAATCCCTCTAGAATTATATAGAAACGAGCATATTTTTCCTGTAGGTTACTCCATAGAAGATTCTAAAAAAGAGTCTCATTATGAAAGGGAAAGTGTAGATAAACTCCATACAGATGAGTTGATATCTATTATTAATGGTGACAAAAAAGCAAGGATTTTTGCTCCTAATATCAAAGAATTCGTTGAACTATATACTTTTCTTGCAGAAGAATATGATTCTTTGATCAGTATTCATTCTTCCTATTTTACTCCTGCAGTGTATGAACATGCACTTGTTGCAAAAAAAATGGTTTCTGGAATAACAATAGATTTGGTAGATTCACCAACAATTGGATCAGCCGCAGGTTTATTTACTTCTGAGTTAATCAAATTTATTCCTAAAGCGAGTACCATTAATGATATTAGGAAAAAAGCTATAGATTTGAATAGGAATATTAATGCATATACTATTACTGAAAACGATAAATTAGTCAAGGAAGTTAAAGATAGAGAAAATGTTCTAAAATCCTCTTCTTTTCCATTAAAAAATTACAATTTATACCATTATTTTCACACAAATTGGGAAATCATTTCAACCAATAGAAAATCGAAAAATTTATTCAAAGACATAAATAGTAGAATAAATTTAACAAATAAAACAAAAGAGATTACAAAAGTATTCTATTCAACTAGCTCAAATCATATTAGGGAGACAAAAGAAACTCTAAGACGAATAAGAAAAGTGGAAAAAACTGAAACTCATCAATCTATTATTTCACGTTATTTACTTGGTAAAGATTTTTCTAGTATTGCTTTCCTTTAATTCTCTTAAATTCGATAGAATGTTCGAGTGTTTTTATAAACAATATCTGCTAAATCTTTCTCTTCTACTTCCAAAATTCTAGATGCATGTCTACATAAAATTGGGATGTTAGATGGATCATTTTTCTGATCTTTTACTAAGGCGTGGAATGGACTATCTGTTTCTAATAATAAACTATCTATAGAGACTGACTGCAGAATTTTTTGGAAATTCTTTTTATATATTGCACTTGTAGGAACACTAACATACCAAGCTAAAGTCGATATCTCTCTGGCTTGTTCTTCAGTTCCACTGAAACAATGCATTAAGACTTCTTCAGCTCCCTTTTCTTTAAGTATCTCAATAACTCTAGATTCTGCTGCTCTCGAATGTATCACTATCGGTTTATCATTCTCTCTAGCAAAATCAATAAACATTCTGAAAAATTTCTCTTGCTCCACTTGTTTTTCTTGTTCCTTTACCCAGTGAAAATCTAATCCAATCTCACCAATAGCAACAATGTCTGATTCATGTTTTTTGAAGAATCCAGTAAAATCATCAAATCTTTTATTGGAGATTTTGGTGGGATCAGAACCAATTGTAAGATGAATACTTTCAAATTTCGTGGTTTCTAGTGCGAATTCGTAATATTCAGGGTCAACCACACTATTAACGATTAAATCAACTTGAGCTTGTTTAGATTTATCAACAATTTCCTTTATCTCGTCCATAGTGAACCATTCAGGAATAAGGTGACAATGTGCATCAGCATAAGATCTTTTAGAATTTTGTTCTCTTAACTTCATTACATCAGAATATGTACTCATTTTATCACTCTAATATGAGCTTAGTGTTTAGCTCTTTTAGCATGTCTAATCCTCGAATTTCTCTATCAAATGCTTCTACAATTGTTGTTTGATCTAACGGAAAAACAGATTTAATATACTCTATGTTTTTCTTGTGCTCATTATATCTGTGCATGCAATAAGAACAGTTGGTGTTTTCAGGATTAACCATATTAATAACAGAAAACCTATGAGGAATGAGATGTTGGTTAAGTTCTTCAACTAATCTTTCTGTTTCGAAAACACTCATCAAAGTTGGAATCAATACTTTAACAAATTGGGTTTGTGTTTCGTCCATCAATTTATCTCTAGCTATCAATACTTTTTCTTTCATTAACTCTAATGTTTCAATAGTCCTGTCTTTTTCTTGGTCTCCACCGAATAAAGATTTCATCATTTTCATAGCATTAGACAAAAAAGTCTTCATTTTCAGTATCCTTCCTAGAAAAGAATCTAAGAACTCAGGTAAATTCAAAAGTCTAAGTGTATGTCCAGTTGGAGCTGTATCAAGAACAATTGTGTCATAATTATCATCCTCAGCATATTCAAGAATCTTTGCGAAAGATAAAGCTTCATCCATGCCAGGTGGAGGAATTGATTGAAGATCTTGTCCTAATCCTTGCTGAAGTTCACCTAATCCAGGAATAGAGGCAAATTGTGAAAATTGATCAGCTTGCATAGGTTGTCCAATAGCTTGAGAAATTTCATCTCCAGCAGCTGCAGGATTAATCTCAAGAGCAAAGAGATCTCCTGCCACACCTTTTACTTTTGTAATCTCTCCTTTAGAAAAATCCATATCAAAGGAATCAGAGATACTATGTGCAGGATCAGTTGAGATGAGAAGAACTCTACGTCCATGCTCTGCTAATGTAATTGCTAATGCAGAAGCAATACTTGTTTTACCTACTCCTCCTTTTCCCCCCACTAATAAATATTTTAAATTCATCTCAAGAATTTCTTTTAACGACATTAAGCTCAATTTAAAAAAAGGATATATAAAATGTGAGATTTGGTTGAGAAGAAGATTATCTTCGTTTCTTCTTCTGCTTCTTGATTCGTTGTTTACTTTTTTGAGCAGCTACTCCTTTCTTCTCCACTTTCTCTTTAACTTTTTTAACATCTTTTGATCGTTTAATAACAAAGTAATCAAACAACACTATAGATGCTAAAGAACCAGCAATAATTAAACTATAGTATAGAATATTTAACCATAGCTCAGCATCTATCACTGCAATATTCTCAGGTCTAAAAGATAAAATGGTGAAACGTTGTGATTGTGCATGATATTCAGTACCGTTTATATCCACATACACAATATCAGTAGGTTCTAAAGTGAAATTGCCTTCTAGTATTGGTCTAAAATAATAATAATAATATGCAGAAGCATTTACTTCAATTATCACCCATCTCTGTTGAGTAACATTTAAACTTGAAACTGCCCATTCATTAAATTCTGGATCAACTGAGGTTAAATTATAAGCTGTTGCATTACCAATATTTCTGATTGTTACATTAACTCTAATCCACACATTATTATCAAGATTTACTTCAGTTGTGTTTACTGTTTTTGCAATATCGAGTATTGGTCTTTGTAGAAATGAATCGTTTATTGGACTAAGTTTAGGAAAATTATTTATTTTATTAGTGTTGGAATGATCTTCTGATAAAGCTAAAACATTTCGTTGAATCGATGATTGGTTGAAAGCTAAACTTGCAAATAGAGTAATTATAAGATATACAACTAGTTTTGTTCCGATTCTGTGTTGCATGGACTTCTTAATCCTTCAATTTCTAAACATGCTCTATACAGCCAACTTAAATATTTTGCTCTTTGGTATTTTTTGTAGAACATCACTATTATATCAAAATATAATAGCAAATATTTAAAAAAAACCTACCACGGTTAAAACCTATGACAGTTAAGATTATTTGCGATACAAGCGCAGATTTGAATTTTCCTAATGATGTCACTCTTTATGATAAATATGATATTCAATGGGTTCCGATGCAAGTAATGTTTGGTACAGAGGAGTACAAAGAGCTGGAAACTCTCACACTTTCACAATTTTATGCAAAATTGTCTCAGACTACAGAACATCCTACTACCTCACAAAGTACTCAAGCTGATTTGCTAAAAGCTTATGAGATTCATGGTAAGAAGTATGATGAAATAATATCTATGCATCTATCTAGCGAACTTAGTGGAGCTGTCGCTAATGCTAGAATGGCTAAAAAAATGTATGAAAAATCCAACCCTGATGGCGCAAAAATACACCTCTACGATTCTCAATCTGCTAGTACTCCCTTCGGATTAGTTGTTTTAAAAGCTGCTAGTCTTGTTAAACAAGGATTAAATGCTAAAAAAATTATTGAAAAACTACATAAATGGCAAGAGAGTTGTATCTCATTTTACTTCTCAGTAGGAGATTTGCGCTGGTTATTCGAAGGTGGTAGGTTAAGTAGAGCTAAATACTATTTAGGGTCACTTCTATCGAAAAATCCTATTCTTCATTTTATTAATGGTAAGGTTGAGGTTTTAAAAAGCGTAACAGGACTTGATAAAGCTGTAGATACTATGGTTGAACTACTTAAAGAAGATCTTGGTGAAAGTGATTTGAGTAAACTTACTCTGCACTTTACCCAAGCTGTATTTAGATTCGAAACAGAAAATTATGCTAAGAAAATAAAAGAAGACAATCCAGATTTAAATATTGGTGAAATCTTCAATGTCGGTGGTGTAATAAGTGCTCATACTGGTCCGGGTACAATCGTTTTAATTATGACAAAAGATTTTGAATATTGATCTTTTCGAGCAAAGTTTAAATTTATCTCCTTTTCTTTTTCTTTAGGTTTCACCAATGACAGTTAAGATAATGACTGATACTGCAGCAGATTTACCAGCACATTTAGTGAAAAAATATGATATCGCTCTAGTTCCAACTGTAATTCGATTTGGCGATGATGTCTTCTATGAAGGTGTTGATATCACTATGGAGCAATATTATGAGAAATTTTATGCTTCAGATGAATTACCTCAAACTGCTAATCCTACACTTGCTCATCAGTATGAATTGTTTGAGAAATTAGGTAAAGATGTAGATGAAGTGATTAATATTGTGATCTCCTCTGGGATTTCTGGTTCTTATAATACTGCAATAAATGCTAGAAAAAGGTATGAAAAAGTTGTTAAAAATCCTGCAAAGATTTACATCTATGATTCTAAATTAGCTACTTTTGGTCTAGGAGTATTAGCTATAATGGCTGCTGAGTTAGCAAAAGAAGGAAAATCAGCTGAAGAGATAATCCCTAAACTTGATGAATATAGAGATAAGTTAGAAATAGCATTTACTGTTCCAGATTTAGTTTATTTACATAGAGGAGGACGTTTGAGTAAATCTAAATATTGGATAGCAAAATTAGCAGATATGAAACCTGTCATATGTTTTATTGATGGAAAGATGGAAGTAGAAAAGACTGTTAGAGGACATAGTAATGCTGTAATAGAATCCTTTAACACTGTATATGAGAAAACTGGAAGACCTGATAAATTCAATGCATATATCATGCATGCACAAAACCTAGAATCAGCTAATTTTCTTAAAGATTACATAGAAAATAAAATCAAACCTAGAGAATATAATACTTCAATTTCTGATGTTGGAATGACCATTGTTACGCATGCTGGACCAGGATGCATAGGTATCTGTTTAGATAAGTATTATAAATTTCTAAAATAAGGAACTGTAAAGATATGACATATGAAGCTTTATTATTTGATTTAGATGGAACTTTAATTTATTTCGAACCTGAGCAATTTATTAAAACCTATCTAGGTGCTGCAGCGAAATTTTTCATTGATTTGATTCCAAATCCTGAATCTTTCTATCAAGAATTATTGAAATCTACAGATGTTATGGAAAACAGTGATAATCCAACTACCACTGCTCTTGAAGATTTTCTAAATGATTTTTGTCCGAAATTTGATGTGGATTGTGATAAAATCTCGCAAAGATTTCTTGATTTTTATCAAACTGATTTTGATGTTATTAAACCTTTAATTCATAAAGTAGATGGAGCTAAAGAGCTTTTACAAAGTTTGAAGAAAAATTTACCCGAAACAAAACTTATTCTAGCTACTAATCCGGTATTCCCGTTTATAGCAATTCAAAAACGGATGATTTGGGGAGGTATTTCAGAAAAATTCTTTGATCATATTACTCATGCTGAAAATAGTTATTATTGTAAAAATAATGAAAATTACTGGTTAAATATTGCGCAAAGTTTAGAAATTAATCCTCAAAGATCTATGATGATTGGTAATGATGCTTATCGAGACTTACATGCTAAGAAGTATGGCTATCAGGCTTTCCTTATAGAACCTGATGCGGAGAATGAAGATACAATAACAGCTGAAACACGTCCTGATTATAAAGGAACATTATTTGATTTGAAAAATTTACTGATTTCATAAGACCAGAAATGGTAAGTTATTTAAACGTCCTAGTAACTTTAGGTTGAATACAAATGTCTATATTACCACCTGAAGCAGCTATTGTTTTTTCATATTTAGCATTACTTTATAATGCAAGTGTATCGGGAAAACTTATTTATGATACATTCTCGAAACCAAATTTTACTAAAAAAGCTTGGAATGTAAGTTCAGCTGTAGTGATATTAGTAAGCACGATAATATCATTTCTTTGGTTCAACTTGTCCTTATCAATTGAATTTGTATGGGGTGCTTTAGTAGGTTGTATTCTTCTTTTTATTAACAACCTTGTAGTAACAATTCTTGCATTTAAAGGTTCAATAGAAGCTACAAGGTGGGGAAAGATAATCAATGTTTTATTTACAATTCTTGCTTTACAATCAAGTATGCTGTTGCTCAATTTTGTTGAAGCACAGACTTCATTTATTCTTCCAAAAGCATTGGAGTGGTTTATGATTATACCTTCTGTGGGATATGCTTCTTTCGAAGCTTTTCTCTATGGAGCTGTGGGTTACTTTTATCCAGTTTTAATTCTTCTACCATTTGCTGTCCCAATAAAATTCAAGAAACCTTATGAACCTACTCAAGACACAAATAAAAAACAACAGAAAAAGGAAATAATAGCAACAGATAGAACCAAGGTTAAAAGCAGGGAGAGCGTATTTACAGAGGAGATTGATACTACTAAACAAGCTAAACCTGCAATTTTACCTCAAATTAAGGTTTTTCTAGATAATGGTGCTAAAGGTATTTATGCTCTAGGTATAATTTTAATCATAGTTTTTACTTTACTCAATATTGGAACAATGGCTTCTTTTGGACATTATACTTCAAAGAATTATAGTCCTGAATATCCTATAAGAAATGATTTTGAATTTGGAGTGTCTCTTCAAACAATAACTTATCAACAGTCACTTCCTGAAAATTATATGGAGACATTTAATAATGAACTCGAAATGTTGCTAGATTTAAATGTTACTACTGTCCGTATGGACATCAAATCAGAATTGCTTTATAATTATACTACAGAATTACAATACATAACGAATGAACTCAAAGCAAATGGATTTAAAATAATGCTATCAACCTATGGTTTTGGATATCCAATTTGGAACTTTCAATCTGTTGATTTTTCAGATTTCATTGCTGAGATTGAAAACCAAGCAATAGAACTCATCCAACTTTGTGATCCAGAATTTCTATTAATTTTTCCTGAACCTTATGGTTTCTCATCGGCATATGTTAAAGATATCCCAACACCAGATGAATGGGCTGAAGCAATTGAAGACACTGTAACCGAATTACGTACTTATTCTAACGACACTGAAATTGGTGTAAATCTTTCCTACAATGATTTCAATACTTTTAATTACCCAGATAGTGTCTTTGAATCAATTTGGGCAAATACTACTGTTGATTTTGTTGGTATAGACTATTATATTGTACATGCAAGAGAATTGGATTTAACACCATTTCTAGAGAAAGCAACATCTTCGACAAAAGAGTTATGGATTTGCGAATTTGGTATTTCTGCGGTTATGTATGGAGAAAGAATACAAGCTGGAGCATTATCAGCTATGTTAGAACTTGTTCTAAAGGAAGTGAAATTCAAAGGATTCGTCTATTTCTCTTTACAAGATGATTTATCAGGTGGAAATTCACTAGGTTTAGTTTCAGCAACAGGACATAAAAGACTATCATTTTATGAATATAATTCGATAATTGAGTCTGTTATAGTGTGAAGTGATGAAGAACCATCTCGGTTCGCCCATCACATGTCATTGCCTTTAGGGCAATCCAAGACCGTTATTTCGTCATAGATGATTCTTCAACTAAAGTTTCTTAGATGAGTTTAAAATCTTCCGAAACAAACTATACTCATCAATTATAACATTGCTTGAGCCATGGAAATATATCCTTCTACTTCACTTTTTGCAGTCCGAACGAATTCAAGTAGTTGATCAATATTCCCTTCAGAAGCACTAACTTGAGTCTCTTCAAGTTTTTTCATAGAATTTTCAAAGTTTTGAAGTGCTTCATTGAATTGTTCACTATCAAATAGAAAGATTCCTTCAGTTTCTAAAGCAAGTGCTTCATAAAATGATCTTTGAGCTGTCATGTTGTTTATTAGAGATTCACTTTTAATACTAGTAAGCAATCCTAATGCAATATCTACTATGTCAACAGCTTTGTTAAACATTTCACTTGCTTCTTTAGGTTTGTCTTGTCTTTTATACATCTCATTTGCTTCAGCTTCATATTGACTTGCTTCTGTGATTCTAGATAAAGCAAGATACAATCTCTGTTCCATAAAATTTGCACAAATAACACTCGCTCTTGCATAGTATTTGGAGGCAATGGTAAAATACCTTTGAGCTTCATTAAACTTACTTTCAGAGATGAGAATTGACCCTTTATCCCAAAATCCTTCAGCTCTGGCTACTATATGTGCTTTTGTTATTTCATCTATTTTATTCTGTATTTCATTTAGCTCTTCATTTAGTGATTTGTAGATGAAATTTGCTTTCATAATCTCTTTTCTAGCTTCAAGAAGATATTTTTTAGCTACTTTTGAATTATTTTTATGTAATTCTGATAATGCAAGATTGTAAATAAATTGTGTATAACAATCTCTAGCTTTAGCTGCTATTAGGTTTGTCTTATCCTCCTCTAATTTGCGTGCTTCATAAAAATCTCTATTTAATTCACCACTCTCTTCAAGAAGTTTAATCTTTTTTGACAAATCTGTTTCACTAAAACTTTGACATAGTTTTATCATTGCCTCGCAATAGTTTATCCACAAGACCATCTCGTTGAATATTCTATCGCCTTCCCTTCCTCTGGATGCTCGAGATCTATTAATAAGTTTTAGACCTTCTTCATAATTAATAAGAGCATCTTTATACTTCTTTTTTATTCTTAATTCATCTGCTTTGATTATATATAACATTCCAGCATAATGATATGATAATACTTTGAAAGCTATATTTTCCTCCCCTGCATCTTTAAAATCATTATATAATTTTGAATATTGATTATATGTTTCTTTTAAATTAGAGAATATAGGTTCATAAGGAACAAACACGAATTCAAGACTCTTTGTACTCAAAGGGACACCAAAATAGTATTCCTATGTAAAAATAAAAAATTAACTATTGTTCTGTATTTGTGTTAACCCAAATTATTAAAAATCTTAACAAAAAATACCGAAATGGGAAATGGTTACTTCGAAGTTATTATTAATTTTTGATATGGATGGAACTTTAATTCAATCCAAGATTGACTATATGGGGATTAGAGATAGACTTCGAGAGATTCTCAGAGATATTGTTGATAAAGAAGAGTATAGAAAAATATCTGAAACCATCTATACTATACTTGAACTTATAGCTCTAATAGATAAAAAAGATTCAACAGGCAAATTACATGAAAAAGCATGGAAATTATTAGAAGAATATGAATTTAAAGGGTATGAAAACGCTTTTGTTGAAGAAGATGTAATCACTACATTAGAGAAACTTAAGGATAAAGGTCATACACTAGTTTTATACACGAATAATTCCCGAAAAATTGCCAGTTATGCGCTAGAGAAATACAATTTCAATCATCTTTTTGAATATATTTTAACAAGAGATGATGTTACTAAAAGTAAACCTGATCCTGAAGGTATTTACACTCTGATGGAAAAATTTCAAGCAACAAAGGAAAGAACTATTTTCATTGGAGATTCTTGGGTAGACGCTGAAACAGCTCTAAATGCTAAGATAGATTTTATCTATTTTGGTACAGAAGGCGCACCAGGGACAAGAAGGAAAGAAATTAAAGCTTCAGCAACTATTGGTTCTATGACTGATCTTTTATCACTTTACTAACTTTGATGATACAATTCATCTCTTTTTACAAGCAATTAGAGCTTAAGTTTAACTAAATAATTTTATGATCTAAAGTAAAAAATGTATGTGAAATTTCTTTAAAAAATGAAGTTATTTATACTAGTTTGTATTAGATTATCTTGATAACATGAAATTTAGAATAATTTTTAGAGGATTGCTTACTTTAGCTTTCTTATGGGGATTAGTTTATGCAGTAGTGATTAGTGCTGTTTTAATTGCATCCTATTATGGATACCAAATAGCTTCATCTTCTTCCTTTGCACTTATATTATTCCCCATTTTAATAACAATAGGCATTGTGATTGTACAATTTCTCATCTCTCCATGGCTTCTTGATTTGAATTTTAGATGGTTATACAAAATGACTTGGATAGATCCAATGCAGTTGCCTCCTCATCTAGCAAGTTTAATTGCAGATCAAAGTCAGTTGCAAAATCTCTCTATCCAGAAAGTTGGTATGATTCATGACCAAATGCCAACTGCATTGACCTATGGAAGATTCAAGAAAAATGCAAGATTAGTAATGTCAGATGGCTTACTAAATTTACTTACACCTGAAGAACAAGAAGCAGTTGTATCGCATGAACTAGGACATATAGCTCACCGTGATTTTGCATTTATGACAATTGCTAGTGCTGTTCCAATGATACTCTATACTTTCTACCTTTTCTCTAGAGGTTTTTTGAGACTTGGATTTATTAGAGGTAGTGGAGATAATAATAAAGCAGCAGGATATATTGCTATTGCTGCAGTAGTGACTATGGTTGTGTCTTTCATTTTCTATATTATAAGCCAGTTCTTGGTTTTGTTCTTAAGTAGAGTGAGAGAATACTATGCAGATAGATTTTCAGGTGAAGAAACAAGAAATCCTAAAGGTTTAGCGACTGCGTTAGTCAAAATTGCTTATGGTATGGTCCAGACACAGGAAGCTTATGCAACTACTATGAATGATAAAGGAGTAGACAGAAGAACCAGAACTAGAGCATATTCTCGTTCAAATTTTGTCAATACAACTCGATCATTGAATATCTTTGATATCAAAGCAGCACAAGGTCTTGTTATGTCTGCTCAAGCTCAAGCTAGAGCTGGAGAAGTTAAGCCTGAACTAGTAGCAAAAGCTGCAGCTTGGGATTTAGAAAGCCCTTGGGCAGCTTTTCTTGAATTACAATCCACACATCCGTTAGTAGCAAAACGATTACTTGCACTAGATGATTTGTCAGAAGAAATGCAGATACCTAGAGCTTTTCCAATTCTAGGGGAAGACCAAGTTAAAGAGAGTTTATGGGATGAATTCCTAATAGATCTGCTCCTTTCGTATGTCGCTCCAATATTACTCTTTATTCTTCCTGGTACAGGAGGTGTACTCTATTTACTAAATTACTATAATGTATGGACTGTCAGTATGAATGTGGTGTGGCTCGTTGTTGGAGCAGGGCTTGCTATTGCTGGTTTACTTTGGATTTGGCGAATAAAAATACGTTATCCAAAACTACGTGAGGATATCCCTTTGGTATCTATCATGCATGCAGTTACAGATACTTCAGATAATGGGTATGTTGAAGCTTCGCCTTTTAGAGGGAAACCTATACGCTTAAGAGGAACTATTATTGGTCGAGGAACCCCTGGATATTATTTCAGTGAAGATGTGGTCCTTCAAGATCCATCAGGAATTATTACTCTAGATTATAACCCTCTATTTGGATTTATGAGATGGATAACTGCTCTCTTCAGAGTCGAGAAAATCATTGGTTCTCAAGTAGAAATTATAGGTTGGTATAGAAGAACAATGAGACCATATGTAATGATAAAAAGAATGTATACTATGGACGGACAATCTAGATTTAGTTCAAATAAAGATGTTGCAGCTTGGGTTTTTGTTGTTTTAATATTCCTCGGAGCTATAATTGCTATTATGGCTGGTTTACCAAACTTACTACCTTTCTAGTTTTTTTCTTTAATCATTTTTTTTTTCAATTTTTGTGTCAAAACATCAGAGTTAAATATATTAATAAGGAGTGGTTTTCAATTCTGGTGAAATAAATGGCTGAAGAAAAGAAGACTAAAGAGGAAGTCAAAGAAGAAAAAACAGAAGAAGTTAAAGAAGAAGTTGAGGAAGAGAAGGAATTAACTCCCTTAGAAAAATATCAAAAAGCTGGTAATGTAGCTAAAGATATCCTCCAACATCTCAAAACAATGGCTAAACCAGGAGTTAAAGCATTAGATTTGTGTGAAACTGCTGATAAAATGATTGCTGATGCAGGTATGAAACCAGCATTTCCTCTTAATGTTGCAGTAAATAATCATGCTGCTCATTATACTTGTCCTTGGGAAGACGAGTTGGTTCTGAAAGAGGAAGATGTAGTCAAACTTGATTGTGGTGTTCAATATGAGGGATTTATAGCGGATACTGCATTAACAGTAGCATTTAATGATGTTCATAATGATTTAATAAAAGCAAGTAAAGAAGCTACAGAAACAGCTGTTAAAGTTATTCGAGCTGGTGCTTATACAGGAAAATTAGGCGATTTAATAGAAAATATAATTGAAGGATATGGTTTTACAACTGTAAAAGATCTATCTGGTCATTTACTCTTGCCTTATAGAGTCCATGGTCCTAAATCAATTCCTAATGTTTCCGGTAGAAAAGGTAATTTAGTCCTTCAAGATGAAGCTTATGCTATCGAAACTTTCGCAACTACTGGGGCAGGAGAATCTCATCAAGATAGAACAAAATTATATATTATTCGTTTAGCTGAAGGAAGATTTCCTTTACGTACTGATGCTGCAAAGCAAGTGAGACGATTATTGGAGAGAGAATATAACCGTCTTCCAGTAGCTACAAGATGGATCTATAAAGAACTTGGTCCAGCAAAAGCTAAAATGGGTATAAGAGAACTAATTAATGTAGGTGCACTCTATCAATATCACGTTCTATCAGATACACCTGAATCTTTTATTAGTCAACATGAACACACTGTGTACATGACTCCAGAAGGTCCTATTCAAACAACTTAGAAAGATTATCTCTTTCTAATCTCTGTTTTTGTTTAATTTAATTCTTATAGAAAACTCTTCATTTGTTAGTCAATCCTTTTATGTAAAGAATAACACTGAACTAATAAACTATATAAACAAGCTGACTTATCTTATTACCTAATCCATGAGAAGGTGTACTTAGTGGCTTGGTTCTTTGAATCCCTCTATATAGGATTAGTAATTACTTGTTTCATTTATTTCTTTGTACTCCTTCAACACAGTCGCAAGGAATGGCAAATCTTATTTTTAAGAGATGAACAGCTTCCTTTTGTGTCTATCATTGTTCCTACGTTGGAAGAAGAAGTAAATATTAGAAAATGTTTAACCAGTTTGACAAGACTGAACTACCCACATTATGAAATTATAGTTGTTGATGGTGGTTCAAAAGATAAAACAGTTGAAATTGCTGAATCCTATGGAGTTAAAACAATTATAGATGAAAATCTTCCTACTGGGTGGATTGGAAAATCCTATGGCTGTCATATAGGTTATCTAGCTGCACAAGGTGATGTGTTGCTTTTCACAGATGCAGACACTAAACATACACCTGAGTCATTGAGAATCACTGTTTCTCACCTTCTTGGTTCAGAAGTGGCACTTTTCTCGCTCCTTCCTTATCTAGAAGCATATAAATTCTATGAATTTTTCCCAACTTATCTCTACTTTCTGAGTTTTCTCTGTGGTGGACCTAGGGAAGATATTAGTAATCCATATAATAAAGATTCATTCTTAGCTTCTGGTCAATATATGCTTTTTACACGTAATGGGTATGAAGAGCTTGGAGGACATATGGCTATAAGTAGTTCTCTTGTAGAAGATGTTGCGTTAGCTAAATTGTGTAAAGAAAAGGAGTTAGGTCTTAGTTTTATGGATGGAACTCGACTTGTTCAAACAAGAATGTATCCTGAAGGCTTCGGACAATTTTTCAGAGCTTTTAGGCGAGCTATATGGGGTGGAATTGTTACTTTAACTCCTTGGAGAATAGGATTTATGATTTTATGGTTATTATATTTCTTATTTTCACCATACTTCATGATTCAATCCTTCTTTAATCATGGAAATTTCTTATTCTGGGCTGACTATACAATAGGAATAATTGTTAATACTGGTTTATATCTCGCTTATGCAGCTACTATACACTTTTACTTCAAGAATAAAGGAGATATGAAGTGGTGGATCTCACTTTTTTACCCAATAACCCAGTTAGTCAATTTTATAGTTATTGGAGTGGCAATTTTCTATGGTTTAAGAGGTAAAAAGGTTTCTTGGAGAGGAAGATACTATTCAACTCAAGGAACAGAAACCCTCAAAGAACTGGATAAAGAAAAATCTTTTAGACCTACAAAAAGAATTACTCAGGGTAGTAGGCAACAAGATACCATAAAATAACACCTAAACAATTTTAAAACATCTACTAAATCATAAATTATGAAGTATGTCCTGAGTATTGACCAAGGAACCACTGGTTCACGATCAATGATTTTTAACAAAGAAGGAAAAGAAATTTCAAAAGATTATATAGAACATACACAAATCTTCCCTAAAGCAGGTTGGGTAGAACATAATCCTTCAGAAATCTGGGAAAAAACTTTGACAACCATCTCTGGATCCATGACAAAAGCTAAAATCGATTCTTCTGATATTTGTTCAATTGGTATAACTAATCAAAGGGAAACTGTTGTTGCATGGAACAAAATAACAGGATTACCCCTTCATAACGCAATTGTTTGGCAGTGCAGAAGAACAACTGATATTTGTGACACCTTAAAAGAAGAAGGTTATGAGGACTTATTTAAGAAGAAGACAGGCCTCGTTTTAGATCCTTATTTTTCAGGAACCAAAATTCGATGGCTTTTAGATAATAGTGCTAAAGTAAAAGATGCTTATTCGAAGCAAAGTCTTCTTATAGGAACAATTGATTCTTGGTTAATTTGGAAGCTAACAGGAAATCATATCACTGATTATTCTAATGCTTCAAGAACACTTCTTTTCAATATTCATACTGGAGAATGGGATCAGGAATTGTTAGAAATTTTAGGTGTTCCAGAAGATATTTTACCAGAGGTTCGTCCAAGCAGTGATAGAGAAACCTATGGAAATGTGCACAAACAAATATTGGATACAGATGTACCTGTATCAGGGACTGCTGGTGATCAACAAGCTGCACTTTTTGGACAAACTTGTTTTGATGAAGGTTCTGTAAAGAATACTTATGGTACAGGAAATTTTATGTTGTTGAATACTGGTAACAAAGCAGTTGAATCCAAAAATGGTTTATTAACAACCATCGCTTGGAAAATTGATGACACTATAAAATATGCTTTGGAAGGTAGTGTGTTTATAACTGGGGCAGCTATTCAATGGTTAGAAGAGGGTATAGGAATTTTGGAAGATAAAAATAGTTTAGCTAATATTATGATCTCTACACCTACCACAGATGGTGTGGTTTTTGTACCAGCTTTTGTTGGTTTAGGTGCTCCTTACTGGGATTCTCGAGCAAGAGGGATTCTTTTAGGATTAACTAGAGGAACAACCAAGGATCATATTATTCGTGCTACTCTCGAATCTATCTGCTATCAATCAGAAGATGTTTTTGAAGTAATGAGAAAAGAATCAGGAATTGATATAGCCATTCTGCGTGTAGATGGTGGTGTAACTCGTTGTTCTCCTTTGCTACAATTTCAAGCTGATATCTCAAATGTTGTTGTCGAAAAACCATCTGTTCAAGAAAACACAGCTTTAGGTGCTGCATATTTAGCAGGATTAGCTGTAGATTACTGGGAGAATTTGGCTGATATTAAATCTAATTTTCAGGTAGCAGAAGAATATACTCCAACAATGAGTGAAGATAAAAGAACTATCCTTCTTTCTAGATGGAAAAGAGCTATCGAAAGAGCTAAAAAATGGCAATGAATTTATGTATATTTTTTTTGTTTTGATTAATTTTTTCTTTAATATATTTGCTGTGCGTTTATGTTATGTTGAATCTACTAGATAAACCTTTGATGCTAAATTTTAACCGAAATTTCTTTTAGCTGTTTAATTAATCTATTGGATTATTATTTTAAATTTCAAAAAATAAACTATACTTAATAGATTATGATTCTATCTAGTTAAATACTTGTACAAATTATTATAAAATTTTTCTATTTAAAAGAAAAATTGTAAAATGTTCTTCTATCGTCATTTTTTGTGCTTTTCATGGTCGTTTTCGAAAAACAGTTTGCAATAATATGCTTTAATAAACAAGAAACTGTTTAATACTTCTAATGATAATAATATTAATAAGTCAATACAAAGCACTTGCAAACTATTTGCGATATATACTATGATTTGTCTTAGTGACCAATTTATTTTTCTTGCAAAAGAAAGGAATCTTACCTTTAACAAAACATCTTTCGAACTAAAAAATGTTTTTTCTATAAAATAAACGTTTGTTTGATTAACCCGTAATACAAAAGAATTTTATACTCAAATTATTTCACTTAGTAACGACTCATAAGAGAAAGGGGTTACTACTTGAATACACTATTCAATTATATTGGGGAAACAGAAAAAAAAGTCAAAAATAAAGAAGCTGAAGACCAAAAAGAACTGAAAGAATTGGTTGATCAGATGAAGAAAAATAAGCGTTTAAATGTTAATTTTGTCGGTTTTGAGGGAAAATTACAAGATCTTATAGATGGTATTAGATCAATCCCTAATTATCAGAACCTCAAAGGATATGTAAGGGAAATAATACTTCCTGAAAATCCGGAAATGAGTTATGAGAAACTGTCTTTGCAAACAGGTATCAATAAAGGAGTAGCATTAGTTATTTTGTATGATCTTTACAATGATAAGCTTGAAGAAGATTTGAAGCAGTTAGATGATGAAGATATCAATCCTGATTTACATTATGGATAATTTTTATCTAAATTCCATGATTGAGCCTATCACTTAATGATTTAGGTAGATCAAGTTCATCCATTTTCTCTTGTAAAGGTGAGAAATCATATTTGAGATGAATTTTTGAAATGTTGAAAGGAGAAGTATTCATAATAGCATAATAAGCTCCTGGAACACCGTTTCTTGGCTGTCCAACGGATCCTGGATTTAAGAAATATTTTTCTTTATATTTCTTCCTAACGGGTACGTGAGTATGCCCTACCATTAAAACATCAGTTTCTGTTATCTTGAAAGCTTCACTTAAGGTAGTATTCCAATGTTTTTCGGAGTGGGGATCCATATAATCGAAAATCTTGAAAGGTGATCCATGTACTAAATAGATTGATTTACCATTTCTTTCGATGGTTCTTCTCCTAGGAAGCGTTGTTAACCAATTCAGATGCCCTGTTTTGATATTTTCTTGTGTCCAAGTAATCATTTCATATGCAGCAGGATTGAAGTAGAAAGAAGGCTCGTCCCCTATTACGCCAGCGTCGTGATTTCCGAGCATAGTGAGGGAGCACTGTTCTTTAACTAGCTCTATACATTGATTGGGATATGGATAATATCCTACGACATCCCCTAAACAGATAATTTCATCAATGTTTCTTCTTCTCTGAATATCTTTCAAAACTGCTTCTAAAGCAAAGATATTCGAATGGATATCAGAGATAACAGCTATTTTTGTCAAGTAATCCCCATCTGACTTTCAGATTTCTTATATTTTTTCCTAAATAGGTGTTTAATAAACTTGTTATATGAAATCTATAATCACCAATATTTAAATCTGGATAAATCAGTAAATCAGTAAAGCTTTTCAAGTTAGATTAGTATTCATTCATATGAACATGGAAACAAAAATTGGGACACTAACATTTAGAAATCCTTTGATTTTAGCTTCTGGCATCCTAGGTACCACTTTTTCAACACTTCAAAGAATCTATGAAGCAGGAGTTGGGGCTGTAATAACAAAAAGTATAGGGCCAAAACGAAGGAACGGAAATCCAAATCCTAGCGTCTTTGCATTACAAGAAATCAAAAGTATCATACACTCTATCGGTTTAGCAAATCCAGGATATGAAATTTTTAGAACTGATATAGAAAAACTGGTTGAGAAAGGAGTTCCTACTATAGTTTCAATTTTTGGAGAAAATAAAGAGGAATACGTAGAGGTTCTCAGTGGGATAAAAGATTTACCAATTCAAGCTTTTGAGGTAAATCTAAATAGTCCAATTACTGATAAGGAAGGTTTACTAGCCGAAACGGATCCAGAAACAGTTACTGATATAATTTCATCACTAAGAAAAGAGACTAACATTCCTCTATGGGTGAAATTTTCACCAAATGTGAGTGATATTGTCGAAGTAGCTTCTGCAGCGATTAAAGGAGGATGTGATGCTATAGTTGCAATAAACACAGTAAAAGCTATGGTTATTGATATCCAAACTAAAATGCCAATTCTGGGAGGTAAACGCGGAGGATTAGCAGGAGCTGCAATCAAACCAATTGGAATAAGGTATGTATATGATTTGTACGAGCATTTTGGAGATAAAATCCCAATTATAGGTGTTGGTGGTATTTTAAAAGGAGATGATATCATTGAATACCTACTCGCAGGAGCGACTGCAGTAGAACTTGGAACATCGCTAGGAGTAGCATATCCTGAAAATATGATAAGATTTTTCCAAATGAAAGTGAAAAAATACATGAATGAAAATAATTATTCGTCTATAACAGAAATTACAGGAGGAGCACACAAATGACAAAACAAACAATCCCCAATACTAAACCAATAATAGGTAAAATAATCGCAAAAGAAAAAGAGTGTGAAGAGACATACACTTTCCTTATAGAATTACCCATAAAAGAAGCAAAAGCTTTACCTGGTCAATTCATAATGTTATGGGTTCCAGGAGTAGATGAATTTCCAATAGGAATAGCAGGATTTGAAGACAATGTTCTTGAAATTGGTGTTGCAAAAATGGGATTGGGTTCTGAAGCAATGAATAATAAAAAAATAGGTGATTTAGTAGGTATTCGCGGTTTTTATGGGAAATCTTTCAAAGCTCCAGAAAATGTAAATCATTTATTGATTGGTGGAGGGTTCGGGATGACTCCTCTTAAACTCTTAACAACTACTCTCCTAAACAGAGAGAAAAAGCAAAATATTCATGTTTTTGAAGGAGCAAGAACGAAGAATAAATTAATGTATCTCGATTGGTTTCAAAATCTTAATGATAATAATAAATTGACTTTTCATGTTTGTACAGATGATGGTTCTTATGGGTACAAAGGATTTCCAACTGTAGATTTAGAAAAATTCTTGCAACAAAATGATACTCCTTCTGTATTTTATGTAGCTGGGCCAGAGAAAATGATGAAGGTAATTTTCAATATAGGTAAAAAATACCCTAAAGTAGTAGATATGCAAATGAGTTTAGCTGATAGATATATGAGATGTGGTTTTGGGGCATGTTCTTATTGTGCTGTCGATCCAACTGGTTGGAGAATCTGTGTAGATGGGCCTATATTTAATACAGAACAATTGGAAAAAATTAGTGATTTTGGTACCTATAAAAGGTTAGCATCAGGAGAAAAATTGAGGATTTAAGATGGTCATTTTCTCGAAACTTAAAATATGGGATAAAGAAAAAAAGGATTTTCAGATACAGGATATTGAAGTAAATTATGATTCTTCGATTTTCAGACTTGAAGATAATACAATAAATTGTCGAGATTTTCTTGGAATACCATTTGGAGTAGACTTACATGTAAACTTTAGGGAACCTGGTTATGAAAACAAAGAAGATATGCTTTCTGGTGCTGAAGCAGCTCTTTTTGGAGGTATTCTAACAGTTGTAGATATGCCAAATAATAAACCATTAGCTGATTCTATTGAAGCTATTAAAAATAAACGAAATTTATCTAAAAAACAAGAAATTGTTGAGATTCTAATAGCAGCTGCTATAACTGAAAATAATTATAATGAAGTTGCTTCTTTAGAACCATTTTGTGATGCTTATAAAATTTATATGTCGGAATATTTGGGTGAATTAAAAATCTCTGAAGAGAGTATTTTGTCTGCATTAGAAAAATTAGAGGATATTGGAGCTTCTAAACCAATAATCTTTCATGCAGAAGATTCAACAACATTATCAAATATGGAGAGAGAGCTTTCCAATTATAAACGGAGACCTCCTGAAGCTGAAGCTATTGCTATACAAAAGATATTACAATGGGCTAAAGATTATAGTTCACTTAAGTTTCATATAACACACATTAGTAGCTCTCTATCATTAAAATTATTAGAGTTAGCAAATTCATCAAATCTTACTACTGACACTTGTCCAAGATATCTCTTCTTCAACCAAAACTCTGAATTAGATGAGAAATTAAAGATTGTTACTCCACCTCTAAGAAAGGAATCTGATAACAACTCGCTGATTAAAGGATTATCAACAGGTATTATCGATATGATAAGCTCTGACCATTCACCTCATACATTAGAAGAAAAAATGAAAGAAAATCTAAGTGGTATGCCTGGTGTTCAAGAACTACTCCCCGCTTTAATTACTCTTATTCACTCAGGAGAATTGGAATGGGAGAGAGCAATAGAAGCATATCATAACTTCCCATTAAAACTGCTTAATATAGGAGAAAACCCTATAGAAGAGAACTTTTTGATAATTGATCCTTATACTCCTTTCTTAGTCGATGAAAATTGGATACAATCCAAAGCAAAATGGTCTCCTTTTCAGAATAAAATGATGTATGGTTCTATTAAGTATATTGTAAAAGATTCTCAACTTCTTTTAAAAGTCGAAGATTAGATATAGATAAATGCTGTTAAACAATACATTTATCTGATTTAAAGTTTTTAACTTAGTGGTACAAGAGCTTGAAATTCAGTAAACCTTAGTTTAGTCGTCTTTTTCCAATGCTCACCAATACCAACTAGAATTAGAACTTTAAGAGGTATCCCTTCACATTTGCTAACAAGATTAACCAAAGCTGTTTGTGTTGCTCCAGAGCGAATAATATCATCAATAATGAGAACTTGTTCTTTACTTCGTATGAATTTCTCTGGAAAATAGAGTGTCTCTATTCTACCGGTATTTGGAGATAGAATGTCTTCACTGTGATAGTTCATTGTGCCTATAGGTTTCTTTTTTCTAGCATACACACAATCAATATTCAATAAATGAGCAAGAGTCGTTGCAATTGGAATGCCATCAACTTCAGCAGTTATTATTTTAGTAATTCCACAAGGTATTATGTTCTGTTGAATTGCTAAGAATAAGATAGCATTAAGATTCTTCGAATCATTGAGAAGATAACTATTGTTTACAGAAATAGTACCTTGTTCATTTATATTTATATCAATATGGCTTAATATCAAGTCCTTAATTGTTAATCCTAGTTCTTTATTATCAACCAAGACTTCTAGTAGAGAATCTTTAAGTTTAGATTTGGGAATAGCTTTACCATTTATGTAGCGAGAAAGATTTGCAACAGATACTTCAACATCATGTGTTAACAAATATGATCTGAAGCTCTCCAATGTATCAAATTTTTTAAAAGCTATTTGAAGGAGATTTAGAGTCATTAATTTTTCTTGAGCATCAATATAACTTTCAGGAGTGTTTGTGGAAGACATTTATGTCACTTCTTTTTGTTCAAACTAATCTTATTCAAAAAGATTTGCAATATTGTGCAATATATGTCTTTTCTTTGATTATATTTTATGCAAATTTATTCCTTATATCCTTGAAATTTGTTTTGTAACATTTCCTTTTCATCTAAATAAAAACAAAAATACCATATGTATTTAAAATACGAACTTTGCATAATGTTGCAAATTTTTCTGTTGATAAAATGATTTCATATTAGGTTTGATACTTAAAAATTGCTACAAGAAACAAAAACAACTATTATAAACAATGTCTAATATTCTTTTCTTGTGAATATGTAGATGTCACAATTTATAGAAAAATATCTTGAGATATCTAGAAGCAAGAACACTCAATTATGTGTCAGTTTAGATCCTGCTCTACCATCTCAAAGGTCACGAGCTGTAATGCCAGATGATGATCGAATGGTTTTTATGAAACGAATAATAACAGACGTAGCTCCTTATTGTAGTGTTATTAAATTGAATCGACAATATCTAATCGGTTTAACAGCAGATCAGATAAGGTCACTTAATATACTAATACATCAGAACAACTTACTATCTATAATAGACCATAAATTGGGAGACATAGATACTTCCAATGATGCGGCAATCTTTTGGTTTAAAGAAGAAAACTTCGATGCCTTTACATTCTCTCCATTTAGTGCTAATATTGATAAAGCATCTTTACTTGCACAACAAAGAAATCTTGGTATTATTGTTTTAATGTTACTATCAAATCCAGAATCAATGCTTTACAAAGTCGCTACTGTGAATGAACAACCATTATTCTTGTATGTTGCTGAAAGGTGCAGAAAAACTCAAGTTGATGGATTTTGGATAGGAAATGCAGATCATATTGATGTTAAAGATGTTAGAAAATTAAAAGAAAAAATAGGCTCTAATATCCTAGCAATAGCTCCTATTTATGGAAGTGAGCATCTAATAGTTAAAAGTTTATTCTATCACTTTGAAGATAGAGCAATGATTTGTGTAGGAGGACCAATAGTATATTCTGATGGTCCAAGATTGAAAGCACAAGAATTCAAAGAATTACTAAATAAATATAAAGAAGAAATATTAGAAAAGAAAAAACCTCAAGATGATAAATAAATCTAAATTTTTACAAATATTAACTGATTATTTTTAAGCTCTAAATAACCTCTGAGCAGGTTTTCTTTGGAGAGATTACTTCGGCACATTGGACAGTTTTTTCTAGTGTCTAACCAAGCTATAAAATGGTTAGGGTGCCCTGCATAATTGCAGGATGGACATAAAATCACATTTAATTTTTCTCCTTCTTTAACAACAAAATCTTGTAAACAAATAATACACTTTTCTCCAGATATGGCTTTTTCAACTTTCTCAACCCAACTGGATAATTCTTCATTATCTTTATCGAACTCTCGCTGATCCTGAAACTGAACCTGATTTAATAGGTTGAGTATTCTCTGCTTATTTACAAAAGATATTGAAGCTGAATCTTCTACCTTGGATTCTAAATTAGAAATGAATTTGGAAACTTGTTGTTTGATCTTAAAGATAGACTGTTTAAAAGTTGTTTCCAAGTTAGTCTGGGAAGAATTTAGTGCAACTTGTTCACTCATCTTTTTCCCACAATAAGCACAAAAAATAGAGTTATCTGGATTAGACCTTCCACAGAAAGGACATTTGCTAATCTTTCTCACCTATTCAATTACTTAGGAGTTTCCTTTGTAGATTGGCATTGTGGGCAATAGAATCCACTACCACCTGAGGGTGGAAAATATCTGTACATTCCCAAACCACATGTCTCACAAACCTCTGAATGATCTTCAAATTCTAACGCTATTTGCAAGAAATCATGTGTCTCAAAGAAATATTTCGCAAACTTTATTGCTTCTAAATTAACATCCATATTAGCTATTTCTATTAGTGATCCATGGATTTTGTGTGTAGTTATATAATCGAATGCTTGTCGTGGTTTTATTCTTCCTTGAGCAAGTGGATTCATAGAAACATAAATCATTTCAGAAGAATTGACTATCATTTCTAGTAAGCTTCTATTTTGTACACCAAATCCTAACATATTGAAAGGAATTAGATAAACGCTAATTTTGGAGTTTGCAGTAATAAAGAATGATACAGTACCTATCGGTTCAATTGTGAAAAGTCCTATGTGATCAGAATATTTAGTCAGACCATTGATATATTTGTTCACAAGATCATTATCTCTTTGGTCAGAAATTGCATAATCTAGAAAAATAACTAAAGGTTTGAATTCTAAGACTTTCAACAGAGATATGATTTTACCCATCTCTGCAGCTCGAACAATTATCATAATTGGGAAATTTTTAATTTCTGCTTTAACTGTATTTAGAAATTTGGCCATTTCCTCATCATAAAGATAGAATAGACACCCATTAGCTCCTCCCTCTTTCATCCTTTTAAGGATTGGAAGGAGAACATTCTTATTTTTTATAGGAGATGTGTCAGGAATCATAACATAATCTGCAAACCTAACAAATCCAGCTATAACATCTGGAATAATTTCCTTAAGTTGGTCAATTCCACTCATAGAACTCAAGATTGTAATAACTATCTTTATTCAAAAATCTATCGCATAAAAATAACAATAGATGTAAGAAAACCATTAAGTTGCTATACAAAAAGAGAACCAAAATCCCCATTTTGTTCTAAATAATTACATTTACCTGTCTTAATAATATCCTTAATGATAGGAATTGTTGAAGAAGATAATTGTAAGGTTTCAAAATCAGAATTAGACATTAACGAGATGTTAGTATCAAGATACTCTAGAACTGACGCAGCTTTTCTGAATTCATGACCTATTGTGCCATCTTCTTGAGAAATCTCATTTTTTATAAAACCAATTCGAGCGAGATACGTAGCTATAGTGAGATTGATTCTGTTTTTCACATTTGGGATATATCTTGGTTCGAAATAATTTAGTCCGAATTTATGAGCTAGTTCATATCCTCTTTTGACAGGTTGAATTAAATTGAATTTCTGGGCAATTAGAGGATTTGGTTGACCATATCGATTATTATTTGAATATAGTTCATTGAACTTGGAATATAGATGTGGGTAATTATCTCGTATCACTTGCATAAACCGTTCTTTGTTTCTTCCTGGTTTAAGAGTCAACCCACCAGTTATTACAAATTCAGAATTGTAAGATTTCAACTGGCCATATATTCTATTGAGATTTTCTTCTGTATCTCCGATAAAAGGTATAACTGGTGTAATATATACTCCTGAGGGGATTCCTTCTTCTCTGAATTTCTTAAGAGCATGTAATCTAGCTATAGACGAACTAGCTCTCGGTTCGAAAATTCGTTGATTTTCTTCATTGATAAGAGTAATAGTAAAAGCAACACGAGCGAAAGAAACCTTGTGTATTTTCTTAATCAGATCTAAATCTCGAAGTACTAAATCATTCTTGGTCAATAATCTTACAGGAATACCGTATTCGTATGCTATCTGAAGTAATTTTCGGGTTAACTGCAATTCTTTTTCAGCAGGTTGATATATATCACATACATTACCAAATAAACTTAGAAGAAATTCAGGTTTTTTATTCTCTTTATTATATAATTTCGAATGAGGAAAAAACTCATCTAAAGTTGTAGTCCCCTCTCTAAATATTGGATAATAACCTTCTTTTATCAAGTATTTTTCAAATAGTTCGGGAGCGTTGATTTTAGCCTTAATCTTCTCTCCAAAATCATCATGCATGTTATAATTGTTAGCAAAACCATTACAATAAACACAATTATGATAACAACCTTGGTAGATATTGAAGTGAATATGATGAGGACTCCTATTACTTGTACGAATTAGAGTTTTAGCTTGGGTCCTCTCAATCTTCAAAATAACAACCTTCTGTTAGAGGATATGAACGATTTGAATATTTAAGGATGCAAATGCTATTTTTACGTTAGGTATTGGAACTAATATCATAATAACCGACAAAATAAAAAGAAAAAATAGAGTTTTCACAAACAGAATTTAGCTGTATTTGAACTCTACTCCAAATCCACCCTTTGGATAATGCCAATCTACACTTCCATGAGGACAAACTAGCTTACAAGTTCCACATTCTAAACAAGCAATATAATCAAAAGATACCGGACCTTCAGCTTCTTCACCTTCCGTAAATTTGTAGCAGCTAGCTGGACATCCATACACACATTCATATGTTGTACATTTTGCTTTGCATATTGCTGGTTCGATAGTAATATGCGCATAATTTTGATCTGATGTAAACTTTGTTAAATCTAATTTCTCTTCAATGGTTTTGTGTTGTTTTACTTTGCTCATAATGATCTCACCGCTCCTAATAGTAATTTTATCAAAGCAAATAGAGGCGTTTTCTTCAAAACATGCCATACAGCTGTCACAACTATTCTTTTCCTTGGTTGTCCATTATTTCTTAATAATCTCTCCATGAGAGAAGTTACTAAATCTGGAGCTGTAGTGAACATGTGTTTGTTCTCAAGGAAGTGAGAAGCTCGTTTAAAGGTCTTCAAGTCTTTATAGACAAAACTTTGTTTAAGGTTTTTCATGTAAATTTTGGTTTCTTTCTTAGTATATCTCTCGGTTTTAAGTATTTCAATTGCAGATTCACCAGCAATTCTTCCAGATTCTAAAGCAAAATTTATACCTTCAATATAAAGACCTGCGTTAAGAACCATTCCTCCAGCGTCACCTGCAACTAGAACTCCATTTCCATAGAGTTTTGGCATATGTTTGAAGCCACCTTCAGGTATTATGTGAGCTGAATATTCTATCATTTTTGCATCTTTGAGTAACTTCTGGATATAGGAATGAGTTTTAAATTCCTCAAGAACATCTGGTGCTTCAAGTTTTTTCTTTGTTAGAACATCCATGTTGAGTATTAAACCAAATGAGATTGTATCTCTGTTTGTATAATAAAAACCACCACCTGGAATACCTCTTGTAGTTCCTAATATTTCGTTACTGAGTCCTTCCTTTTCAGCTAAATGAAATCTCTGTTCTATTTTATCTTTAGAAAGCTCATATGTTTCTTTCATACCTAAAGCATAATGTTTTGCTTTTGGTTTCTTCATCAGTTTAGCTTTTTGAACTAAGATTTCATTCGCTCCTTCTGCAAGAATTACTAATTTAACTCTTAATTCCTCTTCACCTGATTTTACTCCAACAACTTGTTTATCTTTCCATACCAAATCCTCGACCATTGTATCAGGAAGAATCATTGCACCTGCTTCTTCTGCTTTTTCTGCTAACCATCTATCAAACTTTGGCCTAATAACAGTTACACCATTATAAGGTGCTTGCGAAAAATTCCTTAAATCAGCGTCAATAGTTACTGAACTAGATTCAGAAAGAAGTGTTATTTTTTTTGTTGTTAGATATCGCTCAAATGATTTTTCATCTTCCCAATAATTGGGAACTAATTTGTGCAAAGACGGACCATAAATAGCTGCTCCACTTACATTCTTAGCACCTGGATATTGACCTCGTTCTAGAACTACTGTCTCAATACCAGCATTTGCTAGAGTTAAAGCAGCAGCAATCCCAGCAGGTCCTGCTCCAACTATTGCAACTTCAAAATCATATTCTTCTGACATTATATTGTGAGTTCAAAATATCGCTTTATAAATGATACTACTTGTCAACATCATGTTCATCAATCAGAATTTAAACCATATCCCCAATTGCCATTTTCATCATAATTAAATGACTTGAACATTCCACATGCATTCCATATCTCATCAAACCATGGTTGAACTAATCTTGGGATATCTTCTGTTTCAGAATAGTCTTCAACATAAATTTCTTCAAGTTTTAGTTCATCTTTGTCAATGGGTACAGGATTAACTCCAAGAATAGGTTTATTTAACTTCATCTCATAACCTTGAACTTGTACTAAAGTAAGATATAAGCTGAATGGAGGTTGAACTAAAATCCTCTTAAAAACTTCAATATAATCAGGAAGAGCTTTCAAAATCTCTTCCTCATAAACTATACTTGGTATTTCTAATTTTGATGCAATTGGTTTCAAAAGGCTTCCTTCAACTGCTTCAATAATCCCTTTTCTGTATAGATGAACATAAGATCTAGCAACACCAGAAAGGTCTGTTGTATAAGTCAATAATCCATCAAATGTGTGGCTAATTTCCATTCCCATATATTTTATAGGTTTGAGATATTTAGGATTTCGAGAAATTATTTCAATGTTATAGTAGTGATCAATAGTAGGAGATTCTTCAGCAATTAAATGTAATACAAATTTGCCATAATTTAAAAATTTAACAGGCATTCTATTATTCTCTATCTCTTTTATTCTATCATTACGGAAAATTGATTTCACGTTGAAAAAGACCTATTTTATTTATTTAAGTCTTTGTTATTATCTGAACTAGAATTCCGTTCAAAATTATTGTTTTCGTTTCTTTCTTCTGGACCTCTTAAAAATGAGATAGTTGCACCTATCAATGCAAAAACTGCAAAGACTGCAATCATGATTCTCATAGAAGGTACATAGACAGCAGGATTGAGTTTATCTAACCCTGTTGAAATTTGATATCTATTAAGTAGAAAAACAAAGATTAAAGTTGATAAAGCAGTTCCAAGTGTGAATCCTATATTTCTAGATAAGTTCACCATTCCTGTTACAATACCTAACTTTGGTTTAGGACCAGCTGACATAACAGAATTTGTGTTAGGAGCAGTAAAAAATCCAACAGAAACACCCATGAATACAGAGATGATTATTATTACCCATATTTTGAGAGTACTTGAAAGGACTAAACTTATTAGTCCTAAGGATATCGAAATACCTAAAATTCCAGCACTAGAAAGATATTTTGCATCTATCTGATTTGATAGCTTTCCAGCTATAGGACTAGTAATTACAATTGCAAGTGGAAAACCTGTCAAAATTAGACCTGCCATATCGGGAGAAAAATATTTGATATCTTGAAGAAAGAAAGGAATTTGATAAGTTACAATGTTCATTCCCTGAAATGCAAGCACAGCTGCAGAAAGTCCTAAAGCTATCTTCTTGTTTTTAAACAAAGATAAATCAATAAGTGGATTATTCACTTTCTTTTCCCAGAATAGGAAAAGTAAAAGGATACAAACACTTACAATGAGGGAAATTCCACCTATCAATTTTCCATGTGAAATATTTTTATTTATGACAAAACTAAGACCAAAAATCAATAAAGTTATGAAAATAGAGAAGAAAATAGCTCCTCCAAAATCCATCTTCTTTTTCCCTTTCTGAAGAGTAGGAGTGGGAGGAATTGCATAGTGAGACCAAATAAGACCAACAACACAGATGGGTACATTTATCCAAAAAATACTTCTCCAACCTAAGTATTTGACTAACACTCCACCTAATACAGGACCTACAGACATAGCTGAAGCAAAGACTAAAGCACTAATTCCCAGAGCTGTACCTCTATTCTTAGTAGTAGTAAATCTTGTAATGAGTGCATTTGTATTGCCTGTTAGACCAGCTGCCCCTACTCCTTGAAATATCCTGAACACTATTAACCACGGAAGAGATGGAGCTAAGGCACATGATAATGATCCGACTCCAAAAATAGTCATCCCAATTCTGAAAATTAATTTATTGCTGAAAACATCACCTAAATATCCAGATATTTCTAATAATGATATAACTGCAAGTAAATAACCTAAAACTACCCATTCAATTTGAGCTTGACTGGCAAAACCAAACTCTGATTGCATGGTATCCAAACTTATGTAGACTATTGAAGCATCTAAAGAACCAATAAAGGTTCCTATGGTTGTAGCACTGAGAAGAATAGGTATACTAACACTTTTTCCGTGAGCTAGTCTCGCAGTCTGAATATTCATTTTTTGAAGGTATTATAATTTACTCTTATATCTTATGTTTCCACTATAATGTAAAAAGGTCTTTTCCAACTTATCATGGTAGTATAAATTTAAATAAATGTTCTCTAATAAAATTGTGATGAGCTATGGTTTCGAGCTATGCGATAACTGAATATCCTAATGTTTCTGAGATTTATGCCAAAGCAAAAAATTTGCTGCAAATTCCTCCATATCACTTTAAAAAATCTGCAATGGAACGGTACATGGATTTTTTTGAACAAAAATGCACTAAATCAAAATCCCTTATTACTGAAGCTAAAAAATACATTCCAGGAGGTGTCCAACACAATCTTGCTTTTAATTATCCTTTTCCTATTGTAGTTGAAAAAGCGGAAGGATCTTATCTTTATGATATTGACGGAAATCAATACATAGATTTTTTACAAGCAGGAGGACCAACATTACTAGGAAGTAATTATAAACCTGTTCAAGAAAAAATTATTGATGTTATAAAGGAATGTAGCCCAGCTACTGGTTTATTTCATGAATTTGAGCTTAAACTAGCAAAAGAAATTAATCACTGTATGCCTGCAGTCGAAATGTTTCGTATGCTTGGTAGTGGCACTGAATCGGATATGGCTGCTCTCAGAATTGCTAGACTCGCCACCAAAAAGAAAAAGATCATAAAATCGGGTGGAGCTTATCATGGGTGGAGCGATCAATTAGTATACGGACTTCACCTCCCAAAAACTGGAAGATTTGAAGCTCATGGAATCCCCGCTTCATGCTCAAAACATACACAAGAAGTTTTCCCAAATAACATTGATGCACTTGAGAGAAAATTGAAGTTAAACAGGTTAAGAGGTGGAACTGCTGCAGTATTACTTGAACCTCTTGGTCCTGAAAGTGGTACACGTCCCGTTTCTAAAGAATACAATAAGCAGGTTCGTGAACTATGCGATAAATATGATGCTTTATTGATTTTTGATGAAGTTGTTACTGCATTTAGACTAGGATTGGGAGGAGCTCAGGGGTATTTTAATGTGAAACCAGATCTTACAGTTTTCGGCAAAATTGTTGCAGGTGGATACCCAGGGGCAGGAGGAGTTGGTGGTAGAAGTGATCTTATAAGTCTTTTAGCTGCAGGTGTAGAAGGACATACAAAAAGAGCTTATGTAGGAGGAACTTTATCGGCAAATCCAGTAAGTGCTGCAGCAGGATATTATTCTATAAAGGAAATAGAAAAAACAGATGCAGCAATTAAAGCAGGAAAAGTAGGAGATAGACTAACTCAAGGATTACAAAAAATAATCGATCAATACAATTTGCCTTTTGTTGCATATAATCAAGGTTCAATATGCCATTTAGAAACAGTTGGAACTCTGTTTTTGCATCTTAATTACCTTAAAATCCTAAAAATATTGAAAGAAATAAAAATTAGAAAACAAGCCATGGAAGAATATGGTGCAGCTTATATGGCTGAAGGAATGGTTACTTTAGCAGGAAGTAGATTATACACTAGTATGGCAAACACACCTGAAATTATAGATGAAGCTTTAGGTAGATTTGATAGAATTTTCCAGAACATTGAAACTCC
>Ga0315555_1000077_pt1 | contig 56077 bp, 52 predicted proteins | sample SalMarSW160380MG_FD_202113 | JGI IMG/M metagenome (GOLD analysis project Ga0315555, IMG submission 202113) | Salt marsh sediment microbial communities from the Plum Island Ecosystem LTER, Massachusetts, United States - Salt Marsh Sediment SW1603-80 ... | reverse complement strand
TTGAATCCTTTTTTAATAAATCCGATTGTCTGCCGTAACTTCGTCTGGTAATCATGCTCCTCAATCTTGGGTCGCAACCTCATTTCTTTGGTAAGAATCACCTTTTGCTTTTTCTTGGACTCTTTGATTTTTTTAGACTGCTCAAAGCGATACTTGCCATAATCTAGTATCTTACATACCGGAGGATTTGCCCCGGGAGAAACCTCAACAAGATCGAGATTTTTTGAGTTGGCCGCTCCCCGAGCCTTATTCAGTTCAACTATCCCAAGTTGGTTACCGTCAGAATCGATGAGGCGGACCTCTTTAGCCCTTATCTCATCATTTATTCTCGGCTGTTTATTAATAATTTCACCTCTTCTCTTCAGCGTATTTTATTGCGTACTTCACTGGAAAATTTTTTGTTTTTCCCATGGTGCTTTTCCGTGCGGCTGCTCTCCCGTCTAAAATAGCACCTAATATTCAAACAATAATACAAAAATTTACGCAAAAATCAAGTTATTTATTAATGCCGAGGTATTAACGCTGCGATGTTTTCCAGCATCTACACCATTTCCGTGATCAGGGGTCACTTCCTCGAACACTCTTCCTCTTTCAGCAATGCAAGAAAACTCTCAGGTTTTAAACTGTCGATATTCTTTCCACCCCCATGCCGTATCGACAGGGTGTCATTTTCAAGTTCTTTATCTCCGATAACGGCGATATACGGAATTTTCTTCACCTCAGCCTCACGCATCTTGTATCCAAGCTTTTCATTGCGTGTGTCAGCTATGACCCGAAAACCTTCTTGAAACAGCATATCGACCATTTCTTCCACCCTGCCGGCATGTGCGTCGGTTATCGAGAGTACGGCGACCTGTACAGGAGCGAGCCACAGTGGAAACCGTCCTGCGTAATGCTCTATTAAAATTCCGATAAAACGCTCGATACTTCCAAGAACCGTTCTGTGCACGACAACGGGCCGTTCCTCCTTGCCCTCACTGTTTATATAGGTCAGATCGAACCTCTCGGGAAACGCCATATCGAGTTGAATTGTTGCGCACTGATGAAGCCTTCCAAGACAATCCTCGAGATGAAAGTCGATTTTCGGGCCGTAAAACGCGCCCTCTCCCGGGCTCACGCTGTACTTTTTCCCACTTTTTTTTAGGGCATTTTCAAGCCCTTCGGTTGCAAGCTGCCACTGTTCATCGGTTCCGATGGATTTTTCCGGCCTGGTCGACAACTCAAGGTAGTAATCGAATCCGAATACCGAGTAGATCCGGTCGGTAAGCTGTATCACGTTCAGTATTTCGGCCTCGATCTGTGACGGAAGAAGAAAAATATGCGCATCATCCTGTGTAAAACTCCGTACCCTGAACAGCCCCTGCAAAACACCGGATTTTTCATGCCGGTGCACGAGCCCGACTTCCGCAACCCTCATAGGGAAATCCCTGTATGAATGTATCTTTTCCCCGTATATCAGCATTCCACCGGGGCAGTTCATCGGCTTGATCGCAAAAGGATTTTCGTCTATCTCCGTAATATACATATTCTCCTTATAATTATCCCAGTGACCGGAACGTACCCATAGCTCTTTTCGCAGGAGTATGGGGGTTGAAACCTCTACGTATCCGGCCTTTCTGTGCTCTTCCCTCCAGAAATCGAGCAGACCATTCCTTACGATTATGCCGTGGGGCAGCCAGAAGACAAATCCCGGTCCTTCTTCATGCAATGAAAACAATTCGAGTTCTTTTCCCAGCTTGCGGTGATCTCTCTTCTTCGCCTCCTCGATCTGTTTCAGATAGGATCGAAGCTCTTTCCCGTCATAAAATGCGGTACCGTAAATTCTGGTGAGCATCGGGTTTCGTTCGTCTCCCCTCCAGTAGGCACCGGCAAGGTTCAATAACTTGAAGGCTTTGATATATCCCGTAGAAGGTAAATGCGGACCACGACACAGGTCGACGAAATCACCGTTCTGGTAAAAGGATATCTCCGCTTCTTTATCAAGGTCTCTGATCAGTTCGACCTTGTACGGTTCATTCAGTTCGGTGAAGTACTCTATCGCCTCATCACGGTTTTTTGCAATCCGTTTAAACCGCTGGTCCTCCTCGATGATTTTTGCCATCTCTTTTTCAATTTTCTCGATATCCTGGGCTGTTATCGGCTCGGGAAAATCAAAATCGTAGTAGTACCCGTTCTTAATCGCCGGTCCGATTGCAAGCTTGACACCGGGAAAGAGATGGCGCACCGCCCCGGCAAGCACATGAGAGGTGCTGTGCCTGAGAGCATCGAGACCCTGCTTCGACTGAACGGTTACGAACTCAACTTTACCTGGTGATGTGATGGGGGTATGGAAGTCATGAAAGTTGTCATCAATCAGTACCCCAACGATTTGATCCCTGCCTTTCGGATCGAGTCTGTCGATAACCGAAGTAATACTATCACCCTTCTCAATATCTATTTTTTTACCCTTTATTTCCAAGGTGACCATTTCCACAATTTTTCCCCTGTTCAGCACTCTGTATCCATTATCTCGTGATTACACAAATATATTGAAAAGCCTCCCCAGTTTCAACGCTTTTTTGGCATTCAGTTTTTCAGACCATTAAAAAACCGATCAATTTGTTATATTCAGCTATTGTTTCTGTTAAACGACCGCTTTGCGTTTTGATAATGCCGCCGTCAAGCGTCATTCTATTACATCAACCCTTTCTTCTTGTAGTATTTTCTGGCTTCGTCAAGGATTTTTTCTATATCTTCGTCCTGCCGTGCCGACAGGGGAGCCGGCTCATGGCTCTTCAGTATTTCCTGCATTTTATCTTTTGCATTGTCCAGACAGCTCTTTTTCCCTGATTTTAACCATTCCGGATAGGTCGATCGATCGGCCACTTTTGGAATAAACTGTTCCTTCTTCCACCATTTTCTCGTGTGCTCGGAATTGAGATAAAATCCGGGAATAGGGCCAATCTCTTTTATCAAATCGATTGCGAGAGTCTCTTCATTTACCTCTGCGCCCTCCATCACACGGCCTATCATCCCTGCGATATCATCATCCAGGATTGCCTGCACCGGGTGTGCAGTCAGCTCCTGGCTTATCCCCCCGTGTAAAAGCGTAACATTCACACCTGATATCGCATCTAACAGGCATGACATAGATTCTTCATAACCGTTTTGAAAATCCGATTGCTTTGAACTGCCGATTATTGCATTGTTTATCGGGAGCCCGTAGCTTCTCCAGATTTGATTGTATACAATGTGATGAATGCTGCATTCAATGGCCCCAAATGCAGGGGCACCTGTCCTCATGTTTTGAGGAAATGTGAAATCCTGCACCAGTATCTTTGAACCGGGTTTTATCAGTTGAATCAGGACGATACCCGCCATGAGCTCAGCATTGGTTGTAACCGTTGAACCGGCAATTGTCGCAGGCGCAGTTCCGCCATATATACAGCCACTGGCTATTAAAATAGGAAAACCAGCTTCGGCTGCCCTGAAGGTGCTCTCTATCTGATCTTCATAGTACGTCAGAGGAGGAGAAACAGCCAGAAGCCCCATTATATCGATTCCCACTGCCTGCGCCATCTGGATAGCAAATATATCTGACTCCTGCGCATTTGCCGCTAGCTGAAACTTCGTCGACTTTCTTATTTTTCCGGCAACACTTTCCGGTATGCACATAACAGGCGGCAAACCTTCAAACCCATAGTACGGGTAGGCCCACAGCCAGTGCAGATTCTCCAATGCGTCAAGAACCCTCATATAATCGTAAAAGTCTTTCTTCGTCGGAGCCTTCGGCTCCCAGGTATCGATGTCGACAGACTGCATGCCGGCAAATGTGCTGAACTGGACGAAGTTGCCTCCTACCCTGACGTCATGTTCAGGAATTCGCGCTTTACAGTGAAAACTGCTTGGACATTTACGTATACAGTCTTCCACTATCCATGACGGAAACCTGACCCGCTGATTCTCGAAATCCACCATACAGTCGTTCGATTCAAAGAGCTTAAGCGCTTTCTCACTCACAAAAGTCACCCCTGTCTCCTCGAGTACTTCAAGCGTACCGGCATGAATTTGCTCCATCTTGTCCTGAGTCAAGAATTCCAGGGGTTTGAACGATCGAATAAATCCATTTGATGCCATCATATGCCTCCCTATCATGGTATAATTAATTTTACGGCCTATCCCTGATTTTTATTTCAACCAAGGATGCCTGACCGGATACAGAGGTAATGCAGGATAGATAAGGTTTGCAGCAAGCTATTTTTAGCGGTAATAGATTACGTAGTTGTATCCTATTTCGCCTATTTTCCATTCTTCAATCACTAAATTGTTGTTAGTATAAATAATCTCCAGTACAACGAGAATCAGGATTGCTACGCCTCCCTGAAATTAATTTTATCAAGGATGCCTTACCAGATAGACCGATATTATACCATACTCCAGTAATTTTTTTAGAAAAATTATTATCCTTCCTTCTTAGCCTCACCACGCTATAGCTGCATCAATGTGAGAAATAACACCAGCCGTCTTATCGAGTACTCTCATGACAGGGACACAAGCAGCAGCTATATTGGTGCTCAAACCATACAGCGCTGCAGGGGAAAATTGAAACGACTTTCGTGAATATTTGGAAATTGGAACGACAATAGGGCGATTTAGACCTTCTTTATGATAAATAGTATGGTCACCGCTCGTTCTTTTATAAACACAACCTATTTTCTTTAGGAATTTTTCAAATTTAGTATGACTGATAGGTCTTATGCTGGGCATGGTACTTTAAAGTCTTCAGTTAATTGCCCAATAATTCGGGGAGGTTCCCATTTAAATGGTTTTTTATCAACCTTCTTCCATCCGCATTCCTCGAGGACTTCTTCTGTAGTTCCCATTTCAAACAATTCCTCAAAAAAAATAACAACAATCTCTGCAAATCGCTTCTTTGCTTCATCAAAATCTTTTCCACATGTAGCAAGGTCTAATGCTGGGGTATGCGCCGTAACTTGCCCATTTTCTTCAATGAAATATACAGGCAAACTTATTTCTTTAAAAATAGGCTTAGGTTTTCCCTCCATTTCTTATGGCCTCCTTAAAATCACCGCCAATAAGATTACAATCTATTTTTATTTGGGCGGTACTGGACTTGAACCAGTGACCCCCTGCATGTCAAGCAGGTACTCTAACCAATCTGAGCTAACCGCCCTCTTTAGATTCTTCAGTCAATAGTATTACCGTAGAATAAATAAAAGGTCAAGAAAAATGTGTTCCGAAAGCGCCTGTCTTTGCCTATATCATCCGTTGAAGCACGTCCGCAAGAACTGCAATCCCCTCCTCGATTCGCTCCGTCGAAAGGTCGCTGAATGCAAGGCGAATATAGTTGTTTTTGTATCCCTCGGGAAGAAATGCATCCCCCGTTACAAACGCCACCTTCTCCTTGATTGCCTCTTTAAATACTTCCTCTGCATCCAGGTGCCCGGGAATAGTCACCCAGACAAAAAGGCCTCCATTCGGTCTTGTCCAGTGCACTCCTTCCGGCATATGGGCCTTAAGAGCACTGAGCGTCGCATCCCGCCGGTTTCTGTATACTGATTTCATCTTTTCCGTATACTGCGTAATATACCCGTTTTTGAGGTAGTCATGGGCGATGAGCTGGCTCAATGTTGATGTGCACGCATCAAAAGACTGCTTCTGGAGCTCGAGTTTCGCGACGACCTCCCTGTCACCGACGATCCATCCAACCCGAATGCCGGGAGAAAGGACCTTGGAAAACGTTCCCAGGTAAAAGACCGTTCCCCGTTCGTCTTGACTTTTAATCGGAGCGTAATCTTCAGCAGTGCCTTCATAAAAAAGCTCACCATAGGGGTCATCCTCTACGAGCGGTATCTCGTAGTGGTATGATATCTCGAGGAGTTTTTTTCTCCTCGAAGGAGACAGCGTTATTCCGGACGGATTGTTGAAGTTGGGTATGGTGTATATAAGCTTTACCGCTTTGCCGCTTTTTCTGGATGCTTCTATCTTTTTCACGAGATCGTCCGGTACGATCCCCTCTTCATCCATCGAAATGCCGACAACAGTACCCATAAAGCTGTAAAACGATGCTATGGCCCCGATAAAACTCGGAATCTCAACGAGAACGACGTCTTCCGGATCGAGGAATATCTTTGAAATAAGTGATAGGGCCTGCTGTGACCCCGTCGTTATAATGATCTCCTGGTTTTTCATTCCGATGTTTTTCCCCCGCTCCATCCACTGCGCGATTTTTTTGAGCAGGGGAGTATACCCCCTGGTGGTTCCGTACTGTAGCGCCGTCTTCGCCCGTGCATAGGGCCAGCTGTTGATGATAGCTTTTATCTCCTCAAAAGGAAAGCTCTCGGAATCGGGCATCCCCCCGGCCATTGAAATGATCCCCGGCGTGTTTGCCATTTTCATGAGCTCTCGAATTTTCGAGCTCTTCAATTGACGTGCTGAATCAGAAAATAGATCTTTCATATCCATCGTTCTACCTCTCGGAAGTAGCAAGAGCTTCTTTTCCCATATAAAACGCCTTTATATTGATATCAATATACTGTTGTTTGACCAGGTTTTTTATCGCCTGCATGTACAGCTCGTCTTCAAAGGAAAGGTAGTTGGAAACCGCACCGATGAGTACGACATTTACAGCCCGAATGCTTCCGGCCTGCTGGGCGATATCCTGGGCTTTGATCATGCTGAATGATAAAAATGTGCTGCCGAGAATCCCGTCAATGTCTTCGGGGTATTCGTCTGTGCCGGAACTAACCGTTACCGGGACAATCATGAGATCATTGACCACAACCCTGGTATTGCTGTTGCAAAGATGCCTGTACCTGAGCGCCTCGGCCTTCTCCATGGATACGAGATACTGTGCTGATTTCTCCATTACAAGAGGCGAATACACCTTCTCGCCGTATCGAATCTGCGATATGACGCTTCCGCCCCTCTGCGCCATGCCGTGCACTTCGTTGCTCTTTACATCAAAACCGGCACGTACGGCAACCTCTGACACAATTGAACTTGCAAGCAGTATCCCCTGCCCACCGACGCCGACGATTACGAAATTTACCACATCTTCCATTATTGAGGCTCCTGAAGAGTTTTACATCAACGGGTATAATTGAAACAGGCACTATTCCACCTTGCATGTTACTCTATGAAAGAGTACTCGCTCCAGCCCGGGCCATCATGATCCACATCAGCGTTTCCATGGCTGTACTAGCAGGAAAGCGCATACCCTTCCCTCCTGTAATCACTTACTGCCATATACCCATGATCGGATTTGAATATCCCATGCACATCCCCTATCGGTTCCTTTTTCGGCTCGATTGTGTACCCTCTTGTCCTGAGTTTTTGTATTTCACGTGGCAGTTCTGTGCACGGTTCAACATACAGCACATCGGGCCACCCCTGGTGATGTATGCGCATACGATCAATGGATTCAATGGGGTTGATCCCTTTCCCCACATGAGAAAGAACAATCATTGCGAGTGTTGTCGGAATCATCGGTCCGCCGGGAGTTCCAGCCGCCATCTCAACACCGGCCTCTCCGGTAACGAGCACCGGCGCCATATTGCTTGCCGGACGCTTGTTCCTGTCAAATAGATTCGACTTGTTCCCAATTATATTGAAATAGTTTGGTTCACCCGGGTTGAAAGAAAAGGCATCCATGCTCCCGTTGAGAAGGAAACCGCAGTCCGCAACGCTCCATTTTGAACCGTATCGGAGGTTGAGTGTATAGGAGTTGGAAACAGCGTTTCCTTCACGGTCGATTACTGAAAAATGAGTCGTTTCGCTGCCGCTATTTCGATTACCATGTGGAGGAGCAGAGTATCCTTGTAAGTGGGACTGATATCGTTCAGTACGCACATCACTTATAGAACCTATGAGGCCGAATAAAAAATCAGCGTATTCAGTACTGAAAATATTCTCATAGGTTCTATTTCCCCGCAGATCGACATCACCCATGTAACCGATGCGATCTATAAATGCTATTTTGGAGGCCTGTGCCAGAAAATGGTAAAAATCAGCTGTGAACGGCTGAATATCGAGAAAAGCATCGCGGTTCAAAATATTCAGTATCTCGATCAGTATTGCTCCTCCGCCTTCGGGTGGAATTGTCCAGATCTTTTTGCCCCGTATTTCGGTGCAGATGGGATCGACCTCTTTCAGCTCATACTTCTGCAGGTCACGCACAGTAATAAATCCGCCGTTTTGCGTCAGGTCACGCTCGATGCGTTCGGCGATCACACCGTTGTAAAACGCATTCTCTCCCTCGCGGGCAAGCATTATAAACGTATCCTTCAAATGCGGGTTTGGAATACGGTCGTCCACACGGAACTCCCCTGCTTCTTTTACATAGATACTCTTTGATTCCGGGCACATAGAAAGTTTCCCTGCAAGCCGGTTGAGACACTGAGCTTGATACCGTGTAATGCGACAACCCTCTTCCGCACGTTTTGCAAGCTCCTCGAGGAGCGTTGATGCGTGAAGTTCACCGAATCTGTGCTGCAGGGTGAAAAAAGCCTTGACCGTTCCAGGCACACACACCGACTTTGGTCCGAATGCCGTTGCTTCCGGATCGATGCTTCCGTCGTCTTTTAAGAAACTGGATCTGTCGGCACCTTCGGGAGAGCATTCCCTGTAATTGATTACAAAGGGCTGTGTATTTCCCTTTTTCATTCCCAAAAGGTAACCGCCTCCTCCGAGATTTCCAGCCTGGGGATGGTACACTGCAAGGCCCAGCGCAAGCACGAAGGCTGCATCGAATGCGTTGCCGCCGTCTTTCAGTACGTCGATTGCGAGCTCGGTCGCCTGTTTTGAAACAGAGCTGACAGCACCGTGTCCATGTGCAAAAACAGGCCGCGCCGTTTTTGATGTTTCAACGGATATACGGAATCCCTCGTAGTCGTGCTTTATCACACCTGTTCTCCTGATACACACAATTAAGATTTTTTTACCGACCGGAGGTTGCTCTTCAGCCCAGGCATCAGCGGAAATTTCTCTAATGTAATATATATGGTTTTTTTATTTAAGAAAATATTTTCGATACACATTAGTTGAAAAAGGTGATTTACTCATAGCAAATCACCACTATCCTGTTTTCGCTTTACTAAATAACCAATTTTGGTCACCATTGTCATATTTCTTTTTTATTGATAGTATTTCTCCTTTTATAAATAAAAATGTTTCTACAAGATCAGGATCGAAATGGCTGCCTCTTCCCTTTTTTACTATAGTAAGAGCTTCTTCGACAGAATATGGCTTCTTTCTATAAGGGCGCTTTGACGTGAGAGCATCAAATACATCGGCGATTGCAGTGACACGCCCGGCAAGGGGTATTTTGGAACCCTTAAGTCCGTGAGGATACCCGCTTCCATCCCACCTTTCATGATGGCTGAGAGCGATAGTTTCTGCAAGACCAATTAACTTTGTAGATGAACCCTTCAATATTTCACCCCCAATAGTCGTATGTTGTTTCATGAGTTTCCATTCCTCAGGAGTAAGCTTATCCTGTTTTAAGAGAATATAATCAGGAATCCCTATTTTCCCTACATCGTGCATTGGTGAAGCGTAGAGGATATCTTCGTTCTCACTCTTCTTACTAATTTTACGATAAATCGCAGCTGTATAATGGCTCATTCGTTTAATATGACTACCTGTATCCTCGTCTTTGTATTCAGCAGCACGGGCCAAACGATAGATAGTTTCAAGTGATGCGTCCTTGATTTGCTTCGTTTTCAGATCGATTTCATTCTCAAGCTTCTTTTGATAGTTGCACATATGGTCATTGTATGCTTTTACTTTGAGGAGAGAGCTCACTCTTGTTTTTAATTCCATTATATCAACAGGCTTACTGAGAAAATCATCTGCTCCAGCTTCAAGTGCTTTTACACGATTTTCTACATCCTTCAGGGCCGAAAATATTACGATGGGGATGATTTTTGTTTCATTATTCTTCTTCAATTTTTTCGTAACTTCTATTCCATTCATACGGGGCATGCTAATATCAAGCAAAATGACATCAGGACGGTAATATTCAACTTTCTCCAGCGCTTCAACCCCATCGTATGCAAAAATGAGCTCGTAGTTCAAATCAGAAAATACCGTTTTAATTAAAGTGTGGGTTTGTGCTTCGTCATCAACAACAAGTAGTTTAGGTATCGATCCCATGTTTTTCTCTTATTAAAATATTCATTCCAGACTTATCGCTTATTCCATTTAAGTTCCAAAAGTTTTCGAACCAATACAGGAGTTACGCACTATCTAAAACCTCACGTACCTTTTTCCCAAGATCATTCATGGTGAATGGCTTTTGCAGGTATGGGATTCCTTCATCTAAAATTCCATGATGCACTATGCTATTATCTGTATATCCTGATATAAGCAATACTTTTGTATTAATATCTTTTCCCCTTAGCTTTTTGATAAATTCACCCCCACTCATCTGAGGCATGACAATATCGGTTACAATTAAGTCGATTGATTGCTTTCTCTCTTTTTTAAAATAACGAAGTGCATCCTCTCCATTCTTTGCTTCGAGTATAGAGTAGCCCAAAGTTTTAAGAGAATTAGCAACCATTTCTCTTACAAGATCATAATCCTCAACAACCAGGATAGCTTCCGTACCCTGGATGGATTGAATATGAGGTTTAGTTGCCTTTTTCAATCCAATTTTTTCCATAACTCTTGGAAAATATATCTTGAATGATGTGCCCTTTCCTGGTTCACTGTATACCCCGACACCCCCCCCACTCTGTTTTATGATACCGTATACAGTGGAAAGACCAAGCCCCGTTCCTTTATCTTTTTCTTTCGTCGAAAAAAATGGTTCAAAGATTTTGTCTTGTGTCTCCTCATCCATTCCAATACCATTATCACTTACCGCAAGCATTACGTAATGACCAGGTTCTACCGTGCTATGCTGTCTGGCATATTCCTCATCCAGGTAAACATTTGCAGTTTCAATTGTGAGCTTCCCGCCTTGAGACATTGCATCTTTTGCATTAACTGCGAGATTCATAATAACCTGTTCAATTTGACTTGGGTCTATTTTCACATTTCCGAGGTCGGGTTCCAAATTTGTTACCAGATCTATATCTTCACCGATGATGCGATGAAGCATTTTGTCCATATCAGAAATCATTATATTGATATTTAAAACGCTTGGTTGCAAAATTTGCTTCCGGCTAAAAGCAAGGAGCTGGTGTGTTAATGAAGCAGCCCTTTTTCCTGCTTCGCTTATTTCCTTGAGGTAAGTATATGAGAAATCGTTCTTATCAAGCTTCATAAGCAAATAATCGGAAAAACCAATAATAGCAGTAAGTATATTATTAAAATCATGAGCTATACCGCCTGTTAATCTTCCGATTGCTTCCATCTTCTGCGCCTTGATAAGCTGATCTTCCAGGTTTTTGTGCTCGGTTATGTCTTCAGAAATTCCCAACAGGTAAAGTGGTTTTCTTTGCTTATCAAGAATGGGAATTTTTTTCGTATGAAGTATTCTTTTACCCAAGTGTCTTGTTTGGATTATTTCCTCTGGAATATCCTTAATTTTTTCTTTTTTTAAGACCTCTCTGTCTTTATTTACAAAATATTCCGCCTCATCTTTCGTAAAAAAGTCATAGTCGGTTTTACCAATCAGCTCTTTTCTCGAATAACCCAGCAGTTCTTCTCCTGCTTTGTTGAAACGTATAAACCGATGCTCTTTTGCATCTTTAACGAATATCATGTTTGGAATATTTTCTACAATTACAGTAAGGAACTCCTCACTTTCTCGTAATGCCTCTTCCGCCGCTTTACGCTCGGTAATATCAGATAAACACCATGCTGCACCAATGAGATTACCTGTCTTATCAAGTATTGGATCTACCGTACAATTATACCAGTGCTCACCCTTTTGAAAACCGAATATCTCTCTTTTTTTAGAAATGCGCATTCGCATAAATGGGCAATTCTTTATTGGTTTTGATGTGCCGTGTAGAAGTATATTACATTCATGTCCAAGGATTTCACTGAGTGGTTTTTTTAAAATATTTGTCATGGTCTGGTTAGCTCGTCTAATCTTCCTCTCTACACCTATGATACAAATGCCATCACTCATGGCATTGAAAGTAGTTTGCCATTCCTGAGCAGAAAGCCTGAGAGCCTTCTCCGCTTTTTCTTTTTTCTCTCTTGTCTGTTTATTTTCAAGTGCCGCTCTAACACCAGGACCAATACGGGCAAGATGCTCCTTAATAACATAGTCTGCTGCTCCAGCTTTCAAGCACTCGACAGCTGTCTCCTCGTTCATTGAACCTGTAACCATAATGAACGGAATAGAGGGAGCAAGCTCTTTCACCAGCCATAGAGCGGTCATTCCATCAAACTGCGGGAGCATATAATCAGAGAGGATGAGATCAGGATTAAAATCTTTCAGTTCTCTAAGGAAATCTGTTTTGGTGTCTACACGCTTTGAGGAAAATGCTATTTTTTCTTTGCGCAGTTCAAGCTCGATCAACTCAGCATCGGTGGCAACATCTTCTAATATAAGTATATTGAGTTTATTTTTCATGAGATAACTCCAAAAATATTTTTATCTCTCAGTTGTGTATACCCATACACCTTTAATAGGGCGGTTTATTCAGAAGCACCCAATAGAATCCCAGTTCTTGAACCGCCTTAAAAAACTTATTAAAATTCACTGGTTTTACGATATAACTATTCACACCGAGTCTATAGCTATCAATAATATCACGCTATTCAGCCGAAGAGGTTAGTATAACAACTGGAATGAGTTTTGTACGTTTATCAGACTTCATTTTACGTAGGACCTCTAATCCATTCACTTTGGGGAGTTTTAAATCAAGAAGCACAACTTTCGGTGCATTCTCAATCTTCCTATGAGCATAAGCACCTGTGGCAAAGATATACTCAAACGCTTCAGCTCCATCCTTCACTACAAAAACTTTGTTGGCAAGGTTGTGTTTCTCCAGTGCTTTGAGTGTAAATTCAACGTCATCTGGATTATCTTCAACCAAAAGGGTTTCAACTGCATTTTCATTCATTGTATGTATCCCTCTTTAGGGCTGAATAGTTACAACCCTTCTATAATTAAGTATTATTCTTCCATGACTGGATTGCAAATATTTAAAAAAGGGAAATTAGAAACATTTTTTTTGGAAGGAAATAGAGCCCTTGCGGGGAACTTCTATTCGACAAAGTCCATGACTCTTCGTTTTTTCATCGGATATTTAAGCTTGTCGAGTGCGGTATGCTCGATTTGCCGGATCCTTTCCTTTGTCAGGTTGTACTTTTCGCCGATCTCCTTGAGCGTGAGGGGTTTTCTGCCGTTCAAGCCGAAATGCCTCTTTATCACATCCCGCTCAATCGGCTTCAGTTTGCGAATGACATCGTTGATAATCTCTTTCAAATTCTTTTCCATAACAGCCTGTTCCGGATGTTCATACTTGCCGTCATCAACCAGATCGAGTATCGTATCGGAGCTGCTGTTTTCTGAAAGTTTCTGGTCCAGGGACACGGGCCGGTAGATGTTTTTCAATTTTTTGATTGCATCGGTATCATGCAAATCGTCCTGTTTCGAAAAGTGCGTGGCATATTTCAACGGCAGCTTGATGGAAGTCGACTGTTCAAAAATTGCCTTGAGTATGTAGTGACGTATCCACCAGCGGGCATAGGAGATGAATTTGAACCCTCTCTCCACATCGAATTTCTCCACAGCCCTGATCAGACCCATGTTTCCCTCGTTGATCAGGTCCATGAGGGGCAGCCCGAGATTCTGGTACTTGACCGCAATACTGACGACAAAACGAAGGTTGGAGGTAATGAGTAGCTCCTTTGCCCCTTCCTCGCCGCGGTTTATTGCCCTGGCGCACGCTTCTTCTTCGCTTCTCGTCAGAACTGGAATTTTTTCAATCTGCTTTAAATATATCTGAATTGAATTCTTATTTGACTTTGCTTTTGCCATTGTGTTCTCCTCTATGTCTTATACCGCGGATAAATGCCAAGCTTCTTAATCTTCCTTCTCAGCGTTTTATAGTCGACCTGCAGCAACCCGGCCGCTTTTACTCTATTCCATTTTGTTTGAGAAAGCACACTCTCTATGGCGCTTTTCTCTGCCTGGATTCTGGCCTGCTTCGCTACATCCTTCAGTGGCAGCTCGATGTTTTTATGTACTGCTTTTACATTCTGTGAAGCAAGCATAGGAAAATGCGAAATATTCAGCCTGTCATCTCCGGCAAGTATGAAAGCTCTTTCGAGTATATTTTCAAGCTCCCGTACATTTCCGGGAAAATCGTAGCTCAGCAGCCTCTCCATAACTGAATCCGGCAGCGCGTGTACACTCTTTCGTAATCTTGTATTTAGCTCGTTGATTATCGATTCAACAAGTACGGGAAGATCCTCACGTCTTTCACGAAGAGGCGGTATATGAACGGGAACAACATTCAGCCTGTAGTAAAGGTCGTCCCTGAATGTTCCCTCTTCCACCATCCCTGTGATATCTCTATTTGTTGCAGAGATTACCCGCACATCCACCTTGAATGTCTCTTCGCTCCCGATAGGCGTTATCTCTCCGTCTTGAATGACACGAAGGAGCTTGACCTGCATATTCAAGGGCATATCGGCAATTTCATCAAGAAAGATCGTTCCACCGTCCGCTTTTTTGAATTTACCTGCCCGCTTTCGCACTGCACCGGTAAAGGCTCCCCTCTCATACCCGAAAAGCTCACTCTCCATGAGAGTTTCAGGAATAGCCGAGCAGTTTACCGGCATAAAGGGCATTTTCAATCGGTTACTCTTTGCGTGAATTGCCCGTGCGACAAGTTCTTTTCCCGTACCGCTTTCACCTGTTATGAGTACATGCACACTATCGCTTGATGCAATCCGGTCGATCAAACTATTAATTTTTGCAGCAGCGTTGCTCGATCCGAGGAACCTCTTTTCTATGTACAGGTCTTTCAATGTTTCCTTCAAATGCAGATTCTCATTGTACAGATTGTAGGCCTCAACAGCGAGCAGTACCGTAATAATGAGCTCCTCTCTGCTGAAAGGTTTGGTGATATAATCAAAAGCGCCGCTTTTCATTGCGGAAACGGCTGTTTCTACTGTTCCGTATGCGGTCATGATAATTACTTTTGCCTCCGTTCCCCTTCGTGAGCTCCACACTATCAACAGCGGATCTCGCCTCCTCCCGCTCGCGTATATCTTCTTTCAGATGTTCGAGAGAATCGTTCAAGGAATTTAAAACCGTACATTTGAGTTTCAGTTTCTTTGTATCTAAATGCAGATCGCCGTCAATGCCGGGATACTTCGTAAGCTGAAAAATCGGTTTTGTAATCTTTCTCGTTATATATATTGACAGCGCAACGAACAGCAGCAGGGATGAACCGAAAATCAGGAGCACATGATTCCTGAATTTTTGAATAATTGTAAGTGTGTACGGATTGTCATACATCTCCTCTGCCAGGGAATGATCTTTCGTAAGCAACAGGACACTTCGTATATCACCGCCCAGTATACGGTTGAACATACTGCTGCAGTCTAAAAGCTTTTCGTATTCATTCTGAAGCGCTCGAACACCTTTTTCCGCTCTCTTTTCAAGCATAAAAACCATGCCAAGATCAATCACAAGGAGGATAAAAAATGCGGTAAGTAATTTATTTCTGATACACATTTTTTTAAACATATGGCATCACCGATTATTATACCGCAATTGTTATACCCAATATTTAATTAAATACATATACTGTGTAAATAATTTAATTACTAAAATTATATTTTTAATAAAACTATTTATGAACAAACGCTCTCTCTTTTACAAATAATTATAGCCGGTTTACTACCGAAAATAGGGCATTTATGCCCTATTTTTCAAGTAAAATCGTCACATTCTGAAAATGTTTGGGTAATTGTGATGCCTGATCTGCGGTTTTGAAGTAAGGAGGAATTACTGACGCTTTTCCTCATCGCTTGATAAGTATTATATAAGCTGTTTCGTTTACATCGATTTGATAGGGATCCGTATAAATAATTACGCTTCTTTTAATTTTATCAGTCGACGATTCCTTTCTGCAGCGCAACCTTTCGTGCGATATCGTAGAGATCGCTCATCTCAAAAGGTTTTTTAATGCATGCGTACACACCGGATTTATACAGCGCCTCCTCATCGAGAGATTCCCTCCCGGTGATAAATACTATCTTCACCTCACTGTTGTTTTCCAAAATCTTCTTTGCCGCTTCCACACCACCCATCTTCGGCATAAGGTAATCCATAAATATAAGATCAAAGGGTTTTTCTTTCGCAACACTCAGACCAAACTCTCCATCCTCTGCGAGTGTCACCCTGCACCCCTTCTTGTCGAAAAAGTAGTAAATGGTATTTCGTACGTACTCTTCATCATCAACAACAAGAATTTCCATATCGAGGTTGTCAATATGCGCATACGCCTGTTTGGATTCCGCGCTCTCTGCCTCCTCCTCTGAAGCTATAACTCTCTGAACCGGAAGTTTCAGTGAATATAAAACATCTCCATTTCGCGCTCTGTCGACCTGTATTTCTCCGCCATGGTTATGCATGATCCGGTTGCAGATAGAAAGAACATTTCTATTTTCAATTTTTCCTTCCTTGCTGTCCATCTTCAAAACCGGTTGATTAAAAGCGAAAACTCTCTGCAGTGAAATAAAGTCTTTCTCATCGAGCACATATCCGTTACCGGTGCATGTTAAGAGTGCTTCTCCTTCATCACTGGTCAATGTCAGGGAAAGGGATCGTTTTTCCTTGAGGTTGTTCACAACGTCATTCATAAGATTGAAAAGAACCTGAACGAGTTGATCGTAATCTCCCTTGACTTCTGCATCTCTTTTGATTTTTTGTTCAAACTCTATTTGCTTTGTTTTTATCTGGATTTTCAAAAGCTCTGCAGACTCCCCGATAACTTCGCGCAAAGACACAGGTTCGAGATTGGGAGTTTCTATACGGAGGAAGGCTCTCAGGTTCTTTATTTCATGCCGAACTCGGTATGAGGAATCAAGAACAACTTTAAAAGAATCCTGAATGAGTTTTTTATCATCGGGATTGAGCTGGGCTAACTCTGCATAACCCTGCATGCCGGTCAGAATATTATTTATTGCATGTGCAGTTTCACTGAGAAGTTTTTTTGAAAATTCAGATGAGGTGCCGGACTGCACAGACCCTGCATGTCTTGTAATCCACACGTATTTATACACGGAATAGAGCACCTGGCCGAATACCGGCAGCGCAAGACTCAGTGGAAGGAACGCATCGATACGCATATCATATTCAATAGCTTTGTCCTTTCCCGTGGTGAGAATCACGAGGGAAGGTTTGTTCCTATCTCTCTTCAGGCCGGCCAGTTTCTGTTTTATTTCTGAAAAAAACTCATAATCACAAAACAGAACACAGTCAGAAAGCTGGGTCACGTAGTGGGCCGCCTGCTGGGCGCTTTCAACAGCAACCGGTTCATAGCCGAATGACTGCGAGAGCTCTGTGAAAATCTTAAAATAATCGCTGTTTTTGTGAAGCAGCCGAGAAAAAACGATCGATTTTTTTAAATCCATATACTTCCCCACCCCATGATGTGCATTCTAATTGTAAAACAGACTTCTTTCCTTTTCAACTTTTTCTCACGGAACAGGATTGCAACAACAAATTGCGCGGATAATGCCACCGAATTGTTTATCCATTACATAATGGGCTGATTTATAAGACCAGTAAGGGGCATCAAGATTCCTGATTGCCATTACCCGTGTCGGAGTAACGGTCGTCCTCTTCGATACCGAACACTTCTATTATTTCGTGATTACAGGAAATGAAATCGTCAAGGGTGTCCTGCATTGATTCGACATTAAGACCCGAAAAATAGAGTTTCGCAAAAATCGTGAAGTTGATTTCATCATCCGTCTTCATAATATTGAAATAATTGCCGTATTCATAACAGATATTCATCATTGATTCGAGATGTTCTTTGATAAAATCTTCTTCATCGATGTCGAAGGTGTAGGAGCATGCAAGCTCGAGGAAATTACTCTCCTTTTCTACAAAGACCGATCCACCGATTTCAGAATTGCTGGAAAATGAGGCCTGATAGAGATCCTCGGTTTCCTCTCTGTCGAATATTTTGTAACCGAGCTCACTGTAAATCGTTTCAATCGTTTCGATAAGCTCCCTTATATCATCTTCCATCTTCGTTCCTTATACAAGAGGTGGCAATATGTCCCCTCAGGGGAACATCCTTGACAGGATATGCCAATTCGCCGCCGATCTCTGGCAGGACATAGTATCACAGATAACTTATTCCACGTTACTGAGAAGTGGTGTACACCACTTCTCGGCCGAGTATAAAAGATAACTTATTCCAAATTACTGAGAAGAGCATTGAGCCTCCTGATAACACATTCCTCCTCAATCGTGTGTATACCGAGTGTGCTCCCACTCCACATCAGAAGTATCTTGGCCTCGTATTCAGTTATCGATATTTTTTCCTCCTGAATATTATCCAGTTTTTTCAGAAGTATTGATTCTTCGGGAATTTCGACATCACCGTCACCCCAGTGTCCACCGTGAATTGCGCTGTCAGCCCAAATCTTGATAACCCGGACTTCAGTCTCTGAAAGCGGTAAATCCATGTGAAGAAAGCTAATTGAATTGAATTATATCGTCAAGAATTAACTTGACGGCTCAAAGTCAATGCCGTATATTCCACCCGTTGATAAAGGAAAACTGGAGAACAGTAATGGCACATGTGTGTGAAATATGTGGAAAAGGCACTATCGCGGGAAGATCATATGCCACCCGTGGTCTCGCGAGAAGAAAAAACGGGGCAGGCATCAAAATAACAGGTATTGCGAAACGAAGCTTCAGACCCAATATCATTAAAAAACGAATTGTCCTTGACGGCTCTGTAAAAAAGGTGAAGATCTGCACTTCATGCTTGAGAAGCGGTAGAGTAAAACTTGCTCAGTAATCGATTGTCAGTATTACCGGAATAAAAAAGATCAGCTCATTCCTCACGCAGAGAATCAACTATTATTAGAACTTTCCCCTGCATCAGGTTTTCCCGTGAATTCTTATTTTGAAGTAAAACCTGCGCATCATCTCCCGAAATAGCAATGTCCGTCTCAATAAGTCTGTCGTCGTGTACTGCCACAACTCTGTATGGATTATCACCGATTCTCATACCGGTTGATTGATCATTCGGATCATCAGTATATTGAACCGCTCCCCATTTCCTGAAATTTTCCGGATACATAAGATCAGGTGAAAATACAAGTGTGTGGTTGTTGTCGAATATTCGAGGTGCTGCTGCCGGCTGTTTTCCGAGGCCCCGCGCATCAACTATAAGGCCTGTAAATATGGTGGAGTGGACAAACCGGTTATACGTAGGAAAATCACCCGTATCATATCCGGCTTCAAAAAGTATATGTAAAAATCCGTTTTCACCGAAAAGTGGAAACGATTTTTCGATAATTACATCCTGCTGAATATACTGTATCTTTGATTTCTTTACTCCCACATAATAGGTGTACAGGTGCTGGTTTTTTGTGTAATCCGCTCTGATAATGTCTGCTGCGGTTCTATACGCATCCACCCGCAAATTGTTCATTGCACGAATGAAATTCTCGAAAAGGAGTTCTTCAGCATGCTGCTGGGCCGCATACTGCCAGTCGGCGGCATTCCCGGTCTCCTCTTCCGAAATAGATGAAGCTGCTGAAACCACCAATTCCATTCTTCTCCAATCGACTGCAGCTGAATTCTGTTCGGCGAAAAGCGTACAGACGGGTAATAAGAAAAAACCGGCAAATACTATTTTTAATAATCGAACCATTACTCTACCCATTGCTTCAAAAAGTACCGTTTCGAAATCGCCCCGGATGCAAGAAACTCCTGAAGTTCAGATCTTATATCAGGATAGATTGTTTCATCCTGTATATCGGATCTTCTGAAAAATTTGAAACCAACAACCCTCCTGTCCTCTCCCACTGCAAGTGATCCTGTATCCTTCGTATGTATTACGTAGGTGGGTTGAAGGATATGGGTTGTATTCTGTACAATCGTCTCGACGGCAAACAAAAAATCACCGACCTCAATATGAAGTTTCAACTCCTCAAACAACTCTCTTTTCAGGGCATCCTGAACCGTTTCTCCACTCTTAACACCGCCTCCGGGAAGAAGCCAGTAACTTTTTTTCCCCTTCCGGTGCTTAACAAGCAGGACACGGCTATTTTGGATGAGCAAGCCTGCAACCCTGATCCTCATATACATTATTTTCGTCTTTAATTCGGTTTTTGCTAATTATTTTTTCAACAGGTATAATAATAACTGGTAAAATAGATTTTTTGTTAGTATTTTGATTTTCGTTTCACGGTGCAATGCCGGACGGCATTTTATCAGTATGTCAATATTCAGGAGGGACACCCTTATATGATAAACGGAATACAACACATTGGCATTGGAGTGACGGATCGTGACCGGTCATTTACATTTTACAACAATGCTCTCGGATTTTCAGTTCCCATGAGCAAATCGACCGACACCTGCAGCGGTATGCTTCCCGTTCTCGGCAAAGACGAAACCCGTAATGTCGTTATTGTGCTGAATCCTCACGGCGGCGGCCTGATTGAAATATTTCAGTATGTATCGCGAAAACCCACACCCATTCCGGATAGTGTGGATTTTACCTGCAACGGTTATATGTTCTATGGTCTAAAAGTCAGGAACATAGACAAATCCCTTGAAAGGATAAAACAATTCGGTGGTGAAGTCGTTATCGGGTCCAGCCCGTTTACGCCGATGAAGGATAAAAAGTGGAAAACAGCCGTTTTCAGGGATCCGGACGGCATATACGGCATCGTTCTCGAATATCCTCAGAGCACAGTCGGATACGGGCGTGGTTCCGCAAGGATAGGCGGTATTGAGTATGTCGCGGTGGGGGTTTCCGATATTAAAAAGTCTGCTGATTTTTACTCCTCGGTGCTCGGTTATAATGACATTATCTATACCTATGAGGGTCCGGCACCGGAATGGGAAAAACTATACGGGTCCTCAAAAAAAATAAAACGGACGCTCATGCAGAGAAGCGCCAAACCTCAGGGGCTGTTCAAGCATTTTTTAAGGGGAGGTATGATAGAGCTTATCGAAGTTCAGGACGGAAATAAAAAACACAACTTCGATGGCAGAAAATGGGGTGACATCGGGTTCATGGAACTCTGTTTCGATGTGGATGATATTCAACGAACACTGAAATACACGGAAAAAATGGGCATCCCTGTCGCAGTACCGCCGTATAGTCAGGACATGGGGCTGAAAACGCAGGCAACGTTTGCCTATATTCGGGATCCGGACGGATCATTGCTTGAATTCGCCGACATTAAACGTCTTCCGGTACCTTATTTTTTTATCAGGCTTCTTGTGAACCCATTCGTAATATCAATTGCGAAGAAAATACGCCTTCTGAAATGAAGTTTTTCAATCACGAGGTCAGAAATTACGCGGTTATGAATTTTTTCATCCTTCGAATTCCTTCTTTTATGTTCTCCATGGACGTTGCAAAGGAAATTCGTATATAGTTGTCGGCGCCGAATGCCTTGCCTGGTACCACTGCTATGTGCGCCTTTTCAAGCAGTACATCGGCCAGCTCAACTGAGCCTCTTACCTCAACCCCTGAAAATGTGCGCCCGAACAATGCACTGACATTCGGGAACACGTAAAACGCTCCTTCCGGATTGACGCAGGCAACCCCTTTAATACTATTCAGCTCACGAACGATAAAATCTCGTCTTTTTGTGAATTCATCAACCCACCGCGTTATAAAGGACTGCTCGTGGGACAGTCCCTCAACGCTCGCCCATTGAGAAATCGAGGCAGGGTTTCCCGTCGTGTGTCCCTGCAGTTTGTTCACGGCGTCGATGATGCATTTTGGGCCTGCAGCATATCCGATACGCCAACCGGTCATTGAAAAGGCCTTCGACATGCCGTTTATCACGACGGTTTTTTCTTTCATTTTTTGGGAGAATGTTGCGATGCTTACATGCTCATTTCGGTCATACACTATCTTTTCGTATATTTCATCGGAAACGGTTACCACATCACTATCCTGCAGCAGCTCGGCAAGAGCGTATAATTCTTTCCTGCTGTACACGGCGCCGGTTGGATTGCAGGGTGAGTTGAGGAGAAACACCCGTGTTCTGCCGGATAATGCTTTCTCGAGCTGTGAAACGGTGATCTTGTAGGCGTTTTCCTCAGTTGCATCGATAAAAACCGGCCGTGCACCGCATATACCGGTCATTTCTGAATAACTTACCCAGTAGGGAGCGGGAATAAGCACGTCATCCCCATCCTCAGCCAGAACTGCAAGCACGTTGAATACAGAGTGTTTCGCCCCTGAGTTGATGATAATTTCGTCGGTTTTATATGTCAGATCATTATCCGCTTTGAGCTTGCGAACGACCGCCTCCTTCAGTTCCAGAATACCGCTCGCAGGTGTATAGTATGTTTTGTTGTCCTGTATTGCCTTTTTTCCCGCCTCTTTTATAAACTCAGGGGTATGAAAATCCGGCTCTCCGGCGGCGAAGCTGATGACATCCACTCCCGATGCCCTCATCTCCTTTGCCTTTGTGTTCATTGCAATTGTCCGTGAAGGCGCTATGGCACTCCTTTTTGAAAGATGCATTGCAACAGTCCTTTATGAATAGGAATTTTTGGTGAGCTAAAAATACTCTATTGCCTAAAAGCAGTCAACAGCAATCCTGAACAGCATCAGACTAAGGTTCAGCAACAGAGCTGAATCTCTCAATTCTTCTACTATCTTCGAAAAGCTGTCCTGATCCACAGAACGATCTCCTCACCGGGCATGAGAATGGAGTTGAATCCCATACCGTTGATCGAGATGAGCGTTTCGATGTCCGATCCGTACCGCCGGGCAATTTCCCAGAGTGTGTCCCCACTCCGAACGGTGTATCGTATTTCCTGGGCGTCCATATCCTTTACAGGAACAAAAGGCCGGGTATCGACGATATCTTTTTCACCATGCAGAGGGACAAGAATCATTCGGCCTGCATAGATCTTTTTAGGATTTCGGATATTGTTTATCAGTTTCAGCATGGTAACGGTTGTGTCAAACCGTTCGGCAATTGCACCGAGTGTTTCACCGTATCGGATACGGTATCGTGCGACTCCGGTGAGCTCTTCGGCGGGAAGATTCAGATAAACCGTTAATGCGCTGTCGACGGAATCAAGTGGAATGCGGATATTGTAAGACCGGTCAGGCGGTGTCATGAGTCGTGTAAGCTCTGGATTCAAAAAACGGAGCTCATCGAGGCGTATACCGGACCGTTTGGAGAAAACTGTTAAATCAATGGGCTTTTCAAGGGTGAGCATCTCAAATGCAGGGTATCCTCTGCCTTCATCGAACGCAAAACCGAATTCGTACGGATGTTTCGCAATATACGCCGCTGCAAAAAAACGCGGTACATACTCCCTTGTCTCACGCTTCAGAAGATGCTTCCTGCAGAGCTCCCAGTAATCGAGCGAATTCCCCCTTCTAACAGCGCTTTTGACCGCCCCCTGACCGGCATTGTACGCTGCAAGTGCGAGCTCCCAGCTATTGAAATATCTGTACAGGTCCCGCAGGTGACGGAGCGCCTGCTCGGTTGATTTGAATGGATCGCGCCGCTCATCTACCCAGAAATCAACTCTGAGATTGTAGAAACGCGCGGTTGGCGCCATAAATTGCCAAAGTCCGGACGCACCGGCTCGGGAAAATGCCTGTACCGAATAGGCGCTTTCAATAAGAGGAAGATAAACCAGGTCTTCAGGGAGGTTTTTTTCCCGAACAGAATCTTGTACCGACGGAAGATACAGCGAGGCGTTTTTCAGGCCCCTCTGTAAAAATGAGTGTTCGACACCGGTAAAACGGCGGACAGCTGCTTTTACCTCGCTTCTTTCAAGGATGGATTCCGAAAGCAGAGATCCGGAGAGCGCCATCGGATAGAGAAAAAGGATAAACAGAAAAAATACTCTCATCGATTTCAATCACTGTCCGCCTTTTATCCGCTGGTATATGCTCCAGGCTTGAATGTTCGGTTGTTTGAATCATGGTGTTCGTCTGAAACACGCAAATCAATGAGAAAGAGCTGAAGCGACTTTTCTCCTCTGAAGTTATTTTCCTCGATGGTAAAAACAATGTCTACCACCTGACTGTTCTTCAGCATTCTGAAACCTTTGTCTGCAAGACCCCACCCAATAACGGGGATGAGCCCTCTCGAAGAAGGAATATGAAATTTAATATGATTTTTCGTTTTTCCTATGGCAATAGGATTTACCACCGTCGTGCCGAGTATTGAAAAACGAGGAGGCGGATTCCCGGGGCCGGTTGGTTCAAAAATATGCAGCTCATCATACAGTTCGTAGGATACATCATCCGGTGTAACCGCATCATCAATCTCCACCACATCTCTCCACATCCGGTGGCCGGGCTCATCAAGCATAATGCTGTGTATTTTTTTTCTGAAGGTATCAATCTTATTCGTCTCAATGGTAAAACCGACGGCTGATCTGTGCCCACCGTATTTGAGGAGAAGATCATCGCATCGGGATACGAGGGAGACCAGGTCGAAGTTACCCGGCCCCCTGCCTGATCCCACACCAATTTCACCGTCATTAACAATAATAATTGCCGGTTTCGAAAACTTTCGCGCAATTTTGTTGGCTATGATTCCGGTTACACCGTGCTCGGCTTTATCGGTCGAAAGCACAATAACCGGGTCCCTGTAGTAGTCCTTCTCGATCATCGGGTTGATAATACTCAGGTTGCGTTCTCCCTTTCTCTTTCTGCTCTCATTAAACCTGATCAGCATGCATGAAAGTTCATTCGCCTCTCGCACATCAGTCGTGGTAAACAGGCGAACCGCAACGCTCGCGTCACCCATTCTCCCCGCCGAATTGATTACAGGGGATATATTCCAGGATACGTGTTTTGCAGTGACGTGATCGTGCGGAATATCGCAGTACCCGCATAGAACTTTGAGACCGAGGTTTTCGGTTCTGCTAATCTGCTGCAGTCCTTCTTTGACAATAATTCTGTTTTCATCAATGAGCGGCATTATGTCTGATATTGTTGAAACCGCGGACAGGTCGATAAAGGAACGAACAAACTGGATGGTTTTTCGCTGTTTCATGCTAAACAGTTGAAGAAATATTTTAGTGAATTCAAGCGCATCGGCATACGGCTTCTTACTAATTATTTTCATTCTGTTGATTTTCTTTTCCTTGAGCCAGCTCGAAAAATATAAGGGGAGCGGCTTTTCTGCATCGCTTACAACCATACAGTTATCTTCTATCGGGTAATGGAGACTCTCCTCTATGGAAACAGGCTCAGCTATACGGCCGTTTTTTACCTTTATGCCCCTGATCTTTTCTCCATCCGGGACAAGCACTGTAAATATCCTGTTAAAATTTTTTGTGTACGAAAATATATACGCGTGGATAAACTTGAGCACAACCCCACCTGCTGAGAGATCGCGAAAGGGGTAGCTTTCATTGTCCATCTTCGGATTCAGAATTATCGTGTCATCGGGTATGTCATCCGGCTGGGTATGATGATCAATAATGATGGTATCTATACCCAACGAGCAGGCGTATTCGATCTCTTCCTTGCTGGAAACTCCGGTATCTACCGTCACAATGAGCGATACGCCCCTGCTTTTCGCATAGTCGATATCTTTTTTTTCAATGCCGTAGCCGTACTCTCCCTCGGGCACCCTGTAGATAACATCCGCATCAAACATTTTGAGCATGTTATTGATCATCGCAGTGGAGAGTACTCCGTCTACGTCACGGTCTCCGAAAATAAAAATTTTTTCACCATTGTGTACCGCCTTTTTCACCCGTGTAACTGCACCGGTCATTTTTTTAAATTCAAAGGGATTGTGCATTGCCAGGATATCATCGTGCATAAAGTGGTGAAGATCATCGGCTGTCTTAATGCCCCTGAGAAAAAATATTCGGCGAACCCTTCTGCTCAGCCCAGAACTCGCGGGGAGGCAGTCGAGTTCTTCATCATCGACTTCTTCAAACTCCCACTCGGGAGCATTATTGATCATCTCCTCGATGAAATCAGACATACAATATCCTTTAAGTAACTTTTAAAAAGTTAATTTTGATACTCGGTCCCGTTATGAATACATCCCGTCAGGGATACATCCCGTCAGGGACATACGCCACTTCTACATAATGACTTCATGAACAAGATTGAAATCTGCGGGCTTCGTATCGGCAATTGAGTATGCATCGAGCACGAGACTGAACGCTCTTGTATCTTCAGTATTGAAATACAATGTGGCAAGGGCATCCCCCTGATTGACGGCATTTCCTATTTTTTTATGCACAAGTATGCCTGCAGAATGATCTACCGTATCCTCTTTTTTCATTCTCCCGGCACCGAGCAATACGCCTGCGGTCCCTATGCTCTCGGTGTTGATGGCTGATACATACCCTGATCTCCCAGCAATGACATCTCTGCTGTATCTGGCACGGGGAAACCGACGTATGTTCTGAACCGTCTCAACAGAACCTCCCTGAGCGCGTACGGATTCAACAAACTTTTTAAATGCTTCTCCGTTTTTTAAAACCTCTCTCACCCGCTGTGCACCTGCATCTGCTATTTCAGCAACCTCTGCCGCCAGAAGCATATACCCACCAAGTACACAAACCAGGTCTATCACATCATCAGGGCCTTCGCCCCGCAGGCATTCGATCGACTCAATAACCTCGAGATTATTTCCTACTGCCCGGCCGAGAGGCTGGTCCATGTTGGAGATAATACAGATGAGCTTTCTACCCATTCGTCCGGCAACGGTAACGAGGGACTGTGCGAGCACCCGTGCATCTTCAATAGACTTCATGAATGCGCCGCTGCCGCACTTTACATCCATTACAACCGCATCCGCGCCCTCGGCGAGTTTCTTGCTGAGTATACTCGCTGTTATGAAGGGTATACATTCAACTGTGCCCGTTACATCCCGCAGCGAATAGAGTTTTCTATCCGCCGGTGCAATCGTTTCGGTCTGGCCCGACATCACATAGCCGACCTTTTTCAGAACAGAAATGAATTCTTTTTCAGAAAGATCGACCCTGAATCCCGGGATCGATTCAAGCTTATCGAGTGTTCCACCGGAAAAACCGAGCCCTCTTCCGCTCGTCATCGGAACCATAACTCCGCATGCTGCGACAGCTGGAGCAAGTATGAGTGAAATTTTATCTCCGACCCCGCCTGTTGAATGCTTGTCTATCTTCCGCTGCCGTATCGAGTTGAGATCAAGGGTTTTTCCCGAGTTGAGCATTGCTCGTGTTAGAAAGAATGTCTCCTCTTCATCGAGGCCGTTCAGAAAACCGGCCATCAACCAGGCTGATGCCTGATAATCGGGAATAGTGCCGGCAGTATATTCCCTGATGAAAAAGTCTATCTCTTCGGATGTATGGCTCTTTTTATCCCGTTTCTTAACGATGATATCATATGCACGCATATTCATTTCGTACTACTGTATCCTATATCAGAAATTTATTCAAACATCCTTTTTTTCCTCTGTAATAAAAATAATAAGTGTGGTGATAAAGGAGCCGAGGGTGATAAGCAGGAGAGCGTGCTGTACAGTGGTGCGAAGCCTGCTTCGCATAACCAGCAGTGTATAGTATTCGAGTATTTTCACAGCAAGTGAGCTGTAGAAAAAAACTGCCGTTATGCTGAGTACGGCAGCTGAAACGCGCCTGCTTACCGACCATAGAAAAACAGCGAGAAATAACAGTGTTGTTCCCAGTATCGCTTCGACAAGAAAAAATATCATGTCTTCACCTCTTTTACAGGGATTACAGACTCTTATCGAAAAAATGAGTCAAAATAGTGTTGATATCCACTGCATTTTTTTTCAGGAGATCCCCGTTATGGGCAAATGAAATAAAAAGAGGGTCGGCCTGATCAACGGGAAACAGCACTCCATGCTGCAGCAGTTGCGCATGAAGCGACGGGTACTCCCCGTTTTGTGTTGCACTGTAAGAAAATCCGTCCACGGTTTCAAAAAAAGACGGATCAAGCATCGATGCAAAGTGTTCAAGCTTCTCTTGAAGTGCCGCAAAACCTCCGGCAGATTCGACCATTTTGAGAAATCGGAATGCAGTCTTCATTTTATAGAGGGCTGGAAAAGCAATGCCTGAATGTTTCGTAGCAATATATTTTAGCGCTGCATCCAAATTCAGTAATGAATCTTTTTTCAGGTTTACCACACCAAAATCAATGCCTCCGCTGAGCCATGTCCCGAAAACCCTGATATCGATCTCATCGGCCCCGTTCAGAGCGGAAGCATGAATAAATGATGCAAACTCCGTTTCATCGGTAATGACAATCTTTCCGAGGCTTTTGCATATTTTCAACAGATCGAGGGCGGCACTTCCGCTCACACGCTTGCTGTAGCGCAGTATAAGGCAATCGACGCTCTGAAGAGCCCGAGCATCCACATCTTCTATCGGCACCTGTGTAAGGCCTCGACGCCATGACCTCATGCTCTTATTTTCGTCAAATACATACGCCGCTTTCATTCCCAGCATATGCAGTAGCTCAAGAAACGTACTGCCTGCATCAAACGAGGAATTAAAAAAAAACCAGCTGCCGGTAAAATCCTGTGGACTTCTATTCATTAAAAGAATGGCATCCATCAGCTGCGCGAGCATGCCGTGTGAAACGGTGGGATACCCGCCTGTATATCCCTTATTTATCCAGCTTTTCATAATCGTCGTTATACCCGGGTGTGCATGGCCAAACAGGAGGGAGCCTCGGGCAAGAAAAAAATCGACATACCTGTTCTTATCATAATCATACAAATACGGACCCTTGCCCCTTTTAACAACAGGCAAAATCGGTACATCTCCGGCCTGTATTGACGAGAGAAGCGGGCTTTTACTTTTTTGTATGATCCTTCTTCCTGTTTCAAACCCGTTTGAGGTATACATCTTGATACTTTTATGTCCTTTCAGCGGGAAGCGCCTTTATCACGGCAATGAATACAAAGTAGCCGCCGACAGCACCGGAAACAGCCTGGATAATGTTGAAGGGCACCTCGCTTACCGCCGCTCCGAGCCCGCCTCCGGGAATAAAGAGCTCAGACACAAAATAGACTGTGACCATCGTGAATCCTGCAAAAAAGAGCAGCGCAATAGTGACCAGGTTGATTCTGATCTGTTTGCGTGATTTTTTTTCTTCAGCAGGTGAGAATACAGTATCGAGAGGCAGCCGGGCGAATCTTTTTTCAGAAATAATCCCTGCAATAAAACCCTCAAGGCCCTTGGCAATCAGGGTGATAGGCGCAAAAATAAAAAAACCGCCGATCACATCCGCAAGAGCGCTTCCCAGGCCGCCGGCTAGAGCGCCAAACTTTTTACCAAGGAAAAGCCCGCAGAATACAACAGCGATATCCCCGAAGTTAAAATAACCACCGGTACCGGGAATAGGCACCCGGACAACAACGGTAAGCGCAGCAGTTGCTCCAGCGAGTAGAATTACCAGGAATGTTTTCATAAGAAACCTCCTCTTTTGAGATCCTGTCTCAATTTAATATAGCAGATCCATGCCCAGGGGAACCAGAGAATGATGTTCCTGAAAGCAGTCGCCACAAGCACGGGAGCACCCCGAATTGCAAGAACCGCTTTGAAAAACACACGGCCCCTCTTCCTGAAATCCGGCCATTCTCCCTGAATCAGAAGTGCCTCGCGTACACTATCGAATGAATTGACCGAATATTCATAAGCCCTGTATGCAAGCGCAATCTTCAGTCCAGCCTCGCCCCATCGTAAAAATTCAGCAGGAGAGGTAATACGGGAAAAAATGAGGCCTACGAAGAAAATGCCGAGCACACGAAGCGGGTAGCTGAAATAATAGAGTATTCGGTTCAAATCGTCCATTCGCATATACGGCAGCGGCTGAACATCTTTCAGAATAAGAACTGCAGCGATACAGAAATAAATAATGGACCCTGTCGCCCAGAGCCAGACCGTTATTTTAAACATCCTCCTGCCGGCTACGAAAAAGAACACCGTACCTGTGCCAATGAGCAGGGCGCAGAAAAGAATGTACACCGGCATACCGTATTGTAAAAGGAACGGAAACAGTACAAAAAAGAGGGCTGCACCGGAAACGAGAAGAAGTATTTTTACGGTAAGCGGAAGTTTTCTCAAAGCCCGCTCCACTCTCCCCATGGTATGCCTTTCTCCGTATATTAGAAAAATTATTACGGCCTGCTGTTTATTTTATCCAGACCATGCTGCTCAGGATAATGCAATAACTCCTGGTGCTAATCGTATATATCACTCGCTTTCATTGTAGATGTAAATACGGCCACGGTCAAGCCTGAGTATTTTCGCATTCAAAGCATGAATAAAACCGCGATCGTGGCTTATAATCAGAATCGATATATCTGATATATGCAAAACAATCGAGAGCACTATTTCACATAACCTGGATTCGCCTTCAGCATCGATGCCCCAGGTGGGTTCATCGAGAATAACAAGCCGTGTATCCTCACATATGAATGCGGAAAGACATAGTATCTTCATGTCGAGCGGGCTCAGCAGGGCGATTGGATATTGTTTCTTATCATCAAAATACATGCGAAGTAGCGCCTCTGATATCTCGTTGCCGGCCCTGTTCGCTTTTTTTCGGTACTGGTCGACTGTGCTCAGTGTAATCTGCTGCTCTGGAAACTGTCCGACGTAACATACGTTTCTGACAAGATCAGATCGGGGTATGGACTGAATATCTTTATCGAGAAAATAAACCGTTCCTGATGCCGGCAATTCCAACCCCATGATAATTTTCGCTATTGTCGACTTTCCCGCACCGTTATCCCCGATAAGACCGTACACCGAGCTGTTATTAAGAGAAAAAGAAACATCTGCAAGTTGAAATCCGTCATGCAGTGTCCTTTCATACTGAAACCGGACAGTATCAAACCGAAGCAGTTCGGATGTATTCGGATTCTTTTTCACGGTCCGTGCGATGCGGCCGAGAATCGAGTGTACAGACCCCCGCCTCTGTGCAAACTTTTCCCGATTGCCGGGAATTAGTGTGTTCTTCTTAAAATAGAAAATGTTGTCTGCAATCGACAAAAGCCCCTCAATTTCCTGTTCAAGGATGAGAACACACCCTCCTCTTTGCCTTACTTTCTCAATTTCCTCCTCCAGCTTCTTTTTTCCTTCAGTGTCAAGCCAGGGAACGATACCGTGCAGCAGGGTGCATTGTGCGGACTTGGAAAACGCGATAGCAAGGGCGAGCCGCATCTTTTCTCCGCCCGAAAGTGTCGAAATCCTCCTCTCAGCAAACGAGGCTCCGAGGCCGAACCTTTCGAGCACTGTATTCTGATTCCGCAGTAGACCTGTTTGTGCGTATATCTCCTCATCGACGCGTGCAAAGAGCAGGTGCCGCTCAGGATCGGGACCGAGATACACGGACGACCGGGGAATACGGCCTTCTATAATATCAAGCTCTCCGCCTAAATCGCGTACAAGAAGCTCGAGGTGGCCGACCATATCCGTCACATCAACGGGGAATAGACCCGCGACTATGCCGCCTAAAAGCTCGAAACCTCTGTTTTCATCACCGGTCAGGAGAATAACCTTTGCCGGTTCGAGGGGTATCTTAATGTTTTTAAGCATAAATCGATTTTGCACTTTGTAAGAAAAGGTCATGTTTCATCCAGGAAAAGTGTACATTGGACTAAACTCATGTTAAGATACTGAAAAGCAGGCGGTAATAAAATATGTTTTTAATTATTTTCGGTCCGCTGTAAAATTATATGAATATAGCAAGGCAAAGATGAAATCAAGTGTTGAAAAAAGAGCGCTGAAAAAAACGGGAATAAAACTCTGCTATGCACCCGATGAAAAGATAGGTGTTATTGTTGTCGACAGCTTCCCGGAGCTGGGACATCTTGCCGCTCTCCGTTTCATTGAATGGGTGCAGCAAAACCCCGAGGGTGTAATAAGCCTCCCGACAGGAAAGACACCGGAGCACTTCATCAGGGAGGCGTTCCGTTTACTGAAATCGTGGAACAGCGGTAAAACCAGGGCCGAGCTTGAAGAATGGGGTATTGACACGGCAGTTTTTCCGGAAACGAATAGGCTTCATTTCGTGCAGATAGACGAATTCTACCCTATAAACCCCCTGCAGCACAACAGCTTTTACTACTATGTGAAAAAGTTCTATATCAAAGGCTTCGGGCTCGACCCCCGCAGGGCGTTATTCATCAACTGCAACCACGTGGGCATGCCTGCAGGAAAAACCGTGGACGAACTGTGGCCCGGCGGCGAAGTCGATCTTACGCTCAGGTTCAGGCATCCGGTAAATCATATTGAGCGGGCGCAAAAAAGAATGATCGAGAGCATCGACCAGTGGTGCGCTGAGTATGAACGGAAGATCAGAGAATTAGGCGGCATCGGATTTTTTCTAGGCGGCATCGGTCCTGACGGTCATATAGGGTTCAACATTCAGGGTTCGGATTTTCACTCCACGACGAGGCTCACGCCTACAAATTATGAAACCCAGGCCGCAACGGCGCAGGACCTCGGCGGGATTGAGATTGCAAAAAAAAGACTCGTAATAACCATCGGCCTTCAAACTATTACCCACAACCCCGATTGCACTGCGATCATTATTGCGGCAGGTGAGGCCAAGGCGAAAATCGTCGCGGATTCTATACGAAATACCATGCATATACACTATCCTGCGACCGTACTCCAAAGTCTGAACAATGCCCGGTTTTATATTACCAACGGGGCCGCAAAACTGCTGCCGGAGAGAAGACTTTTCAAACTGTCGCGAAGCTCTGAATTGACCGAAGAAGAGATCGAACGGATCGTTATCGATAGCGCCCTGAGAACGGGAATCCCGATTCGCGAGCTCAAAGAGGCGGATTTCAGGAAAGACCCATTCGGCGCGCTCCTCCTCACAGAACGCAACATAAAACGTATTTCTGAAAATTTTTCCGGTGAAAAAACAAGAGAAACCGGATACATACTTGAAAAAATCAAGGAAAAGACCCTACAAAGATTGCAGAAAAAAATTATAGCAGGGATGTCACCCCGAAAAAATACTGTTTTTCTTCACACAGAGCCGCATCATGACGACATAATGCTCGGATATCTGCCGGGAGTCGTGCGGAATATTCGAGAGCATTCCAACAGACACTTTTTTGCCACCTTGACGAGCGGGTTTACGGCAGTGACAAATCATTTCATGCTCGATCTTTTAACGCTCCTGCAGCAGAACATTCTCGATAAAAGATTCAATGACCTGCTTGAAGAAAATTACTTCGATCCCTCCAATATCGAAGGAAGGAACAGGGATGTATGGCAGTATCTCGACGGGGTCGCAGCTCACTCGCGTTTAATGAAAAACGAGGGGCGTCTTCGCCGTCTTCTGCGGAACCTTGTTTTTCTCTTTGAGGAAACCGACATAGAGCAGATCAAGGATCGTATCGACGAGCTCATAAACTATTTCAAAACCCAGTACCCCGGAAGAAAAGACCTGCCGTATATTCAGCAGCTCAAGGGAATGTGCAGGGAGTGGGAAGCCGACTGCCTGTGGGGGTACTTCGGGTGGCATTCCGACTCTGTCCTGCATCTCAGGCTCGGATTTTACAAAGGAGATATATTCACCGAAGAGCCGACACTTGAGAGGGATGTCTCCCCGATTCTTGAAACTCTGAGGAAGGTCAATCCCGATGTTGTGAGTGTAGCGCTTGATCCTGAGGCGAGCGGCCCGGACACACACTACAAAGTGCTCCAGGCGCTTACCGAAGCACTGAAGATATTCGAAAAAGAGACCGGAAAATCGGACATCGAAATCTGGGGCTACCGCAATGTATGGTACCGTTTTCACCCGTGCGAGGCCGATATGTTTATTCCTGTTTCACTCAATATGTTTGCACTGCAGGATAACGCATTTAAATACTCATTTCTCTCCCAGAAAGACGCCTCGTTTCCCTCCTATGAATACGATGGACCTTTTTCGGAGCTTGCGCAGAAGATTCAGGTCGAACAGTACCAGATGCTGAAAACCTGCCTGGGCAGGGAATTCTTCAACGAGCACGAGAGCGCACTATTGAGAGCGGCGCGGGGCATGGTATTTGTGAGGGCAATGAGTCTCGATGAGCTCTACCGCCATTCGCGGGAGCTGAAAAAGAGAACAGAAAACAGGTAGGGGGAAATCAATTCTTGTATAGCTCTTCTGCAGCCCTGTACGAAGCCTCTTCAACGGAAAGCGACGGGAAGCGCTCATGGGCATAGCTTAGCGAGGAGGATACGTTTATACGGACCTTTTCAGCGCTGTAGTTCTCTTCCTGCAGAATCCTGACAATCTCGTTGTAGTTGCCACCCTGGGCTCCGACTCCCGGAATGAGAAGCGGAAGAGAGCTTCCGCATTCTTTAATCAATGAAACTGCGCTTCGGAAGTTATCCTGCGTTGCTCCTAAAATCGTTCCCGCTGAAGGATATTCGCCGTTCCAGCAGCAGATCATCTTGAGCACATACTCGTACAGGCAGGTTTCAGGTTTGATTTTTTCAAGCTGAAAATCCTTTGCGCCGGGGTTGCTCGTCAGGGCGAGTATGTAGCAGCCCGTACGACTCGCGGCAAGAAAGGGTATAAGCGCTTCAGATCCGAGATACGGGCTGAGGGTGACCGCATCCCCCCCGACAATTTCAAAAATAAACTTTGCGTACGCCTGCGATGTTTTACCGATGTCTCCGATCTTTGCATCGATGATAACGGGAAGGCCCTTTGCCTTTGCCCGGGAAACGAGCTCGACGAGCGCACTCAAACCCGCATGTCCGTACTGCAGGTAGAAGCCGAGATTCGGTTTTACAGCAGCTATTTTCGGGTCGATCGCCTCCAAAATATCCGAAAAATACCGGACGATTTCGTCTGAGAGATTACGCGAAAAATCGATCTTCATTCTTTCCACAACCGGATCCATGCCGAAACAGAGCAGTGTTTTCCGTTTTGCATAGGTATCATGTAATTTCTGTAGATATGGATGCACTCAATCCTCCTTTTTTATGGATGTTTTTGTCACAGTTCCAATGTACAGCATGTTCAACCGACCTGCGGCCGGTTGAATAGAGCTCGTCCGGCCAGTATCGATCCCCTGCTCTCTATACCCATACTCAGCCGCACAGGCAGCGGACAGGATACCTGTGGAAAAAACCATGCTCAAACGCAATACGGCCCGCCACCAGGGTTATAACAGGTCTTAGTTTCACCTTCCACCCGTCGAATGGGGACCAGCCGCATTTTGTGCTATAGCCGTCCTCCCCCACGACAAATTCTCCCTCTTCAAGAATCGTGCATGATGCCCTGCATCCCGTATGAACCCAGAGACATATGTGCGGTGTAAAAAGGCCGGATGCCTTTTCAGAGGTGAGCCGTAGTACTGATTCAAGATTCAACCTGCCGTTTACATGCGCGGTGAAGAGGAGAGAAAGCGCCGTCTCGAGGCCGGGAAAGCCCGCAGGTGGCATTTTTTTTTGTTTCTCCTCAAGGGTATGCGGCGCATGGTCGGTACCCAGTATATCAATAGTACCGTCCCGAACAGCATCGAAAAGAGCCTCATTGTCGCTTTCCTGGGCAAGCGGCGGTAGTACCCTTTTCGGCCCTGTGTAGGTCGTTTCATTCAGAAAAAGATGGTGCGGTGTCACTTCCACAATTATCCCGGGATACTTCTTCTTCCATTTTCTTATTATGCGCACTTCATCCTCGGTACTCGTATGGCAGAGATACAGAACTGGAAGGCGCCCATTCCTGCCGGATGCCGTTTCATAGGCAGCGAGAATCTTCTGCAGGCCCTCTGCCCCACCCGTGTGCACGAGCACCGGCTTGGGCTGGCTGAATGCATGCACGAATGCCTCTTCTGACTCGACAAGTATATCTCCTGTTGTTTGTGCTGCATAGACTTTAACACCGCATATCCCGGGAGATGAAGAAAGAATACCGATTGATCCCGCATTCTGCTCGGTAAGCGCGATATACAGCCCGAATTCGACGAGACTTTTTTCAAGGGCTATATTTTTCTTTTCACGAAGAGAAGCTGTATCGACAACCGGTTTTTTGTTGTTGGGCATATCGTATATCATCGAAAATCCGCCCCGCAGAGCGGCCTTGGAACATGTTTCCCAATCCTCTTTATACGAAAAACCGGGTTCCCGCACATGAACATGCGGATCAACAGCACCCGGTACAAGATACCGCTTTCGGCCTCCAACCTGCCCCTGAATTATTTCTGCATTCACAAATTCCGATATACTTCCCGGGCCCTCTATCGCCGAATATATTTCCCCGGACACAAGAACATCCCGTCTTACCCATCGGCCTCTTTCCGGAACATTGATATCTTTCATCAGAATCATCTAAACATCCTTTATCACGGTTCCACTGCTGTCTCTCCGGTACATGCCGAATTCTTCAAGTGCATCGAGCGCTTCAAAGGTGAAAACCGGTCCCTCTACGCATACACGATCTCCCGTTGAATCCATCGAACAGCTTCCGCAGATTCCGATGCCGCACTTCATCAGCCGTTCGATACCGGCCTGTCCTTTGATCCCCCGCGTCCTGAAAATATCACGTGCCTTTTTGATAAAAAGCTCCGGCCCGCAGACGAGCGCGTATGAAGGATTGGATTCCTCGATTATTTCTTCAAGGTGTTCCGTGATCAGCCCTCTTAACCCGAGTGTTCCGTTTTCGGTACAGTATTTGATGTTATCACCGGCAGGTGTCCCGGTCTGCTGAAAAATGGTCTCAATCCAGTCCAGGGATTCTGTGGATTTTCCCCCGGCAACAAACACAAAGTGTTTTCCCATTTGAAAGAGGCGTATCGCTGCAAACACTAGAGGCGAGCACCCGATTCCACCCCCCGCCAGAATATAGCGGTCATGTTGCAGGTCAAAACCACTGCCGAGCGGTCCGAGCAGGCCCACCGGGTCCCCCTTTTGTGCTTTAAAGAGAGCACGTGAAAAGGGTCCGCGCTGAATCAGTGAAAACCCGAGTGACTCGCCATCAAAAAACGATACTGAAAAGGGTTTTTGATCGATACCGGGAAGCCAGAGCATGTAAAACTGTCCGGGCAGCGGGCCGATGGATCCAGATTTGGTGGCACCATGTCCGACCTTTTGTCCTTTTACGGTAACAATGTTATGCGATTCATCAGATTGTTCTGACCCGAGGTAGAAAAAAAGTGTCCGTACCCCGGCATCCGATGCCTGTTGAATACGGCCGACAGGCATCACGGTGAAAAGCGGCCTTTTTTTTGGGGTTTCCGCTTGAAGAAAGGTAAATTTCTTTTTTCTGTGCGTTCGACCGACGAGCTCATCCAGGGTTTTAATGCCGTTTTTCTTCATAAAGAGCTCAAGAGCTCCGTTTACGGTTTTGAAGATCGAAAGGCCTTCGGTATATACACCACTCCCAATACCGAACAGTACCGCCCCGGCCATAATGACCTGTAGTGCGCCGTTCACATCGGCGATACCACCTGTTGCAATAATAGGAATGTGCACTGTTCTGTACACCTCATATATACTCCGTACGGTAAGCGGGAGGATAGCATCACCGGACAGGCCGCCCGATCCGTTAGCCAGTACCGGCGCGCCCGTATGAATATCGATCACCATTCCGGGTCCGACAGTATTCATGATGCACAGGGCATCAGCCCCTGCATCCTCCGCGCTGCGGGCAACCGCCTGAAGCTCAGGTGTATTTGCGCTCAGTTTGACAATAACCGGTTTTTTCGTAGCGGCCTTTACCTTTTCTGTGATTCGTGCTGTATGAACAGGTGAGTAAGAAAAGGGAGAGCCGAATTCGTCAAGTACATTTGGGCATGAAAGGTTGAGCTCTAAAAAGGCGCATTTCAGCCTGGCGAGCCTTTGAGCAATTTCGGAAAAATCATCGGAATGCTCACCGAACAGAGAAATAATGAGGGGGAAAGTGACCTTGTTTTCATCAAACCGGGAAACGAATTCGTCGATACCGGGATTCGAAAGACCAACCGCATTCACGAGCCCCCCACCCCAGTCGAACACGACAGGTGCGCGGTGCCCCGCCCGTTTTTTCGGTCCGACTGACTTGGTGGTTACAAGACCTGCACCGCATTCATACACCTTTTTCAACGAGGCGAGTGAAACGCCGAGTATGCCTGAGGCCAGCACCGCCCTGTTTCGCAGCCGCACACCTAAAAAATCAATCGAGAGGCTCATATTATTTCCACATCACCGGATTTCAAGATCCTCTCACAGTATCTGCACCTCAACACAAGCGGGTCTTTTGTACGGATTGTAAAGCAGGTTTCAATATCCTCTCTGTTGGTGATGCAATTCGGATTGGGACATCGAACAATGCCCCTGTACTCGTCAGGGAGCTCTATCTTACGTTTTTCCACCAGTTTTCCTTCTCTGATTATGTTTATGGTTGCCTGCGGTGCTATGAGGGATATTTTATCGGTTTCATCCTTCATGAGGTATTTGTGTTCTATCTTGATAATATCCTTCTTTCCGAACTTCTGGCTCGAGAATCCAATACCGATGGTAAGTATACCCTTGTTTTCAAGGCCGAGTATCTCTATGACTTTCAATGCCCTCGTGCTCGGAATATGATCAATAACAGTTCCGTCACTGATTGAATAGACCTTGTAGGTTTTCATGTGCTCTCCCCTCCGTTTTTCTGCTGTATGGATCCGGTGACAAGCCCGAGCACGGCCTGTCTGACCGGAATGCCGTTATGTGCCTGCCTGAAATAAATTGCATTGTCAAGAGAATCAACGGAGGGTGCTATTTCATCAACCCGCGGGAGAGGGTGCATGATCTTTATGTTACTGCCGAGAGTTTGTATAACATCTTCCGTTATCCTGTAGTATCCCGCAACCTTTTCATACTCCTGCATATCACCGAATCTCTCCTTCTGTATCCTGGTTACGTAGAGAACATCGAGTTTTTCCTTTATATCTTCCAGTTCCTCAAGCTCCCGGATCCTGGAGCCGTTCTCTTTGATCTCGTCGACTAGATCGTCCGGCGTTCGTAAAATTTCAGGTGATATAAACCAGAGGCTGGTTTGAAACAAAGAGAGCGCGTAGGAAAGCGAATGAACCGTCCGTCCGTATTTGAGATCTCCCACAAAGCCGACCTTTATTCCCGAGAGATCTGAAAACAGCTCTCTCATGGTGAAGAGATCGAGAAATGTCTGTGTCGGGTGCTGATTTGCACCGTCCCCCGCATTAATGACCGGTACATCCGCAACCTCCGATGCGAGCCTCGCTGCACCCTCAACAGGATGCCGGATCACGATTACATCACAGTATCCGGATACGGTCTTGATCGTGTCCGCAAGCGATTCACCTTTTTTCACTGAAGAAACATCTGCAGTAGCAAAGCCTACGACATCACCTCCCATGTACCGCATCGCCGATTCAAACGACAGGCGCGTTCTCGTGCTGGGTTCGAAAAAGAGCGTTGAGAGCACCCTGCCCTGCAGACAGTCTCGAAAACTGCCCTGTTTTACCCGAGATGCGGTTTCACTGATGAACAGGAGATCCTGCTTTTGCATATCCCGGATTGAAATGATACTTCTTCCCTTGAAATCCATATACCCCTCCCTTCTGACCGTACACACGGCACGTTTGATTGCGTTATGGTTTTATCGATTAGAATTCTGGGATTTTGTACCAGAATTTATTATAAACATTGATCTTTTTCCCACCCATAACCTGTTACGTATTGGAAAATTTCGGTAAAAATCATTAGGCAAGTGTTGGCTTGACCTTTTTTGATTGAAAGTTCACTTGCTTATTTTTAGATGTTTACTCAGGTATTCGATCACTGCTGATACTTCGGATACCACGGTTTTTTGTTTTGCGCGTGGCTACCGACTCGTAGTAGCCCGTGAGCCCGGCTTTACCAGAGGGAGACCTTCTTTACAGAGTGGACACGTATCAGGTGGATATACGGGCAGCGTCATCTCCACACAGAAGTAAAATGGTTCTTTCACCCTGAATCGGTCTCCAGATCGGTTGATTATCGATGAAAACCCTGAGACAAGACCCCCACTTTTTTCTATGACATCCTTTATTTCCAGAACCGAACCACCGGTCGTAATCACATCCTCGACAATATGCACCCGTTCCCCCTTTCTGATGGTAAAACCCCTGCGGAGCCGCATGTCTCCGTGCTCACGTTCGAGGAAAATCGCCCGCTTCCCGATAAGCCTCGCAACCTCATAGGCAACAACAATTCCGCCAATTGCCGGCGAGGCAATGGTATCGATATCCCCTTCTGAAATGTTATCTGCAATATCCCGCATAAACTCGACTGCAGCAGAAGGAAATGAAAGCAAAAGCGCGCACTGAACGTAGTAGGACGAGTGATTTCCGGAGCTCAACAGAAAATGCCCTTCAAGAAGCGCCCCTGTTTCTTTTAGAAGTTTCATTGCCCTTTGTCTGTCCATTATCCATATCCTTTATGGGTTTCTCGGACCATCGATAGATGGGAAAACCTTGCTTGATAACGTACATCAAAAAAAAAGCTTTCTCCTTACGCAAAGAAGAAAGCCTTTTTCCCCAGCAGCAGGGTCCAAATAATATCGTTGTTTTATCCCCATTTGAAAAGGGAGTATATCAAATAGAAAAGAAGGTGTCAAGTTTTTTCGTTTTTTCAGAAAGTTATCCGGAAGTCCGGCCTGAGGAGTCTCAATAGGAGGGCCTGCGCTGTATAGAGTCTGTTTTCAGCCTGCTGCAGTATAAGGGACCTGTCGCAGGTTATCGCATACTCATCAATCTCAAAACCTGGATGGACAGGCATATCATGCATTATATACACATTTTTGTTTTCGATTAGTTTTTTATTTATCTGATAGGGAAGCATTTTTTTTATACGTTCCTGTTTTTCATCTCTGTACTCCTCTTTATTGAAAAGCTCCATATTGATCCACGTGTCTGTGTAGACATACCTGCAGTTCGACACTGCATATTCGAGGTCATCAGTTTCAGTGAACAGAGGGGTGTTCCAAACTGTATGTCCCTGCTTTAATCCCTTCTTTCCCTGTTCGTTCCGGGATATCCCGTTCGTCTTTGCTACTGAGGATAAGATTTTTTTAACTTCATCCGGTACATGATCCTTCAGAGGTGTAACGAAGACGAGCCTGACACCGAGCTTTGCACCGACCAGCGCAAGCGAATTCGCGACATTGTTCTGTACGCCTACATAACAGAGGGATGTATCGAAGCTGCCGTTCGTTTCATATATGGTCATGAAATCGGCAAGCGCCTGGGAGGGGTGATACAGGTTACAGCACCCGTTTATAGAGGGTATCAACAGGGAATTTCCAAGTTCACGCATATCTTCGTTTTTAACAAGCCTGGCGATCACGCCGTCGAATACCCGCGATAAAAAGGCAGCTTCATATTTGATGGGAGAAATGGCAAGGTTGCTCTTCTCCCAATCCATCACAACGGTGTCACCTCCGAGCCCTTTCATCCCGAGCTCGAACGCAGCTCGCGTCCTCGTAGAGGATTTTTGAAAGAGTAGAAGAAGCCGCTTGTGGTGAAGCGTATTACTGTATTTCAGGGGATTCTTTTTAAGAGCAATCGAAAGCTCTATGAGGTCTTCCAGCTCTTTTTTTGAAAGCTCATTCCCGGAAATGATACTCTTTTTCATATCTGGAATCTTGACACTGAAATTATCTCCCGAGCCGCAGGCTATCGGTCAGCACGCCTGCCCCGGTTGATATTGCCTTTTTGCATTTAAACAGGTTTCATCCTGCGAAATTGCCTCTGCTTTATTTCGGGCGCCTACCGGGAGTATGTTCCCATCAGCTCTCCGCTTGCAACGATATGTCCCTCAAGCGCTTTCAGAAGCTTCTTCTTTGTGAGCCCCGGACCGACATCGAGCTTTGTATTGAGTGCATACACCTTGAAGTAGTACCGGTGTGTGCCTCCTGGCGGACACGGCCCACCGTACCCGTGTCGTTTGAAATCATTGATACCCTGCAGTGTGCCGTCGGCAAGCTTCGGCTGACCGGGCACATTCTCCGGCAGTGATGTAACGGAAGCCGGTATATTGTATATTACCCAGTGCACCCATATACCCATAGGTGCATCCGGATCATCCGATATCAGGGCATAGCTCTTTGTTCCTGCCGGCCCCTGCATCCATGAAATAGGAGGAGAAATATCCTCTCCGTCACAGCTGTAGCGAGACGGTATCTTTCCTCCTTCTGAAAAGACCGTGCTTGTAACCGTTATCTCCATAGTTGCTCCTCCTTTCTTTTTTTCTATTGAATGAAGTTTGGTTGCGGATGGCAGAAAGAGGACAATCATCAGTGTGATGAGGAAAGCCTTTCTCATGGCACTATCCCTGACAATAGAGGTCCGATGAAATGTGTCTTTCCTTACATTGTACAGTCCGATACAATAATTTTCAAGCGCTATATTCGAACCTTCAGCCGAAAACTTTACGTCCGGATAAAGCCGCAGGTTACCCTTCCCGCTGCGGCGCTTGTTATCTGCGCAGCTTGAGAATATAGTAACCAGGATAATGATTTTAGACTTCCTGACCCCCTGTGGTGCCTGTTTTGTGCTGCATATCGTAGGCATCTATTTTTCGTTTAATGTTTTCCTCTGCCTCAAGATAGATCTCCTGTATCATCGGGTCGAAAAAATTGTATACCCTTTTCTCAAATGGGGCATCGAGGCGATCGAGAAACCGGCGCTTGAAATCATCGATATCCTTTCCATAGATGTGATACGAATCGGCATGCCAGTTCAGCCGCCCGAGCTCTACCTTCTTCCCAGAGCCCTTTTCGATTTCCGCAGCCAGAATATCCCTGTTAAAATGAACGATACCGAACATATTCATAAAATTGGCGCCCCATGCGTCGTTGCTACGGAATCGGACATTACAGTTGAGATACCAGGTCTCCTCATCTTCCTCGACAATACGGTAGTGGAGCGATTGCAGGCATGGAGGGTCATAGCATGTCAGGTCGGTGTTCGGCATCCAGGTTATCATCTGCGCCTGCCGTGTGTATGGCTGTTCCAGAAGCTTTTTAATCACCGCATCTATTTGATTGATCCTGAATGGCCCAACGGTCCGCTGTTCGCTTTCCGGAGACATCCCCTCTTTCCAGGCCCCATAGTCGTGCAGGCGCCAGTGATAGGTGTATTCCCACCTGGTATCGTCAGGGTCATTCATGTTTTTCATCCAGTGGTCCTTTATACCCTGCAGCTCCAGTACATATTCCCGTAAATCTTCTATACCTCCAGGGAACGCCTTGTGTATCATCGGGTCGTTCCAGGGCTCCAGCACAGTAATATTCATCGTCGCGTCTATACTCGGCGGATCATCCGCCCTGTCGTACTGTGTTTTGATTCTGATTCCGTTTTGATGCAGGGTTACGAGTGCAGCTTCATATGCCTGCGCGAGCGTTTTTTCCTGCACATGCAGCACCGGTATATTCTTCATACACTGATCCTCGAATAATTGGTTTGAAATAATTAGATACAGTAAATGAGTGATTGATTTATTATAAAACCTTGGCTGTGATTTTGCAACAGCATCCGGGGTTGTTACCTACTTGGGATAGCGAATACAGCGCATTCATCCCGCAGGGGTACAATGAAACAGCATGACATCGCCCACATTGAGGAGTTTCGCAAGGCGGTCAGCCGGACGCTTTATAAAGGGAGATCTCTTGCCAACGGGAATACCGCCCCACGACACCTGTTTTACAACCTGAAAGCCGGTTATATCGAGAAGCCTCCTGAGAGTTTTTTTGGAGAAAAGATAGATGTGGTCCGGGATTGCCGACCTCCACCCGGTACGCGCAAACCGTGCCTGCATACCGTTTACATTCGGTGTCGTAATGACGACGTGCCCGGTGCTTTTAACGATTCTCTTCACCTCATTCAGCATTCCTTTCGGGTCAGGGACATGCTCGATAACGTGTGAAAAGTGCACGACGTCAAAGTAATCATCCGGGAACTTCGCTTCATGAAGAGTGCCGATGAAAATATCGAGGCCAAACTCCTTTATCCCGTACTCCGCAGATTCCCTGCAAATTTCAACACCCTTTGTACGCCAGCCCTTATCCTTCATGAATTTTAGTAAAAGCCCCGTGGCACATCCAATATCGAGAAATGTCCTGTGAGCCGTATCTCCCTGAAACAGATCGTCAAACTTTATATCCCGCAATCCGAGTTCCATCAAATGAAAAAAATTCTTCTGATTGCTGAACTCATAGTCAAAATACTGCGGTCCATACCGATGCCTCAGGTCTTTGAAAACAGGTCTCGGATTCTGATACACCAGGCCACAATCATTGCATCGTTTATACTGAAACCCGTCCATATCAAGAAGCATTCTGGCATCAGGACAGCTGCATATATTGCATTTAATCTGCTCGAGCGTTTCAGCCATCTGTTCCTCCGATAGAATACCTCAATAAGAATACTTCAATAAGAATACCTCATTGAAATTATCGGATAAAAAAGGAAGGAGTAAAATAACCGGTTTTGATCTGCTTTTATTCAGGGGGGATCGATTCCGCTCAAATACGTGAGAGCACTCTCGATACTGTTGAAAGATTTCAGGATTTTGGAAAATTCCATTGTTTCATATACGGAAAACACATCCGGAGTCATCTTCACCAGTACAAGATCGCCCCTGTTTTCCCGAATCTGTTTGATCTCCCGTATGAATACACCCCATCCCGAACTGTTGACATAATCAACATTCTCGAGATCAACAATGAACCTGTATTTTTTTCGGGAAAGCTCCTTTAAAAGTACACTTTCAATTTCAGGTGATGTTGTCGTATCTATATATCCTTCGGGACACAGTATCGCGATATCCTCATTATTCCCGTTATATGAAACTTTAATCGTTATCTCAGACAAAATGACCTCCTTGGTGTATTCAATAAATCCGAAGTTTTTCAGGGAGCCCTCTTCTCGAGTACAAATGCCCGCGCTTCATACATCATTCTGTCTATAAAAAGGGTATCCTGGTAATAAAACCTGTTCAGTATATTTTCCAACTCTGAAAGCGCTACCTCTGATTTTTCTTTGAACTTGTTCTGGTCATTTACATACCTGTTTAATTTGAACAATACCCTCTGCGAGCCGTTCACCAGGGCTTCCGATTTTCCCCGCGAATGGGGCGCTTCCTGGTATGCTCTGTATACCTGTGCGATAACATCCTCGTTGATTTCCGCCATGCACAAACTCCGATCGTCATTATGTACTCAAGTATATAACACGATACCATATCTTTTCAATTTATTCTACTTTTGTTGATTTTGCAAGAATGCCGTATTCCCATCCCGTATCAGAGAGTTTTCTGTTAACACGCACCCTGACCACATGCTTTTGCGCTCCGTATGCGGTTTGTATATACCGCCCGTTCAACTGTATTTCCTTTACGATGAGCGGTTGAATCTCGCGGGGAGATATTCCAAGCACGCTGTCACCGACTGAAATTGGGTTTTTTACCTCAACCCTCAACATGTCTCCTTCAAGCTCCCTGATAAAACCAGCAACCTCCTGATGTCTTGTATCGCTGTCACCATAACTCTGCATTACATAACCGTCGTTGAACATGAACCTGTGTGTAAATCCGTGATTGTCCGGCATTTTTATAAGAGTTGAAACATGGGGTAGTATCGAAGAGGACGTGCCATCGAATTCCACATCCATTACTGCTCTGTACGACATGGCAACAAGCGCGAGATAAAAGGTATTTTTGGTTCTTCCTTCAACCTTATAACCGTCGATATCGATCTTTTTTAAACGGGGAACCATATCGATGAGACACAGGTCTTTAGAATTAAAAATATAGGTACCGTGCGTATCTTCCTGTATTTCAAAAAAGTCATTCCTGCGGGATTCTTCAACAACAAAGTACCGCCACCTGCAGGCTCCCGCACAGTTGCCCCTGTTTGCATCACGGCCTGTAAGGTAACTGGAGAGAAGGCATCTTCCGGAATAGGAAATGCAGAGGGCTCCGTGAACAAATATTTCGAGCTCAGCATCGGGCACACGGTTTCGGATACGTGCAATTTCTGAGAAGCCAAGTTCTCGGGCGAGAATTATCCTTTGTATTCCCCGATCAATCCAAAATTTAACGCTCTCTGAATTTGTGGTATTTGCCTGTGTGCTCAAGTGTACAGGTATGTGCAGTTTCAGTGATGATACAACACGAAAGATTCCGGGGTCGGAAACGATAAAAGCATCTGGCTTACTTTCCGCTATCTCGGCCAGATGGCGGGATAATCGGGGAATATCATCTTCACGCGCATATACATTTGTTGTTATGTATATCTTCTTTTGATGCCGATGACAGTAGTCGACAGCTTCTTTCAGAAGCCCTACATCGAAGCCGTTGTACTTCGCTCTCAGTGAGGTTTCCGGAATACCTGCATATACGGCATCAGCCCCATATGCAATCGCATAGATGAGTTTTTCGTAATTTCCTGCGGGGAGGATGAGCTCAGGTTTTTTCATAGCACAGGTAAAAAGATAGGATCGCTGCAGCGTGCCATCTTATCGGTTAAAACCCCACCGCTATTCGAACGGCCGTCACTCCGGGCCTGCTTCACTGGTAGCGATTTTAAGTTTATCCAACAAAATCTTTTCTTTTCGAGGACTCGATTTTTTCTCAGGGGTTTTCACCAATTTGGGAAGGGGCTTTCTCGCTGTTTTGCTTTTTTTTGTAACACCCACTATCTCTTCAATCTCTTTTCTGTCGAGTACCTCCTTTTCAAGAAGCCTCTTTGCCAGTTTGTCAAGGGTGTTTTTATTTTTTGTCAGAATGGCGTATGCCCGCTGGAACGCACTCTTCACTATTTCTTTGATTTCTTCATCAATATACTGAGAGGTCATCTCGCTGTAATCTTTATGACGCGCTATTTCTTTGCCGATAAATATCGGCTCCTCTTTCTGCCCGTACAACAGCGGACCGAGTTTTTCACTCATCCCCCATTCACACACCATTTTCCGGGCAGTATTCGTCGCGCGTTCAATATCATTCTGTGCTCCGGTTGTGATACCTCCATCACCGAACTGTATCTCCTCTGCAACCCTGCCGCCCATAAGAAGAGTGATTTGATCGACGATGTAATCTTTTCTTAGATTGTGCTTATCCGATTCTGGCAGGCTCTGCGTGAGCCCGAGAGAAAGCCCGCGTGGAATAATTGTCATCTTGTGAACCGGGTCTGCGTTCTCAAGGAGCATGCCAAGCAGCGCGTGCCCCGCTTCATGATAGGCCGTTACCTTTTTTTCCTCTTCAGAAATGATTATACTTTTTCTCTCAGGCCCCATGAGGACCTTGTCCTTCGCGAATTCAAACTCATCCATTCCGACTTTTCGCTTATTACGATTCGCGGCAAGAAGCGCTGCTTCATTTACGAGATTGGCAAGGTCGGCGCCTGAAAAACCGGGAGTGCCGCGGGCTATTATCTTGAGATTAACCGATTTTGCCAACGGGATTTTGCGGGAGTGCACCTTCAAAATACCCTCCCTTCCCTTAATATCCGGTATATCCACAACAACCTGCCGGTCGAACCTGCCCGGCCGTAAAAGCGCAGGGTCCAGGACATCAGGTCTGTTCGTTGCGGCAACAACGATAACACCCTCGTTTTCTTCAAATCCATCCATTTCAACGAGCAGCTGATTCAGTGTCTGCTCACGTTCATCATGACCACCACCGTAGCCTGCGCCCCTGACCCTGCCGACGGCATCGAGCTCGTCGATGAAAATAATACACGGTGAATGCTTTTTACCCTGATCAAAAAGGTCGCGCACCCTGCTTGCACCGACACCGACGAACATCTCGACAAAATCGGAGCCGCTCATACTGAAAAACGGAACATCTGCCTCGCCGGCAATTGCCTTCGCGAGAAGTGTTTTCCCGGTGCCGGGTGGCCCCACGAGCAGAAGCCCCTTCGGTATCTTCGCACCAAGTCGGGTGTACTTTTCAGTGTCTCTCAGGTAGTCTATTACTTCGGCTAACTCTTCCTTCGCCTCTTCAACACCCGCAACATCCTCAAATGTCACTTTTCGCGCCGAATCAGGCTGCAACCTGGCCCTGCTCTTGCCGAACGACAGCGCTTTGTTGCTCGTTCCCTGTATCTGCCTGAGCATGATAAACCAGAAAATACCGAGTATCAGTATCCAGGGGACGATTCCGACAAGTGCATTGAGAAACGGAAAATTTTTCTTCACCCCGCCTTTGAATTCAATATTATGCTCGAGCAGTGTAGGAATGAGTGTAGGGTCTTCGTAGGGAATAATGGTATGAAAGGATATGAGAGGCGACTCTCCGCCCGAGACATACCCGTATATGTCCTTGTCGACTATCTTCAGCTGCTGAACCTTGTTGTCTCTTACAAGCTGTATAAAATTTGAATATTCTATTTCCTTATACGTCTCTTTCGGTTTGTTGAACATAAACATGAGAAAGAGGGCGACAAGGCCTATAATAGCAATAAGCGCAAGCCTGTTGGAAGGCCTGAAACTTTTAAAATCTTTTTTATTGTTATCCACTAAAAACCTCTCTTATCAGCAACGCGTCTATCGTTTCCATCCATCCCCTTATCCTTCATACTCGGCGATGTAGTCCAGTTCCCGGTACCGTTCATTATAATCGAGACCGTACCCAACGACAAAGGTGTCACCGATAACAAATCCCGTATAATCGATTGGAACCTCGATTTCCCGTTTGCATTTCTTGTCAAGTAATGTACACACCTTAACACTCTTCGGGTGATGGAGCTTCAAATATCCAATGATATATTCAAGCGTATATCCTGTATCGACAATATCTTCGACAAGAAGAATATGTCTGTCACGCACATCCATCTTCAAATCTTTAATTATACGTACATCACCGTTTGACCTTGTGCCCTTGTAGCTCGTGGTAGCAATAAAATCCACACTTATGGGCGCAGTGATTTTCCTGCATAAATCGGCGAGAAAAATGAATGCACCCTTCAGGTTGCAAACGAGAACGACACCTTCTTTTTTATAATCCTCGCTGATGAGTGATGCAAGGTCTTCGACCTTTTCTTCGATTTTCGTTTTCGAAATGATTGTTTTCAAATTTTTCAAGACCTTATTTCATTTAACCGCTTTTTTGGTGGTCAGCCGTTATTTGGCGGCTCTCACTATGCAACAGCGCACACGCAAGAACTGTATCAGTTTCTTTATCAACCATATTTTGTGCAGATACTCTGTTACTCTTACCGTATAAACAGCAGAATACACCGATCACCACCCCTTTACATTCGAGAACTGGAACAACCGAACGTATTTCCGCTGGAACCTTGTCATCGATAAACAGATTCTTCAGTTTCTTCGTTCCCGTATTCCGTAAGGAGATCCGATCACCCTCTCTTCTGCTCCGTACCGAAAGCTGCGGCTGCAGCTTGTGATAATCGAAGTACAGACTGTTTTTTTCAAAGACCTTTGGTCTACCGGTCACATCAAACCTGATCGATCTTTCTATCTCTTTAATGAACAGATCACCCTTTAAAATATTTACAGTGTAAAGATACCCTTTCGCCCTTTTATCGACAACCCTTTTCTTGAAAATGAGGGTGTTGTATTCTTTGCGGATTGTGAGTAATTCATTACTATATAATAATTTATTACCCTCAATCCTATCTGATGACAACCTGTTGAGAACACTGTATGACATATACCTTCTCTTCATCCCATGTTCGTTCGGAATCAACCCGTTGAACGCATGGATGAGGACACGCCTCCGTATAGGTGGATCGAGCTGTAAAAAACCTGCATAGTCGAGTATGTAAACGTCATCTGCCTTTTTACTGGTAATAGTATCGACAGCCTGCCGTGTGAAGCTTTCAAGCAGTTCATTTTCCTCGCGAATTATACCGGCCAGAGTTGCGATATGCCGCTCGAATGCGGAGTTGATACGCAGAAAGCTGGGAATAATTTCGGTACGGATACTGTTTCTTGGAACTGCTGTATTAAAATTACTGCGGTCGACTCTGTACGACAGGCCCTGCTCTGATAAAAAATCCAGAATTTGCCTTTTTGTTACCGTAAGAAGCGGATGAATTACCCGATTGCTTCTCGGCAGTATACCAGATAATCCAGAAAGACCGCTTCCGGTTGCTATTCGATACAGAATTGTTTCAACGTTGTCTCCGAGTGTATGCCCTGTTGCCACACAGGAATACCCGATTTTCCCAAGTATTTTGTATAAAAAGGAATACCGAAACTTTCTGGCTACTTCCTCCGGCGACTCACCACTGTCCGAATGGAGTGCTGAGGCCTTTTCACTGTAGCAGGGAATACCACAGGCCTGTGCCGACTGTTCCACAAAGGTCTGGTCACCATCGGATTCATGCCCGCGCAGGCCGTGATTGAAATGGGCAATAGAAAGCGTGATGTTGAAGGATTCCCTCATTTTCATAAATATGTATAACAGTCCTATTGAATCCGGACCTCCAGATACGGCCAGTATAACTTTGTCTCCACTGTTAACAAGCCTGTTTTTCAGACAATATTTTTTTACATGTTCAACAATATCCATTTCTATGCTGTTCCTGTGCAACCCCTGCTTCGAAAGTGTGCGCGCTGACAGGATCATTTTTCAGCCATTAAACCTATCCATGGCTTCATCGACTGATTCAAGCACCATGACGGAGAGGGCTTCGATTATCCTGTTCGATTCACTCCTGAATATTTTGAGTTCCTCCTGTGTAAAATCTTCCAGGACATACTCGCATAGATCCTTTTCGGAACTGCTCTCCGGCCTTCCGATTCCGAATCGAATACGCGGAAAATCCTCTGATTTTAAAGAATATATAAGAGATTTTATACCGTTATGCCCCCCTGAGCCTCCACTCCGTCTGATACGCATCCTTCCGAAAGGGAGATCGCTGTCATCAGCGATGACAATGATATTGTTAGTTTTGACTTTGAGAAAGCTTGCAAGGTATAAAACCGCCTCTCCGCTGAGATTCATAAAGGTCTGTGGTTTCAGAATCACGACATCTTCTGTAAGGCATTTTCCACGGCCGAAAACTGCTTTTTTCTTTTTTATATCGAGATCAATACCGTATTTACCGGCAAACTGATCTGCCACCAGAAACCCGACGTTGTGACGGTTGTACTGGTATTTTCTACCAGGATTCCCCAGACCGACAATGAGCTTCAAAAGCTGCACCTCTTCAAGAAAATCAAACCCCACCCGGGAATATATTACAAAAGAGAAAACACAATCACGATTCTACACTTTCGCCCTCTTCTGCCTTTTCTTCGACCTTTTCCTCAGGCGCCACACCCTCTTCAGGAACTGCCTCAACTTCAGCAGCAACCGGAACTTCAACCTTGGTCGGTGTGCCGATTGCAACAACGACCTGCTCCGGATTGGAGAGTATCTTCAACTTTTTATCAACCTGCAGGTCCTTTACATGTAGAGAATCACCCACTTCAAAGTCGGTGACATCAACCGTGATAGCGTCGGGAATATCTTTTGGCAGGCATTCTATTTCGATATCTCTGAGAAAAACCTCGAGGATTCCGCCTTTCTTTACTCCAGCCGGTGTTCCCATTACCTTTACGGGAATCTCCGTTTTAAGCAGCTTCCCTCTTTCAAATTCAAGAAAATCAATGTGGAGTATTTTACGGGTAACAGGATCCTGTTGAAAATCCTTTACAATAACCTCAGCCTTTTCCTTTCCGTTGATATTCAGCGTCACGATCGAATGCTCACCGATGTCTTCAAAAAGCTTCTTGAACGCCTTTTCCTCTACTGATAGGATTTTGTTCCCCTTATGGCCGTACAGTACCGCCGGAATGAAACCGCTTCTCCTTATTTTCTGCGCCGCTTCTTTGCCGGTATTTTCCCTTATCTGAATATCAAGTATATTTTTTTCCATTTTTTTCCTCACGTTCATTACATTTGTGGTTTTATGTATATTACCGGAACAATGTTCCGGCAGAAAGCCAGCGTACAATTATTCAAGACCGATAATATGATTGGAATCTGCATCCATAAATAGCGGAGAAACCGACCTGTCTTCATGTATTCGTTCAATTGCCTCGGCAAGCAGGCCGGCTATCGGAAGGGCCTCGATTCTGTCTGTAGCGCTGCTCTTTCTCTCGTCGAGATATATGGAATCACTTACAACCACTTTAGTCAATGCTGAATCGTTTATATTTTGAATTGCATTTGCCGAAAAAATACCGTGAGTTGCGCAAGCATAAATACTTTGTGCCCCCTTTTCAGCGAGAATATTAGAAGCAGAGCAGAGCGTGCCCGCAGTATCTATCATATCGTCAATAATAATCAGATCTCTCCCCTTTATGAGGTTTTCCCCGATTATATTCATCACGGTGGATTTGTTCTTCTCGTATCTCCTCTTATCGATAATTGCCATGTGTGTTTTTAAAAGCCTCGCAAAAAACCGTGCCCGCTCAACCCCTCCCGCGTCCGGAGATACAACAACAAACTGCCCCTCCTTCTCTTTGAAATAATCAAACAAAACAGGGGTAGCAAAAAGATGATCGACAGGAATATCAAAATAGCCCTGAATTTGCAGTGCATGTACATCGAGAAGCAGTATTCTATTAGCACCTGCGGTCGTTATGAGATTTGCAATCAGCTTTGCGCTGATTGGTGTCCGTGGCTGCGCCTTCCGGTCCTGTCGGGCATATCCATAATAGGGTATAACCGCCGTGATACGGCCTGCTGAAGCCCGCTTCAGTGCATCAAGGATGATCAGCAGTTCCATCAAATTTTCATTGCCGGGATTTGATGTCGATTGAACGACAAAGATGTCCTCCCCGCGTACTGATTCGTTTATTTGGACAAAAATCTCCCCGTCTGCAAATCTGCTTATGTCCACATCAGTAAGTTCTATATCGAGGCTCTTCGCAATCTTTTCGGCAAGGGGACGGTTTGCCGTACCGGAAATAACTTTCAAGGCAGAACGTACCATGATCTATTCCTTCCGTCCATTAAGGTTCGCGGATCAGCGACAGAGGAGGCGGGCCCACCCGCTTCCGGCCGCGTGCAACCGGATGAGACCCATTAGCACTTTAGCTGAGTACATGATCAATAATCCCGGGTTTCGGGAGAACGCAGAGACTGAAACAATAAATAGCTTCTGGGGCGGGAGGATTCGAACCCCCGAATGTCAGGACCAAAACCTGATGGCTTACCCCTTGCCGACGCCCCATTCAAAATAAAACTGTTTGGGTATTGATACGCTCAATTAATATAAAAAAATATGCATAAAATGGAAACCAAAAAATTATGGGAGATTAAACGATTGCACACTGTAACGGGGTATTGTTAGTTTCTGTTAACTATGCTCGATACTACAAAACAATTAAAGGAAACTCTTTCTGTTCCATCTGGCAACGGGTGTTACTTTTCGGTATTTTTTACATCATCGTGGTCTATTTTTCCTTCTGATTCTTTCTCGACCTCTCTGTAGTACGCATCAAGAACAGCTTTCTGTAAAACCTCTCTAAATGCAGAGTTGATCGGATGCGCAACATCCTTGAACTCACCGCTCGTGGTCTTTCTGCTCGGCATGGCTACAAAAATTCCGCTCTGGCCGTTGATAACCTTAAGGTTATGGACCACAAATGAATCATCAAATGTAACTGAGACGTAGGCTTTCAACTTACCTTCATTACCGACACGCTTCACCCTTACATCAGTAATATCCATAGTATCAAGTACCTCATAAAAAGTTGACTATTAAAAATCCTACCACATACAAATAGTATGTCAAGAAAATTAATTTTTTACATCAGGCCGTTCGGTGGATGCTTCGGTCTCCTCAGTCGCCGTGCCCATATATGCTTTCATACATTTTATACGAAGTGTATACCTTTTTAACGAAATCTCGTGTCTCCGGGAACGGGATGTTTTCGACCATTGTATCCGTACTGATTCCCGGTAAAGACCATCTGTTGACATTATTCGGCCCTCCGTTGTATGCTGCAAGCACCTCCTCTATGGACTCGAAGCGGTTAAGCAGGTAGCGAAGATATGCCGTTCCTGATTGTATATTGAGAACGGGATTGAATAAATCCTGCGTAGTAATCGACCTGTGCATAATCCAGCTTGCCGTTTCAGGCATAAGCTGCATAAGACCCGCCGCTCCTTTTGTAGAGAGCGCATCTGGCTTGAACCTGCTTTCCTCTCTGATCATTGCAAGGAGAAAGTTGCGGTCAATATCTTCATCGGAGTTCTTCACCATGTCAACATACGCCAGCGGATAAAACAGTTTCCGGACATCATCGTCCATGAAGATAAGGTAATCGCGTTTAATATACTCGGTCATACGCTGAGCATACGCTACGCCTCGATATACATCCCCGTTTTCATAGTAAACCCGTGAAAAAAGATAGTTTAATTTGTAACGAAAACTCCGATCAGTTACCTGATACACATTGCCGAATATTTCGAGCAGATCGTCATACATGCCGAGCTCAAATATCCTGAAAAATATACCGGAATTGAGCTGATCGATTGAATACCCAATCTTCCCCTCTTCCATTTTATTTCGGATAAGATCGAGTATATCGATTATGCGTATTCGTGACTCCTGCTTTGCCTCTCCCTGGCTGTACAGCTGTATGAAGATTTGAAGGGCTGCTTCATAATTACCTTTTTCAAACAGCTGCTGTGACTTTTGCAGTAGAACCTCCGTACCCCCATTATATCGAGCGGCCCGTGGATTCTCTTTAAGATATGAAGCCGCCTTGAAATAATAGTACGAACCGGGATACTCCGATACTGTATCCTGAAAAAAGGAAGCTTTTCCGTACAGGCCGAAAAGGTAGTGCGCCCATGCCCTGTAGTTCGAGCCATGCAAATCCTCTGAAAACCTCTTCAGGAATGCAAGCGCACGGTCTGCTCCGTATGCATGAAGTGCAAAATAAAACATTTGATAAATCAGCACGTCCAGGCCGGGATAATCTCTATAGGTTTCGATGAACTGTGACACAGACGCAAGGTATCGTTCGGGAGTATCAAGCTTTTTCTGTAGAAGAAGCTGAAGATAGGCTGCTTCAGAAGGCAGGACTCCCGCCGATGCCTGCAGATACTTTTCGAAATATTGGCGCGCCGTCTCGATGTCCCCCGCCTCGAAATGCGCGAGGGCAAGACGGTATAACAGGTCAGGATTACTATTCGACGCATAGATTTTTTCCAACACAGGGACTGCCGATTCATACATACCCTTTGCCATGAAGGATTCCACTCTCTGCATCAATACCGGTTCATCTGCAGGAACCAAATACGATAATTCAATTGCCTCGTCATACATCCCATTTTCACGGTACAGGCGCACAAGATCCGCTGCATTCAACTCTTTACCGAGAAGCGCTGCGACGATACGTCTGTCCTTTAAAATATGATTGAGGACGAATACACATTGCGGGCTCTCCGCATTCATGAGAATGTCTCTGTACACTTCAGCTGCTCGTTCGACATTGCCGTCTATTTGACTCGCACGCGCTTCAAGACAGGCTGCGGATGCACTGTATCGAGCAGTTGAATGCAGAAGCTTTCCAGCAGGTGAATAGTATTCTTTCAGATTGAACAGTCTGAAGACTACCGCATTCATCATTACTGTTGTGTCAAAATCATCCTGCTTTTTACGCCTGATATATGAAAGGAGCTTCCGATACCGGTGTACAGCTTCCGGGTATTCGTCAGACAGCTCATAATTCTTTGCAAACAGATACCCGGTGAACAGACGAAGCTCCTTTTTTTTATACAGCTTTTTATAGATTTGCCGTGCTTTTTCAAAAGCGCCTGTCTTTTCATATGATACTGCAGCAAGCAGCGCCACCTCATCACCTGCATGTCTGGAGTTTTCATACAGACCTACAGTGCCGATATAATCTCCAGCCTTAAAGACAGCGGCGATTTCGTCAATGAATTTCTCATCGGTGGAGGCGAAAAGAGAGACTGCTGTTGGCATTGAAAAAAGAAAATTAAGCAGAATCAGCA
>Ga0315555_1000076_pt1 | contig 56120 bp, 48 predicted proteins | sample SalMarSW160380MG_FD_202113 | JGI IMG/M metagenome (GOLD analysis project Ga0315555, IMG submission 202113) | Salt marsh sediment microbial communities from the Plum Island Ecosystem LTER, Massachusetts, United States - Salt Marsh Sediment SW1603-80 ... | reverse complement strand
GCGCCGGAAACTGTTCCTGGTCTGTACACTGCGCAGAACAGGTACGGGTTCGAATGGTTTATCTATATGTACCACGACGAACCCGAGCTCACACTCAAATACTACGATGCCCTGGTCGACCATGAGCTTTTCAGGGTAGACAGTTTCGGGCCGACGCATCTTTCGAAGATCGCCCTCGTCTCTGAATCGGTCGCGTTCAATACCGGGCTTATATGGAAGCCTGAATTTATCAAAGAGGTAATATTTCCCCGGGTAAAGAAGCTCATAGACCGGTGGAAGAAGTACGGGTATTTCGTTATCTGGCACAGCGACGGGAAGAAGTGGGATATACTGGACGATATACTCAAACTGGGCGTCGACTCGATCAACCCCTGTGAACCTCTGGCGACAATGGAGGTGAAGAGGTTTCGTGAGCTGTACCCCGACACGGTTATCGGCTCCATGATCGACTGCCAGGACCTTCTCGCCTTCGGTACCCCTGAGGAGGTGCGGAATGCGACGAAAAAGGCAATCGATGATTCGGGCGGCGCTAAGACACTTATCGGGTCCACATCGGAGATTCACCCTGAGATCAAGCTCGAAAATGCCCTCGCGATGTATGAAACCGCAAAAGAATATATTTCTAGTTCATTCTACTCATAAAATGTACATTTTTAATTTGACTTTTGTAGCTACATTGTCCACATTATTTATATGAAATCCGTTGGAATCAGAGAATTAAAAAATCAACTTAGTAAATATTTAAAGCTTGTAAAAGATGGAGAAGTTATAATTGTTACAGATAGAAATGAAATAATTGCAGAAATAAAACAACCTGTTATGAGTGTATCTAATGTAAATAAAAATATTATGACGTATCTAAATAAGCAGGAAGAAAAAGGGAAAATCATTAGAGCTGTAAGAACTAAAAGTATAATTGATTCAATAATTGAAAATGAAAGACAAAAAAGCATTTCAGTTGACTGGAAAGAGATATATCAAAAAATCAGAGAGGACAGATTCTAACTATGGCTTCCTATATAGACTCAAGTTTCTTACTTTCCATAATTCTTGACCAAAATTTATCTTCAAAAATAACAAAGATTTGGAAGAATGGCGAAATGCGTGTAAGTTCTGTTCTTTTACAGGCAGAATGTATTATTACACTTAGACGTATATATTTTAACCAGAAAAAAGGGCTTCCTTATAATTGGTTAAAAGAGAAAGAAATTGAACTGAAAAATTTAATACAAGAGGTAAGTTTGAGAATAATCGATAAATCTATTCTTGACATTATCGAGATTAAAAAAGACCTGTCCAACTGCAGGACGCTTGATGCAATTCATTTAGCAACAGCAATTGATTTTAAAGATAATTTTAATGACAAAATATGTATTTGCTCATTTGACAAAAATATGAGGCGTATCTCCAAAAAGTTTGGTTATAATGTTTTACCTGAAAAAACTTCAGAAATATAAGCTGATTATTTGTCATTTTTCAGAGGCAATAACCCCTTCGTTTTTTAAAAGCATTCATCACTTTATCGTTTTCTCCCTGTATCATTTTAGATTCTGTTTCAAAGAAATAGAGTTTTAAACTTAATGGAAATCTTATTGACAGCATTTTGTATCGAACATATTCTTTCAAAATGGATGTTGATATATTAAAGGGGCTGCTCTCCCCTCCCGACCTCACTTTATTTAACCGGCTGGGATGAACAAAACTTATAATGGATAAAATTATATTGCAGTAATTAACTCGTTACGGAGGTTAACGTTGGAAAAGAAAGAAATCTTGCACACGGCGTATTTAAAAGAAACAGTTTCCCTCATTGCAGACCCCGGAGCCCTGCTGGTGACGCAGCTCGGTCAGGAAAAGCCAAACGTCATGACCATCGGCTGGGGGCTCATCGGCGTTGTGTGGGGCCGTCCGATTTTTACAGTGCTGGTTCGACCATCGCGGTTCAGCTTCCGGTTTATCGATGAAAGCGGTGAATTCACTGTGAATATTCCCTATCCTTCGATGTCCGGAGTGGTCGCATACTGCGGAACCGTTTCCGGCAGGGACTACGATAAGTTCGAGGAAAAATCCCTCACACTCCTTCCCTCCGAAACGGTTTCTCCACCCTTGATTGCAGAATGCGCGATTCATTATGAGTGCAGGGCCGTCCAAATAAATGATGTCGTGCCCGCTTCATTTCCCGACAAAATTATTAAAAAATATTATCCTGAGGATGATTTTCACCGGGTGTTTTTCGGTCATATTCTCCGGGCCAGAGCGGACAGTGCGTTCAGAGAAAGCTTATTGGAGCATATGTGATTAAAATTGGTTTTGGAATCAGGGTGGGATACAGAAAGTAAAAAAAAACACTTGAAGAAAGGATTCAGAATGGACTTGAAAATATTCTTCAGCCGATTTGAGCCTGGATTAATTCTTAAAATGAATAGATATTATAAGACAAAGGCATAAAATAAAAGGTGTGAGGAATAAGCTGTCAGGAATTTAAATTCTAAAGTAGCAATGCTAAAGTACGGTAAATTTGAAATATATAGGAGTATTGTATGCATGAGGAAATTGTAGCTCCACCTGTATTTGGTATCAGGCAGCAAAATGCACTTCTCAGATCCGTGTACAATTGGATGATGCTTGGTTTATTTATTTCAGGTGTTACGGCCTTCCTCATAAGCCTAAGCTCGGGTATTCAACAGTTACTGTTCAGCAGTCCTTTTGTCGTGTGGATTCTACTTATTATAGAGCTTGGGCTGGTTTTTGCCATTTCCAGTGGAATTCGCAGGATGTCGCCTTCTCAGGCGGCCCTCCTATTTATCCTGTTTTCATTTTTAACCGGAGTAAGCCTCTCCTTCATCTTTCTTGTTTATACATCTCATTCCATTGCCGTCACTTTTTTCGTAGCAGGATTAACCTTTGGCTTGACAAGCCTCTACGGTTATATCACCAAGGTAAACCTTGCCTCATGGGGTAATTATTTATTCATGGGACTTATTGGAATTATCATTGCATCAATTATCAATATATTTTTACATAATACAATTATAAGCTGGGTTGTTACTTATCTCGGGGTCATAATTTTTGTAGGACTTACTGCCTACGATACACAAAAAATACGACGGCTTGGAGAAAGTGCTGGGACAGCCGACAAAAACGTGTTTGGCAAATTGGCCGTCATTGGTGCGCTGTCTCTATATTTAGATTTTATAAATTTGTTTCTACTGCTACTGAACATTTTCGGACGGGTCAGAGAATAGGCATATTTCTTTTAATACCGTGCATTTCGGGGGTTATCATAATAGAGCTGCTGTTCAGCGAGAGGCGAATCTTTTTAAAGAAGAAAAGCATATAGAATGTCTACTTACAGATAGTTTATGGGATGATTTGTATGTGATTACTACAATGGGCGTATTTATGAAACCTATTGGTTGAGGCCTGACCGGCTTTGCCTGGGTATATGCACTGGTATTTTTTCTCATTGCCAATTATCTGAAAGTTCACTTTTTCGAGCTGATTGATCACAGTGGAATTAAATTCAGTAGACTGAAAAGAAAGTAGTACGATGACCAGGAAAAAAGTATTCACTATTCTCCTTCCGCTGAGCAGTGCTGCTCTCTTCAGTCTCGCTCTGTGGGTGCTGTATCATGAGTTGAGAAAATACCATCTCCACGATGTGATACAGTACTTTCATGAACTTCCGACGTTTCACATACTCCTTGCAGTTTTGTGCAGCGGAATGAGCTATTTTATGCTTACAATCTACGATACCATGGGTTTTCGGTATATAGAGCACCCGCTTGAGTACAGAAAAATAGCTCTGGCATCGTATATAGGATACGCATTCAGCAACAACATTGGATACCCGATGATCAGCGGAGGCCTTTTACGCTACCGTCTATACACGACATGGGGTTTATCGGCGGTTGAAGTCACCAAGGTTGTTGCTTTCTGCAGTTTTACCTCTATACTCGGATTTTTAACCATTGCAGGCGGTTCCTTCATTCTGAAGCCGGAAACGCTTCCCTCAACGCTACATCTTCCGATGAGCTCGGTACAGCCGGTTGGGTATGTCTTTCTTGGTCTTTTAGTGGCATATTTCTGTCTGATAATTGTTATTAAAAAGGCTATAAAACTGAAAAAGTTCGAGTTCCGGCTTCCTCACCCCTGGCTCTCCGGTTTCCAGGTTGTTATATCCTCTATGGACTGGGCTTTTGCGGGAGGAGTACTTTACTTTCTGCTTCCGAAGGGTGCAGGCGTGTCATACCCGGGTCTGATAGGTTTATTCATGCTTTCAGAATTTGCCGGTATGGTGAGCCGAATCCCCGGAGGGCTCGGTGTATTTGAGATGGTGATGGTACTGCTTCTTCCCCACACGGTTAACCATTCCCAGATACTTGGAGCACTCGTAAGCTTCAGGATTATTTACTACTTTATGCCTCTCGTTGTTGCGGCGGTCGTTCTGGGTTTTTATGAGTTATTACAGAAAAAGGAGGGGATGAAGAGGTTCGCTCTCGGCTTCGGTAAACAGGCTGCTGTCCTTATACCGTATATTTTTGTGGTAATGTCTTTTCTTGCCGGCATCATTTTATTATTCACTGGATCGATGCCCGCATCCCAGAACCGGCTCGCAATGCTTATGAAATATCTCACCTTTACTGTTTTCGAGGTTTCTCATTTTTTAGGCAGTATTGTGGGCATTGTACTGATAATTACCGCATGGAGGCTGAGTCAGAGGCTTAATGCCGCCTATTTTCTTACCGTGGGACTTTTAGGTGCCGGAATTGTTCTGTCATTCCTCAAGGGGTTTCGATATGAAGATGCAATCATCCTTGCGGTTTTCCTTGCAGCTTTGATTCCTGCCCGTCGGCAGTTTTACCGCAGGGCATCTCTCATAGATCAGCCGTTTACACCAGCCTGGTTTTTCACAATTTTTCTTGTTCTCCTCTGTTCGGTCTGGATCGGTATGTTTTCCTATAAGCATGTAGAATATTTAAATGAGCTCTGGTGGAAGTTCAGCCTCTCGGACGATGCTCCCCGTTTCCTTCGCGCCAGCGTCAGGGCTCTTATTGTTCTTTTAATATTTTCTGTTAGTAGGCTTATACGGCCGTATTTTCCAAAGCACAGGAGGCCCCGGAAAGATGAGCTGGATAAAGCATGCGCGATTACTCGGCAATCACCGAAAGCGTATGCAGCTCTCTCTCTGTCTGGAGATAAATCTCTTTTATTCAGCCCATCTCAAATGGCTTTTCTCATGTACGGTATTCATGGGCGGAGCTGGGTTGTGCTGGGTGATCCGGTCGGTCCGAAAGAGGAGTGGGGGGCGTTGCTCCGGCAGTTTCAAGAATTATCGAATCGCTACAACGGATGGCCTGTGTTCTATGAGGTTGAGGGCGATAACCGCAATTTCTACCAGGAGCTTGGCCTGAGCCTTCTCAAATTCGGAGAAGAAGGACGGGTGCCGCTCGAGACTTTTTCTCTTGAGGGAAATACCAGAAAAAGACTTCGGCAAACGTATAATCGTATCAGCCATGAAGGCTGCTTTTTTGAAGTCATCCCTGCGGGGTCTGTTGCGCGGATTATTCCTGAGCTGCGGGAGATATCTGACGACTGGTTGAAAGGGAAACATGGCCGTGAAAAAAGCTTTTCTGTCGGCCATTTTCAGCCCGTGCTGGTATCCAAAATATATTGCAGTACCCCCCGGGTTCGCGCTTCCTAAAATTCTCATTGATATCAATTTTTTGGTATCCGGACGAAACAGCGCTGTAAATACGGGATGATTGGAGAGAGTACGATGAGCAGGGTTTGCAGATCATCCGCTTTTTTATTCATTCTTCTCATCTGGATGCTTCCTCCCGTTATTGTGAAAGGAGATGAAGGGGAAAAGGCGCATCTGGATATTAAAGTGAAAGAAATCAGCGCAAATGTAAGCCCGAAAATTGAATTGTCACTTCCGGGGGGTAGTATATACGAGCACTTTGTGGAAAATTTCAACTATCTGGAAATGACATTTAATCTAAATTACAATTTTCTAGACAACAGCATAGGAGGCGATGTTTCTTTCGCGTATCCCTACAAATGGTTAAAACCGGGATTGACTTTTTCGGATGCTGTCGATTTTGAAAATTATTTCGCCCCGAAGATTTTGGGGAATGATGTATATATTCTGCCCACGGATAAATATATTTCAAGAGAGAGGGGAATAGAGCTCAGTACCCGGTTCGACATACTGTCGAATATGCATTTAACGACTGCATTTCTTGTAAGCGATATTTTTAAGGGGGATTTATCAGAAAATAATATTTTGGATGAAGGGACCGATTTGATTCAGAAACTGAGCGTTGAATATAATACGATTCAGCCAAAGGGAAAGGTAAGGAGACTGGCGTTTGAAGGCCTGTACGCAAGCTCGGTGTTTACATCTCGATTCCGAAACAGATTTTCCAATCCGGTCAGTATCGACAGTGAAAATAAGCTCTTATTTCACTCCGAAATACTTTCTCCGTGGTCTATTGAGGAAAAAGCAAGCGTTAATATACCGGTGAAAATCTGGATGAAGGAGATAGTGGGTTTCTATACGCTCGGGGGTTTTGATTCGATCAGAGGATATGCAGATAATTCAATAAACTCGTTCAGGTTTCTTCTTATTTCGAACAATTTGAAACGGAATATTTTTCCCGATAAGGAAGTGAAGTTCAAGCTGTCGAAGCTTCGTGTATACCTGCATCAGTTTACGCTTTTTTTTCTTCTCGATGAATTGCTGACACAGGACAGGTTGAGCATCCATGCACCTCTGGAGTCATACACAAGCATAGGCAGCGGTGTTTCATTCGTGATGTCGGGTAAAGGGAGAGGGCATTTCCATACAGAACTGTATCTCGCCCAGCCTTTAAAAAATAAGCTCCCTCCGGTTATTTATTTTAAAACATCACTTTTTAGTTTCGAAAAAAAGATGTAATTTTGAGTGTACGAGTAAAAGCCGGATCACCATACATCTGTGTTAAGAGGAGCAAATAATGGGAAAAAAGACCCACTTTTCAATCTGGTATGCTATCGTTGTTATAATGATAGGCAAGTGAACTTCCAAACTTAAAAGGTTCAAACCGACACTTGCCTAATAGTTTTTACCTGTAGAATGCAATGACAGGCAATTTTAACATTATTTAGGCTCATTTATTAATGAAATTCTGGTACAAAATGCCAGAATTCTAATGGATAAAACCATAAAACGAAGATTGACCGCATTGCAAAAGAGCTTTTGAAATCCAAGGTACTCGATGAAAAGACCTTCAAAAAGTTACTGGGAAAGTAAAAGTCGACGTATTGACGCGTGATTGAAAACATCAGAATCAAAGATATTGATGAAGACATAAATCAGAGCTGTTAATTTTACATTGTAATTGACAATTATTCAAATATGGGTCATTATTGTGCAAAGAATCATTGCTGTGATAATTATTATTTTGTTTTATTGGATAGTGTGCTCGCCGACATCACTGATAGAGGAATAAAAGAGAGGAAGAAATGAAAACAGGGCTAAAGGTTTTTATTTTAATTGGAAGCATTATTTTTATCATAATTGCACTTTTTCTGGGTTCACGGATATGGCTCAACTATGTGTGGTTCAACAAACTCGGTTATCTCCATATCTTTACGAGAATTCTGACGACCAAAATCTGGCTGTGGTTTTCTTTCTTTGCGCTGTTTTTACTGTTTTCCGGGCTCAATCTCTACGCCGTCTTTCGTAAGGGGAGTATACAGAGCTTGAAGTTTCAACAGCAGGGCCAGCCCGTAGAGATCAACAGGAAGATGACGGCAATCATTGCGAGCGTTGCCATGTTCTTGATCGCATTGATCATGGCGAGGAGCGGGAGTGGAAAATGGGAGGAGGTGCTCAAGCTTTTCAATAGAACCCAATTCGGTGTTGTCGATCCTCTCTTTCAGCGGGATGCATCGTTCTATGTTTTTGTTTTTCCGGTCTTCATGTTTCTCAAATCATGGATAATGGGCGCTGTCATCGCCACTCTTCTCGTCGTGAGTTTTATCTATCTTTTGTCGGGAAACCTTGCCTACAGTAACAATGTGGTGACCGTGAGTCCGCCATCCAAAAGACATATTCTCATTCTCTTTTTATTCATCGCTCTCGTCATTGCATGGGGATACTGGCTGAAGCGATACAGGCTTCTTCTTTCTCCCGGCGGGTTGGTCTACGGGGCAGTTTACAAGGATGTAAAAATAGTGAGACCCGCCTACATCGTTATGATCGGGGTTTCGCTCTTTACAGCATACATGACCTTCCTGGGAATAAAAAAACTGAACTTCAAACAGCCTCTCATTGGCTACGCTGTTTTGATTGGGGCTAGCATTGTTGTTACAGGCATCGTTCCCGGTGTCGTTGAGCAGTTTTCGGTCCGTCCGAACGAGCTTCAAAAAGAGACGCCCTTTATCCGGCACAATATAGAATTTACACGAAAGGGGTTCAACTTCGAGAAGATGGGAACCAGTGCGTTTCCCGTCAACAATTCTCTCACCGCTGCTGATTTCGCGCCGGATACCAATGTCACGAAGTATATTCGGCTGTGGGACCACAGACCTTTGGAAGCGACATACCAGCAGCTGCAGGAGTTCAGGCTATACTATGATTTTCTGAGCGTGGATGTTGACCGTTACCACTTTCCAAACGATCTGCGACAGGTGATGCTTTCTGCACGAGAGATAAATTACGGTAATATTCCACCGAAGGCGCAGACATGGGTAAACCGCACCCTGCAGTACACACACGGGTACGGACTTGCCATGTCACCGGTAAACGAGATAGGTTCAGAAGGGCTTCCAACGTTCTTCATCAAGGATATTCCGCCGAAGATCTTGGTACCGTTGACCCTGGAGAGGCCGGAAATATACTACGGAGAAGAGACGAACCTCCCTGCCATCGCTAATACGAAACTTCCCGAGTTCGACTACCCCAAGGGAGACGCTAACGTGACCACCCACTACGCGGGAACGGGCGGAATACCGATCAAGAACGGCATGCGAAAACTGCTCATGGCCATCAGGCTAAAAACCCTGGAGATAGTGTTTACCAACTACCTCACCGCGGACAGCAGGCTCATGATTTATCGGAATATCATGGAACGCGTTCCGAAGCTCATGCCCTTCCTGATGTACGATCCCGATCCCTATCTTGTGGTATTCGGTGGAAAGCTCTACTGGATAATTGATGCCTATACAACCTCCAATTCCTTTCCCTATTCGACTCCCTTTCAGAATCAGTACAACTACATACGAAACTCGGTGAAGATAACGGTCGACGCCTATACGGGCGATGTTACCTACTACATCATGGACAAGAATGATCCTCTGCTCAAGACCTACGGCAGGATGTTCCCCGGTTCGTTCAAGGATATCAGCACAATGCCCAAAGGCCTTCTCCAGCACATCCGGTACCCCATTTACCTCTTCACCGTGCAGGCTGAGCTCTACCAAACATACCATATGACTGATCCCGTCGTCTTTTACAACAAGGAGGACATGTGGGCGATTCCAAAGGAGATCTATTCGGGTGCCGAGACCGCGGTGATTCCCTACTATGTCATCATCAAGATACCCGAGCTTGATAACACAGAGCAGTATGCCCTTATTCTGCCCTACACTCCGACGGATAAAAACAATATGGTGGCGTGGATAGCTGCCATGTGTGACCCGGATAATTATGGGAAATTCATCGAGTATCAGTTCCCCAAGGAAAAGCTCATCTACGGTCCCATGCAGATAGAGTCGCGAATCGATCAGAATACGGAGATTTCCCAGCTCTTCACTCTGTGGAGCCAGAGGGGGTCGAAGGTCGTCCGCGGGAACATGCTGGTTATTCCCATCAAGGATTCCCTCATTTACGTTGAGCCAGTGTTCCTGGTTGCCGAGAGTAGCGAGCTTCCCGAGCTAAAGCGGGTTATTGTGGGATATCAGGACAAGATTGCATTTGCTCCCAACCTGGAAGCAGCGCTGAGTGATCTTTATGGGGTAATTCCCGGCATTGCTGCAGTGCCACAACAACCTGGAGTGACCGCACTTATTCCCACAGGCCTCCAGAATATCGGCCAGCTCGTGATGGAAGCCCTTTCCACCTATGACGATGCATTTGCGAGCTTGAAGAACGAGGATCTCGAAAGCTTCGGGAAGCTCTTAAAGGAGCTCAAACCGGTGCTCGACGAACTCAAAGCAAGAACAGAGCAAATAATTCCTGAGCCGGTTACGAGTACTGGACAGTGAAAATAAAATGGGTATAGTCTCTATTAAGCAATTGCGTTGACCCGCAATGTTCAAGCTTATGCATCCGTTCACCATCGCGCAAACCGAGAAAGCTCTCTATGATCGGACCACGAAAAAAACGGCATGAGCAACTCATGCACAAACCTTTGCCGGAAGAATGGATGAGTATCATACAACGAAACGTTACTTACTATTCATGCCTGACACTCGAGACCAGGCAGAAGCTTCAGGGACTGATACAGATATTTCTTGCTGAAAAGCACTTCGAAGGATGCGGGGGACTCGATATCACCGATGAGGTCCGCATCACCATAGCGGCGCAGGCATGCATTCTGCTTTTAGGCCACGAAACCGACATCTATCCAAAACTTCAGACTATCCTGGTGTATCCCCACGCATACATTGCTCACATGACGCAACGACACTCCGACGGAACAGTTATGGAATCGCTTCAGGTGCGTATCGGTGAAACCTGGTCTCAGGGCTCCCTCGTGCTTGCGTGGGACGATGTCAAGCAGAGTGCCAGTGATGTACACGACGGACACAATGTGGTCTTTCACGAATTCGCACACCAGCTCGATTATGAATCCGGAGCTGCCGAAGGGGCGCCTCGTCTGCCGAACCGCTCGTCCTATATCGCGTGGGCGCGCGTGCTCGGAAAAGAGTATCAGTCGCTCCTGGATAATCTCGAGCATCACCGCAAAACCTTGCTCAACAGTTATGCTGCCACAAACCCGGCCGAATTTTTTGCAGTGGTCACAGAATTCTTCTTCGAAAAACCCGTTCAGCTCAAGAACCGTCACCCCGAGTTGTACGAGCAGCTCAGGATGTTCTATCAGCAGGATCCCGTTTCCATAATGAATGCGTGCTGAAACATTGTGAAGCACAAGACAAGGAGAGATTATGTCTGGTAAAACTTCTACGAAGACGAAAAACAGAGAACAGGACTCTGCACAGGCTGGGAAGCCGGTACTGGAAGGCATTCCGCTCGATCAGTGGTGGAAACGGGTCGGATCTTCGCCGGACGGCCTGAGCCGGGAGGAGGCCCAGAACCGCTTGATCCGGTACGGGTCCAACGAACTGGAGGAGAAAAAGGTGAACCCCGTGCTGAAGTTCCTCTCCTACTTCTGGGGTCCGATCCCCTGGATGATCGAGGTAGCGGCCGTGCTCTCCGCCATCGATCAGCACTGGGTGGACCTCATCATCGTGGCCGTTCTGCTGGTTTTCAACGCCGTGGTGGGTTTCTGGCAGGAGTTCCATGCGGCAAATGCAGTGGAGGCTCTTAAGAAGCAACTGGCCCTGAAGGCCCGGGCAAAACGGGACGGCATCTGGGGGGAGATCGATGCCGCCAACCTGGTATCAGGCGACATCATCCGCCTGCGCCTGGGCGACATCATCCCCGCCGACGTGGTTCTGGCTGAAGGTGACTTTCTCAGTATCGACCAGTCAGCCCTCACCGGCGAGTCCCTCCCTGTGGACAAGAAGGATGGAGATATAGGATACTCCGGCTCTGTGGTCAAGCAGGGAGAGATGGTCGCCTTGGTGGTCGCTACTGGGGTAAACACCTACTTCGGCAAGACCGCGAAGCTCGTCTCCTCGGCGAAGTCGGTCTCACACTTCCAGAAGGCGGTCCTGACCATCGGAGATTACCTAATCTACATGAGCCTGGGACTGGCTGCGATTCTCGTGCTGGTTATGCTTGTGCGCGGCACACACTTTCTCGCTTTAATTCAGTTCGCCCTGATCCTGATCGTGGCTGCCATCCCCGTGGCCATGCCGGCGGTACTTTCCGTCACCATGGCGATCGGGGCAATGGCCCTTGCCAAGATGAAAGCCATCGTCACACGTCTCGTATCCATCGAAGAGACGGCGGGGATCGACGTGCTCTGCTCAGATAAGACCGGTACATTGACCCAGAACAAACTTGTCCTGGGGGAGCCGGCATTGATGGGCGGTAAAAATCCCGGGGACCTGATCCTTGCGGCGGCACTGGCCTCGAAGGTTGAAGACCGGGATGCCATTGATATGGCGATACTGGAAGGGCTTAAAGAGCCCAAGGTACTGGACGGGTACACCCTGAAGAAGTTTGTTCCCTTCGATCCGGTGCACAAACGCACAGAAGCGGAAGTTCAGGGCCCGGACGGGAACACATTCAAGGTCACCAAAGGGGCTCCTCAGGTAATCCTGGATCTCTGTAAACCGGATAAGGATCTGAAAGAACAATCCAACCTCAAGGTCGAGGAGTTCGCCGGACAGGGATACCGCACCCTGGGAGTGGCCAGAAGCAGCGGCTCGGGGAGCTGGAAGTTTCTCGGGCTGCTCCCCCTGTTTGATCCACCGCGAGAAGATTCGGCAGATACGATCCGCCAGGCCCATGAACACGGAATCAAGGTCAAAATGGTGACGGGGGACAACATCGCCATCGCCAGGCAAATCAGCTCTAAGCTGGGGATGGGGACCAACATCCGCACAGCTGATGAGCTTTTTCCAAAAGAGACGGGCACGCACGGCTTTTCCTCGAAAATCGCTAAACAGGTGGAGGAAGCGGACGGCTTTGCACAGGTCTTTCCGGAGCACAAGTTCCATATCGTGGAAGCCCTCCAGGCCCGTGGGCACATCGTAGGCATGACAGGCGACGGGGTGAACGACGCCCCGGCCCTAAAAAAGGCGGATGCCGGGATCGCGGTCAGCGGAGCGACCGATGCCGCGCGGGCCGCCGCCGCCCTGGTGCTCACCGCGCCGGGTCTCTCGGTGATCGTTCGGGCGGTGGAAGCGGCACGCAGGATCTTCGAGCGCATGAACAGCTACGCGATCTACCGTATAACTGAAACTATTCGTATTATGTTATTCGTGACTTTGTGCATGGTCGTCTTCAATTTCTACCCTATCACCACGGTGATGATCATCCTGCTTGCCCTTTTGAACGATCTACCGATCATGACCATCGGCTACGACAACACCTGGCTGGAACCAAAACCAGTGCGCTGGGATATGCATCGTGTTCTCTCCGTGGCCACGGTGCTGGGCATTCTCGGGGTGATTGAGACCTTCGGGCTGTTGCTCGTTGGCAAGTTCCTTCTGAAGCTTGACGTGCCACAATTGCAGTCCTTCATATACCTCAAGCTGGCAGTGGCCGGGCACCTGACACTCTTTGTAGCGCGTACCAAGCGTCCCTTCCTGAGCAAGCCCTATCCGGCGCCCGTGCTCCTGGGCGCTATCCTGGGCACGCAGCTCGTGGCCGCGCTTATCGTAGGATTCGGGTTCATCATAACTGCCATTCCTTGGTCCTACATCGGCCTGGTCTGGGGATACTGCCTGGTGTGGGTGTTTATCGAGGACTTGGTCAAGCTGCGGGTGTATCACCACCTGGCGTTCACCGGTAGGCGACACAGGAAATTCATTGGATTTTCCCATGCGCCGCTTCACCCCTTCGGTGAGCACAGGGGAAAAGAATAGAGGCCTCCCCGGGAGGATTTTGCTGCTTCTTGTTGCCCCCCCGGTTTTCACAACTATACCGGTATGCGATGGGCATCCGTCTATTGGAAGGAAATACTCCATTTCAACAAGGTAGTACTAGATAAAAGAGAGTGAACATGTGAGAAGGAAACATGGATATATATTGACAAAGGCATTCGCACTATGCGGTATCGCAGCTGCTTTCATGGACATTATTATCATTTTTGTACTCGGGGAGCTTCTTCCCCACTACAACCTGTTTTTACAAACAGCAAGTGAGCTCGGCGCCACTGGAAGTTCATACTCTACAGTTATTTCCGTGTGGTGGCTTGTGTACGGGTTTTTGATTGTTGCCTTTTCATATGGCCTCAACAGGGGTCTCAATAAGCTTGGCGGGCTTTGGTGGGTCGGGCCAGTATTGATATCGACCTTTGGTGTGTTCGATGGTATCGGTTCCGGGGTTTTCCAATGCGACCCTGGATGTATGGGGAAAACGCTTATCGGAAAGCTTCATCTTGCGGTAAGCGCTATAGGAACATCGGCGCTCTTGCCTGCCCCGTTCTTCATCTGGCTTAGGATGAGACATGATGAAAGATGGCGGGGATATGGAGCGTTTACTATGACCGTTCAAGGTGTGGCAATTGTAATTTCAATTTTATTTATTTGTATTGAAATACAGAGATTCAGCGGGATTCTCGGGATAAAAGTAGGTTTGTTGCAGCGAATATTTTTAATAATCTATTATATATGGATCATTGTTCTGGCAGTACATTTATTTCAAACAACAGGAGCCAGGAACCGGTTCGAAAAATAGGTAAGTAAATTTGTCAATTTTAGAAGTTGAAAATTATCACTTACCTAATGGTTTTTACCTTAATTTTCCAATGCTTATAAGGACACGGAAAAGTAAAAGACTGTTGTTTTTTGCACTTTTAAATTGTTTACAGCATCTAATCGAAGGAGATATGTGTCTGTAAATCTTCATAACCGAGTTCCTGCACATAGGCAAACAGAGCGGGATTGCCGCCTGTATGGAGGAACAGCACAGTTTCATCTTTTCCGATTTCACCCCTCTTGATGTGATCTCTAAGCCCTGCAAATGCTTTTGATGTATATACCGGGTCGAGGAATATCCCTTCTTCCCTTGCCATCAATTTGATCATCTCGATACCTTCGGCAGTCGGTATGCCGTATGATTTTCCGACAAACTCTGTCGAGTTGTACACCTCTTTTGTATCGATACGGACATCGAGGCCGAGATTTCGAGCCGCCTGGTTTGCATATCGGCATATGCATTCTGAAGAATCGATATCCCAGACAGCCGGAGTAATGCCAACAATGCGTACACCGCTTCCCAGGGCTCTCTTTCCGATTTCAAGTCCTGCCTGGGTGCTGTCGTATGATGAAACATAGAGCCGGTCTGGGCGGATGTGAAGTTCTTCACACTGTTCGATTATTTCACAAAAGCACTCGACGTATGCGTTGACATCAAGCGTCAGGTCACTGTCGTTTGCCATCCTGACAACAAAGGGGTTTTTGCCCTCTTTTTTGAGGTTGTCGGCAAGCGTATACATTGCCCTGCGCTGGCCGTCCTGATCAGCATCGATAATATGCACCCTGGCACCGGCGATAAGATCGAGGAGGAGGTTGCCCTGTATGTTATCGTCTTTCTTTCCCCTGACACGTCTGAGCACAAGGTGCGTTTCAAGGCCAAGCATATTACACGCGGCCGTGAGCTGCCTGCAGTAATTCGACTGCACCGCTGCACCGCCGATAACACAGTCAGCCCCTTCATTTACAGCCCGGGCAAGGAGAAACTCGAACATTCTCGTTTTATTCCCGCCGAATGCAAGCCCCGTAAGGTCGTCACGTTTTATGTATATTCTTGGGCCGCTGAAAAAATCAGACAGCCTCTTCAATTCATGAAGCGGAGTCGGGAGAACTGCAAGGTGCACCCTCGGAATAGTATTTATCTTTTTTCTCAACTCTTTAATTGTGAGTTTTGACGTCATAACTTTTACTCCTTGTGGTGTACTCCAATTTTTTTAAGTTGCTTTGTAAAAAGTTACCTGTTCACATCCCCATGCATATTCCGGGACAAAAGTGCCACTCATTCCGGTTGAAAAGTGCCACTAAATCCGGAGTAAAAGTGCCACCGATTCCGGCTGAAAAGTGCCAATTTTCAGTTGTTTTCCGGACACTCTAAAGTATACAATTCCATCCTTTTTCCTTAAATATATTCAGCCTGTATTCAGTTGTATAGGATTTAGTATTTTTTTCCGAGCCTGGTCTGAACAAGGTAATGCCGGAGTTTTTTTGAGACCTGTATGTTCATCCCCTTTTCAAGGGCTTCGATCCTTTCTATTTCTTTTTCGGCCTCATCGGTCCTGCCGAGTTTGAGAAGTACAAGCACTTTATTGTACCGTATCTGTACCTGGTTTGGCATATCCCTGAGTGCGGTCTCGAATTGTTCAAGCGCCATTGTGTATCTGCCCTCATTGTACAGTAAAAGTCCGATTCCATTGTGCGCTCTCGGTTCTGAAGGATTTAGGGAGAGCGCACGCGAGTATACATCGAGCGCCTTTTTAATGTTTCCCGTACGGCGAAGATCATCTCCCTCTGTGGCAATATGGGCTGAAAGTGTTTTAACTGCATCATCGAGAAAAATGCGACTAATTCCGTCCTGCGGCGCCAGTTTCAGTGCCCGTTTATAGTATTCTATGGATTGTGAAAAGTTACCGTAATAGGTTTGTATACGGCCCATAATCATGTTCTCACGCGCCTGAAGAAGGGGATTAAGCAGACGCATCACATCCGCATCTCGGGTCACAACCATGTCCCTGAAATATTCACTCGTTTTTTTTCTGCCATACGAAGACACGTGCGCCTGTTTCAGGGCACGCAGGTTTTCAGGTGTTGTCTCTCTCCCGAAACACCGTGCCGCTGAATGTTCGAGGTACGCCTTGTTATCCGTGTTCAGGGGCCCATCACCGACGAAACGATCGATCGTATCATCAGAAATGAGATAGAGGCTGAACAAGATTGCCGGTGAATCGATTCCCACTGAATGGAGGTTTTCCTGGACAGAAGGTTTTTTCATCCTTGTTTCAAGTGCGTTGATATCAACCCGAATCGGTTCTTCGCTGCCGAGCACCACCACGTAGGATCCGGTGTACCATACACTCAGATGGGGAAATACTGAGCGCATTGTACGAAGTATGCATTTAAAATCATCTTCAGCCAGGTAATGCAGAGGTACCCACTGGCAGAAAATACCTTCCACCGCCAGGTGGGAGCGGACGAGCCTGTAGAATGTATCGGTGTACAGTATCCATGAATCAGCGCTCCATGGATGGGTCGCATCTGCGGTGATAATATCGTACTTCATTCCTGTTACGAGCAGATAATTTCTCCCGTCCTGGATCATTATTTTGAGCCGTGGGTCGTTTAAGACACCTCTATTCCACTGCTTAAAATATCCGGCAGCCTGAATAACCGGGGGGCATAGCTCCACAGCGTCTATTTCCTTGATATCGTGAGTGGCGACACTGCTCGTGGTGATTGCACCACCCAGGGAGAGCACCATCACCTTCTTCGGATTCTGGTGTAAAAGGAGTGGTAGATGGGCCAGTACGCGAAAGGTGAGAAGGGATGACGGGTCGACAGGCACTTCATCGAGGCCGTTGATAGACAGCATTCTGTTGCCAGTTGCATCCTCACGCACCGAAACTGTTGCCGAGCTTGCCTCTTTATAAAAGATGAGACGTTCATTCGGGCCAAGATGCTGAAGCGGACCTCCGACCGGCAGAATGAAAACCAGGATAATAGCTGAGAGGCCGCCGACAAGACCTGCTGTCCGGAGGGGTTTCTTCTCACGGCTGAAAAAAAGCAGTGCTATGCCGGATAGTATCGACAGGATAATAGAAATTTTTATACTCGAGGATATACCGGCGAGCTGTATGAGAATAAAACTGCCGCAAAAAGCGCCGATAATACTGCCAAGTGTATTGATAGAATAAGCGAACCCAACCGAGGTTCCGAGTGTTTTATAGGTATCCGTCATCAGGGACATCACGAAAGGGAACAAGGACCCCATGAGGAATGTCGGTAGAATAAGGAGAAAAAAGAGTATAAGCATCTGCACAAAAATAAATAACTGCCACGAACCCACTATCTTTTTTGTAAGGAGACCGGCAAGCCCCCGTACCTCAAAGAGGAGAAGGCTCGTGATGAGTAGTGAAATACCTACGAAGACTTGCAGTATGCCGAGCCAGGCGGCTTGAGATTTTACCCTGTCCGTAATGCGGGAAATACAGATGCTGCCAAGTCCAATGCCCGACAGGAAGGCTGCCAGTATGATGCCGAATGCATACCCGTGACTACCTACTACATACGCGAGGATTCTCGTCCAGTAAACTTCAACGGAAAGTCCGACAAAACCGGAAATGAAAAAAGCTGCAAGAGGGAGAACAGAGGACCGGCGTATCTTGGGATGAGCAGGCTTATCTGTTGATACTGCTTGAGGATTTGATCGCTCTATAAAGCGTTTGCCTGATTTTTCGGCCAGGAAAACTGCTGTAATACCGATGCTGATACTGAGAATGGAAAAAACAAGCATTGTCAGGGATGTGCCCAGCGAACCGAGCAGAATGAAAGTGGAGCCGAGTGTGCCGACAACTCCGCCGATCGTATTTATCCCGTAGAGAAAACCCAAAGATGCACCCGATTTGCCCCCTGGACGCAAAAAGACTTTTCCAAGAACGGGCAGTGTACCCCCCATGAGCGTTGTCATCGGGAGGAGCAGTATGGCGGACATAATAACTTTTATGAAAATGTTTTTAGATGCAGAGCTGCCGGAAAGCTGGGAAAAGAAAACGTATATGGAATCGAGGTAGCCAGAGACCCCAATGAGGAGTATACCAAAAAGGCCGATGCCGATTTCAAGAATTCCGAACAGGAGAAACGGATTTTTTATCCTATCAGCTTTTTTACCGAAGATAATGCTTCCTGCACCGAGTCCGGCCATAAAAACCGTGAGCACAACCCCCACGGAATAATGCGTAATCCCGAGCGACAGGAAAAGAAGCCGTCTGAAAATGATTTCAAAAATAAGACCATTCGCCCCGGAGAGGAAAAATGCAACCCCTAAAAAGAGCTGTATCTTTGATGGCGACGTGCTTCGTGTTTCTGTAGCTCCTGTATAAGCCAAAAAAATCCCCGTGACTGCGGTATTAGAATCGTTTTGCTTGCATCGGTATGATCTGCTACACGGTATACAGTGTTATTTTTTTTTCCAGCATAAGGTCCCTATATTTCTGAGGAATATTGGTATCCGTGATAATAACATCAAAATCATCCAGATCTGCGAAATGGGCAATATGAACCTTGCCGAATTTGGTAGAATCGACAATCAGTATCTTGGAGTCTGAAGAGGCAATAACAGCCTTTTTTGTTTCAACCTCGGAGATATTTTTACATGTGAGACCTAGGGTGTTGTTTATTCCTGTTGCACTGATAAATGCCTTTGATGCCCGCATGCTCTTGATGAGGCTCACCCCCAACGGGTCTTCAAACATGAGTGAATTGTCGTTGAAGAATCCGCCGGAAATGAATTTTTTCCAGTGTTTGTTCTTGTAAATGATATTTATCACGTTCAGCGAATAACAGAGTACGGTAATCTCGATATCCGCAGGTATATGACGTGCAACGCGTTCCGCTGTCGAACCACCGTCGAGAATAATCGTATCACCATGCTGAATCAATGAGGCCGCTTTTTTTCCTATCAACTCCTTTTCTTTTTTATACCGTGTCTCCTCATCGGAAAACTGGTAGTTTTCACTATCGGGTTTTTGTCCTGTGTATATGGCCCCGCCGTGTATAATCCGGATTTCATTTTTTAATGACAGGATATTGAGATCTCTTCGTATGGTCATCTCCGTAACATTGAGTTTTTGGGCGAGCTCTCTTGTGCTTGCTGCATTTCCATCCCTGAGAATGCCGAGAATATCATCGAGCCTTTTTTCCTGTTTTTTCACAGTTCCGATCCGCGTTGCTGCTATAAATGTATTATTTTACATCGTGATGTATTAAATCGACCGTTTTGTATCAAAATGTCGTTAAAAAAACATTTTACAATATATTTTAGCTTTATAGCAAAATAAATCAAGATGATTTTATATTTAAGAAAGATTTCTATTGAACAAGAATCAAGTGCATGGTACTCTTGCATTCGGTGCAATTATTTTAAGTAAGTTTATTTAAAGTTACGTGTCGATACTCGATCCCGCCAGGGATATACGCCACTTCTAACCCTGTAGAATGTTCGAGCTATGCCTATGACAAAAAAGCAGAGACTAATAGCAGCAGTTGAAAGAAAAGAAGTTGACTGTATCCCCACAACGTTCAGGGCTTCGAAATATTTGACTACATCTCTGATGGAATATTTCGGCATGGAAAATCCCTCGGATTTTGCTGGAAACAGGGAGGCGTTTTTGAGACGCCTGGGAGCCGATTTCTGGTCGTCAGGATCAAAGGTGGATAAATACTCGACTTTTATCCCTGCCTATAATGGACCCAAACCCAAGCCCCCCTATATTGACGATGGTACTTATTTTTATACGATTGGTATCAAAGCCAGGCCCGGAAATATGAAGAGTTTCAATATTGATTACCCCAATGTCGGCGTCGATCCGCCGCTTGGCGATATTGATTCTCCCGCCGACCTCAAAAATGGTTTCTTAACTCAAAAGCTCGAAGATTTTGATTTTTCCAAAATGAGAAACAAGTACCGTGACATTTCAGTCGATGACGTAAAAGGGAGTGACGAAGCGGTCGTGAACATCGGCACACTCAGCAGCCTGTTCATGATCTGCTGTTATTTGCGGGGTATGGAGAACTTTCTCATGGATCTAGCGTTCAACTACAAACTTGTGGAACACCTGGTCGGTGCGGTCGGTGAGTTTTGTATCGAATTCAACAGACGGGAACTGGAAGTAATTGGAAACAGCGCAGTCTACTACGGTACCTGGGATGATGTTGCCGGACAGGATGGTATGCTTTTTTCACCTGAACTGTTCAAGAAATATTTTTTACCGCTGTACAGGGAGCTTATCGATAACATTAAGAAACACGGCCTATACTTCGGCTGGCACTGCTGCGGCAGCGTACACGAAGTGCTCCCGCTTATGATCGATGCGGGAATCGATGTTTTCGACGTTGTGCAGACTTCGGCGAGAGATATGGATATTGAGAATGTTTACCGGCTCTACGGCAGAGATGTGTGCCTGCACGGAGGGCTTGATGTGCAGAAGCTTCTTGTTGAAAGTGATGTGAAGGGCGTCAGGGAGGAGGTCAAGCGTATAGTCGACCTGTGGGGCACGCGCGGCGGAATGATTCTTGCGCCGTCCCATGAAACGCTTCCCGATACACCGATTGAGAATATTCTGGCAATCTATTCCGCGCTATAATACTTATAATGTTCATATAATAACATTATTTATTAATTCTTATTGTTATATCAAAAGCCGCCGCAGTTTTTTATTTTTTAACCACAAAAATGGCAATGAACTGAAAAAAACAAGAATAATATTGACAGGATTTCAGTAATGTGTTAAAAGTGAAAGAAGTTTGTTTCAATTCAAACATACTAATACTATTTGAAAGGAGGTCTTTTATGAAAAAGACCAAGTGGCTTGTTGTTTTGCTGGCCTTTCTTTTCGCCGCGTCCTTCGCGCTGGCGGGGGGCACAAAAGAGGAAGGCGCAGCAAAAAAACCTGGCAAGGAGGTAACCCTGACAGTCGTGTGGCACGGCGGTGTGTGTGCAGACATGCTTCTTGAAATCGCCAAAGACTGGACTGCAATGACGGGAGTCAAGGTCGAAGGAGCCCTTGTCGGCTACGGTCCAGCATGGCATGATAAAATTGCATCTGAGTTTGCCGCAAAGGGATCCGGATTTGACCTTGCGTGCTGGGACAGCCAGTCGATCGGTGAGTTTGCAGGTGGCGGTCACTGTGTGCTTCTCAATCCGTACATCGAGAAGTCAGACAAACTGAAGATGTCCGATTGGTCTCCGGAGATGCTTGCGCGGTATGGTGAGTATCCTGATGCAAGTGGAAAAATATACGCGCTGCCGATCAATGCGGATGCCGAGGGTATGCACTACCGCAAGGATCTGTTCGAGGACCCGAAGGAAAAATCCGGGTTCAAAGCGAAGTACGGGTATGAGCTGGATATTCCCCAGACCTGGAGTCAGCTCAGGGATATTGCCAAGTGGTTCACCCGTCCACCGGAAATGTACGGCCTCGGGATGATGGGCGGCCGCGAGTACGATTATCTCACAAGTGTAACTAACTGTCTTGTCTGGGTGTTCGGCGGTGAGCTCTGGAACCCCAAAACCAATGAGATCAAGGGATACATCGACAGTCCGGCTTCAATCGATGGGGTCAAGTTCTACATCGATCTTATGCAGTACTGCCCTCCCGGAGTGGAAACCTGGGGTTGGGATGAGGTTAATACCGCATTCCAGACAGGTAAAATCGCCATGGCTCACAACTGGTTTTATTTCTTCGGTGCAATGGATGATCCTGAGCAAAATCCGTATGCAGATGCGACAGGATTTGCAATTCTGCCGGGAGAGGTTGGAAGAGACGGACTGTTCAGGCGCGAGTTCAGCATGGGTGGCCAGGGTATTGGTATTTCCAAGTATTCCAAACATGTACAGGAAGCATGGGATTTTATCGAATGGTACGAAATGAAAGAACAGCAGAAGAGATATGGAGCTGTCTGCCAGACCGGACGTCAGGATGTACTCGATGATCCTGCATGGTTGAACGCGAACGACTACAACAGGCTGTTCAGGGTGGCTTTCAAGTACACCAACGACTACTGGCATCTGCCCGAGTACGCAATCCTCCTCGATATCCTGCAGGAGGAGACCCACAATGCGATAACGGGGAAGAAATCACCGGAAAAGGCGATGGCGGACTGCGCGGATCGCCAGGAAAAGGTACTCGAAAAGGCCGGGTATAAAATCAAGCGAACCCCGCATGTCGACGTACCTGATACGGTTTGTCCGAATCCATGCGGCAAACCGAAGATTATTCCGATTCATGTCGACTGACAGCAGTGTATAAGAACCTTTCCCGCCGGGTGCAGTGTAAACCTCGGCGGGAAAGTCCTATTTAGCGATTACCGGATAATATGCAAGGACTGCACCATGACAGGTAGAAAAAGTATCGCAAAGCGGATTGTTTTTATAATTATTCTGGCAGTAATATTAATCTATACGTTATTCCCTCTCTACTGGCTGTTTTTAGCTTCGATTAAAACGAGAATAGATCTTTTTACCATACCGCCGAAGTTTTTTTTCAAACCAACGTTTAATCATTATAAAAGGCTTTTTATCTATACCACACTGGAAACGGGAGAGGAGCAGCAGACCCGATTTCTTTTCTGGCTGACGAACAGTGTGATTGAAGCCGGCATCGGGACAACTCTTGCCGTTGTGTTCGGTACAATGGCCGGGTATATCAACTCCCGTATGGAGTATACCGGAAAAAAGGATTTTATGTTCTTTGTGTTGTCAACACGTATGCTTCCGCCTGTTGCCATCATTGTGCCACTCTATATTGTATTCGCGCGGTTTCGGCTCGCGGACACACGGTTTGGCATGATACTGCTGTACACTCTGATCGGTCTGGGTCTTGCCACATGGATCATGAAGGGGTTTTTCGATGGGATACCGACGGAGGTGGAAGAAGCTGCATTCGTTAATGGCTACACCCGTTTTCAGGCGTTTATCAAAATACTCGTGCCGATGGTCAAGGGAGGTATCGCGGCGACCGCGGGCTTTTGCTTCATCTTTGCCTGGAATGAGTTTACCTTCGCATCGATTATTGCAACACGGTACGCTATGACATTACCACCGCGTATCGTTGCTTTTATGGGCACTTCTGGTTTTGAGTGGGGTATTGTCGCCGCATCAGGATACATCCTCATCATTCCGATACTGGTTTTATTTATCCTTATCAGGAAATATATACTCATGGGAATGACTTTTGGTGTGCTTGGCAGAAAGTAATCCTTATTGTGAGGCCTAAAAGATGTTAACTGCTGATTACAACAAATACGCCCGGAAAGAGAAGATGATAAAATTCCTGTTCCTCTGGCCGACACTCATCATACTTTTCTTTCTCATTGCATATCCGTTCATTATGCTCATTTACTACAGTTTTTTTAATTTTTCATTTCTGCGGCCGGTCAACACCAGGGCGGTTGGATTCAAAAACTATACGAGTATCTTGACCGATACCTATACGTGGGAGCGGTTTATCTTTACGTTTAAGTACGTCGTACTGGCGGTCAGTATTCAGTTTCTGCTCGGCGTGTTTATCGCCTATTTCCTGCAGCGGGAATTCAGCGGACGGGAGGCGATATTCACCATTGTTCTTATGCCCATGATGCTCTGCCCCATTGTTGTCGGCCTTTTCTGGAAGTATATGTTCAACACGGAATGGGGAGTAATCAATTACTTTGTGCACAACATCCTCGGATTTAATCAGGTTGAATGGCTGGGCACCGAGAAGAACAGCCTGTGGGCCACTATCATTGCAGATACCTGGATGTGGACACCTTTTATGATCCTGCTCTCTTCGGCGGCGTTTTCCTCGGTACCGAAGTACCTGTATGAGGCCGCCAGTATCGACAGGGCAAGCGGCTGGTTCAAATTCATGAACATCACACTCCCGCTCTCAGCTCCGATACTGATTCTTGCCCTTATCTTCCGGCTCATGGACTCGATGAAGCAGTTTGACCTCGTATACACACTGACAGGCGGTGGACCCGGTGATGCCACGCAGACCATTTCTTTCACGCTGTATAAAACGGCGTTTCAATACTTCTACACCGGTGAAGGTTCGGCCTGGGCGTTTATTTTATTGATAATCATCATCGGTTTGAGCTCAATACTCATTAAACTTCTGAACTATCTGTCGGAGAGGAATAAATAAAGGACTGTGATCTTTAAAAAATACCGGTATTATGCCGTTACTTAAATGGCTAAAACCATAAAAATACGGGGATTCAGGTTATGGCTCGGATCAGGTTGGAGAATCTCAAGAAATATTACGGAAGGGTAAAGGCAGTTGATGATGTGAGTCTTGATATACAGGACAATGAGTTCATCGTCTTTCTCGGCCCTTCGGGATGCGGAAAGACAACGACACTGCGCTGTATTGCCGGTCTTGAATCGGCAACGGACGGAAAAATCTACTTTGATGACAGAATGATAAACGACTATGAGCCTGCAGATAGAAACATTGCAATGGTATTTCAGTTCTACGCCCTCTATCCCCACCTGAATGTATACAGGAATATAAGCTTTCCACTAAAAGCGGAAAAGATGCCTGCCCCCGATATTAAGAAAAAGATCAAGTGGGTATCCGAGCTTTTAAGAATCGAATCGATACTGGAGAGGAAGATCTCGGAGCTGCCGGACGGAGATAAACAGAAGGTGGCGCTTGCCAGGGCTATCGTGAGAACACCGGAAGTGCTGCTCCTCGATGAGCCGCTGAGCGCGCTCGATGAGAAGTTCAGGGAACAGATGAGGATAGAATTCCTGCGGATACAGCGTGCATTAAACGTAACTACAGTGTATGTCACCCATGATCAAAGGGAGGCGATGACACTCGCAGATAGAATCGTGGTCATGAAAGACGGAAAGATAATAGAGTTCGGTGAACCGGCCAGGCTGTATGAAACACCTCATAACCTTTTTACCGGCTATTTCATCGGCAGTCCGGGCATGAATTTCTTTGAATGTATAGGGAAAAAAGACGGGACCTTCGGCGTAAAAACCGGTGAAGTGATTCATTTTTCAGAATCTCAGCAGAAGAAATTGAAAGAACTGCAGATTGAAAAGTTTATAGTCGGTATAAGGCCGGAGTACCTTTTCTTTAACGAGAATGTCGATGAATCCGCCAACCATTACAAAGTCAGGGTGATAAATACCGAGCGTATCCATGAAATAAATTTCGGGAACTTTTATATTGGTGATATATTGTGCAAGTGCTTTTTAACCAGTGAAGTAGTATCGGGCGGATTTGAAGGGTTTGTATCATGTAATGATGAAAAGATTTGTTTTTACAATCCTGAAAGCGGTCATATTCTATAAATTAAGGTAGAGAGTTATGCTGAAGCTTCAAAATATTTTCAAATCTTTCGGTGATGTCAATGCAGTACAAGATTTGTCGCTCGAGATCAACGAGGGAGAAATCTTTGTCCTTCTCGGCCCTACGGGAGCAGGAAAAACGACAACACTCAAGATCACGGCCGGCTTGATCCAACCGGAGGAGGGAAATATTTTCATCGACAATAACGATGTATCAGAAGTACCGCCGGCGTTTAGAAATATCTCTTTCGTATTCGAAAGCTATAACCTCTTTCCCATTTACAACGTTTATGATAATATTGCCTTCGCTCTTCGCTCCAGGCTCCTGCAGATTGATACTGATGAGATTGATAAAAGGGTGCAGTCCTTCAGCAGGGACCTTCATATTGAAAGCCTACTTGACAGACCGACCAGCACGCTCAGTGGCGGGGAAACACAGCGTGTTGCTCTCGCTCGGGCGCTCGTGCGCGAGGCGCGTCTCAACCTTTTTGATGAGCCACTCAGCAACCTTGATTTGAAACTACGTGAAGAGCTGCGGGTTGAATTCAAGGAACTTCATAAAAAGTATAAATCGACAATTTTTTACGTGACACATGATCATGACAGCGCGGTTTCGATAGCAGACCGGATCGGCATTCTTTATAAAGGGAAGCTGCATCAGGTAGGTATGCCGGATGATTTAATTGGAAATCCCAACAGTATCGTCGTTGCCTCGCTTATCAATTATCCGGCGATAAATGTTCTTGACTGCACGCTTGTCGGGAGAAAACTGAATATCAACGGGAAAACGACGCTTGTGGAATTGACGGAGGCGGAAGTCTCATCGATTGAGAAAAACATGAAAGCAAAGGAATTTCAAATAGGATTGAAGCCGCGGAGTATTTTTATTGGGAAGAAGAAAGACCTGATTAATATTTCAGGGAAAGTACTTCATACCGAATATCAAGGATATAACAAGGTTATCAACCTTGATTTCATGGGCCTGACTGTTAGACTGGTGACGAACCAGGCAGTTCGCCTGGAAGATGGAAGTACGATCGATGTTCATTTTGCAAAAGAGGACATGCTTCTTTTTGACAGGAAAAACGGAGCCAGGGTGCTGTGAGGGTAAGAATTATGATTGAAAAGAAGGGCCGGAATTATGAATAAAACAGTATTCAAAAAACTACTCGGCAAAATCGATCTGTTTGCGCTTATCGGTGTGCTCGCGGGTGTGGTGCTGCTGGGCCAGCCGTTTAGCAAAGTGATATTTATAATTGGGTTCCCCGTTATTCTGTTCTGCACTGCCGTGCATATGGTGCTCGATCACTACGTGTAACAGCACTTTGGTGTAAAAACTTATACTGAAATCAAATACAACACGTATAAATAATTCCGTCTAGATCCCTACCTCAGAGTGTCTCAAAAATTGAGAAGAGCACGCCGCTACCCCCAAAACAGAAATATATGGAATAGGTAAATAAATTTCTGGTAGACATTAGCGACAGAATGTACATCTCCTTCAAAAAACAGTAATAGTATTCTTGCTGAGCAACGGTAACTTGAATAAGTGTATCGAACTGTACCCAAAATTTATTGCTTGCATATCAAAGGAATTTTATGTAATATAACCAAAAATATTGGTTAAATAACCAATAAAATTGGTTTGAAGGATGCTTGAACCTATATTGGGATCTGTAAGTAATGAGCGAGCTTTGATCTTTATCCTTGCACGGGATAAGGGCTATGCCACGGAGATAGCTAGATTCTTTGCCACGGATCTTTATGCAATCCAGAAACAACTTGATAAGCTCGAATTGGGGGGTGTGTTGGTAAGTCACACTGCCGGTCGTACACGATTATACGAATTCAACCCGAGATACCCTTTTCTCAAGGAACTGAAGGGACTGCTCGAGAAGGCACTATTTTTCTATCCGGAAGAATTGCAGGAGAGACTCCTCGCGAACAGACGACGGCCAAGGCGAAGAGGTAAGCCATAGTGAAAAAGATTTCGGAAATGTCGCAAGGCGAACTCGGGGCTTTCATCCAGACTCATTTGAGGGAAAATGGGATTGATGTAGTGCTGTCAGGAGGCGCAGCAGTCGGAATTCATAGTGTCGGCGAGTATGTCTCGCGAGATCTGGACATGGTGAATTGTTTTTCCAAGAAGAGAAGCGCAATACGAAAGTCTATGGAAGAGCTGGGGTTTACCGAGAAGGCACGATATTTTATACATCCAGATACAGAGTACGTGGTAGAATTCCCTCCCGGCCCTCTCACGGTTGGTGAAGAATCGGTTAAGCAGATAGATGAAATACCATTCTCAACAGGGATCCTTAAAGTTATTTCACCTGTAGATTGTGTAAAAGACAGACTCGCAGCATATTACCACTGGGGCGACAGGCAAGGGTTAGCCCAGGCAATAATTGTCGCAAGAAGGAATAAGATTGATATTGAGGAAGTCAGGAGATGGTCGTTAGTGGAAGGCAAGCAGGAGATATTCGAGCAAATAAAAGATGAATTAAAAGGAGAAAAGAAGTAAAGGGCACCATATTGTGTATTACAGCTTGATCGGCAAAATTGATCTATTTGCGCTCATCGGCGTGATCCTGCTGGGTCAACCATTCGGCAAAGTGATATTTATAATCTGATTACCCATTATTCTGTTCTATACCGCATGGGGAAAGAGTGCTCACCCTTTCCCCAGTATCCTACAGCACGTTTGCGAACTCGCCCTTGAGGGGCCTTGTGTGGATACCGCACTCGCCGCCGCATTTGCTTGTGCCGATCCATCTGCCGGCCCGCTCGTTTTCATCGGTCGAAATATTGGTGCACGGTGCGCAACCGAGTGACCGGTACCCCGCAGCGTAGAGCGGGTTGACCTTCACGTTGTTGAGCGCAAGAAACTGCCAGACTTCCCGCTCCTTCCATATGAGGATAGGGTTGAGTTTTATCAAGCCTTCATCGCGTTCTTCCACTTCCCTGTAGTCGATCCTGGTTCTCCCCTCGGTGCAACGAAGACCTGTTACCCAGCAGGTTACGTCCATTTCTTCAATTGCCCGGCGGGTAGGCAGAACTTTGAGAATGTTGCAGCAGCGGTCCGGGTCGTATTTATAGAGCTGTTCAGGTATATCCTCGTCGTTTTTGTATATCTTCAGTTCAGGGTACTGTTCCACTGTTTCATACATGAACCGAACTGTTTCTGCGGGTTTGAAGCGTGTTGTAACGATGAACCCCCTGATATCCGGGCTTACCATCTTTGCGAGAGCCCAGGCGCACACGGAATCCTTGCCGAGGCTGTTTGCCACGACGAGTCCGTCGCCATACTTCTCATACGCTTCCTCGATAAGAGTGAGCGACCGCTCTACCTTCTCTTTGTACGTCAGGCTGTCGACAAGCTCTTTGAGGTTGTCGTTGTTTTCCAGAAGTCCCATTATCTCCTCCATTATCAGTGGTGTTTATTGACGCAGAGTATAGTACAGGTGTTTAGAATAGGGAAATAAATATGTCTTATGGAGGATGGTTTGTATTACATTTTATTATGGGTGGATAGTTTGGGTGATTCGTAGTAGTGGGAGGGGTATATACGTTTTTATGGGTGACTGTTAACGGTACCTGATGTATATCGCAAGGGAGTGCTGAATGTTTGTGCGAACTGTTGCAGGAGACAGGAGTGCGAAAGTGCTAGGATTTGCTCACTGTCACGAGCATTTATTCATGTTTCCGACCGATGGCGTTTCACTGCCGCAAAGATTGATTGCAGATGACTTTACAAAGTCAAAGGAGGAAGTGGAAAGGTTTCAAGCCGCAGGGGGGGGTGCGCTGGTTGATGCCCAGCCGTTTGCTGCGGGAAGAAATGCAAAACTACTTTTACGGCTTTCAGAAGAAACAGGGGTGCACATCATTGCATCGACCGGGCTTCATAAGAAGATGTTCTATCCCGATGGGTTCTGGTCCGAGCGTACCGGGAAACGGAACCTCACAGACCTTTTTGTTTCAGAAATCGATGGAGGGATGTACGAGTATGATTTTTCAAATCCCTTTTACAGGCGGTGTCCGGTGAAAGCGGGGATTATCAAGATTGCTGCAGAGTCCGATGGGCTTACCCCTTATTACAAAAAGGTATTTAATGCGGCAATCGAGGCCCACAAAGAAACGGGAGCGCCGATCATGACTCATACCGAGCTATCACAGGCGGGGAGGGAACAGGCTGAATATCTGATTGCAGGCGGTGTTCCGGCAGAATGTATTATCATCAGCCACATGGACAGGGTGATCGATTTCGTTAAAAACATCGAGCTTGCCCGTATGGGAGTGTTTCTTGAGTATGATACCATTACACGGTTAAAGTATCACTCCGACAGCGAGGAAGTTGAACTGATCGGGCGAATGGTTGAAGAAGGTTTTGCCGGGCGAATTCTTCTTGGAATGGATACAACGAGAGACCGCATGCTTTCCTACGGCGGCAGTTTTGGGCTCGAGTATATACGGCGCAGATTTATCCCGGAATTGAAAGAATACGGGATATCTGAAGAAGATATTCAAAAATTTGTGGTCGAAAATCCGCAGAGAGCACTGTCGTTTCGTTGACGTACCGGTTGATTCTGACAGCGGGTTTTCAGCTGTATCAGGATAAATACACGAGGTGAGTTATGCTTCAAAAACTTGAAAATCCGACTTTTTACTTCATCGGTGTGGATACGAAAAAATCGGAGATAATGAAGCTCTTCCCCCTCTCGGTCGGGGAGCTCGGATTTCCCGTAAAAGGAATAAACGTGCTTGAACTCAATGCGCAGAAAGGATATGATGTAATGGCTCTTGCGTTATTCCTTTAAAAATTTTACAAAGATAGAAAGTAGCTATCGTATTTCGAGAGGCTGTTTTCAAATATGTGTATAAGCAACGGGAAAATGAGGCATTCTTTTTACGAATCCGGCGGAGGAGAGCTCAGTGGAGGTAATTCTATGGATATTCTTAAAAGAGGATGGGGGTACTGCTTATGAAGAAACGTGAAGAATTCATCGTTACATACCATCTGGCGTTTCAACTGGAATCAGTCGAAAGGTCGGTTGAGCTCCTGCTCGCCGAAATGACGAGTGGGATTCAGTACTATTCGAAAAGGGACGGTGTGCAGATGGACCGGGTTCAGGATACGCTGCCCTTTGTGGATGAATCGGTGATGGGAGAGGTGCGTTCCCTCGCGCAGATCGATGGGGATACCTATTCGGTGAAGTTTGCCTTTCCAGCTGAAAATCTAGATGTGAAACTCGGCGGTATAACCAATCTCTGGCCCATGGTCGCCGGGGAGGTTTTCAACTTTCATTTTATAAAGAGCGCTGCTCTTATAGACCTCGATCTTCCTGATTCCTTTCAAAAGTACTACAGGGGACCGGGATTTGGTATTGAAGGGGTACGGGACCTGGTGGGGGTTGAAAAAGGACCTATATTCGGGTCGATCCTCAAACCGAACCTCGGCCTTGATCCGGAGAGATCAGCTCAAACCATCGCCATTCTGGCCGAAGCGGGGTTTAACTTTATCAAGGATGACGAGATATGTGTAAATCCCTCTCTTTGCCCCCTGAAAGAGCGCGTGCAGTCTATTATAAAAGTGCTGGACGAGTACAGGCAGAAATCCGGGAGGAATGTACTGTACGCGGCAAACGTAACCTCGGACTTTTCGGTTCTGGGCAAAGCCGCGGAAATTGCCGTAACGGCAGGGGCAGGCGGACTGATGATCGACCCCTTCTGTACAGGGATGTCTGCTATGGATTATCTGAGGAGAAACTTCGATCTGCCTATCTACGCGCACAGGGTCGGGTATGGCCTTTTCTGCTCAGGCCCGAACTTCAGCATCGGATATGACGTATTCACAAAACTGTTCAGGATGCTCGGCGCGGATTTTTCTCATGTCGGCGGTATTTGGGGGAAGTCGGAGGCTTCCCGGAGAAAAACCGCCGCATATGTCGAGATTCTCAGAAAAAAATTCATTCACAGGCGGGCATGGCCCGTTGTTACGGGGATCAGTCTCGAGAATATGGCCGACTACTACGATTTTTACGGAGACGACACACTTTTCATGGAACATATAGACATCTACAGAGATGCTGAGAGCGCGGGGAATAAACTACAGTCTTTGAAAGAGAAACTGGCTGCGCCTTAAAAAGGGGAGGTATCAATGAATGACACTACAGGTGCAGGCGATCCTTCTTCGGGCACAGGTACCCGTAAGGGTACTGGTACCCTGAAGGGCATGAATACCCGTAAGGGCATGAATACCCGTAAGGGCACACGCAAAATGATGGCAGCGATCCTGCATGCCCCGGGAGATCTGCGGTATGAGAAATGGAACATACCGAAAATCGGAGACAGAGATGTTCTCCTCCGGATAAGAGCCGCCGGAAACTGCGGATCGGATCTTCACCGGATTATGGTTGACGGAACCTACTATTTTCCCTGCATTCCAGGGCACGAATTTTCAGGGGAAATCGAAGAAATAGGAAGAGATGTCCAGGAATACAGTGTTGGTGACAGGGTGACTGCAGCACCCCTTATTCCATGCATGAAGTGCGAGTGGTGTCTGCAGGGCCAGTACAACCTCTGCGAGGACTACGACTATGTCGGTTCGAGGTCGGACGGAGCCTTTGCAGAGTATATGAAGATTCCGGCGGCAAATGTGGTGAAGCTTCCGGATAACGTAGATTTTGAAGAAGGAGCCATGACCGATCCGGCTGCAGTCGCCCTCCACGCTATTCGAAGGGCGGGAGGAATTAGAACAGGAGAAACCATCGCGGTGCTGGGAGCAGGGCCGATCGGAATGCTCGCCTGCCAGTGGGCGGGGATAATGGGTGCCCGGAAGGTAATCGCGACCGATATCGTCTATGACAAGCTACGTGTTATGAAGGAGCTCGGTGTCGATGTGGTTATCAATGCACGGGAAAACGGTGTGGTTGAGAGAATAATGGATGAGACAGGGGGCATGGGAGCAGACCTGCTCATCGAAACGGCGGGCTCAGTAGAAACCCACCGCCAGGCACTGCTTGCGGCCAGAAAACGGGGGAGGATTGTTCACATCGGCAGGGCGTATACCGATGTGTTGCTGCCTGATGAAATATTCACCAAAATATTTCGACGGGAGCTGAACGTCTACGGCGCAGTCAACTCGAATTTCTCGCCCCATGACAACGAGTGGAAAACGGTGCTGGGGTATATCTCTTCCGGGAAACTCAGAATGAAGCCGCTTATTTCTCACAGGCTGCCGCTTGCGGATATTTTCAATACATTCAGGAAGATGTATAAAAAAGAGATGGTGTATAATAAGATCATCTTCTCTCCATGATAGAGCAATTCTTCGGCAATGTCCCTGCAGGACTTAGCCCCTGAAGGACTATGTCTATGCAGGAGAGATCAACAGGGAGGTAAAGAATGCAGGCCGCGGTTTTGACCGATATACAGAAGGTTGAGGTGAAGGACGTCCCCGAGCCCAGGATGCCGGAAGGTGGCCTCCTCATCGAGGTTGCTACATGCGCAATCTGTGGGACTGATGTAAAAATGTACAGGCACGGGTATGCAGCTGTCCGGCTGCCGCTTATTCCCGGGCATGAGCTGGCAGGCACAATCGTTCAATCCGGCGCGGCTGAAGCTGGGTATGCGGTTGGAAATCGGGTGACGGTCAATCCCAATATACCATGCGGCGTATGTTACTACTGCAGGCGTGGTCTTCAGACAGCATGTGATAATTTATATATTACCGGGGTGCACAGAAACGGCGGATTTGCCTGTTTAGTGACGATCCCCGCTCGGGCTGTAGAGCAGGGCTGTGTTTTTCATATCCCGGAAAACGTTACCTTTGAAGAGGCTGCACTCATCGATCCGGCTTCATGCGCGGTGAATGCGGCTGAACTTTCCGGTGTGGAGCCGGGCGACACGGTTGCGGTTATCGGAGCGGGCCCTGCCGGCTGCCTTAATGTTGAGGTATGCAGGGCAGTCGGAGCCTCGAAAATTGTTCTTGTTCAGCGTTCCCCTCAGAGGCTGGAAAATGCCGGATTTACCGGCGCCGACATATATGTGAACTCCTCTCTGGAAGATCCGGTCGAAAGAATCCTTGCTGAAACGGGAGGTAGGGGCGCTGATGCGGTGATTGTTGCCTGTGCTTCAAGAGAAGCCCAGGAAGCGGCAGTAAGAATGGTGGCGAAAAGGGGGAACGTCAATTACTTCGGCGGTTTGCCGAAGACGGGCAAAGAGGGTGCGGCAAGTCCGTTCATACAGTTCGATTCCAATCTTATTCACTACAAGGAGTCCAGTGTCACCGGTACACACGGCGGATCAAACCGTCATTGTGAGATTGCTCTTGATATGATCTCTTCCGGCAGAATAAGAGCCAAAGAGTACATCAGCTTTCGATTCGACCTTTCTCACTTTCCGGAAGCTCTGAAAACGGCTGAGGATAAAAAAGGCCTCAAGGTGTTTGTCAATCCTGATTCCTTCTAGTATCATTATACTCTGATTACAGCAGTTCCCAAAGGGCAGACCCGCTGAACAGTCCTGGGGAGTGAGAGAGCAGGCGTATGAAAGTGCTACTTGTCCGACACGGGCATACAGACTGGAATGAGGAGGGAGTGTTCAGGGGGAGAATCGATATAGGGCTGAATCCTAAAGGCAGAAAGCAGGCAGACATCATAGGGAGAAGGTTACGAAATGTGCGCCTTGACGGCCTATATTCGAGTCCCCTTTCACGCGCGGTCGAAACTGCAAAACGAATCGCCTCGTTCCACAGCGAGGAAGTGCAGCTCTGTGATGAGCTCATCGATATTGATTTTGGCCGGTGGCAGGGGTTAAAACTGGCGGATGTCCGAACACGGTATCCCGAGGTATACCGGGTTTGGAAGACTGCCCCACAAAGGGTAAAGATCCCGGAGGCTGAAACACTTGAAGATGTGCGGGTGCGTCTTCTGGCCGGACTGAAAAAAATCCTTCATATCCATCCCGACGGCACTGTTGTGCTCGTGTCTCACGGATTGACGAATAAAGTGCTCATATGCGCAATACTCGGTATGGATAATTCTCATTTCTGGAAGGTGAAGCAGGATAACGGTGCAATCAATATTTTTAAGTATACTGAACACGGCTCGAAGCTTTTTTTAATGAACGACACCTCACATCTACATACAATAGGCGAGGTAATAGAAAGTATGAGGTATTTAGAAAATCCACTCGGGTGAGAACCGGTTGATACTTCTACCGTGAAGCGGCATTCTTCGGACGCAAAACGTCCTGCTGATTATTTTTTGCAGAGTTGCCGGTATGCACCTGAGCGGACATCATGAATCAAGCGGAGGATTGAATATATGGCGAAGATACACCTTGGAGTAAACAATTGCTTTGCGATAGGCCGGTTTCCCGAACCTGAGGAATGGCTTCGAGTTATTAAAGATAATCTGGGACTTGGACATGTACAGTTTTCATTCGATCTTCTTGATCCAGTAATTATCGAGGATGAGATATTTACGAGCAAGTGCAGGCATATTAAAAATCTCGCGGATGAGATGGGCGTTTCTATCGATACCGGGACAACCGGCGAAGTCGTTCACAAGTTCAACTTCCTCATGGACCCTGATCCTGCGCTCAGGCGGTGCTATGTCCGCTGGTATGAGAAGATGATACGGGCGGGCAGCCTTCTTGGTGTCGAGGGTTCCGGGGTGTACATGGGAACGCTGAGCCGAAAAGATCAGGAGAACACCGAAAGACGGGAGTATATCACCGATGTTCTGATCGAGGAGATCGTACATCTTACCTCGGTATCTGAAGAAGTGGGGCAGAAGTACTTCCTCTGGGAACCGATGTCGATTCCGCGTGAGTTCCCCTGCACAATAGACGGGACAAAAGAGATACTGGAACGCGCCAACCGCAAATCACGGGTTCCGGTAAGACTGTGCCTTGACGTCGGCCATGGATATATCCATTCGGGTGATCCGCGTGACAGCGATTGCTATTCGTGGCTTCAGGAGTTGGCCCACCTCTCTCCCACAATTCACATGCAGCAGACGGACGGTAAGGGGAGCAGGCACTGGCCTTTTACCGAAGAGTACAACAAGATAGGTGTTGTAATACCGGAGAAGGTCTTCGAATCCATCGAGAAGGCGGGCTCTAAAAAGGCAATCATAGTGTTCGAATTCTTCTATTCAGCCCATGCAATACCTGATGAGGGTGCATTGGACAACCTGAAGGCGAGCGTTGAATACTGGCAGAAGGCGCTGCAGAGGGTGTATGGGTAAATTGATAAAAGAATATCGCCGGGTCATGCTGGTTTTATCCTATCTCTGCATGCTCAGTTTTGCCTTTACGCTGCAATCCGTACCTCCTGTTCTTCCCCTGATCATTAAGGGATTGAAATTGTCCCACACACAGGCAGGACTTCTTATGGGAATTTATGCGCTTCCTGCAATATTTTTGTCGATCCCGGCAGGAATGCTGTCCGACCGCCTGGGACCTTTTAAAATAGGCATTGCATCTTTGTTCCTCATTATTGCAGGGAATGCAGTTTTCGCCGTGAGCAATACATTTCTGCTCGCCTCTGTCGGAAGAGCTGTTGCAGTCCTGGGTGCTGCAATTATTGTAATTATAGCTGCGCACATGCTCTCACAGTGGTACGGGGGTCATGGAATAGGAACGGCAATGGGCATTTTCAACACTGCGATGCCCGTTGGAACGATAATTTGTTTTACCGTCTTCGGCAGGCTGGGTGAAACTCTGGGCTGGCGGGTTATTGATTTCAATAGCAATTACATTCGTTGCAGGGGTAGATCATGTCCTCTTTCCTATGATTCTCATGGCAGTGGCGGTTGCGCTGGTTCCGGCTCCGGTTTTTTCCTTTCCGTCCAGAATACTGAATCAAAGGAGTCTGGGATTGGGTTTCGGCGTTCTCAACATGGCTTCCAGTCTCGGTATGTTTCTTGGCCCATCTGCTGCAGGTATGGTGAGAGATACGACCGGTTCCTATGCAAAAAGTTTTTTATTTCTGGCTGCACTCGCTCTGCTCGTGACGGTCACGGCATGGATTTTAAGAGTCAGGGTCAAGCGGGGGATCGGATAATAGCTGAGCATTTATTTATCGTGTCTGTCTGTTGAAGTAAAAGTGAAAAAATCAATAAAAATAGGTAAGTAAACTTGTCAATCTTAGAAGTTGAAAATTATCACTTACCTAATGGTTTTTACCTAAAGTATGTAATATTACGGCAATGTAGTATAATATAGTCATTTGTATTCGAAATTCTGGTACAAAATGCCAGAATTCTAATGGATAAAACCATATATAGAAACACATAAAAAAGAGAAGTTGCATTATTGCGGTTGACGTGTTAAGAAGCTGATATTTATTTGAATACAACAGTAATCAATATACAATAGGATTGTAAAAATCAAGCCGTAGTGGAAAACAAATGAATACGAAACAGCTTAAACTGTTTTTACTGGTTGCCGATTTGAAGAGTTTTTCGAAGGCAGCCGAACTCGAAGCGCTAACCCAGCCGGCGGTTACCCAGCAGATATCGAGGCTCGAACGGGAAGTGGGCACACTGCTCTTCCGGAGGAGACGAAAGCGTATTGAATTGACGGCAAAGGGGAAGCTCTTTCAAAAATTTGCCCAGAATGTGCTCAAGATGGTGGACAATATCGAAAAAGAGTTCAAGGTGATGGATACCGATGATGCAAGTATTTTACGGATCGGGTCGAGCCACATCCCGGTGGCGAATATCCTTCATCAGAAGATCGCGGAGTTCAAGATCAAGTATCCGAACTCCTACATCATTTACGAGCTGAACGACACGGAAAATATTATCGACATGGTTAAAAACGGTATAATCGACATAGGCTTTGTCGGCGCCAGATTGGATGATGGCCTGGAGTATAGAAGTTTTCTCGGGGATGAGCTGCTGCTTGTGGTGCACAAGGGCTTCGACATACCTGCTGCGCTTACCCTGGCCGGGTTAAAAAAGATACCCCTTGTTCTCAACCAGAAAGAGGCGGGGGTCCGAAAGTTTTTGGAGAACCGGCTGAAAAACTACAATATATCTTTTTCTGATTTGAACATCATTTCAGAGATAGGTCTTCCGGAGGCATCGCTGAATGTCGTGCGGGCAGGAATCGGCGGCGCGTTTATCCCGTCAATTATGTTTAATAACATTGATAACAGGGAAGATTTGAAGGTTATCAAGATAAAGAATTTCGATGCATCGCGAAATTACTACGCGGTATCGAAAAATGACGGTGCCCTGACGGACGTTGCAAAGAATTTCCTCGATTTTTTTATTTCATGAGCCGATAGTATCAATATTAATAAGCGTGTCAAATTTGAAGATCCATTGTTCCAGGTTCAGCGTTAAATTTTACCATGTACTTGCAATTCTCACTGCTGACCAGTATTTTCCGATATTCAAAGGGAATATTTTCAATTGTATAGGTTATTCGATTAATAACAAGGGCGACTTTGTTTATCGGCACCTTAAGTCTTAATGCTTCAAACTCATCAAGCCGGGTAGGCTCGAAGGTCTCTTCAAGCCCAGTTATTTTCAAATGATATTTTTCACTCATAATGTCATAGAGGGGCACACTTTCCAACTCACTTTTTTTAATTTTGTGTAAATCCGGAAAAAACCTCTCTGTTAAATAGGTGGTTTCCAGAGTCATGGGTATTCCATCAAATATTTTAATCCCAATTATTTTGTACACTTTTTCAGCCATTTTCAGTTTCAGCATATTTGCAATACTGGGGTTTGGTTCAATTATTTCATTTTGCAAGATTTTAGAAAAAGGCTTTATCCCTTTTCCAGTGATATCCTGGTCGGTACTGTGAAATATATTTAACCGTTCCTTTGATTTTGGCTCTGCAACAAAGGTTCCCTTGCCCTGTTTTCTATGTAAAAAGTCCTGTTGTACCAGCTGAGACAGTGCCTGCCTGACAGTGCCGCGGCTTACATTGTACTTTTTACAAAGCTCCGACTCGGAAGGAATAAGAGAATGAGGCCCCCATACTCCGCTTTCGATATTGTTTTTTATTTCCTCAGCAAGCTGATGGTAGAGAGGAATTATGGAATTTTCGTCTAATAACATATCTATATTATTATCCATTTGTTTAAATTATCCAATTATTATTATTTAACTGTGTTATCATGTTCATAAATTAACTATATCCTTCCTTCATGCATGTGTCTTTAATTTTTTCAAGTAAAATTACGAAACTTGATCAAAAATCTAAATATATATATATACAGATTATTTTATATAATTGTATATACTGTCAAGAAAAAATACAACAATCTTTTATGAAATTATTTTTTATTGCTATTTCCGTTTTGAAAAGCTGAAAACCAATTAAAATATACTGGTTTGGTGAAAAACAATTTTTACACAGGCAATGATCAAGTTTCAGAAAGAATAATAACTGTAACCACTCTGTATATATGTATTATGGTATTAAAAAATCATTAATTTTTGTAAAATTCTACAGGAAAGACATAATTTTAAAAATAATGCTTGACTTCATAGTCGATGTATATATAATTAATTTATGAATAACTTGTATAGACATCTTAATTTATATATATATATATTTTTAAAGTTAATTGCTTTATATAGGCAAGTGAACTTCCAAACTTAAAACGTTCAAATTGACACTTTCTTAATGGTTTTTACCTGTAGAATGTAATATAGGTAATTGTAACATTATAAGTCATTTGATCATAAAAATTCTGGTAAAAAAAAAGAGAATTTTATATGGATAAAACCATACTTGAAAACCGGTGTATACTGCCGAAAATAACAAATCAAATATAATTAATAAAATATTCAAAATCAAGGGTATGTCGCCCGGAGGTCAAAGTAAAAGTATCAAAAAGCCACTTTGAAAAGATACTTACAAAGCAATTCTGGGAAAATTAGAAGCAGTTCATTTATTTTATTTTACTTGTTTATAAAAAATAAAACTTGAAGGAGAGAAAAATGGCAAAACAAGGTGAAGTGAGATGTGTTTATTTGATGCAACTGGATGAAGTGAGGTACGACCATATATCCGTATACGGATATCATAGAAAACAGAAGAACATCGAAAGTATTGCAAAAGACGGAACCGCTTTTAAACAGCTCATAGCGGGGAGCTCTTATACGGGAGCTGCAACACCGGTTATTCATTCCGGAATGATCGGTCCTCATACAGGCGTTCGGGATCCCTTCCATGTTATGACCGTACCCAGGCTTCAGGAATACTTAAAAAAAGCAGGCTTCGTTACACAGGGTTGTATGAGCCAGAGTGTTGCAGGGTCCGGGATAGGTATGAATGTGGGCTTCGATACTTTTATTGAACCAACCGATCCGAATGCTCCCGATACATGGGGTGATGGCGTTGAACATTGGAGAGCATTGGGAGTTAATGTAGATGACCGTTTTCGAGCAAAGCCTGTTGGGAAACGGTATGTTGATGAGAATCTTGAATTTATTAAAAAAAATAAAGATAAAAAATTCTACCTGTACAATCAATTCTATGAAACGCACACCGGTTCAGAGCATTATCTCGTAGAGTCGGGAAGGATAAAAGAAGGAGTAATGCCGGAAAATGCTTACTATGACGCAAAGATAAAGCTTGTGGATGAAGAAGTAATCGGGAGTGTTATTGAAGCATTAAAGACGTATGGTCTATACGATGATGCATTAATAATTGTTACATCAGATCACGGAACAACCTTAAGACAGGAGTGCTGGCCTCTTGGCGATTATATTTATGACCCTGTCGATGTAGGCGATTTAGCCAATACACACTCCAGCCTGTACGATGTTGACCTCAGGGTCCCATTTATTATAAAAGCTCCGAATCTTCCATCGAATGCAATTGGCAAGGTACTCGATGGCCAGGTGAGGTCGATAGATATTACTCCGACGGTTCTCGACATGGTAGGGTTTCCGAAAGAAGATATTAATCCCGCTATGGATGGAGTGAGCCTGGTTAAAAGTATGAAAAATGAAAGAGGCCACGGGAAAAGAGCCTATGCAGAAACTGTATGGGCCCAATACGGTATGGGTGCACGGCAGTGTCTGAGAGAGGAAAACTGGAAATATATACGGTACCACTCTTCAATGTTTGAAGAATTTTTCGATCTCCAGAAGGATCCGAGGGAGCAGATTAATCTAATGGAGAGGTTGGTATATCATGCGCCAAAATGGCTGAGGCAGCTTCGCGAAGAGCTTAACGATAATCTAAGGGCTGAGCCTAAAGGTATTATCCGTGCTGAGATGCCTGAAGATGAGAAAAAAGCAATTGAGGAACGTCTGCGGAGATTGGGTTATGTAACTGAATAACTTTTTTGCTTTTTTTCATAATGGTGTTGGTTTTAGCAGCTGGTTGATGAGTTGTTCTCTTCGATTAATTAAGAAGAGAACAACTCTGTATCATAAGACTAAGAACGATGAATTTTTGCTATGAAACGAGTACTATTAAATGGTCATAACACATATTTAAGAAGGGGTACAGGATGTTATTCAAAGGCCATGGCGATAAGGAAATTATAGAAAAGGTAATGCAAAAATCCGAATCAAAGACAAAAATCAAGGGCTTAAAACGGATAGAGGTAAGTGGGAGAGTTGCAAGAGAGTGTATTGATATTGCGTACGGATTTTTTACTCCATTACAAGGTTTTGTGGGACGTGAAGATGTTGAATCGATATGCAATAAAATGACTCTGTCAGACGGCACATTATGGTCTATCCCTATTATTTTAGATATCAATGAAGAGGAAGTTCTTAAAAAAAGTATAAAGGAAGGAGACACTATCCTACTCACCTATTCTGGCAACCCCTTAGCGACTCTTGAAGTAGAAGAAATATTCCGTTACGATAAGATGAAAATAGCTGAAGCTGTACTTGGCACAACCGATGAAAAACATCCTGGTGTACGCATGATGATCGGATTGGAAAATACTTTTCTTGGGGGAAAAGTTACTTTGGTCAGTCATCCGAAGTTTCAATCACCCTTTGATAGATTCTGGTATACACCCAGAAGACTACGGGAAATAATTGCAGAAAAGGGCTGGAGAAGGGTAGTAGCCCACCAGACAAGAAATGTTCCCCATAGCGGACATGAGTGGCTGATGAAGGGCGCATGGTTTTCAGCAAATGGAGAACTGCCGGTTGAAAAGCTTGAAACAGGAATACTGGTAAACTGTATAATCGGACCAAAGCGAACGGGAGACTATATCGATGAAGCTATAGTCCTGTGCCATCAGCAACTTAATGAGCACGGATATTTTAGAAAGGACGTACATATGGTTTCTTTTGCTCTGTGGGATATGCGGTACGCAGGGCCGAAAGAAGCGATATTTCATGCAATATTGAGAACGAATCTGGGATGCACCCACCAGATGTTCGGTAGGGATCATGCAGGTGTGGGGAGTTACTATGACCCTTATGATGCCCACAGAATATTCGATCAAATTCCTGAAAATAAATTAAATATCAAACCGGTGCGGGTGCTGGAGTGGTGGTACTGTCCGGTATGCGGAGAGGTAACCTACTCCGGTCTTTGCGGACATATAGAACAGCGGCAAAACTTCAGCGGCACACTGATTAGGAGTATGTTAAAGGATAAAGTGAAGCCAACCAGGCTTATCTTCAGGCCGGAAGTGTATGACAAGGTAATGGAATGCGCAGATTTATATGGTTTTGGATCACCTTTTTGTACAGAGAAGTATCTAGCAAACCGGCAGCCTGTTTTTACACTCGAAGCACTATAATAAATAGGCATTGTATAGTAAAACTGCTAAACGCTGGTTGAAATCGTTTAAAGGAAAACCGGGAAAAATAGCTTTTATTATTAAATAAGAGAGAGATGAAAGATGAAAAATGTTATTCTGTTCACAATAGACACATTAAGAAAAGATGTGCTTGGGTGTTACGGGAACTCTGAAGATACCCCGTTTATCGATTCTATTCAGGATAGATGCATCAGGTTTACGAACCTGCAGGCTATAGGCCCGTATACACAGGCATCATTTCCGGGAATATTGACGTCGTCGTACTACCTTGAGTATGGAAAACAAAAGATGCTTTCGGCAAAAAGAACCTTAATCTCCGAGGTTCTCAAAAAAGCTGGCATTACCACTGCGGCATTTCATTCCAATCCATATTTGAGCGGTTACTTCGGCTGGAATCGCGGCTGGGATATTTTTTACGATTCTATGGAAGATGACGTAACGGATGAAGTACCCTATGTCAAAGGAGATGTTATAAACCAGAATGTTGAAAACTGGTTATCAACATACACAAAAGATAAGGAGTACAATCGATTTTTTTTGTGGGCCCACTATATGGACGTGCATGAACCCTATGTCCCTGAAAAAAAGTATGTCGATATAATCGATCCTGCTATCACCCTGAACCAGGCAGAGATGTTCAGTTTATTTAAAGACCCCTTATTGAAGAGAGATGTTTCGGACAGAGGAAAAGTGGAACTTCTCAAAAAGCTCTACAGGGCACACGTCAGGGAAGTAGATGGGTATGTTGAAGAGCTCTTTGCCATGTTAAAAAAACATGACCTTTTGCAGAACACGGTGGTTATAATGACCTCTGACCATGGCGACGAGTTTGGCGAGCATGGAGGTCTTTCTCACGACGGCAAGATGTATTCGGAGCTTATAAATGTGCCTTTCCTGGTCTATGATTATACAAGAGATAAGGGGGAGGAATGTGATACATTGATGAGCAATATTGACATCCCTCCCACCATTGTGCAGTTTTTTGGCCTCGGCCCTGTGGATAATTTTAGAGGTATTCCTACTCTCCCATTAAATGGGTATCCTGAAAAAGGGTGTTTTGGTGAAGCAATCGGGAAAAAAAGCGCACATGAAAAGGAATCGGATAAACCCGTGTATTACTATCAGGAGAAAAACCTGAAGATTATATACAGTGAAGAGGGCGATAAATGGGAACTCTATGATCTTCGTGCGGATCCTGAAGAATTATACAATATAATCGATGCTTCCCCGAAAACAAAAGAGATGAAAGAAAAGTTACAGGCGGTTATTAACAGTATAAAGTGATTTAGTGCTGCTTGAATAGAACCTTATTAAAGTATATGGAGGAGAATAAATGATTGACAAAAAGAGAGAAGAAGGACTCAAGGAAAAAATTGAAAAATCAAAAGAAATATTTAAACAGGCTTTTGACAGGTTCAAACCGGAGGGCACACGGCTCATCTGGTCGGGCGGAAAAGACAGCACCCTGACAACGTGGATATGCCGGGGATTCTGTAAAGAAAATAACATTAAAATGCCGAAAGCTTTCACTATTGATGAAGGCGACGCCTTCGAGGAAATCGACGAAATGCTTCACAGGTTAAGCAAGGAGTGGAGCATTGAGCTTGATTGGGGAAGAAATGAGGACGTGCTCAAAGCTGCAGGCTACAAATTGAACGCAGATGTGAATGTTAAAGATTTAAATGAAAGAAACCGGGCAGAGATAAAGCGTATTGGTTTTGATTTGGAAAGGTTTCCGTTTGAAGCAGAATCGTATGTCGGCAACCATCTTATGAAGACTGTTGTGTTCAATTCATATATTGAAGAAAACAACGTGAAAGCTGTTTTTCAGGGTCTCAGATGGGACGAGCAGCCGGCCAGGAAAAATGACCCGTACTTTGAAGACGTTCCGGCAGGGGAGCTCCAACCTGCACACACCAGGGTTCGACCGATTCTTCATTTTACAGAAAGGGATATTTGGGACACCACCCTGCATTTCAATATTCCTTATTGTCCTCTGTACAAACAGGGGTACAGGTCTCTGGGCGCAAAAACGACCAGTATAAAAAACACGGATATTCCTGCGTGGGAACAGGATCTGGAAAATACCGAAGAGAGAGCGGGAAGGCGCCAGGACAAAGAAAAGACGATGGAAAGATTACGGAAACTTGGATATATGTAGAAAGTCGTATGGAGTGAATTATAGTGTATTGAAACTCGTGCAAGCCAGGTTTTACTGAATAAGCGGTGGAAGGCTTAAAAGCCTTCCCCTATCAGTACGGTATCTCAGTTGACGGGCGGGAGTTATTTTCATTATTTAACAGGAATATAGAAGGGGTGCTGTCATGGGAGGAAAATATCCGATTAATATTTGGATTAATGAAGAAAGATACAAACAACTGGAGGCTGCCGGTCTTGCCGGCATGACTGAAGATGTGCTGGCAGGTATGAAAGTGCTGAAGTTGCAGTGTACTGAAGATCAAAAGGACGATCTATTAAAAATCTATCCTATGGCCAAGTTTGATTCCGCAACCACTCAAAGTATCGAGCTTCTTCCACCGGATGCAAAGAATAAAATGTTTAATCTAGTCATAGAGAAGAAAAGTCTGGAAGTTGTAGAAGATTTTCTGTCGGGAGTTCGATAATAATAGCACAGCCCTCCTCTCTTTAAAAAATTTGGATATATACGGGTTCGGTACTATGGAATTGTCAGTCGTACAATGGGTTGTGGTATTGTTTGTATTTACTTTTGTAATCGGGATACTGGCCCCGATTGGTGGTGTCGGGGGGGGGGTGCTTTTTGTTCCACTCGCCGCCGCTTTTTTCCCATTCAGTATCGATTTTGTGAGGGGTGCAGGATTAATTATGGCGTTAACCAGCTCCCTTTCATCAACACCTTACCTGATCCGAAAAGGTCTGTCAAACTTAAAAATAATGATCCCTGCTGTTGTAGTATCAAATATAACCGCCATAATCGGGAGTATAGCGGGGCTATGGGTTACCAATACTTTTCCTACTGGTGAATCTTATATAATCATAGCACTGGGGGGAATTCTTCTCGTTATCTTTGTTTTTATGCTCGCATCGAGGCAAATTGAGTTTCCACAGATAAAAAAGATAGACACTTTATCACAAAGACTTAAGCTCGATGGGAGATGGTATGAGCCTTCCAGTAAAGAGATTTATGAATATGCAACTACAAATTTACCGTTAGGCCTTTTAATGTTCAGCTTGGTGGGATTCGTCGCCGGTATGTTTGGTCTGGGTGCTGGATGGGCAAGTGTTCCTGTGCTCAATCTTGTTATGGGAGCTCCCATCAAAGTGGCTGTTGCAACAAGCATGGCGATAATTACCGTGAATACATCGTCTGCATCCTGGGTATACCTTGCTAAAGGAGCAATACTTCCGCTTATTTGTATTCCATCGATCATGGGAATGAGTATTGGAGCGCGGGTAGGGGCAAAATTGGCAGCCGCTGCAAAACCTCTGATCATTAAATACCTGGTTATGTTTATTATGTTGCTTGCAGCTGTTTTAGATATTGTAAAAGGCATTCATGGATTGCATGTACTATAAGTAATAAGGATGACTGTTCATGAAACACGAGGAGCCTGTTGATTCAATGGGCGTAACATTTTCGAAAGTTACCAGAATTTGTACACTGGTCGGCCTTTTGATTATGATACTGTTCGGACTGCTCTATCTTTTTGGTTTGAATCCTTACATGGATATAAACTCCGTGGCGAAGCATTGGGGAAAACCTGCGTACAAATTCTGGTATGACATCAAGGGAAATGATGTCAATAATTATTCCTGGTTTTTATCTCATCTCAGTAAGATGGACTCTTTAAGTATGATAGGAATCTTTTTTCTCTCACTAACACCCCTTGTAAGTGTTCTATTCATAATTCCCCATGCAAAAAAGATCTATAAAATATTGCTCTTAATTCTGGCATTCGAATTAATTTTCTCTATTATCAAGCCAATTATATTGTAGGTGATTGAACCTTCAATCGCACAGATTTTAAAAAAGTCAAAAAAAGTCAACTTTCGAAATTTAAATGACAATTTTTGAAAAACTTCTTGACAACATTTAGGCAAAACGTGTAAAATGACACTGTTTTATATGTTTATACATATACATATTTTACCGTTCGAACCAAATTGATAAGCAGGTGTGTGATATGTAAAGAAAGTTCTTAGTATCTTAATTTTCAATTTCTTGCTAATATGGCAAGAAAAATTTAGGGTCTATAAACAAAAATAAAATATTGATCATAATGTTAATAAAAGATTTAGTATTTTAGGTTCTTCTCCAAATTAGTTGATAAGGATAATTGCATATATCAAAAAAAGAGAGCTCTTTGCCATATATAATTACCTATTCACGGTAATAGAGCCGGAAAATCATAGTATTAAAGGAATTTAGGTTCTATCGTATAAATTGTGAAATAGTATAAATAGTAAACAATACTACAGAATCCTAATCCTTTGCCATATTTATAATTAGTATGTGTTTATAATCACTAATCTGCAACGAAATTGGAGAAGATCCGTATTTTAAAACTTTTAATCACTGCTGTCCGGTTAACTGATTTTTAAAACGGTATAAATTGTTTAATATTAATACATTAGAGCGAAAAATGACTGTTATCGACTTGAAATCAATAGTATACTATGGCCACTCTATTTACAATCATTTACAAGGAGTGGCCAATGTATATTGGACAAATTATCTTCTCTCAAATAATGGATTTCTTACCCATGCATGAATTTCGAAAATGTGTTAGTCGTTATCAAGGTAATTATTACATTAAAACATTTTCATGTTTAGACCAGTTTCTCTGCATGGCCTTTGCCCAGCTTACCTATAGAGAAAGTCTTCGTGATATCGAAGCCTGCCTTCGCTCAATACAAAACAAGCTGTACCATATGGGCATTCGTGGCAACGTATCACGTAGTACTCTATCAGATGCCAACGAAAAACGAGACTGGCGTATCTATGCCGATTTTGCTCAGGTACTGATTTATATAGCCAGGACATTATACATCAATGATGAGTTTGGCGTAGAGTTGGAAAATACAGTGTATGCCCTTGATTCTACAACCATAGATCTATGCCTTTCTCTATTTCCCTGGGCACGGTTTCGCAAACGAAAAGGAGCAATAAAACTGCATACACTCCTTGATTTACGGGGGAATATCCCTTCTTTTATCGAAATTACAGACGGAAAAGTACATGATGTCAACATTCTCGACGATCTTATACCAGAACCAGGCTCATTTTATATTATGGATCGAGGCTATATTGATTTTCTCCGTCTTCATGTTTTGACTGAATGTTCAGCATTCTTTTTTACTCGTGCAAAAAGCAATTTCAATTGTCGCAGACTTTATTCACATCCCATTGACAAATCTAGGGGCCTTCGAAGTGATCAAACAATAATACTGATAGGCCTCAATTCATCGAAAGAATATCCAGATAAGCTTCGACGTATCAGATACTTCGATTCTGATAATGATATGTATCTAACATTTCTCACTAACAATTTTATGCTCCCTGCTCAAACCATTACACAACTTTACAAATGTCGCTGGCAGGTAGAATTGTTTTTTAAATGGATCAAACAAAACCTGAGAATCAAATCATTTTACGGCACCTCATTAAATGCAGTAAAGACTCAAGTTTGGATAGCTGTCAGCGTTTATGTTCTGATTGCTATTATCAAAAAACGCCTTGATTTGCAGCTTAGTTTCTACACTATTTTGCAGATTTTCAGTGTTACTGCATTTGAGCAAGTGCCTATTATACAAGTACTTACAGATTCTAATATAGCTAACCAAATGGCCAATTCTTGTAACCAATTGGTATTATTTGAATTATAACCGGACAGTAGTGGAATTTTTTATATGAAGAAACAGGGGATAATTTGATTATTAGGTTTACATCTCTATTGAATATCAGAAAAGGTATAATCCATACTTCAAAATCAAAGTTTGATGCGTTAAAATGGATAATTATAAATGAAAATATTGTAAATGAAAGTATTTTGATTTTTCACGAAAGAATAGAAATAGCAAACAATATATATAAATATCTTAAAGAAAATAATTTTACAGTTGGAATATATCATACCAAGCTAACTTCTACTCAGAGACTCAAAAACATATCAGATTATCGAAAAGGGGATATAAACATTCTTGTATCCTGTCGTGCACTTGATGAAGGCCTTGATGTTCCTGAATCAAACATAGGGATTATAGTAGCGGGAACAAGTAGCGTAAGGCAATGGATACAAAGAATGGGTAGGATTTTAAGAAAAGCCCCGGGTAAAGAATATTCGAAAATTTATGTTGTATTTGTAGATGTCATTGAAAAAGATGTTTTCAAAGAAAAAGAACTTAAAGAATTCGAGCAGGAAGCACTGAGTGTGGAAGTGATCAATCTAACATTTAAATAATACGCCGATTTTAACACCGGGCACTCAGGATGTGGTTAGCCGGAATGAGTCTTTCATATCGGTATAGACAAATAACTGTGGGTGTACATGGTATCGCCCTTGTATAGGATATCTTCACTAAGTTTTAAGAAAACCTAACAAAGTTCTCATACAATGTAAACTCTAAAGTGGGACTTTTTCAACAGCCCCTATTTTCTATTACAGCTAAACAGGTACAACCACCCTTGATTTTCTCCTATTTTAATGAAATTACAGAATTGCGTATTATCAATTTCGTCTGCAGTAATCTATGTTCTGGATTAGTTTTTTTATTTGCTTGAATACTATTACACAATAATTTTGCTGATTCTTGACCCATTTCAATGAGTGGCATTCTCACACTTGTAATTGGAGGGTCAGATACTTTACTCATCATAGTATCATCAAATCCAACTAAAGATATTCTATCCGGTATCTTTATTTGTAAATGTCTACATGCTTTTAACACTCCCATAGCCATGTGATCGTTCGCACAAAATACTGCTGTTGGAAAAATACCTTGATAAATCATATTCTTTAACTGCTGCTCCCCACTCTCAACATCCCAATTACCTTCAAAGATGAATACATCATCATTATTTTCTTGCATATTTTTCAAATAACCATTCTTCCTTTCATTCGCAGCAAAATCATTACCAGGTCCACTAATAAAAGCAATTTTCTTATGTCCTAATTGTTTAAGCCATGATGTTACATTGTAACTGGCTGAAAGGTTATCAATATAAACCGAAGATATAGAATCGTATAATTTTGTATAAATAGTTACAATAGGTATTGAATACTCATCTACTGCGGTTAATAAACCACGATAATCTCCATTTGAAGTTATTATAAATCCAGCCCCCTGTATATTATATGCTCCTATATAATTACTTAAAAAAGAATGATCTAATAGATCTTGGATATTGTTTAATTCGAGGTGAATTTTGTACCTGTGTATATTCAATTCGTTTATAAATCCCTGTATAACAGGAAAATAAAAACCCCATGTAGAAGGATGTATTTTATTATTTTGAGGAACAATGAGATGAAGTGAAATCAAATTAGACTTTTTACCCTTCAGTTCCCTTGCTGCACGTGAAGGAATATATTTTAATTCATTAGCAGCTCTAATAACTTTCTTAATTGTTTCATAAGATACACCAGTTTTATTATTAAGAGCTTGTGAAGCTGTTCCTACTGCTACACCTGCCCTCCGGGCAACGTCCGAGATTGTAGGTCTATTTTTCATAAAAAGGCAACCTTCACATAATTAAATAAAATGCTTATGTATTTAGCTCCTAACGATAGATTTTTAACAAGCATTTTTTTCGCTTTTGCTAACATTGGCCACACTGTCGATTTCTAATGATGAAAATAATAGCTTTTTTTAATTAATAATATAATTATGGTGATAATAATTACCTGAAATAATGGCTTTAAGGCATTGAGAACGTTTATTAGACCTGTTTTTCAAAGTTTTCCGACTCTATACATCGTTCATCAGGTCAGACAATTGAAATTAGGATTAAAGTGTATAAGCATTTTAAATAAAAACGTTTCATTAAAAATAATAGAAAATTACTACAAAGCAAGCACTTTTTAATTCTTTCTGCTTGTAAATTTAATTACTTGTATATTAGGAAATATATCAATTGAAATACTTTAAACACCAAAAGTAAAATAGTTTTCTTGACATAATGTATATTTTTTAAGAGAAAATTCACAATTTTTTTCTTGACAAAATGAATCGATTCATGTATAAAAAACATGGTAGTTTTAAAATTGTTAAGGAGGTGATTAGATTTTTCGGACGGCTCTGGCTCAGGTTGCACTCATTGCAATTAAGTATATCGCATACTTAAGATGGTTCTATAATCGGTTAAAAGAGGGGAAAGGAGGCGTGGAGTCAATTATTCCGACAGCACGGTAGAAATAATTTATGGAATGTTAAAAAATTAATTAAGAGGGTGAAATTGGATAATTCAAATTTCACCCTCTTAATTACTCGTAAGGAGGGAAAAATGCAAAAGGTATTTGTCATGTACAAATTAAAGCCTGGGGTGACGGTTGAACAATACCGGAAGTGGTCGGTTGATATCGATCAAAAGATTACTCCCTTTCAGCCAGGATGCCATCGCTTTGAAGTTTATGAAATTGAAGGGGCCGAAAAGGGGAAATCTCCTTATCAGATAATCGAAGATATCGATGTTGAAAGCTGGGAAGCATGGCAAAAAGTAGTGAAAAGTGAGGACATGAAAAAAGTTGTCAAGACTTGGGGAGACTATGGTGACGAATCTACCTTGGTCGTTCTATTTGGAAAAAAAGTCAAATAAATAGCGATAGCGACTCTCCACCTCGCTGCTTCGCAATGATAAAAAAACAAGTATTTTGCCTAAAGAAACAATCCGCAAGCTGAGTGGCATTAGAAGATTGATTGAAACAGTCGGTGAACAGCTTGAGGAACAATTTTCGATAAAGAAAACTACTGCTCGTGACCTTTGGCATTTGATGAATCGCATTATTCGAAAAATTTTTTCTCATACTCTTTGTGTTTTCTTAAATCTAAGGTTCAAAAGAGAACTATTAAATTTAAAAAAACTTGTCAATTGTAGAAAGTCGCATAAGACGTTGATGATTAATTTTTTTTGCCACGACCAGCAAGCGTATAGAGAATTATATAACCAGCTAAAGTTGCAGTTATACCACTCGGATCATAATTCATAAAGAGTTCTACTACATCAAAAGAAGCTGGCTTAGCATTACCAATTGCATACGCAGCTTGTAATACATCGTGTGAAGATAAACCTCCGGGTTCTGGTGCTCCTGTTCCTGGGGCATAAGCAGGATCTATAGAATCAATATCATAACTTACATAAAAGGAATCGGTATTTTTACGAACAATTTTTAACCCTTTTTCAACTGCTGTTAATATATCAGTTTGCCATATTTCTTCCATTGTGATAACGGTTATACCCGATTTATATACGAAATCCCAACAATCATGGGGGATTGATGCACCCCGAACACCAATTATCACTATATTTGTAGGTAATAAGTTTGGTAATTTCACTACTTTAGCAATCCATGAACCATGCGAATTAACATCTTTACCTCCAATGCTTTCTTTTGTATCTAAATGCGCATCCAGAATTAATAAACCAATATTACCACTTATTGATTCACTTAGACTTACAACACCACCAGTGGTTATTGAATGATCCCCTCCAATGAGAATCGGTATAGCACCGGCACCAAACACTATTTTGGTACAGTCAGCAACTTGGCGATGAGCTATATTGATATCTATTGGGTGAACAGGTACATCACCACAATCTGCTATATTATAGGCTTTGAACAGATCAAAATCTAGATGATGTAAGTATCCGGCAAATTGGGCAGTTGCAGTACGTAATGAATGCGGCCCATAACTAGCTCCAGGGCGGTACGTATTACCTCCTTCATGAGGGACGCCTATTATTCCTACTGTTATTTCGTATTCTTTAAGCTTCTCAATATCAAAAGGAACGTGAGGAACTCTAAAGAAAGTAGGAATCCCTGCAAGGATATGCGCTTCTTGAAAAGCCCTCTGTTTTGTTTTAATTTGATTCATTTTAATAAAAACCTCCTTTACTTTTTTTTAGATCATAAAAGTCCGAAACACTTTGACTATCATTTCATTCAACTAAAGCTCCCGCTGTTAAGCCGCTTATAAACTGACGTTGAAAGATCAGGAATAAAATGATAACTGGCAGCATTGATACACACAAAACACTAAAAAAGAGTGAATAATTAGTAATAAACCTGCTACTGAAATTAAAAACTCCTAACGGTAATGTACGGAGAGATTCCTCTTGAATAAATACCAATGCAAGAAAGAATTCGTTCCAACACTCCAGAAACTCGAAAATCACGACTGCTGAGATAGCCGGCCAAGATATAGGTAAAATAATCTTATAAAGGATCCTAAGGGTGCCACAACCATCAATACGAGCTGCTTCTATTAATTCATCCTGAATTCCACGAAAATACGTTGTAAAAATAAAGATTGCAAGTGGGAGACCACCAGCAGTATATGGAAAGATTAGAGAGAAATAAGTATCCATAATTTTAAGTGTTTTCATTAGGCGAAATAGCGGAATTACTAGAACTTGCTGAGGAACCAACATTGTCATTATGAAAATTGGAAATAATATATGGCTTCCTCTAAACTTGATTTTTGCAATGCTAAATGACGCAAGGGCAGCAAAAGCTGTTATAATTATTACACTGGATACTGTCACAATAGAACTATTGCGAAATAAAGTACCCACATCAGCTGCTATCCAAGCTTTTTTATAATTAGACCATTGTGGCACATTTGGTGGTCCCCAAATATTTATATATATTTCATTTTGGGTCTTAAGTGAGTTAAAGATCATCCATATTACTGGAAAGCCCATTATAAAAACAAATATTATTAAAATCAAATGGAATATTGTACGTGAGATGAAATCAGAATTGTATCTCATAAATTTTTACTTATTAGAGATTTTTTTTATTCCTTACTTTTGTTGGTGCCTAACAAAGCGTTTGTGATAGAGATGGCGAATACTATGAAAAATATAGAGTAAGTTAGAGCAGCCGCATAACCAACTTTGTGATAATTGAAAGCAACTAAATTAACATATGTCAACATCACATGTGTAGCGTAACCTGGTCCTCCTCGGGTAGTAACATATACAAGATCAAATGTATTAAAAGCCCCAATAGCAATTAGTACTATGTTCAGAAATGTATACGGTTTAAGCAGTGGCCATATAATGAATCGAAATTCAGTAAATCCAGTCGCTCCATCAACTTTAGCAGCATCAATTATCTCTTGAGGGATGGTTTGAAGACCTGCTAAATAAACCACCATATGCCAACCACTCCATTTCCACACATCGACTAGCATGAGCGCAGGTAAGGCTGTTTTTGGATTTCCAAGCCAACTTTGTTTAAAAGAACCTAAACCGATTGAGGAGAGGAAAGTATTTATCAAACCAAATTCAGGATTATATATCCAAGCAAATAAAAGACCAACCATTACAAAAGACATGATTGGTGGGAGAAAGAATATAGTTCTGTAAATTTTGCTCCCTTTGAGCTCACGATTTACAAGTAAAGCAAGAAGTAAACTTATCGCGACATTTCCAATAATAATCCCTATGGCAAAAAATAAGGTATTTTTTAAGACATGGGGAAAAATCTTATCTTGTGTTATCATATAACGATAGTTCTCTATGCCAATGAAATTCATTTCAGTAAAACCATCCCATTTATACAGACTAAGAATAATCCCCCATATCATTGGCCAAAATTTGAAAATAGCAAATACCGTTAAAGCAGGTAATACTATAAGATATCCTACTATATCTCTCCTTAATTTATGTTTTAATGTATATGGTTTGACTAACATATTGTGTATCTTTGAAATGTAATTAACTAGTGTAAAAAGAAGATTCCAATATTAATATCAATAGTGTTAGCTTATTTTATTTGTTTTTGATACTGTTCGACTACCTCTTGAGTATTCCGAACGGCTTCTTCTGGAGTCATCATTCCGGCAACCATTGCTTGGATATTACTCCTACATTTTAATCTGATCTCTTCCGGTAAAAGAAGCGTAACGTCATTAATGTCAAACTTTGCAATCGGTACAAACTCTTTTGTAAGAGGCTCCATTTCAGGTGTTACATCCTTCCGAGAGGCGAATGGTGACATGTCAAGTTCGGTTAAAGTCTTGCATGCTTCCGCAGTTGTCATAAAACGTAAAATCTCAACTGCACTTTGCATTTTCTCTTTTTTTATATCTTTATATATACCAGCATATAAAAAAAACCCACCAGATGCTGTATCACGTTGTTCTGGGGTAAAATAAGGAAGTGGGAAAACCCCTATATCAGGAAATTTATCTGCTCCCCCTGCCGTGTCTACTAGTGCTGGTGCAATCCATGTACCATTGTAGTGCATAGCTACCGTTCCTCTGACAAATACCGAATAGGAAGTGTTTTCGTCAATGCCAGCAAGGTTATCTACCCAAACACCATCATCAACCATTCTCTGCATCATACGAAACGATTCTAGCACTTCAGGTATATCAAACCTGGCTTTGCCATATCTAACATCAAGAGCCCACTGCATAGAATTGGGAAGAAATTGTCCTAGAATATGGTTCCAAGGCTGTCCTAAGTAAAGTGCTGTTCCCACAGTAACCATTGGTCCAATTCCATTCTTTCGGAGCGTTTTACTTATTTTTACTAAATCATCGTAGGTTTTAGGCACTTTGAGGCCATATTTATTGAATATCTCTTTGTTGTAATAAACACCTGCAACGTCCATCCCGTTAAGGGGAACTACCATTAAGCGATTGTTTACCACACAAAGCATAATTTGACTGTCCAATCTAAAGTGACTATAATCACCATATAAATCTGTTAAATCTAATAAAACATCCATATCCACCAAATCGTATATATTTGAGGCGTCGATAAACATAATATCTATCTCAGCCTCACCTGCTGCAGCTGCACTTATCTTTCCAAGGATTTCATCCCACATTACTGATGACATCTCATAATCTTGTCCCGGATGTTCATCCATATATTGGTCAAGAATCTGTCTATACCAATCTTCAGCATAAGGAATTCCATTGTAGAAGTACCAATGTAATTCAGCTTTTGGTTCAGCTTTCTCACCTTTTCCTCCTGCGAAAATAAATGTAAAGCTACACATTAGAAATAAAGTAAATAGAAAAATGTAAAAAATTTTTTGTTTCAACATAATATCCTCCTTAATGATAACAATTAAGATCGAAGTAGAATATCTACTCCGTTACTTCTTCGTTGTTTTGCGAAAACAAAGTTGTTAAAGTCTTGAAATACCCAATTAATTTTTTAACATTCCATAAATTATTTCTACCGTGCTGTCGGAATAATTGACTCCACGCCTCCTTTCCCCTCTTTTAACCGATTATAGAACCATCTTAAGTAT